>Ga0272443_10000213_pt1 | contig 111016 bp, 99 predicted proteins | sample SSMAcet12_FD_193581 | JGI IMG/M metagenome (GOLD analysis project Ga0272443, IMG submission 193581) | Marine sediment archaeal communities from Little Sippewissett salt marsh, Falmouth, MA, United States - SSM-Acet-12 | ecosystem: Environmental > Aquatic > Marine > Wetlands > Sediment ... | reverse complement strand
TCGGGCAAAAACTTCGGCCAGATGCGATTCAGCAGGTGCGCTGCTGCCGTTGTTCGCATGCTTCCATGTGCGAAGATATGGGACCGGGGTGGTATTGATGCTGCTACGAAGACGAGTGAAAACAGGTCAACAGGGACCATGCGTTGCTTAATCGTCGGGAAAGCTAAGGGTTCCATGGAACACTATTGTAGATATCTCGACCTACGTTGACAAAACATACCCAACCATAAAGGGGCGCCTGCGGCTGCAGACGCCCCGGGTTCCCTGCTGAAAGTACGTTGGCAAGCGTAGCCCGATGCGATCAGGCTAGCGGTTCGAGAGATGAGCGACGGATTCGCCGCCTTCCGGATTGAGGAGCTCAACCGATCGATCCGATCTGCGGATGGCGAATAAGATAGACGCGATTCCAAGTACGACAGCGGCGATCACACCGGTGGGATATCCAGAGAACTGTACGACGATGGGTGCCATGATGAGGCCAACCATGTTCATGACCTTGATCATCGGGTTAAGGGCTGGTCCGGCGGTGTCTTTGAGTGGGTCACCAACGGTGTCACCCACCACGCTCGCTAAATGATTCTCCGATCCTTTCCCACCAAAATGGCCATCCTCCACATATTTCTTCGCATTGTCCCATGCACCGCCGGAATTGGCCATGAAAACGGCTTGAAGCTGCCCGCTGATGATGACACCAGCGAGGAATGCTCCCAACGCCTGCTCCTTCAGGAGCAGGCCGACGACAATGGGTGTGATGACCGAAATCAAGCCGAGGGGGATAAGTTCTTCCTGCGCCGCGCGTGTGCTGATTTCAACGGCGCGAGCGTAATCGGGCGGGCGTTTGCGTGTCCAGATTTCTGGGATGCGTAGCTGGCGACGCACCTCGGCCATGATGTCGGATGCGGAGCGATTGACCGCCTTGATCAACAGGCCTCCGAAAAGCAGCGGCATCATGCCTCCCAGCAAAAGCCCGACGAAAACGGTTGGATCGGAGAGATTAATAACCTCCTCGAAAGGTCCTCGGAGCTCGGTCGGCCAAACGCGCTTGATGTCGGTAAAGAAGGAGCCATACAAGGAAAGAGCGGCGATAACGGCGGAGCCGATGGCGACACCCTTTGTGATGGCTTTGGTCGTATTCCCCGCCGCATCCAGATCAGCCATGATTTGCCGCGAGTCCGCGTCCATGCCCGATAATTCACCAATGCCATTGGCGTTGTCGGCGATCGGACCAAAGGTGTCCATGCTCACATTGTTGCCGGTATGGGAGAGCATTCCTACACCGATGAGCGAGACACCGAAGAGGATGTACGTGAAAGCGTTGCTCGCTTCGGCTTTCATGCTGAACAGGAAGAGACCGAAGACGAGGATCCACATGGCGTTGAAGATGCCCTCGATAAACCGCTTCCGGGCGGCCTGGAAGATGAACATAACGACGGCGGCGATCCCGGAACCAATCAACAGGACTTGTCCCACGGCCGCGGGCATATTGACGTTGTACATCAAGATGGCTGCGATCAGGCTCAGGATGACGACGCTGACGGCCCAAACACTGGAGAGGTAACCCAGGCTCATCCCTTCAAGAATGACAAGAGCAGGCCCAAAGCGGGTTGCAGCAGCTATTTCTTGTACGCGTTTGCTGTCAGCGCTGGTAGCTAAAGCCGTGATGGGGTTGAAAGCAACGGCGAGGGCGACCCCGATGGCGACCAGCACCCCCATGCGTAGATCCTGGGCATAATAGAACGAGAGCAGGAATGCCGCAACGATGGTGATGGCGCTGGAGACCTCATAACTTTTGTACATCGCCTCTTCTGCGGATGCATCCTTCCACAGAGAAACTGCGTATGTTCCGACGATTGAGCTGACCACGCCAATGCCGCGGACCAGCATGGGGACGACGATCCAGGTGATGTTGCCAGTGATCGCATTCAGGGCGAGCCCCAAAATGAGGCTGGAAACGATGGTAACCTCGTAGCTCTCGAAGATATCCGCAGCCATCCCTGCACAGTCGCCTACATTGTCACCGACGAGGTCGGCAATCACGGCCGCGTTGCGTGGGTCATCCTCCTCCATGCCAGCTTCAATTTTCCCGACCAGGTCGGCTCCGACATCAGCCGCCTTGGTGTAGATGCCGCCGCCGACACGCATGAAGAGGGCGAGCAGGGTGCCGCCGAAGCCGAAACCGAGCAGAACATCCGGTGCCGCTTTCCCGAAGATGATGAAGATGAGCGTGCCACCCAGTAAACCGAGTCCATCGGTCAACATGCCGGTGATGGTGCCAGAGCGATAGGCGATCTTAAGCGCCTCACCATAGCCGATCCGGGCGGCTGCTGCGACGCGTACATTGCCGGCGACGGCCATGTTCATGCCCATGTAGCCGACGATGGCCGAGAAGGACGAGCCCATGAAGAAGGCAACCGCACGTCCGATAGCAATCGTGATGCGAGCTTGCTCGCCAAAGAGCTCAGATGCCTCCGCTGAAGGGCTGACAACCCACACACTAAAGAACATGGCGATCGTAAGTACAAGGATCAACACCGAGATGGTGCGCAGCTGTGTTTGCAGGTAGGCATTCGCGCCGAGTTTGATGTCCTGCCAGACACGCTGCATCTCCGGGGTGCCCTTGTCATAGCGGAGGATCTGGCGCGCAAGCAGGGCTGCGTATAGCAATGCAATCACTGCGATGCCGAGGACGGAATAGATCATGCTCCACTCGAAGGTCGTCATCTGCATGTTTTCCATTCAGCATTCTCCTTTGGCGATGTTGCCAATCCTACCTACAGCGAGCTGTTCCCTGTGACCGGACGAAAGCCTGCGAGGAACAGGAATGATCTTGACCTACGGCGGACGATTTTGTATTCAAGAACAAAAACGCTGCTGTCGGAGGCGTGCATGCCGGTCCAGGTACGAATATACGAATATTAGGAGCAAACGGCTTGTGCAAAGACACCGGATTGTACTCATTGCTCAAGAAGGTTGTCAAGACACAGGACCGGATCACGCCAACTGGCTCGGGTGAGGTCAATCCAGCAGTTCGATTTCAATGACCTCTTCATGTATGGGATGTGGTTTGATGTTGACGTTGACATGCTTCAGCGATGGAACCACCGTATGAGCCGCGCGCAGCGCATCCATAGGAAGACTGGTTGCAACGCCGATCACGGTCATGCCAGCGGAACTGGCGGATTCAATCCCGGAAGGGGCATCTTCGATGACGATGCACTCGTCAGGCGAAATGCCAAGGCCTTCAGCGGCACGTTTATACGGTTCCGGATGCGGTTTCCCATTCTGGACGTCGTCAGCGGTGATAAGGATGCGCGGTATTGGAAGCCCGACCGCCTTGAGTCGGGCTGTTGCTGTGTCACGCGAGCCCGAAGTGGCGATCGCCCAGCGATGTTTTGGAAGGGCAGAAAGGATGTTTTGCGATCCAGGAAAGCGGTGTAAGCCGACCAGGTCAAGCGCTTCGGCTGCATCCATGGCAGCCGCTTCCCTCACTGCGTCCAGATGCGGTGCGATCTCGCTCATGACCTCAAGGTTGCGCTTTCCGGTTGAGATCGAAAAGATGGATTCCACATCAATTCCATGCTCTGCAGCCCAGCGCCGCCAGTGACGCTCGACCACAGCAGAGGAATCAACCAGAACGCCATCCAAATCGAAAACAATCGCTGTGCAGCGCAGTGTTCGCATCACTGACCTCGGGATCTGCTTGAAGGCTGGTTCCGCCGGGGGCTACACGCGGGTGACATATTCCCCATTGCGGGTATCGACACGGATGACGTCGCCGACGTTTACAAAGAGTGGGACTGTCACGCTGGCGCCCGTTTCGACCGTCACTGATTTGTTTGCACCTGTAGCGGTATCACCTTTCACGGCAAATTCCGACTCCACGACTTCCAGGTCCACCGTGGTGGGCAGCTCGAGATCGATGGGTTCGGTTCCGTAAAGCGTGAGCTTGGCTTCGAGGTTTTCTTTGAGGTACTGGACGGCATCGCCGAGGGCATCCGCGCCAAGAGCGGGCTGTTCATACGTCTCGGTGTCCATGAAGTAAAAAAGGTTATCTTCACGATAAAGATATTGCACGGTACGGTAGTCCAGCCGCACATCCTGAACGCGGTCGCCAGAGTTGAATGACTTCTCTGTGAGGGAGCCGGTTCGCATGTTGCGGATTTTTGTTCGGATGGTGGCCTTGCCGCGGCCCGGTTTGTGATGGGAGTATTCAACGACCTTGTAGAGGTTGCCATCCAACTCGAACGTTACACCACTGCGGAGTTCATTTACATCAATCACAATGACACATTTCCTTCGCTTTAAAGATGTCCGGATTATAGCCCTGTCCTTTTGGCCGCGTCAATCGTGGTCGCTGGTTAGAGACCTAGCCAACGTGCAGCATGCCCCGGAAGCTCGCTCATGGTTCCCTCGCGTAGTACACACTGGGGAAGGGATGTGATAAAGCTGCCCCCATAGCGTTTGCTCAGAACGCGTTTGTCCAGGATCACGACCACGCCGCGGTCGGATTGTGTGCGGATGAGCCGGCCAAAGCCCTGCCGAAAACGCAAAATGGCTTCCGGAACCATGTACTGGTCAAATGGAAATTCAAACGTCTCTGCACGCGCGGCGATGACCGGATCGTTGGGAACATGGAAAGGGAGCCGCACGATGACGAGCACAGAAAGCGCTTTGCCGGGTATGTCAACGCCTTCCCAGAAGGATCGCGTCCCAAGGAGCACAGCGCGTTCCTCTTCACGGAAGGCTTGCAGAAGTGCATGGCGCGAAGCGCCGCTTTCCTGTGTGAGTAAACGGATCCCAGCCTTCTGAAGCGCGGGTTGAATACGGTCCGCCGTGCGGCGGAGCTGGGCGTATGAGGTGAATAGCGCGAGTGTTCGTCCCTGCGTTGCGCGGCAGAGCGCCTGAAGGCATTTCTCTACACCTTGCTGATAGGTATGTCGATCGGAAGGTTCCGCAATATCCTTGACCAGGTAAAGCAGTGTGGACGTTTCGTAATCAAAGGGTGACCCCAGCGACAGCTCATCCGCATCCTCTGCGCTCAACCGATTGCGGATGTAATCAAATTCGCCTGCCGCCGTAAGCGTGGCAGAGGTCATGATGATGGACTCTTTCTGGTGCCAGAGATATTGCTGGACGAGGGGACCGACGTGCAGCGGCGCGCTGTGCAGCATTACCTGAGGACTGCCGGGCTTGAGTTCGAGCCAGTAAATGTGTCCTGGATCAGGGTCGAAGAGCAGCTGGTCAAGCTGAGTGAAGAGGCTTTCAAGCTCACGGTGCAAGCTCTGAGCAGCAATGGCAGGACTTTCCATGTCCTCCAGGCCAGCGGCATGCATGTCCGTGAGAAGCTCCACAAGCCGGGCAAGCCCGGTAAGAGTGCGTTGTAGGGGCTCTCGAAGTTCGTCCCAGGCGATCTCCACAGTTGACCAGTCGGGAAGCGTTCGAGTTGAGGGTTCGATGCGAACGCGTTGTGCATACGGGCTTTCAGCTTGGAACGCGTCGCGGCCCTCAATAAACATCTTCAACGCCTGGAACAACTCGCGTCCAAGCTCAATGGCACGGTCGCGAACGCCGGCGAGGGAGGAAACCTGTGTCTGGAGTTGTCCCAATTGCGACGGTGTAAGCGAGTGCCGGCCGGAAGACAGAACCTGGCGCAGCAAGCCGGAACGTTCATTCCCGAGTTCCCGGATGAGAGCAAGGAATTCGGCTTCACGAATGCGGATGCTCAAACCGTTTGTTGTAGCAGCTTCGAGGTGATGGGCTTCGTCTACGATAAGATAGTTGTATTCAGGCAGCACCCGGCTGCCGGTGGCGACATCGGCAAGCAGGAGGGCGTGGTTGACGATGATGACCTGTGCACTTTCGGCTGCGCGCCGTGCTTGGAAGTAGGGGCAACGACCCTCAACCAGCGTTCGACAGCGCTCCGGGCTGCAGTCCTCACCCTCCGCCGAAACCTTCACCCAGAATTGAGGTTCGCCATATGCGAGGTTGATTTCGCTGCGGTCACCGCTGCCCCCCTGGTGCAGCCAGACGAGCAACTTGGCGAGCACACGCATTTCCTGCGGCGAGCGTGGCCCCAGGGAGAGCATGGCGTTGAGACGACGCGGACAGAGGTAGTTGTTGCGCCCTTTCAGGACGGCAGCAGGCAGAGGTTTGCCGGTCGCTCGCCTGAGAGCAGGGATGTCTTTCAGGGAGAGCTGGTCCTGGAGGTTGATTGTGTTGGTGGAAATCACAACACGTTCTCCGTTTTCCTCGGCCCATGCAAACGAAGGTATGAGGTACGCCATGGACTTGCCAATGCCCGTACCCGCTTCCACGAGGAGATGCTGGCTCCCGCTGAACGCGTCGGCCACAGCCTCGAGCATGCGAATCTGTTGGATACGGTGTTCATACGCATCATGGGATTTCGAAAACGCCCCTCCAGGTTCGAGGAGGGCTGCGAGTTCTTCTGCATCGAGTGGGGAGCGTTCTTCTACCGGCTCCAGCGGGGGGAAGGTTTGGTCGAGAGGGGGAAATGTGGGATGGAAGATTCCTTCCGGCTCTATACCCTTGTCGTACAGCGCTTCAAGTGCGGCTTCAAAGAACCAGCCTCCACCCCAGGCGATACGCTGGCCAAGCCGGCAAATGGTGTTGATCAGTGAAGGATCCAGCTCCAGAACGCTGTCGAAGAGTCGCAGGAATACGTTGCGGGTTGTCTGAGCATCTTCCAGCGCCCGGTGTGCGTTTTCAACAGGAATGCCGAGGGACAGCGCGAGTGCGGAGAGACCGTATCGATTCGCGGATGGCAGGAGGACAGATGCGAGGTCCATGGTGTCGATCAGCTGGTTCTCGGCAACCAGCGCGGGTCGATCATGGCGCATCGCCGCCTGATGCAGGAACTCCCGGTCAAAGCCGACATTATGGCCCAGCATTGGAAAATCACCGAGGAACGTTTCCAGGTCAGGCAGGACATCCTGGATGCGTGGTGCTTCAGCAACCATGTCATCGGTGATGCCCGTCAGCTGGGTAATCAGTGGCGGAATAGCGCAACCAGGATGGATGAACGTTTGAAATTCATCCTCCACCCGCTTTCCACGGAAGCGAACGGCGCCGATTTCGATAATGGCGTCATTGCTTGGGTCCACTCCAGTTGTCTCGAGGTCGAGTGCGATAATGGTGTCCATGCTGGCTCCGGGGTGGATTATAGTATACTCGCGCAGAACCTAGACGATGTGTGACCTTCGGGTTAAATGCTTGAGAAACGTTTCGCGTTGAACGGTGTTCCTTCTGGATGAGGGAGCCCGCTGGGAGTCTCCCCGCATGATGTATGCAGAATTGGATGACATGGCGCTCGTGGCGATTGCACCGGATGATCCGGATGCATTCGGAGAGTTGTATGAGCGCTACATGCGGAAGATATACAACTATATCTACTATCGCACCGGCAATGTGCAGGAAGCAGAAGATCTGACCGCCAAGGTGTTCCAGCGAGCCTTTCGACACGTACACCGCTTTGAAGATAAAGGCGTTCCCTTTTCGGCATGGCTGTATCGCATCGCCCATAATCTGGTCGCAAACTGGCATCGCGATCGCAGCCGGAGGACGATGGTGCCGCTTGAACATTATCATCGTGACGAGGGCGCCAACGTGCATCCCGAGTGGGAAGCCATCGCCAGTGAGCGAACCGCTGCGCTATTGCGTGTGATCCGCAAGCTGCCAGAAGACCGACAGCAGCTCCTCATTTTGAAATATGTGGAACGGCTTTCAAATGCAGAGATTGGGGCCATAATGGGGCGCACGGAAGGCGCGGTGAAGAGCCTTTATCATCGCACGCTCACGTCGCTGCGCAAAGAAGCGGAAACCGGCGCGCTTGTGATGTTAGACCCTCAGGCGTCGCAATCGGATGCGGCAGGGTGCAATGGAGAACAGCATGAGTAGCCAACATACACCAGGCGAAGGTACCGTGGACGTTGAAGCGCTGCTTTCCGACGCGTTGATTCCCGTCGACCCGAATCCTCGTTTCACCAAGCGTTTGCGTGCACGCCTCGTGAATTACCGCGGTGGGCGACCCTTTTCGGGCTGGACGGCGATCGTGGTCGTTGCAAGTGTCGTCCTGCTGGTAGCCAGCCTCGTGGGCTTCATTCTCCGCTTTCTGTCCGCATGGGTGCGGCTGTTGGGATCCCTTGCCGAGCGCCAACGAGCCTTGGGGTAATCCCGCTGGAGCACCTACCTCCCCGCTGATGATTGAAACGACAAAGCAGCCTCAATGGGCTGCCTTGTCAGGTTGCATGGGGCTTGTTCTCCCCTAGATTAAACCCCACTCAGCAGCAAGTCCATCTTCCATCATGCTGGGATCCCAGGGATCCAGCCCGAGGTTCACGAAGGATGTTTTGCCGGTGACGTCTTCAGCCTTGCGTGATGTGCTGTCGAAAAGGGCTGGCGCATAAGGGCAGAATGGGGTGGTCAGTATCATTTTGACCTTCAGTTCATCCTGCTCCAGCTCAACTTCGCGTATCAATCCGAGCTCGATGATGCTCAATCCCAATTCGGGATCCTTGACCTCGCGCCACCCTTCGCGTAAGGCGCTAGCCATGTCGGGGTGCGTTTCGTCCAACTGCCAGTGTACGTGGGAAGAGCTTGGTTTATCGGGCATCAGGGTTCTCCTGGGCGGCTGAGTTTACAAGAAAGGTGCAGCGCGCGTCTCCCTCAATCTGACAGCGCACACGCTCAACGGGAACACCCAGCGCGCGTGCAAGAAATGTCTCATCGATGACGCAGACCTCGGGATGCTCCTGTCCGACATGAAGATAGGGACAGCTGAGCTCATGGATCATCATGCGGTCCCCTTCACTTTCAATCTGAACGGCGAAACCTTCCTCGGTGAGAAGGTTCTGCAGTTCGTTGAGACGTGCCTCAGGTGAGAGATGGTTGAGGGTCTGCGCATACTCGTCAGCCATGGAATCAGCCACCTGGACCATGAGATCGTTGATCTTCTCGGCCGGAACAATCTCTTTGAGTTGGTCGAGAAGCCGATTGGTCAATCGCAGGTAGCGAGTGGGAAACTGTTCCATCGCTTCAGGAGTGAGCGAGAAGACCATGCGCGGACGCCCTACGCCATGCCGCTCCTGAACGTAGGTCACCAACTGTGCGGCCTGGAGCGAGGTGAGATGGTGGCGTACGGAGACCGGAGAAATGCCAGCCGCTTCCGCGAGGTCGTTGACGGTGCAAGACCCTCTTTCCCGCAGGATGGCGATGATTTCGTCACGCGTTTTTTGTTTCATGGTGGGCAGTATATCAGCCGCATGGGTGAACGTCAACAATAAGGATGATAAATATCATAATTATGCTCGTGTGGCGAATAAATGTTATAAATATGGGCAAAATTGACAAAAATTATCCATAAGGATATAATGCCTGATTGATGTTGCGGGGAGCCGACCCGCTGCAAGGAGGGTGCATGTCAGCGAAGCTGGAAATACGCAATCTTCACGTTTCCATGCAGGAGACGGAGATATTGAACGGTGTCGATCTTGTCGTGCAGCAGGGCGAAATTCATGCCCTGATGGGACCGAACGGGACAGGAAAATCTACCCTGGCCAAGGTGCTGATGGGGCATCCTGCTTACACCGTCACCGACGGTGAACTACGACTTGATGGCAAGGATTTGCTGGAATTAGAGACGGACGAGCGCGCTCGCGCCGGGCTGTACCTTGCCTTTCAGTACCCCGTCGCCATTCCAGGGGTGACTGTGGCGAACTTTCTACGCACAGCGATGAATGCTCGCCTCCGCGCCGACGACCCAGATGACCCCGGAATCGCTATTCCGGCATTCCGGAAGGCGCTGCTGGAGAAAATGGACCTGCTCGGGATGCAGACTGAGTTCGCTGGCAGGTATCTCAATGACGGTTTTTCCGGAGGCGAGAAGAAACGTGCAGAGGTTCTACAGATGGCCATGCTGGAGCCCTCCATCGCCATTATGGATGAAACGGACTCGGGGCTGGACATTGATGCGTTGAAAATCGTTTCCAAAGGCGTCAACACGCTTGCCGGACCTGAGCTTGGCATTCTGCTCATCACGCACTACCAGCGTATTCTCAACTATATCCAGCCCGATTTCGTGCACATCATGATGGATGGGAAGATTGTGAAATCTGGCGGACCAGAACTCGCCGAGCAGCTCGAGAAGGATGGGTACGCCAACATCCGGGCTCAGCTCACGATTGGGGATTGACCATGGCCACTCAAGCAGATCGTGAACAACTCAGCGGACTGGGAGAATATAAGCACGGTTTCAGCGATCCCGATGTCAGCGTATTCAAAACCCGCAAAGGTCTCGACGCGGAGGTTGTACGGCAGATATCGAGCTTGAAGGGTGAGCCCGATTGGATGCTGGAATTTCGCTTAAAGGCGCTTGCCCATTTCGAAGAGCGGCCGACACCGAAATGGGGCGGTGACCTCAGCCGCCTCGATCTCGACGACATTTACTACTACGTCCGACCCACAGAGGCGGAAGGGCGGTCCTGGGACGATGTCCCGGAGACCATCAAAAATACTTTCGACCGTCTGGGGATTCCTGAGGCGGAGCAGAAGTTCCTCGCCGGTGTGGGCGCACAGTATGAGTCCGAGATGGTCTATCACAGCGTGAAAGAGCATCTTGAGGAACTTGGCGTCATTTTTGTCAGCATTGAGGACGGGTTACGGCAACACCCTGACCTTTTCCGGGAGTACTTCGGAACGGTGATTCCCTACACGGACAATAAATTCGCCGCGTTGAACAGTGCCGTCTGGTCAGGCGGCTCATTCGTATACGTTCCACCAGGCGTCAAGGTCGACATGCCTTTGCAAGCCTATTTCCGTTTGAATGTGGCGAACATCGGCCAGTTCGAACGTACGCTCATCATCGTCGATGAAGGCGCCCAGATGCACTACGTGGAAGGCTGTACAGCACCTACCTACACCACCGACTCCTTCCATAGCGGTGTGATCGAAATCGTGGTCAAGAATGGTGGACGTTGCCGCTACACCACGATTCAGAACTGGTCGCAGAACGTCTACAACCTTGTGACGCAACGCTCGATGGTCCATAAGAACGCGACGATGGAGTGGGTGGATGCCAACATGGGCAGCAAACTCACCATGAAATATCCATCCTGTTACCTGATAGGTGAAGGTGCTCATGGTGAAATCCTCTCCATGGCCTTTGCGTCTGGCGATCAACATCAAGATGCCGGTGGAAAAGTGATCCACGCCGCCCCGCACACCTCAAGCAAGATTGTGTCCAAGTCCATTAGCAAGGGGCGAGGCCGCGCTTCGTATCGTGGACTTCTCAAGGTTGAGGAAGGGGCGACCAACTCGCGTTCAAACGTGGTCTGTGATGCGCTTCTTCTGGATCCGGAGTCCCGCTCCGACACCTATCCCTACATCGAGATCGACGAGGATGCTGTGAATATTGGGCATGAGGCTTCTGTCTCAAAGGTGGGTGAAGAGCAACTGTTCTATCTGATGAGCCGTGGGTTAAGTGAAGAGGAGGCCACGACGATGGTGGTGTCCGGGTTCATCGAGCCGCTTGTTAAGGAACTCCCGATGGAATATGCCGTGGAAATGAATCGCCTGATCCAGCTTCAGATGGAAGGCTCGATTGGCTGAGATGCAGAAGGACAGAAAGTAAATCACCCATGACTGTGAAGAAAACCGGGATACGCCGCAACCGCAGGACCCGAGAACTCATTCTGCCGTTTGAAGCCCATGCAGCCGATCAGCTTGCTGAGGCTCGTGGGGAACCACGCCTCTTGAGCAAGCTTCGTCAACAAGCATGGGATACCTATGCCATCACCCCCGTGCCGACGCTGAAGGATGAAGCCTGGCGACGTACTGACATTCGCCGGTTTCCGGCCGATAAGCTGAGTTTCGAGTCGGCCGTGAAAAGCTCAAGCCTGGTCATGGACGGCGGGGGTGAATACGCCACAGCCAGGCTTGATCTCTCGCCCGACTTGACTCCTCGACTGCAGACCAGTCCCGCTCTTGAGGAGCAAGGGGTCATTATGCTTCCGCTAAGCGAGGCGGCTCATCGCGAGCCGGAATTGCTCAAGCAATATCTGGGTAAAATATGCCCACCTTCGGAAGGCAAGTTCGCGGCACTTGCTGCAGGCATGGCGATCGATGGGATGCTCGTTGTGATCCCCGAGGACGTTCATCTCGATATTCCTATTCAAGCCCAGGTGACAATCGGTGGGCAGGGTCAGGCTTACGCGACCCGCCTTGTGGTTGTGGTCAAGCCTAATGCATCCGGGACCGTTGTGTGTGAGCGCCGCTCGAGCGATGAACTCGATCAACTTTATACCGGTACCGTGGAGCTGTTTGTTGAAGATGGAGCCTCCCTCACATTTGTGGATGTCCAGGCGCTGGGCGACAAAACCTGGAATTTCACGCACGAACGTGCAAGTGTGGGCCGAGATGCAAGCTGTGAGTGGATCACGGCTGCCGTTGGTTCCCGCCTCACCAAGACCTTCCTTGATCTTGATTTGAAGGGTGAAGGAGCTCAGGGTAGGGTCTCTGGATTTTTCTTCGCGTTGGACGGTCAGCATCTTGATCTGGACACGCAGCAGAACCATCTCGCTCCGCGAACAACGAGCGATTTGCTCTATAAGGGTGCCCTCCGCGACAATGGCCGAAGTGTCTGGCAGGGTATGATTTACGTTGCGCCCGGTGCGCAAAACACGGATGGTTATCAGGCGAACCGCAACCTGCTGCTGAACGGTCAGGCGCGCGCCGACTCAATTCCCGGCCTGGAAATCCTTGCAGATGACGTCCGCTGTACACACGGTGCCACTGCCGGCCAGCTCGATGAGGACCAGCTTTTCTATCTCATGTCACGCGGTCTTCCCCGTCAAACTGCGGAAAAGCTTGTCATCCAGGGTTTCTTCGCCGAAGTGATGCAACGCATCCCGATTGAAGACCTCCGCCAGCGTTTTGTTAAGCTTATTGATGGTAAACTTTAACAGTTAACTGGCGCACAAGGTGATAAGCGATGACAGAACAAGGATCCGTCTTTCGTCCCACTCCAATTGGTGAAAAGAACTATGATGTCGGCGATCTTGTTGACGTGAAATGCGACCACGAGATCGACGGTGACCGCATCAATGATTGGCTTCAGGGGGTTGTGGTTCAGGCGGATGAAAAGATGGTTGCGGTTCAATTCGTCGAAGACGTGTACCTGACTGATGGTTGGATGGTGCCGGACCATGTTCTCTGGTGCCGGCAGGATGGGGACATGATCCGGAAGTCCCGTCATCGCAGGAAAAAGCGCTGAGTTTCAGCATGGGAAAGGTCAAGACGTAATGGACGCAGGCGTACGTGAGCAAATCCGGGCGGACTTCCCCACGCTCTCGCGGGATGTCCGGGACGGCATACGCCTGGTTTACCTTGATTCAGCAGCGACAGCCCAGAAACCACAACAGGTGTTGGACGCGGAGGAAGCGTTTTACCGTCTCCACAATGCGAATATCCATCGGGGCATTCACCAACTCGCGGAAGAAGCCACTGCAGCCTATGAGGATGCACGCAAGCGCATCGCCAGCTTTATTGGGGCAGCGCATTCCCATGAAGTTATCTTCACGCGCAACGCAACCGAATCCCTGAACCTTGTCGCACAGAGCTGGGGGCGCAGCAAGCTGGAGGCCGGAGATCGCATACTCCTCACCGTTATGGAGCATCATTCCAACCTCGTTCCATGGCAGATGCTTTCTTCGGAATTGGGGCTTCAACTGGAGTATGTGCCTGTCACGACCGATGGTCAACTGGACAGAACGGTGATGCAGGATTTGCTGGGGCATGCCCCAAAGTTGGTCGGCTTCACGCACATGTCCAACATGCTCGGGACCATCAACCCCGTAGGTGAGCTTACTGAACTGGCGCACGATGCGGGGGCACTCGTAGTTGTGGATGGTGCCCAGGGTGTCCCTCACCTGCCCGTTGATCTCGCCGAGCTGGACGTCGATTTCTATGCCTTCTCCGGGCATAAAATGTGCGGTCCAACCGGCATCGGTGTGCTCTATGGCAAGGAAGCGCTGCTCGAATCCATGCCACCCTTTCTGGGTGGGGGAGATATGATCCGACGCGTGACGCTGGAAGGGTTTACATCCAACGATCTGCCGTATAAGTTTGAAGCGGGGACGCCGGCTATTGCGCAGGCTATCGGCCTTGGCGCGGCAGTGGACTACCTCGTATCGCTGGGCATGGATGCCATTCTCCAGCATGAGCGTTGGATCACGGCGAAGGCAATGGATGCCCTTGAGCAGATTCCGGGTTTAACCCTGCTGGGACCGCCTGTCGACCAGCGCGGAGGTGTGCTCTCCTTCGTTTTCGATGACATCCATCCGCATGATGTCGCCCAGGTGCTGGACCGCTACGGCGTGGCAGTACGGGCTGGCCACCACTGTGCGATGCCGCTGCACGATGCCTTTGAGCTTCCGGCATCGACAAGAGCCTCGTTTTACCTCTACAACGATGAGAAGGATCTGGACATGCTGGTGCAAGGCCTGCATGAGGTCCTTCGGATTTTTGGATAAGGACATGGACGACCTCTATCGCGAAAACATCATCGATCATCATAAACATCCCCGCATGCGCGGTGAGCTTGATCCCTATGATATGGCTTACGAGGATGAGAACCCCCTGTGCGGGGACCGTATTCGAATTGAAATCAGGGTGGATGATGAAGGCCGTGTCTCGGATGCGGTCTTTTCTGGTGCCGGCTGCGCCATATCCCAGGCATCGACGGATATGCTGCTCGAAGCCGTGGTGGGGAAGCATGTTCAAGATGTCCAGCAGATGTCCAAAGAAACCGTTATGGACATGCTTGGTATCGAGCTGGGTGCTGTTCGCTTGAAATGCGCCTTGCTGCCTCTAAAGGTACTAAAAGCCGCTGTGTATAACGTGGATGCCATTCCCGCCGAAGAGGATGACGGAGAGCGCAATCGGAAGGAGGAGGGGGCTTAATGTTTAACTACCGAAAGATGGACGAGAAGGACTTGCACTACATTGTGGTGGGTGACGCGAGCGATGTGACGGAAGATGAACCGCTGTTTCTTGACATCGACGATAAACCGGTCGCCGTCATCAGCTATGAGGGCGAATTGTATGCACTCCTTGACGCATGCAGCCATGATGGTGAGATCCTCGCAGATGGCGATATTGAGGATGGTGAGATTATCTGCCCCCGTCATGGAGCGCGCTTCAGCCTTGCGACAGGCAAAGCCCTAACGCCTCCTGCTGTGAAGGACATCCCCGTCTACCCCGTACGTGTGCGTGAGAAGCAGCTTGAAATTGGATTGCCAATTTCAAAGGGGGATGCATCCTGATCATCCGTCAAGGCTGACAGAACCACCGTTTTAATGTATAAATGTAGGGTTTGGTTTTCATCTGAGCCCGGTGACGGGTTCAAGGACTTATGACGCAGATTTGAACATAAAAGAGGAGTTAATCACCATGGGAAAGAAGTGGGTCTATCTTTTCAAAGAAGTCGACCAGGCCGAGAAGACAACGGGCTCCTGGGACGGTGTGCGAACACTACTTGGAGGCAAGGGTGCGAACCTATCCGAGATGACGCGTATCGGCGTACCCGTGCCGCCAGGCTTCGTGATCTCGACGGAAGCGTGCAACACCTATCTCGAGGCCGGTCAGGAATTCCCTGAAGGAATGTGGGACCAGGTGCTTGAGGCATTGAAGGCAACGGAAGAAGAAACCGGTAAAAAGTTTGGCGATCCTACCAACCCGCTCCTGGTTTCCTGCCGATCCGGCGCAAAAATGTCCATGCCCGGCATGATGGACACGGTGCTCAACCTTGGTTTAAATGATGAGACCGCCGAAGGCATGGTGGGGTTGATTGGTGATGAGCGCTTTGTTTACGATGCTTATCGCCGCCTCATTCAGGGATATGGCGCCATTGTTCTGGGCATCGATGACGAAAAATTCGAGCATTTGCTGCATGAGTACAAACAGGAGCATGGCTACAAGCTGGACCCCGAACTCAGCGCTGATGACTGGAAAGCGCTAACGGTGCAGTTCAAGAAGCTCATTAAGAAAGAAATGAGCTTTGACTTCCCGCAGGATCCCATGGAGCAGCTTGAGCTCGCTACCAAGGCTGTCTTTGATTCGTGGAACGGCAAACGCGCGGTTGATTATCGCAATGCTGCTGGCATCCCTCACGACCTTGGCACAGCGGTCAACATTGTGACCATGGTGTTCGGCAACATGGGAGACAACTCCGGTACCGGTGTGGCCTTCACCCGCGATCCTTCCACTGGCACACGGGAAGTCTGGGGTGAGTATCTGTTGAACGCACAGGGCGAAGATGTTGTGGCAGGTATCCGCAATGCGACGGATATTGCTCAGATGGAAAAAGAGCTGCCCGAAGCGTATCAATCCTTCCTCGATATCACCTCCAAGCTTGAGAAGCATTACAAGGAAATGCAGGACGTCGAGTTCACCATTGAAAATGGACGACTGTGGATGCTCCAGACCCGTAATGGTAAACGGACGGCAAAAGCAGCCGTCACGATCGCTGTGGATATGGCGCATGAGGGCTTGATTTCGAAGGATGAAGCCATCGCGCGTGTGGCACCGGAGCAAGTGAACAACTTGTTGCACCCCCAATTTGATCCGAGTGTATTGGCGGATGTTCGCGCCAAGGGTGATATTCTCGCCTCTGGTGTGAACGCATCGCCGGGCGCAGCAGTGGGACAGGTTTACTTTACCGCCGATAAGGCGGAAGAGATGGCGAAGGAATCGGGCAAGGATGTTATCATGGTCCGCCCGTTCACCAAGCCTGATGATGTACATGGCATGCTCGCATCGAAGGGCATCCTCACCAGCGAGGGCGGCGCAACCAGCCATGCCGCTGTTGTGGCCCGCCAGTTTGGTGTCCCGTGTGTTGTGGGTGCCTCCGACATAGAGATTGATCTCAATGGAAAGACAATGTCCGCTCACGGTGTGACCGTGAAGGAAGGCGATTGGATTTCGGTCGATGGCACCACCGGTGAGGTCTATGCTGGAAAAATTCCGACCACCATGCCTGCGTTTGAGGAGCAGAAAGAACTGCTTGAACTGCTCACCTGGGCTGATGAGATTTCAGCTCGAGATGGGGTGCGTGAAGGTCCAGAAGGCTTCCCAACGCGCGGCCTCCAGGTCTGGGCGAATGCTGACTATCCCCGTGACGCTCAGCGCGCTCGCGAGTACGGTGCGATGGGCATCGGCCTTTGCCGCACAGAGCATATGTTCTTCGAGCCGGAGCGCCTTCCCAGCGTCCAGCGAATGATCCTTGCGGAGACTTCTGAGGAGCGTGTGGAAGCGTTGAATGAACTGCTTCCGCACCAGCGCGCCGATTTCGCAGGTCTGTTTGAGGCGATGACGGGGCTGCCGGTCATCATCCGGCTGATTGATCCCCCGTTGCATGAGTTCCTCCCCGAGATGGAAGGGTTAATCGAAGAAGTCGCCACAATGAGAGCCAAGGGCGAGAAGAAGGGCCTGGCCGAAAAAGAAGACATGCTTGCGAGTGTAAAAGCCATGCATGAATCCAACCCGATGATGGGGCTGCGCGGCATACGCCTCAGCATCGTGATGCCAGAGATTGTGGAGATGCAGGTTCGGGCCATCTTTGAAGCTGCCGCTGATGTGAAGCTGGCTGGCAAGGAGCCGAAACCCGAGGTCATGATCCCGCTGACGGGACATGTGAATGAGCTCACCCTTATCCAGCCGAAACTCCAGGAAATTGCGAAGAAGGTCATGGAAGAGAAGGGCGTCGAGTTTGACTATAAGTTCGGCACGATGATTGAGATCCCGCGCGCGGCACTCACCTCCGGTGAGATTGCGGAATACGCGGAGTTCTTCTCCTTCGGCACGAACGACCTCACCCAGATGACGTTCGGCTACAGCCGGGATGACGCAGAACGCAACTTCCTGCTGACGTATGTTGACAAGGGCATTCTGCCCCGCAACCCGTTCCAGGGCATCGACCGTGACGGTGTCGGCCGCCTGATGGCGCTAGCTACTGAAGAAGGCCGTGCGACAAGACCGAGTCTGGAAGTCGGCATCTGTGGAGAACACGGTGGTGATCCCGACTCCATCAAGCAGTGCTTTGAGTATGGGCTGAACTACGTGAGCTGTTCGCCGTTCCGTGTGCCAGTTGCACGTCTTGCGGCTGCGCACGCAGCACTCGGTGTCTGAAAAGACGACAATTAGAACTACGGAGGCGCGCCCGGAAGGGCGCGCCTTTGGATTTAACACAGGTCAGATTTAAGCAGCCAGTCTGGCCCTGACGAGCCAGACTGCATCGTTAGCGTATTGAAGGAAGCGCCTTACTTCTTCTTCTTGCCGTTTTTCTTTTTCTTGCCAGCCATCAGCCCCTCCTACGTATGCATTTGTATGATTCTAAATCCGTTTTTTCCGATGTCAATACGCAGTTATTCTCAAGCATGCGAGTGGATACATTGTTGAGTGGGATGGTACTGCCAGTGCCCGAATACTGGGGTAACCGAGCATTGCATGGCGTCGGAAGGTGACCCCATTGACGATCACCATCACGGGGCCCTTTTCGCGCAATGATATGCTTTCCCCGTCCGTGTTGTGCTCCTCAATCGATGTCGATAGAGGGATTGTATTCCGCAACAGAAACGAACAAGAATTCCTGCGATCTGGTGTGCGATCCCCCCGATATCATTGAGGCGGATACGGGCATGGTAGGTGTTCAACACAGCTGGGAAATCCTTGTTTGAGGTGGTATCCGGACCGCTGAACATGAAGGATCTGAAGGATGAAGACCACTCGCAGCCGAGGCAAGATCTTGGATAATCATGATGGCAACAAAGAGTGGAAAGGAGGGGTGAGGTCAACGACAACAAGGCTGTACAATTGGAGCATCAATTGCTTTTCCGGCTTTACAGAGGGGCATTGTCCCCGTCTAGCGCCTTGTCTTCGTGGAGGAAAAGCGGGATTGCAGACGTAAATGGCAGGGTGCTTCATGAAGGAACAGGTATAATGCTGCATCCCGTTGGCAGAACCAGAAGGTGTAAATGTACGGTACTCTCTTGAACCTCTCCGCGATCATCCTTGGTGCGACCCTCGGTTCCATCATGGGGAAACGGATCCCCGAGCGTTTGAAGTCGATCGTCTTGCAAGCTGTTGGGCTGGTTGTTCTTGCGATTGGAATGGATATGACCCTCGAAAGCGAGAATGTGCTCATTCTGCTTTTCAGCATCCTGCTTGGTGGATTGTTGGGTGAGGGGTGGAGACTTCATACGAAATTGGATCGTCTGGGCGAGCGCCTGCAGCGCTCCTTTCGACGCATTCCCTTCCTTTCAAGCGGTCATTTTATCGAAGGCTTCGTCACAGCAACCATTGTATTTTGTGTTGGACCAATGGCCGTGCTTGGTTCCATACAAGATGGGCTTACTGGTGATCTCACCTTGCTCAGCATCAAGAGTGTTCTGGATGGATTCAGCTCAGTGGTGTTTTCGTCAGCGCTTGGCATGGGTGTAGCATTCTCTGCCTTACCCGTCTTGTTCGTACAGGGCACCTTCAGCTTGGGTGCCTCCTTGTTTGAAACGCTGCTTAGCCCTGCTATGCTCAATGAACTGTCCGGTGTCGGGGGTGTATTAATGCTGGGAATGGCGATGGACATGTTGGAGATCAAGGAGATTCGCGTGGCGAATTTCCTTCCCGCACTTGTCCTCGCACCATTGCTGGTGGCGCTGTGGGCCTGGATCGGCGTAACGTAACCAAAAGTGAACCTTATGGACACTTCGGAGGTACATAGACATAATCATCTGAGGGTCTTTCCAGGTTGCTGCGGCAATTGGATTGGATGAAAAAACCTCAAATGATTAGACCATTTGATGTCTCTTCGGTATACTGGCACGGTTGAGGGTCGCTTCTCACGTCATGACCTTGACGGTTTATCCTTTTTCAGCTGGTTACGCATGACCTCCGTGCCGGGACGTGGACATCAACCTGCCAGATACTTCCGGTCATTGGGCATCAACCTGCCAGAAACAGAGCACAGGGCAGGAAGTCTTGCAACATCGCTGTTTGACCTGTAATGAAGGATTGCCATGACCACTGCCAACCCTGCGAGCACCCCACATGCTTCCGTTCGATTTGTCCTCCGGCTACTGATTCTTATTCTTATGGGGCTCAACCTTTCAGCATGTATCGTTACGCAGGAAGACCGCTTCTGGACGCACGCACCCGGTTGGAGCAGGGCACAGTTCATCGGCGAGACCGGATCGATGCGTCCCGTTTCCATTGATGTGGACGAAGAAGGAACACTGTACGCCGTCTATTTTGAGCGGGAACCCGACACAGTATTAACTGCGCTCGCCATGTCTGCTGATGGGCAGGAGCGCTGGCGATTCACCTTTGATACGGAAGATGTGCTTGAAGGGCGTAACCCATCCCTGCTGCATTTGGAGGATGGCGTCCACCTTTTTTGGATCGTCAGCGGCGATTTGGTTGAACTGCATCTTTCGGATGAAGGAACGCTGGTAGCGATGCCGGTGGTCATCTCCGCTGGGGAGAAGGTGATCTACTACGATGTTGAACGAGGTTCTGGAAATGTATACAGTATCTGGTTCAGCAGTTCCCGGGATAGCCTTGGCATCTACCGCCTGGATCCCGTTGGGACAACGTATACCACGACACTTGTGGACCCAGAGGGTGTGTACCCGGATATTGCATTCGATCAGAATGATGCCCTGCACGCTGTATGGTCGAGGAATCCCCGGCAACTCACGTCTATGACGTTCGAGTACCGCTTGTATGATGGTGGAAATCGGCAACGGGAAGTAGCTGCTCGCACCCTAAACCCGGTTTTGAGATCGAGCGATAACGTGGAAGGTCCAGTTCTGGGCATTAATGGGATGATTGTCCATGTGGGCTGGATAACGAGCATCCGAACCGGGCTACGTGCTGGTGATGTGGAGCCCATGGTGACTTCCTTCATTCCCGGTTTCACAGAAACCTATTCGGATCCAACCATGATGCGTATTTCGATGGATTATGAACTACCCTATGAAGAGTGGGAAGGCGACCTTAGGGTTGGTCCTCGAAGCGAGTGGTCTTTCAATCGAAATGGCACAGTTCAGATTAAGGATCTTGCAACCGTGAGCACAAGCCTTGGTGAGATGGCGTTGGCAGCCAGGACGCGCATCAGCACCCGCTCGGGTCAGGATCAAAGTCAGATCACGCTTGCCTATCTCAAAGATGGTATGTTCGATTCATACCAGCTTCTGACGTTTACATACTCCTCTTCCGTCACGCCTTCGCTCGCGGTTGGACCCGATGGCTCGATCTATGCTGTTTGGTTGGAGCTCACGGATGAAGATGAGTTCAGCATCTACCTCTCGAGTACAGGGGAGGCGATGCGGGAAACGTTTAACGCGCTTACCGGGGATGATTACCGTCAGATGGCGACTGACACGCTGTTTGGAATGGTCTCGGGGGCGCTGCTTACCCCCGTGGTTTTCCTGTGGTTGATGCCGGGAATGCTCGTGCTTCTAATGACCGCATGGTTGCGGAATCGACCAAATGCCTCACAGAAACGAATGGATGGCCTCAGTGTGGGGCTCGCCGTGGCGGCATACTGGTATGTGAAAACAGCGATGTTTCCGTCCATTCTCACAACCGTCCCCTTTAAGCTGTGGATCCCCATCATCCCAGCAGGGGTTGGCATGGCGCTGCGCATTCTTATACCGCTGCTCGTGACGTTGCTAGCTGTGGGCGGTGGTTATCGTCAGGTTCGCAAACGTGGTTCATTCTCCCCTGCGTCGTTCTTGCTCGTGTATGGGCTACTTGATGGTGTTTGCACCGTGGCGATTTACGGCGCAGATTTCATTCGGCTCTAGTGGCCGCACACCTGCAGCAAACCCGACCTGGGTTCACAAAGGCCAGGCATAGCGAAGGAGCTAGATAACCTTGACTCGCTACATCGTGCGACGGATATTATTCTCGATTCCCGTCTTGCTGGCGATTCTCTTCTTCTCGTTCTTGATCGTGAAGATGCAGCCGGGTGGTCCATTTGTGTCCACCATGGGTGGAAATCCGATGCCGGAGAATCTGCGCGTGATCATGGAAACGCGCTATGGCCTACACCGTCCGTTTCAAGAGCAGTTCCTGCTTTATCTCGGGAACATCCTGCGGTGGGATTTCGGGCCAATGCTCAACAACCAGACGCAGGATGTCAATGATGTGATTGCGATGACCTTGCCCGTTACGGTTCAGCTGGGCTTTATGTCCATGATCCTGGGCCTGTTGATCGGGATCCCGGCAGGTGTGGTCGCTGCGGTGAACCACAATAAACCCCTGGATTTCCTGGCGACACTCGTGGCTGTCGGAGGCATCTCCATACCCAATCTGGTGCTCGCTCCCGTTCTGGTTATCGTGTTTGGCCTCAAGCTTGACTGGCTTCCGATAGCTTACTGGGGTGCGGTACCGCCTTTCCAGCTGGGATTCCTGCCACCCTTCACGGCGGACTTCTTCCTGCATGCCATTCTTCCGGTGGTAACACTCGGCGTAGCGGTCTCGGCGAGTGTGGCACGCCTGCTTCGAAGCAGCCTGCTGGATGTCCTCTCTGAGGACTACATCCGCACCGCGCGGGCAAAAGGGCTGCGTGAGCGTGCAGTTCTGTTTCGACATGCCTTGCGGAATGCCTTCATCCCGACGATGACGATCATTGGCCCTCTCTTCGTCGCGCTGCTGCCAGGGCTGGTGATCGTGGAGAATATCTTCGCGATCAATGGGTTAGCACGCAGCATGGTTTCAGCGGTATTTCAAAGTGAGTTCTTCCTTCTCAGCAGCTCCATTCTTGTATTCGGTATAGTGCTGGTGTCCGGAAACCTATTAGCAGATATTCTCTATGTTTGGCTGGATCCGCGCATCAGCTACACTGAACAGCAGTAACGCAGACAAGGGCTTACATGGAATCGAAGACGACACAGCAGATGCTCAACGAAGCCATACTACAGGCCAGACGTGCCCTGCGTCGCGGGGATGAGCTGGAAGTCCGTCGCCAGGCTCGCCGTGCAACCCGCCTGGATGCTTCCTGCGAGGAAGCGTGGCTCATGCTGACGTATGTTTCCTCTCCTCAAGCAGGCCTGGCTTATTTGGAACAGGCAAAGCGGCATCATCCGGAGAGCGAAGCCGTACAAGAGGCCTTCGAGTGGGTGCGCAACCAACTCCCTGCCGATGGGATCGATGACCGCATGCTTCCAGAAGGCGATGAGGCTCCCCAGCAGCCATCACCTTCCGCACAGGTCTTGGAAGGGGCCGTCCAGCAACCCGCAGGACGGGACCTTGCTCCTGCCATGGTGCAGCGTTCTTCGATCGTGCGAGATACCTGGCGAGCGTTTAAGCGAAACAAAGCTGCCCTGGTTGGAATGGGGATCGTGCTCTTTTTCATCGTCATGGCTATTTTTCCCGTTCTCTTCACACCCTATGACCCCACGATTGTGAGCTTTAACTACATTCGTGTAGAGCCGGGCACCACCTTCGAGCCCGAGCCGGAGCGCCTGGAAGCCTGTCATTGGGTCAATACACCCCTTGAGCCGTTATGCATGCGGTACATTGCCGGCTCTGACGCCGTAGGGGGAGACCTGTTTTCACGCACCATCTATGCTGCACGCACCTCGCTGGCGGTAGCCTTCGTTGCCTCTGCGGTGAGCCTGGTCATCGGGATCAGTTACGGAACGATCGCCGGGTATGTCGGTGGACAGATTGATGAAGCCATGATGCGGTTTGTTGACTTTCTCTACTCCATCCCGGTTTTTCTTATCGTCATTGGCATACAGTCCATGTTCAGGCGGTTCTGGATACCGAAGGAGGGAATTTTCGCGATTCTGTCCGATTTGAACCAGAGGACCGGGGGACTGCTCTTCCTGTTCATTGCCATTGGAGCCGTCAATTGGGTGGGTATGGCGAGGCTTGCGAGAGCAATGGTTCACACTCACAAACAGCGCGAGTACATTGAGGCTGCGCGTTCGCTTGGCGCGAACGATGTGCAAATCATCACACGGCACCTGCTTCCGAATATCATCGGTCCGCTCCTGGTGATGGAGACGATCAACATACCGGGTTACATATTTCTCGAGGCAACCTTGAGCTTCATTGGCCTGGGTGTTCTCATCATGTCACGCGGCGGTGCGGAGGGTTTGAACATCCCGAGTTGGGGCGTAATGATCAGGGAAGGCTATTCGGGCATCCGATCGAGCCCTTATCTGGTGCTCTTCCCGAGTGCTGCATTGAGTATTCTCACGCTGGGATTTAACTTCCTGGGCGATGGTCTGCGGGACGCGATTGATCCCAAGCAGCGGAAGAACGGACACTGAACTTGTCCTGGCGCTACCTCTCTTCGCCCGGGACGATGGTCCGGGGCGTTTTCATGAGGCTATAATGCTGGGATGAAGTGGAGGTGTGGAAAAGCGTGAAAACATTTGGGTTTGTATTTCGCCATGCGAGGAAGTACCTCGGGGCGTTGATTGTGACCGGGATGAGCATGTTCGCACTTGTCGGTGTGCAGCTGGCGACACCATGGATCATCAAGACCATGATTGCGCTTGTCACCGATCCCGCGGCTGGTGTCGAATCCCTATCTCGTGTTGCGCAGCTCGCAGCTATCGCGCTGGGGTTGTTTGCTTTAAGAGCCGTCCTGCGCTTCCTGCGAAGCTATATGGCCCACGTCGCCGGCTGGAATGTCGTCGCCGATGTTCGGCATGCCATCTACCAGCATCTACAGCGCTTGTCGCTGCGCTTCTATGAGGATAAGCAAACCGGGCAGTTGATGTCGCGGGTCGTTAACGACTCAGACCTGCTCGAGCAGTTAATTGCCCACGCCGTCCCCGACATCGCTGTCAATGTTCTTATGCTGATCGGTGTGCTCATTGTGCTGGGACAGTTGAATGTTCAACTCATGCTGATCAGCATGATTCCCATTCCCATCATCGTGCTTACCATGCGTGGGTATTCGAAGTATGTCCGACCGGCATTCCGGGTCCGGCAGGTAGAGCTGGGCGAACTCAACGCGACCCTGAATGACAATCTCTCTGGTATCAGGGAGATCAAGGCATTCACGCGGGAGGAGGTCGAGCTCGATCGCATTGCGCATTACATCGCCCGTTACCGTGATTCACTGCTTCGAGCGCTCCGCTTGATGGCCACGTTCCAGCCTTTCATTGAATTCACCTCAGCATTGGGTACCATCGGGTTAATCTATTTTGGAGGACGTCTTGCGCTGCTTGATGTGCTGCCGTTGGAGGACCTGGTTGCGTTCTTTCTGTACCTGGAGATGCTCTACCAGCCAGTGCGCGCTTTAAGCCAGGCATGGGAAAGTGTTCAGCAGGCGCTTGCTGGAGCGGAACGCGTGGCGGAGCTCCTGGACGAAGCGCCGGATGTGGTTGAACGAAGCGACGCGCGTGCCTTGACAATGCCGGTTCGGGGAGATATTCGCTTTGAGGATGTCAACTTCCGGTACAGCCAGGGACATATGGTTTTACGAGAGATCAACCTGCACATCCCACCCAGCAGCATGACTGCGCTGGTGGGGCCAACAGGCGTGGGAAAATCCACGCTCGCAAATCTTATCCCGCGTTTCTATGATGTGGTTTCTGGCCGGGTGATGGTGGATGGCGTTGATGTCCGTGAGCTTTCCCTTGCCAGTCTTCGCCGTCAGATGAGCATCGTCCTGCAGGACGTCTATTTATTTCATGGCACTGTCAGGCAGAACATACTCTTCAGTCAGCCGGATGCTGACCCAAGAGCCGTCGTGCAGGCGGCCAAAATTGCGAATGCACACGAGTTCATCATGCAGCTTCCGGAGACCTACGACACGCTCATCGGGGAGCGCGGCGTGAAATTGTCAGGCGGTCAGCGTCAGCGCCTGGCTATTGCACGCGCCGTGCTCAAGGATGCACCTATCTTGATTCTCGATGAAGCTACTTCCTCGGTCGACACCGAGACGGAAGTCCTCATCCAGCAGGCGCTGGAACGCCTGATGCAGGGGCGCACGACGATCGTGATCGCACATCGCCTCTCGACCATCCGCAGCGCGGATCAGATTCTCGTGCTTGAAGGCGACCGCATTGTAGAGCGGGGGCATCATGCCGCACTCATGGAGCAGGATGGACTCTATCGACGCTTGAGCGAGGCGCAGATGGCGCTTGCATAGCCCATCGACGGAATGTATTAAGAAGCGAAGCCGGAGCGATGCCGCTCCGGCTTTCTGCGTTACGGTGTGCAGGGCGTACCCGGATCCGCGTCGGCAGGACAGGGAACGACGCATACCGGTTCTTCTCCTCTGCGTTGCTGTACGAGACAACCTGCCTCAGGCGTTTCAATTGTTGCGGGGAGTGCAGGACCGATGATGGTAGGAAGATCATCCGTCGGCCCGGAAACCTCGACCAGGTAGCCTGCGATGAAGCATTCGCCATCCCGGTCCGGGTTGGCGATGACATACCACTGCAGGTTCTCGCTCCTGCCGTTGATGTCGGCGCATTCTCCTTCCAGGAGGTAGCCGGCGGCTGCGAAGCGTTGGTCCGGCCCCTCGCGGCAGGTCGTGTTCTGCGGTGCACACAAGCTGGGCAAGAAGCCCGCACTCGTGGTCGGTTCCGCTGGAGGCGGTGCCTGTGTGGAGTCGAATTCGTATGCGCCCGGATCGCAGTTGCCTCCGGCAGGGTAGGGTCGGCTCACGCCGCGCTGATCGACCCCTACTGGCACCCCATCCAGGTCGGTGCAATCCGTGGCGAGGTCGATGGCCGGGCTTCCAGGGTCCAGCGCATGGGTCTGAGTCGGACCGCCGTTGTCCGCAAGCTGCAGTAGCATCGGGTCTGCATCTGTGGTGAAACCAGGGCATGTGCCGGTCGTGTCCACGAAAACGCCTTCCACGGTGACGTTGGTCATGTCGCAGGGAAAAGTGCTGATGTTATCCGCGATGATGATGTTCTTCAGGCTGATCGAGCCGGTGTAGTAGCTGTTGATGGCGGCGCCACCACTCCCCTGGTTGAGGGCAAAGGTGGTATTCACCATATCCAAGTTGGCCTCGTTAAAGATTCCGCCGCTTCCGTTCAACGCGACATTTGCAGAGAAGGTGGAGTTGAGAATCTCCATGTCGCTGGCATAGGTGTTTTCGATTGCTCCACCTTGCTGCGGGGCAACATTTCCTGAAAACGTGCAGCCATCAAGATGCATGACGGCGCGGTTGCTGATGGCGCCTCCTTCAAAAAGAGTAGCAACGTTTCCCGAAAAAGTAGTGTCGATGATGGTCATCAGGTTGGAGGTGCCCTTGTGGATGATTGCTCCGCCGGCAATGCCTTCATTGCCGGAAAACGTACTTTCATCGATGGTCACTTCTGAATTGAAAGCAATGATGGCGCCACCTATCTGGGTGGATTGATTGGCACTGAAGGTGCACTGATTCAGGCTGACGACATTATCTCTCAAACTGAGGGCTCCCCCATTTAATCCTTCATTACGATTAAAGGACGAACCGGAGATGGTTACATCAGACTCGGACGCTCCAATCGCGCCACCAACATAGTTGACAGCAATGTTGTCCTCGAAAAATGAGTCGAGCACATCGAGGGACGCAGTCGCATTCATGGTACGAATGCCACCACCCTCGCGACCTGCCTCATTATTCAAAATCCGGCTGCTATCAATCACCATGTTTCCGCGATTGAAGATCCCGCCGCCATCCAGCCTGGCTTCATTCTGTGTGATGAAGCTGAAATCCTCGATAAGGACGGTGCCGTAGGAATTGAATAATCCGCCTCCGCCGTCTGCCTCGTTGCCCAGCAGGCTTGTGTTCCGCAAGGTTAGGTCACCAAATTCATTCAGGATGGCCCCGCCGGCATCGCCGTAGTGATAGTACAGTTCACTGGCTTGTACGGTGGCGGTGCCCGAATCAATGTACAGCGCCCCGCCGCCGTAGGTTGAAGAGCCATTTTCAACCAGGAGATTCTCAATCGTGAGGTCCCCTGAGCTGGCGACGAAGAACATCCGGAAGTCCGGTGTGCCTGCAGCATAACTGCGACGGATGAGGGCTTCATTGCCGATGATGGTGAGGTCGCCCAGAACGGCAGGAAGGCCGTTGGCGCCGGATTCACCGGTTGTGTCGCCGTTCCGCCCAACCAGGTTATCCACGGTCGTCAGTTCGTACAGGCACTCCTCCTCGAGGACAAGCGTGAACGGTCGGGAATCACTGTTGGCTCTGTCCATCTGGTTGATGAGGTCCTGGACGTCGCAGTCAACGTTGATGGTGGGTGAAGGGTCGCTGAGCAGGCAGGCAGCCGTGAAAAGGATGGTGGGGAGTGCAAGAAGAACGATCCAGCGGGAGCTGCGCATGATATCCTCACCTTTCGCTATTTCCCTTAATAACGTGGAATGCAACCCGATTGTGACTCACCTGGTCCCATCATACGGAAAATAAGCTGACAGTACAAACAGGATTCCGTGCTGCTGGCGCTTGCATAAGCGCGAATAGTTGGTTATACATGTCGCTCTAGAGGTTGCAGCTGCGCCATGACCTCTCAAAGAGCACATTGCAGTTCAGCCGGCACCAACACATGGGAAAGGCTTGTCGTGGATGCGATTTCTCATGTGCGATAATGGAAACGACACTGTGTCAGTGGTGATGGAGGTGAAGCATGAGCGAGCGTACGAAAGAGGACCTGAAGCAGATGATGTGGGAGCTTCCGATCCGGGAGCAGGATGATGCCCTGCGTCAGGAGCTTTGTGCGAAGTATGGCAAGATGTACCCTCGACAATGGTTCACCTCAGCATGCTGCGAAGATGCGCTTAATGAGGCGAGCGAGGTCGACAGCCGGGCAAATGTACGCCTGAATGACGGTGTTCTCTACTTGCGCTACCGCAGTGATTATCTCGATGATGGCATGGCGATCTGGCGATCGGGTAAAGAAGATTTCCATTTCTATCGCTGGCAGCGCATGCTCGATTGAGACGTGTCAGGGTACAGCTGATCTGCCATAAGCGTTGATCTCAACCAACAGGCGCGCATGCTCTGCGTGCCTGTTCTATATGGTGCTAGCGTTTCCGGGGTGGGAGATAATGACATTTGAGCTTCTCCTTTCAAAGGCAATTCGATCTCGCTGCGAACTTCTCAATGGCGATGCGCACGGTGCGTTCCGGCTTTTCAATGGCTTTCTCGAAGGATTTCCGCACCTTGTTATTGATGTATTTGGTAACACGGCGGTAGTCCATTCCTACGCCAAACCATGGCAATCGGGGAATCAAGCTGTGGAGACAGTCGCTCGCACCCTTGAGGCGATTCCCCGCATTGATGCGATTGTGTTGAAGGTCAGACATCATGAGAATCGCGACGCGCGAAACGGCATACGCCTGCATGGAACAGAGCTCACGTCCTGGATATGCGAGAATGGGGTGCGGTATTCACTTGATCTCACGCTGAATCAAGACTCGAGTTTTTATATCGATACCCGCAACGTGCGCCGCTGGCTCCAGGACCACCTTAAGGATGCGAGGGTCTTGAACACATTTGCCTATACCGGAAGTCTTGGTGCGGCTGCCACGGCAGGCGGTGCGCAATCGGTGGTACATCTCGATGTGAACCGGACCTTTCTCAACGTTGCTAAAACGACGTATACCTTGAATGGCTTTCCGATCGATAAACGCCATTTTCTGGCTGTCGATTTCTTTGTGGGTGTCTCACGGATGAAGCGTCGCGGCGCGCTGTTCGATTGCGTCATCCTGGATCCGCCCTTCTTTTCTGATACAGGGAAAGGACGGGTGGATATGTCGGATAGCCAGAGGCTTATCAACAAAGTCCGACCCCTCGTCGCAGACAACGGTTGGCTTGTTGTGGTGAACAACGCTCTCTATGTCAGTGGCGCTGTGTTCCTGCAGGATCTGGAGATGCTCTGTGAAGACGGTTACCTATCCATCGAGGAGCTTATCCCGGTTCCTGAAGACGTAACCGGCTACCCCGAAACCCGCATAGGCAAGCTGGTCACCGACCCGGCACCATTCAATCATGCGACCAAGATCGCCGTGATGCGAGTCCGTCGAAAGACCTGAGGGGAGGCATGAAGATGTCCTCTCCCCAAGTGGTTGCGGTGATACGGGCCTGGTGCAAGCCTGGAACACCAACCGCAGAATGGAAGCTGAACATGCCGTCCCCTTTTTCTGACCGACGAAGAAGGATCTCATGACAGCCCGCTCCGGTACTATAGAAGAGGTATGTTGATGACGATTGAAAACTACGGATTTGACATGTGGTTTCGAGAGCGGGCAGGAGAATTCCTCAGGAAAGGCATGCTGCCGGCACGCGTCACGGCGGTACACAAGGGCATGTATTACATCGTAAGTGGGGAGGGGTTCGCGCGCGCAGAGCTCACGGGACGTTTCCTCTATACCGCTGAAAGCAGCGAGGACTATCCAACCGTCGGCGATTGGGTTCTCGTCCAGACCTTCGATGAAGGAGAGCAGGCGATAATCCATGCTCTCCTTCCCCGAAAAACCGTGCTCAAACGAAAGGCGCCTGGACGGAAGGATGCGCAACTGCTGGCTGCCAATGTGGACAAAGTGTTCATCGTTCAGGCGCTGGACGGCAACGCAGGCATCCATCGATTGGAGCGTTACCTGGTTATGGTTTTCGAAGCGGGTTGCGAGGCAGTGTTGCTCCTCAGTAAGACAGACCTGGTGTCTGATGCCGCCTTGAACGACATGCTGCACGGCGTGAAAGCCCATCATCCCGCCCTACACGTCATCGCGTTCAGCAATCTGGCCGAAGATGGTCTCGATGATGTGCGCAGTCTCCTCATGCCTGCGAAGACCTACTGTGTGCTGGGATCGTCTGGTGTGGGCAAGACATCGCTGATTAACCATCTGCTCGGCGAATCAAAACTCAACGTTGGAGAGGTACGTGCGTGGGATGGAAAAGGTCGCCACATAACGACAAGCCGGCAGCTCATCGCCATGGAAAACGGGGCTCTGCTGATTGACACGCCCGGGATGCGAGAGCTGGGTGTGGCTGCTGTCGAAGAAGGATTGGCGTCAACCTTCGAGGACATCCTCGAACTTGCTCAATCCTGCCGCTTCACGGACTGTTCGCATACCCATGAAGCTGGCTGCGCAGTGCGGAAAGCCGTGGAGGAGGGTCGCTTAGAGCAAGGGCGCTATGAGCACTACCTGCAGCTGCAACGAGAGTCACTCTACTACACCATGTCTGAGGTCGAACGCCGCCAACGAGCGAGGGTGCTGGGAAAAACATACAAGCGTATTCAGCAGGAGACAAAACGTCGAAAAGCACGCTAAGGTTTGGGGCAGAAAGGGTGATGATGTACGAAAAGTCGGCGGAATTCTATGATGCCATTTATATGGCGATAGGGAAGGATTACGTCACAGAGAGCCAGCAGGTCAAGGCATTGCTGGCGCATCATGCCCGCATACCGCTGGAGAGCCTGCTGGATGTGGCTTGTGGTACCGGTGAGCATCTCGTGCATCTCAGCCAGGAGTTCGATGTGGTGGGCATCGATGTCAACGATGTGATGCTGGAGGCCGCGCGGGCGAAGCTTCCTGACGTGGACCTGCGCAAGGGGGATATGCATTCGTTCGAGTTGAAAAACCAGTTTGATGCCGTTATCTGCCTCTTTAGCGCCATTGGGTATGCAGAGGGCGTGGATGGACTGCATCGGTGCATGGCGAACTTCTTCCGCCATACACGGCCCGGAGGTATTGCGCTGATAGAGCCATGGCTGCTTCCCGAGGTGTACACACCGGGTGGTCTATATGTCACTTCCGTAGATAGACCAGATTTGAAAATTACACGCATGAACATCAGTGAGCAGGATGGGCGCAAATCAGTGATGGACATGCACCATCTCGTAGGTACTCCGGACGGGATCGACTACTTTGTGGAGCATCATGAACTCATGCTTTTTACGCATGAAGAATATCTCACGGCCATGCAGACGGCGGGGTATGCGGCCGTTTATGACGAAGGTGGATTGAGCGGCCGCGGTCTGTATATCGGCCTAGCGCCACAATGATGTCCCGCATCGGCTGGCTCCTCCCACGATGTTCAGCGCATGTCTCGATGCTATGTCCTTTCCGCAACATGGATTTTGAACGATCAACATCTCGGTGTTGGATGGGAATTCACACAATTGTCTGGGCAGGCGATACTGGATTCACTCCCCGTGGGATTTGACAAAGGTTCTGATGTTCTGTCAAAATATGCCACCGGAGAATTGACGACTCCAATGGTACTGGTATTCTTCCGTGCACAGTAAAAAAACACAATCAAGGCGCGGATGGAGTCCCTGAACCATCGCGCATCTTTCACCATCCTTTCAAGGAGGAACTGCAGTCTATGCGAGAACGCTTGAATTCCGCCGCTGATGCGCTGCTCCCTGTTCTTGCTACGCTTGCCGCGCTTGCGGTAGGAGCCGTAATGCTCTTGATTTTGGGCGCGGATCCTATCCAGGCTTATGGCGCCATGTGGGAGGGTGCCTTCGGGAGCACAAATGCCATTGCCGAAACGCTTGTGAAGGCGACACCATTGCTTCTTGTCGGTCTTGGAATCTGCATCGCCTTCCGCGGCAATGTCATCAACATTGGGGGCGAGGGGCAGATGGTGGTGGGCGCCATTCTCGCCACCCTTGTCGGGCTGAATTTATCTTCGTTACCTGGTTGGTTTGTCATCGCGCTAGCCCTGCTAGCAGGCTTCCTTGGTGGCGCCATCTGGGGTGCGATTCCGGGTTTCTTGAAGGCTTATTTCAACGTAAACGAAATCCTGAGTACCATCATGATGAACGCCATTGCGGTGCAGGGGATGAACTTCTTACTGCGAGGACCGATGATTGACCCTGCCCAGCAGCAGCTCGAATCGAAAATTCCGCAAACTGCCCGTCTCGACGAAGCCTTCCAGCTTCCCCGCCTGGTTCCGACCCGTCTCCATTTAGGCGCGGGAATCGCAGTCGTACTGGCTGTTCTCGTGTTCATTCTTCTCTGGCGTACGACGCTCGGATACCGCATTCGGGCGGTCGGGCAGAATCCGCATGCCTCTCGTTATGCGGGTATCAATGTGAAACAACACATTGTGATTGCCCTCTTGTTGAGCGGTGCCTTCGCCGGCCTGGCTGGAGCAACGCAGGTGTTTGGTTTGAATTACCGCATGATTACAGATGGATCCGCCACGGGTTTCACCGGGAACGCTGGATTCAATGGCATTGTGGCCGCCTTGTTTGGCCAGCTGCATCCTATCGGCACCATTCCGGCTTCTATCTTTTTCGGGGCGATGTTGGTGGGGGCGAATAAAATGCAACGTGTGGTCCAGGTGCCGTCAGCGCTGATAACCACGCTGAATGGGCTGGTGGTGATTTTTGTCGTTTCAAGTGAAATCTGGCGCAGGCAACGTCAACAGCGTCGACTGCGTGAAATGGGAGCAGCGAGTGAAGGCGGTCCACCGGATGTGCCGGATGAAGAAAGCAAGGTCGCGGAGAGCGAGGTGGTGGCATGATCGTTGAACTCTTCTCTGCCACTGTGTTAATCGGCATTCTCGCTTCTGGGATCCGGCTTGCGACTCCCTATCTGTATGCTGCCGTTGGGGAAACGCTTGGACAACGAAGTGGGGTTCTAAACTTGGGCGTTGAAGGGCAAATGTTGTTAGGCGCGTTCGCCTCATTTTACGTGGTGTTCCTGACCGGCAACTTGTGGCTGGGTGTGTTTGCCGCCATGATTGTGGGTGCTATCATGGGATTGGCGATGGCGTTTGTCACCGTCAATCTGCAGGCGGAGCAGGGCATCTCCGGCATCGGTTTCTACCTTTTTGGTCTGGGTTTGAGTGACCTCCTTTTCCAGAAAATGCTGGGCACGGTGGAGACCGTGAGCGGATTCAGCAAAATCTACATCCCCTTCTTGAGCGACATCCCCGTCATCGGCGAGATTTTTTTCCAGCAAAATGTGCTGGTGTATGTCGCATTCGCGCTGGTACCCCTCAGCGCATTCTTGCTCAATAAGACCACACTCGGGTTGAAAATCCGCGCGGTAGGTGAAAATCCTGAAGCGGCGGACTCATTGGGTGTCAGCGTCGCAGCAGTGCGCTATTTCACCATCATCACAGGTGGGATGCTTTCTGGTGTAGCGGGCGCTTCCCTGTCCATCGCGCTGCTGAATGTGTTCCAGCAGAACATGACCAGCGGGCTCGGCTTTATCGCTGTTGCCCTGGTGTATTTCGGCGGATGGCGTCCCTGGGGTGTGTTGGGGGGCGCCTTGTTGTTCAGCATGGTGAACTCGCTTCAGTTGTGGGTGCAGGTGCTGGGGATCCCCATCCCCTCGGACATCGCGGTGATGATGCCCTATGTGCTGACCATTCTGGCCCTGGTGCTGGCCGTCTCAAGGGTGCGAGCACCCTCGGCTTTGTCGAAACCATTTGGCCGCGAGGAATAAAGAGATGTTTTCTTGGTGATATCGAAAGGGAGGTGTCTATCAGAACGTTGGGAAAACTGTTACCGGTGTGTGCCGCTGATGTTCATATAGCGATGCACAAAATTAATCCGCATTGAGGAATGGGAGGCGAAGATGAAGAAAGGAAAATGGATTGCAATTCTGCTGCTTCTGGCCGTTGTGCTGGGAGCCTGCGGAGGGACGGCAGCCGAACCCGAGGAGCCAGAACTGTTTCGGGTCGCGGTGGTGATGCCGAGCGCAATCAACGACCTGGCGTTCAGCCAGAGCATGTACGATGCTCTGCTGGTGATCCAGGAAGAGATGGGCGGAGAAGACTTCATGCAATTCGTGTATTCGGAAAGCATGTTCGTCGTCGATGATGCTGCAGCAGCGATCCGTGACTACGCATCTGAGGGCTATGACCTGATCATTGCGCATGGCTCGCAGTACGGCAGCTCCCTGCAGGAAATCGCGCCGGATTTCCCGGAAACGGCATTCGCCCATGGTACAACGGTGAACACGTTTGTGGATGAAGGCATCAACAATGTGTTTGCGTACGAAGCTGCTTCCGATGAGGGCGGCTACGTGAATGGCGTGATCGCCGCCAGTCTTACTGAGAGTGGCGTGATCGGCGTTGTGGGACCCATCGAGACCGGCGATGCAAAACTGTATGTCGATGGATTCATCCTCGGCGCACAGTCCGTGGATCCCGCAATTGATGTCAATGTGAACTACATCGGTTCCTTCTCCGATGTCGCGCTGGCTGCGGAAGCGGCAAACACACATGTGTCTGCAGGCGCGGATGCCCTCACGGGTACCGCCCAGATGGTCGTTGGGGCGATCGGCGTTGCGGAAGAATCGGACGCGCTGTGGTTCGGCACCCAGGCCAATCAGTCCTCCCTGGCGCCAGGCGTTGTGGTCGCCAATCAGGTCTATCACTGGGAGGTCATCTTGAGGCAAATCATCGATCTCATCGGTGAAGGCACCTACGGCGGCATCGCCTATACCATCGATCTGGCCAATGAGGGCGAAGTTATCGAATACAATCCTGACTTCGAGCTTCCGGCGGATGTACTTGATCTCGCAACAGCGACGATTGAAGGCATCATCGACGGATCGATTGTGGTAGACACAACAGAGTAAAGTGGACAATGACTTGCGGAGCGTCCTGTATGGACGCTCCGCAGCTTGTTTCAACGTCCGGCAGACGATACGACGATAGGAGAAAACCATCTCGATGGCAGAACGAGAACTGTTACCTTCCGGAAAGGAACGCATCGACAAGCTGGAAATGTGCGATATCGTCAAGCGCTTTCCAGGCGTCCTTGCAAATGATCATGTGAGCTTTGATGTCACTGCCGGCGAAGTCCATGCCCTGCTCGGTGAAAACGGCGCCGGAAAAAGCACCTTGATGAAGATCCTGTATGGCCTTTACCAGCAGGATGAGGGGAAGGTCTTTCTCAATGATCAGGAGGTGGCCATCACCTCACCAACCGATGCGATCGATCTTGGTATCGGCATGATTCACCAGCACTTCATGTTGGTGGAAACATTGACGGTGGCGGAGAATGTCGCGCTCGGTCTTTCTTCCACGCGCGGCCTCCTCACCGACATGGACCGGGTGACGGAGCGCATCCTTGAACTTGCCGGTATTTACAATCTGGATGTTGACCCGGATGCCTATATCTGGCAGCTTTCAGTGGGTCAGCAGCAGCGTGTCGAGATCATCAAAGCCTTGTTCAGGGGAGCCGCTCTCCTCATCCTGGATGAACCAACAGCTGTGCTTACACCTCAGGAGGTCGATGAGCTTTTCAACATCATGCGTCAGATGACGACGGATGGGCATGCCCTCATTTTTATCTCTCATAAGCTGCACGAAGTCATTGAAATCAGCAACCGGGTGACGGTTCTTCGCGATGGACGCAAAATTGGCTGTCGTCCGACGTCCTCGACGAACAAACGCGACCTCGCAAACTGGATGGTGGGCCGCGAGGTCCTCATGAAACCTGAGGTCTCCGCTGTGGATGCCGGCGAAGTGAGATTGAAGCTGGAAGCGATATCGGCCGAAAGCGAGCGGAAAACAAAAGCGTTGAAGGACGTTGATCTGGAGTTGCGTTCGGGAGAAATATTGGGCGTGGCAGGTGTGTCGGGCAACGGACAGCGTGAACTGGCTGAGGTCATCACAGGTTTGCGACCGGCAACGGGAGGAGTCATCTGGCTTGAGGGTGAGGATGTCACTGGCCAGAATCCACGCGTGCTGACGGAAAAAATGATGTCCTACATTCCTGAGGAGCGCATGCGGGACGGGGTGATCCGCGACTTCACCGTGGCCGAGAATCTGATCCTGCGAGAGCATCATCAGGAACCTTACTCGCGCTCTGGTTTTCTTAATCTCAAGGAGATTGAATCTCGCAGCGACACATTAATCCAGAATTACAATGTGAAGACTCCTTCTCAAGAGACCGAAGCGAAAAGCCTCTCGGGTGGCAATATTCAGAAGCTCGTTCTCGCTCGTGAACTTTCCCGGAAACCGCGCGTGTTGATTGCTGCACAACCCACGCGCGGGTTGGATATCGGAGCGACCGAATACGTGCACCAGCAGCTCCTGCTGCAGCGGGAAGAAGGAACAGCAACCATGCTGATCTCCGAGGACCTGGATGAAATCCTTGCGCTAGCGGACCGCATCGCCGTGATGTATGAAGGTGAGATTATGGACATCATTCCTCAGGAGGAGGCAACGCCTGAACAAGTGGGATTGCTGATGGCCGGGGTGAGGAGCGAGGAGACCGGTTGAGAACGAATACAGCACACCGCATCGTAGATCAGGCGCCCGCACTCGCGGGCGCTTTGTTTTTCTCCGGAACGTTGATGACGATATCCCGCTAGGTCACTCGTCGGATAACGATAACGGTGAGGTCATCGGTCTGTGCTGCGCTGCCACGGTGCTCAATCAGTGCGGAAGAAATGGAGGAGATGGTCTCTTCTGCAGAAGCTGTATCTAGCGTGAGGGTCTTCTGAAGGGACGCAAGACCATACGGTTCCCCGGCTTCATTCAACGCATCCTTGACCCCGTCGGTGAACAAGATGAGCTCGTCACCGATTTGGATGTCGACGGTCATCTCTTCCAGCGCAACAGTGTCAAAAGCGCCGAGGATGATGCCCTTCGCGTTCAGCGTTTCGATCGCCTTGTCCGCTCTGCGCACAAGCAGCGGCCGGTCGTGTCCAGCATTGGCATAGATAAATTGATGGGAACTCGGATCGAGAGTGATGCCGATGGCGCTGAGGAAAAGGCCGTCCCGACTGTCGTTGAGGATCATCGTGTTCGCTCGTGAGAGGGCATGCGCAGGACTGCGTCCGCTCAACATCGAGGCACGGACGTGAGTGCGGCACATGGCCATGAACATCGCTGCTGGGATGCCTTTCCCGGAGACATCACCGATGAATATGCAGAGGTTGGAATCCTCTCCTGTCTTCAAGCAAAAGTCATAGAAGTCGCCGCCAACTTCTCTTGCCGGCTGATAGAGCAGCCCGAACTCGTACCCTGCCACAGAGGGAAGCGTGGCGGGGAGCAAGCTTGTCTGGATTTCACGGCCGATGGATAGCTCCTTCTCAAGCTGTTGTTTGCGGGTGCGTTCCTCCAGAAGACGAGCTGAGTCAACGGCCAGCGCAGCCTGATGGGACATGAGCTGAAGCAGACGGAGTTCATCATCGGTGAGCAGGCGCGGTGTGCGACTGTTGATGACCAGCGCGCCAACTGAACGGTCTTCCACAATCATGGGCACGAGGGCATGAGCACTGAACCCTTCGGATTGCAGCCAATCTGCTGACCAATGGCGGACCTTCCCGCCGCGCAGATCGGAGACGAGCAGGTTGGTTTGCTGGTCCATAACCCACTCCGCACCGCTTCCTGCGCCGAGGGGGATGCGGCGTTGATGGACGACGGGGTCCTGATGCCAGCCATGTGCGGCCATGAACTGCAATTCGTCACCGTCATCCGTGGGCATGATCAGGCTGCAGGCGTCCGTGTCGAGCAGGTCGACGACTTCTTCTGTGAGGAAGCGGGTTAGATCTGCGAGATCAAGGTGGCTGAGAAGCTGCCGGGAGAAATCAACAAGCGCCTCCTGCTCATGGAGCCGTTTTGCACGCAGCTGATCGTAAAGCTGCGCGCGTTCCAGTGCCGTTCCAATTTGCTTTCCAACACCACTGAGCAGCATGAGTGCGCGATCGTCGAACGCGGACCAGTCCTCCGCGGCGACATTGAGGATGCCGAGCAGGCGATCGCCAGCGAGCAGGGGGGTGGAGGCATGGACTCGCAGTGTATCCGTTGGGGGTTTCAAGTTGGCGAGACGGCTGCAATGGACTTCGGAATAAGCCCGGTCGAGGGCCTTCTCACGTGCCAGGTCCTGGCAGGTACAGCTGCCTCCCCAGACCTCGGTTCGGTCGGGATTGAGCTCTTCCGGCAGGTTGGTGTAGGCGGCTAGGTGAAATTGACCGCTGTCCGGGTCGACCAGGGAGATCCACCCTGTTTCAAGACCCATGAGGGGAATGAGCGCTCCGAGCGCCGTGTGAAGGGCGCTGTTGACGTCTTTGGCACGGTTGAGGGTTTCTGCAATGCTGTTGAGGGTGCGGAGATCTTCAAGGACCTCGATTTGAGCGTTCATACCTCTCCTGCTGTCGCGTGGTGGCGGTGATTGTGGCTGCACGCGAATTATCCCTGATTATATCCGAAATACATCGCCTGCAAGGCGGTGTGCATCCTACACCCCTTGCATCTTGCGCATAGACACATAGCCCTGATGCCGGTCGAGCTGGCTTGAGAAGCGCGGCATACGTTCCTCGTAAGGATGATGCACATTTGATACTTGCTGCGCAACGACTGAAGCGAAAGAATGTGTCTGTACGTAAGAAATGGAGATGGAGATGGCCGACGAGGTTCGAATCGGGATCATCATATGCGATCGCTACCGCCGTTGTGCAGGTGGGAAGTGTTTCCGTGCAATGCGAAATCGAGAGGGCGCCTTCGAGCGGTACCAGGATATGGAAGTAGACTTGGTTGGCTATACAACCTGCGAGGGATGCCCGGGGGGAAACATCGAGTATGCCGGGGATGAAATGGTGAAGAATGGCGTTGAGGTCATTCACCTTGCGACTGGATTGGTCGTTGGATACCCGCCATGCCCCTATATCGAGACCTTCAAGACCTTCCTCGAGCAACGGTATGGCGTGGAGGTAGTGATTGGAACACATCCTATCCCACAGACCTATGTCGATATGCATGCCAGGCTAGGGACATGGGACGATCCCGCGCAGCATCCCCATGCTGCCCTCATTTTCAGCAACGCAGCCACTCGTGCTGACTACAAGTAGGGCTGCGGGAAGGACATAACGCCCGCACAAGGCAAGAACGAAATACGGCCGTAAAAGTGCTGGCTTCACCTGCATCTTCACGTTGGTCATGGGGCGGCTAGCTTTTTGAGGTTTTGTGGAGAGCGCTCTGATCGAGCTCCTGACCCGCCGCAGTTGTATCGCATCGCTGTCTTCCCATTCCCTCCGTGGTCAAGTGCTCTGATGAAGGACCACGGGATGTGATACAAGGGTGCATCCTCACGCCTGGCTTTCACCTTTGTTTCAAGCCTGAAACCTTCCGTCAAACGTTCAGACCTTGGGTTGCTGTTTGGAGGATGCCGCTATCGCAACGCTGTGCTGGCGAAGATCCTATCGCCGATACTCATCATCACCGCAGCAAACAACTCAGGATCAGTGGTTGAAACATGAAAAACGATACATCGGGCCTTACACGCAAGCTTCTCATCACCACGTACCAATAGGGTATGGCCGCGCGGTCAACGCATGTCAACGTACTTTTTCCCGATCTCTGGCAGCGTTCCATCAATATCCTGTGACGCCGATTGGTGTTTGGCGGTCGGACAAAAAGGGCTGACCCCCGGCAAGGAGGTCAGCTCTGTATGATGTTGAAGCAGACAATGCCATGCAGTTACATGTTCTGCAAGGGTTCCTTGGGAAGTGTGTCCAGCAGGGGGTGATCACTGACATCGAGATGGAGCGGGGTCAGGGCGACCATGTTCTTGGAGACAGCCCAGCGGTCGCTGCCCTTTTCTGGCTTTGTCGTCGGTTCGGCGATGAACCAGAAATGATCCCGGCCAAGCGGGTCGCAACCCTCGACGACTTTTCCCTCGTAGGAACGAACCGATTGAAAGGTCCACTGGATTCCTTCTGGATGCTGTGGAAGATTCACGTTTACGAGGCGCGGTGTCGGGGTTTCCAGCAGATGGATGAGCACACGTTCAACGTAGGGTTTGAGCGGTTCAAAGTCGGGTGATTCGCCATCCATGGAAAGACTGAAGGCTACAGCCCGCACGCCAAGTAACGATCCTTGCTTGGCGGCTGCGACGGTTCCAGAATGCCAGATTTCATTCCCTAAATTACTCCCCAGGTTGATACCTGAAAGCACCAGGTCCGGTTTATCCCAACGGTAAAGGCCGAGGGCCACACAGTCGGCTGGGGTTCCATTCACGCGATAGGCTTCGAACTCACCCATTTGCGTCGCGTGATAGCGGAGGGGGCGGTGGATGGTGACAGCATGTCCCTTCGCGGATTGCTCAATATCGGGTGCGACGACGCGCACTTCGCCAAAGCGGGCAGCAACTTCTGCCAACGCCCGAATACCGGGGCTGAAGATGCCGTCGTCATTACTAACAAGGATTCTCATGTTGTATTCCTCAATTTCATGTCGAGTAAGGTTTGCAGGTTTGGTTTTTGTCTACGTTGCCATGGTACACATGTATCCTTTACATACCATATCACATGCAGGTTAACAAATGTTTAAGCACGGTTTTTCCTGGTTTCATCCCGGATGCTTGCAGGAGGGGGTCGCTTGGTCTTGAGCAGAATGCCTGTACAATCGTGGGGAACCGAAACGTCCTGCTGAAGGAGCATCCTGCATGACGATTGCATTGTTGATTGTGGCCATCATTGCCGTGATGATTGTGTTCTCGCTTGAGAAATTCAGCGTAGAACTGCCGGCGCTAGGATTGATGATCTTTCTTGTGTTGAGCGGGATGCTCACCCCCGAGGAAGCGTTCGCGGGGTTTGGAAGCGAGGTTGTCATCCTCATCCTGGGTCTGCTTATCCTGACAGCTGCACTGGAGCGGACGGGTATTGCGGACGTGGCGGCACGCTGGATGATCACACGTGCAGGTGGAAGTTATGTGATGGTGCTCGCATGGGTAATGACAGCGGCCATCATCGTTGGTGCATTTGTCAGCAACACCGCAGCCACGGCTTTCTTCCTGCCTATCATTTTTGCGCTTGCCCGGCGAACCGAGATAAGCCCCGGCAAACTTCTCATGCCGCTCGCGTTCGCTTCCATATTGGCCAGCTCCATTACGTTGATTGGCACCTCGACCAACATTGTGGTCAGCGGGATCCTCACGGATTACGGGTTGCAACCCCTTGGCCTCTTTGAATTAACTCCCGTCGGGCTTCTCATTGCAGCTGTAGGTTTTGTATACATGCTCCTCGTTGGGCGCAAGCTTATTCCAGATCGGGTGACCGAGACAGGTCTGGAACATGCAGCCACACGCATCTTCTTGACGGAAATACTCATCCCAGATGATTCGGACTTAATTGGGAAAACCCTCGCTCAGACCAACCTGGGGAAGGAATTTGACCTAACGGTGCTGAGAGTCCTGCGCGAAGGGCGGCGGTACCTTGTCCCACGCGCCAAAACGAAGCTCCAATCCGGTGATTCCCTTGTCGTCAAGGGCCGCCGGGAAGATATCTTCAGAGCACATGAGCGCTTGAATATCGAGCTGCAGCCTGAAATGGCCTACTCGCTACCCGATCTGGTGGAAGAAGATGTCGTGCTGACAGAAGCCATCTTGCTGCCGGGTTCACCGTTTATCGGGAGGACCTTGTCCGGTCTCGACATCCGCAATCGGTTTGGTTTTCAAGTGTTGGCCATTCACCGTCATAGCGGCGCGATGACGCAAAAGCTCAGCCAGGTACGTTTGCGTAACTCGGACATCCTCGTGATTCAAGGTCCGGGCGATGAGCTGCGCATTCTGGAGCGTCAGGGCTTATTCCGGATCCTGGGTGCGGACGTCAAGCGCAAGCCGCGTCGACGGCGCGCTGCCCTGGCGGGTTTGATCTTCCTCGGCACGCTCCTCGTCGGTGCCTCAGGATTGGTCAATCTTCCATTGGCCATTCTCTCGGGTGCGGTACTCGTCATGATGACGCGTTGCATCACACCAGAGGAAGCATACAGCCAGATAAACTGGACCGTTCTTCTTCTGATTGCCGCTATGCTGGCTCTGGGGAGGGCAATGGAAGTGACCGGTACGGCAGAATTCATTGCCCAGTGGATGCTGGGCTTGTTTAGCGTGCCCCGGCCACGCGTGATGCTGACCGTGTTTTTCCTCATCACCGTGCTTCTCACCCAGCCCATGTCTAACCAGGCAGCAGCTGTGATCGCGTTGCCCATCGCCATCAATGCTGCGACGCAGCTCGGATGGGATCCGCGAGCCTTTGCCATCATGATTGCCGTGGCGGCGAGTTGCTCCTTTCTCACTCCCCTCGAGCCTGCCTGTCTGATGGTCTATGGACCAGGGCGATACCGGTTCACGGACTTCCCGCGCGTTGGGGCACTCTTGAGCCTGTTGATTTACATCATCGCGGTTGTGCTGGTGCCCATCCTGTGGCCCGTCTAACGCCATACGGTCACGAAGGCGGTTTCCCCTTGGAGAGATGTCGCTGATGAAGATCGAATCCAATCAGGCCTATGAGAACCTGCGTTTCGAGCGCGCTTCCACGTCGGTGTTGCATGTCGAAAATGTTCTCTTTGAGCGTTGTCTGTTCAGTCATACCAGCTTCAAGGAAGCGACTCTGCAGCAGTGCCGCTTTCTGGACTGCAGCTTTAAGGGTGGTGATTTTGCGATGACCGCCTTGGACGGATCACGTTTCTCTGGTGTACAGTTTCAGGATTGCCGTTTTCTTGCGGTGGATTGGACCAAAGCTTCCTGGGGTGCAGGTTTGGAAGCGCCACTTCTGTTTGAGCGCTGTGAGTTGAAGCATGCCACGTTCATCGGGATGGATCTGGAAGCCTGGCGTTTTCTCGATTGTGAGTTGCGCGATGTTGATTTCCGACGCGCTGTGTTGCGGCGCACCATTTTCTCCGATACCAACTTATGTGGAAGTCTCTTTCAAGAGACCGATCTGCGTGAGGCGGATTTAAGCACCGCACGCAATTACACCATCGCTGCCTGTGACAACTTGCTGGCTGGAGCACGCTTCTCGCTGCCGGAAGCGATGGCATTGCTCGACCAGCTCGGGATTGACCTGGTCATGCAAGGCGTTTAAGCGGGGGATGTGAGAAGGAGAAAGCGGAGCGGTCAAAAACCGCTCCGCTTCGTTCCCCGTGAGACTTTCTCCAGCTACACTTGCTTGATGTTTGCTCTGGATCCTGCGGCTGCGTTGGCGATAGCGCTGCCACCAAGGCTGTCCATGGGGTAGACGATAATCATGGAGCTTTCCTCCTTGGACATTTCCAGCAGCGCCTGGATTTGGCGCAGTTCCATCGTCCCTTCCTGGGAAGTGAGCGTCGCGCTGGCTTCCTTCAAGGAAGTAGCAACCTCAAGTTCTGCTTCAGCCTGGATCAGTTTCGCTTTGGCACTGCGTTCAGCACGGGCAATGACGGCGAGCTCTTCTACAAGGCTGGGTGGGGCGGTCACATCCGTGATGCGTACGGCGCGCACGTTGACGCCATAGTCCTTGGCCGCTGAATCGATTTCCGCCTTCAACATGGAACTGATTTTTTCGGTCTCGCTGAGCAGCAGCCTCAGGTCGTTCGATCCAATAGTGCTCTTCAGCGCTTCCATAGAAGCCCATTCGGTGGTCTTCCAGTAGTCCTTGACATCGATCGAGGCACGTTCGGGATCTTCGACCTCCAACTCAACCGCTGCGATAACGTCTACAGGAATGTTATCCCGGGTGAGCGTCTTTGTGGCTTTGACCTCATAGGTGGAAATACGGATGTCAATGATGCGAGCTACGGAGTAGAGGAAGGGTGGCACAATGAAGAAGCCAGGTCCTCGCGCACCGACGGATTTTCCCAACCGGAGAAGAATCATCCGTTCCCACTCTGGAAGGACATAGAACATGCGTGCCAGGATGTTTCCCAGCCAGAGGATGATGACCGTGGCAATCACTCCGATAAGCAATTGACCGCTCTCAAATCGCCCCCCAAATCCTAGAAGCGCCTGGAAGAAGCTGCGAAGGCTTGGCAAAGCGAACAACAGCCATAAGGGAACGATGATGATCAATCTCACCACGTTGCGGATAAACATTTGCACGGGGTTGTAACGATTGCGCATGATGCTTCTCTCCTTTTATTGTGTTTGCAGATTTGCTTCATCGAGAGTCTGAACGATGATTTACATGGTATGAGCGGTGGCCCACATACTCCCCGCTCCTTTCCTCCAGACAGTGTGAATTAACTCCAGTATAGCCGTCAACCCGCGGTTCAGATGACGGAAGCCTGATTGCCGGGTGACGCTATGCATGCTTGCTGACGATGCCACGACGAAAGGAACCGGGCATTCTTTACCTCATGGTCACATGCCTGATCAAATGCCATGCGTGATCGGCACCTCGCGCATAATTCCTCTGTAAAGATCCCTGCCATGTTGAAAGGAATTTGATACGATATTCTCGAGAGTTGCGAGAATGGGGCGATGGGGAAAACGACCGTCGATGATTACATCGCAGGGCTGGAAGGCTGGAAAGCCGAAGCCGCTAGCAAGATACGCGAGCTTATTGCTGGTGCCGCTCCTGAAGCGGATGAAGCGATCAAGTGGTCACAACCTGTCTATTCGTTCAACGGTCCTTTTGCCTACTTCAACGCGTTCAAACACAGCATCAACATCGGTTTCTGGCGCGGAGTCTCTCTCTCGGATCCGGACGGTATGCTCAAGGGCAGCGGCCTCACGATGCGGCATGTACCCATTCACGCTGTCGAAGACATCGATGAAAGAACACTGCAGGCATTCATCCGGCAAGCGCTTCAACTCAACAAGGCATTTGGGGATCCCACACGAAAGAACAATGCGTTATAGGAGATAGGAATCATGAAAAAAAGCACCTTGTTACGCGCGGGGAACGTCATAGCCTTCCTCGCAACAGCCATCATGAACGGTCTCGCAAATACACTCCCGTTGAATGGTCTCGAAACTGGTGAGATCTCAGATCGCTTTGAGATTTTCTTCGTACCTGCGGGGTATGTGTTCTCCATCTGGGGGATCATCTACCTTGCCCTGGCGGGTTTTGCAGTGTATCAGGCTCTCCCGGGTCAACGGGACAATGAGAAGGTTGATCGCATTGGCGTCTGGTTCATTTTGAGCTGCGTGGCCAATGTCATCTGGCTTTTCCTCTGGCATTATGAAGTCTTCAACTTCACCCTGCTCGCCATGGTTGCGCTTCTCATCACGCTCATCGTGATCTACCTCCGGATCGAGGTAGGACGGGGGAGCCCAACGCTTGCTGAGCGTTTGTTCATCCAGATTCCCTTCCAGATCTATCTGGGATGGATCACGGTGGCGACGATCGCCAATGTCACGCAGCTTCTGTTCTTCCTGAACTGGGATGGCTTTGGTGTTGCACCGGAAATCTGGACCGTCATCATGCTCGTTGTAGCAGGTATCGTGGCATCCATCGTCAGCTTCACCCGCAGGGATATTCCCTATGTCCTCGTGCTCATCTGGGCGCTCGTCGGGATTGCGATTAAGCATGCTGGCACGCAGTTGGTGATGGTCACGGCATACGCCGTGGCAGGAGCGCTGGCGATTGTAGCGCTCATTTCAGCCTTGCGACGACCGCGCATGGCGCAGCGTGACTGACGCGAACGAAGACGGTTGAAGGTCGTGTTTGGCGGGAAGGCAGTAAACCTTCCCGCTATTCTGATTTAGGGCGACATGGCGTATGGTGCAGGCTGAAGTCGTCTGCGGCCATGTCATGGGTCTATTTAAGAAGAGTTAAGGTATGCTCAAGCGATGATCGAATACATACCAACACCGGGGATGGAACGATTTTGGACTGCTCTTGGCGCCTTCGTGGAAAACCACTGTCTCGTGGTGGATCGTCCTGCAGGCTCGCGGCATCCGAGCTTTCCGGATGTGCGCTACCCTCTCGATTATGGCTACCTTGAGGATACATCAGGTGGCGATGGTGAAGGAATCGATGTCTGGGTTGGAGCTGGGCCGGAAGGGGGTATCACGGGGATCGTCTGCACCCTGGATGTCATGAAGGGGGATTTGGAAATCAAGATCTTAATGCACTGCACACAAGACGAACAGGCGCTCATCCTCGCCTTCCATCAACAGCACCATCAACATGCCGTACTCATCCCCAGATCCCTTCGTTAATACCTTATCATCCTCGCGCTCGAATTGATGCCAACCCTCATACGCCTTTCGGTACTTCTATATCTTGATGTTGGTGTTTTCCTCGCGGATGATACCGTCATGAGCTTCTGAGATAAATCGAGATTGGTAGGTGGAGGCATGCTGGATACTTCACAGATTGTGGATGTCGCGCATCGTTGGTTGAAAACATCCGAACCGTCGATACGAACGTTCATGCGTGAGCTTTGTGCAACATCAAGCGTGGATGGCGAGATCGCCGATGTGCTGGAGCGAGTGAGGCAAGAAGCGATTAAGCTGCACTTTGAAGACATCTGGACAGATTCAATGGGCTGCCTCCTGACAGCCATCGGCAAGGGCCCCGTCACCATCTTATACGATGCACATCTAGACACTGTTGGCATCGGAGACGCGGATGATTGGGACCATGATCCTTTCAAGGGGTGTGTGGTTGAGGACGTGCTCTATGCGCGCGGGGCATGTGATACCAAGGGATGCATTCCCGGCATGCTGTACGGGTTGGCTCTGGCGAGGGATCTCGGTCTTCTGGAGGGGAAACGTGTCCTCTATTACGGCAGTCTCGAGGAGCAGTGTGACGGTCAGGCGCCGCATGTGTTGGTGGAGGTGGACGGTTTACACCCGGACTATGTAGTGATCGGTGAACCAACAAACATGCAGGTCTATCATGGCCAGCGGGGAAGGGTGGAATTTGCTCTGCACATGACAGGGCGGTCGGCGCATGCTTCGATGCCGCACCTTGGTGAGAATCCGCTTTACAAGCTTGCCCCTTTCCTCGCCAATGTCGCCACTCTCAATGAACGCCTGGGAAGGACAACGAGTCCGGTTGGCTCGGGTTCCGTCGCAGCGACAGATATGACCTGCAGGACGGCTTCAATCAATGCTGTCCCCTCGGATGCAACAGTCTTCATGGATCGGCGGCTCGCGCTGGACGAGGATGTAGAAACGGTCCGCAGGGAACTGGAGGCATGCGTGCCACAGGAGCACCGAGGGGCGGCACGTCTGTCCATTCTTCACTATGATGAGCCGAGTTATAATGGCTTCCGTTACCCCGTTGAAAAGGTATTCCCGGCCTGGACACTGCCCCGCGATCACCCGTACCTTGACGCTGGTTTGAAGACCTACCAGCATGCCTTTGGCAAGAAGGGGAAACTGGGGATGTGGCCGGCAAGTACGAATGGCACATACTGGATGGGGGTTGCGGGGATTGCATCCATCGGCTTTGGCCCTGGCGAACTTCGTCATGCTCACCGTCCCGAAGAGCAAGTTCGAATGGCGGATGTCGTGCAGGCGACGTTGTTTTATGCCCTCCTACCTGCCTTTCTCTGAGCGATCGCACAAGGTCCGAATTCTCATACCCCACATAATCATTTCCCTGTAAGATGGGTCAACAGGGGCGCGGCAAGAGGCTCCTGGGAATCTGGACCTCAGAACCAAGGTGTTCGTATTTTGGTTCGGTTTCATCTCTTCTGGATACCGGAGGGAAGCCCATGCCACAGGAAAAGGTTTCAACGAACAGCGCTTCTGAAAAGAACACATCGACGGAAGACTTAGCGGGGTTTGATGGCCGTGCCACTCTTGAGAAGATAACGTCCTTTTTCTCAGCGCATTGGATGGCCGTGTCGTGGGGGGCGCTCGTCGTGCTCGTCATGTCGGGTGTCACATTGCTGTATGCCTCAAAGCTTCTCAATCTTGATCCCAACCTGGGCTTGGCGACAGGCGAGTACCAGCTTCATGTCGGCTTCATAACGCTCTTTCGGCGCTGGCTGCAAGGCGAGATCGCCTTCCCTCTTTGGAATCCTGTCATGGGATATGGGCGGTCGCTGATCGCCGATCCGTTTTTGTTTGTCTATAACCCCTTCCTCAGTGTTCCCATGTTCCTCTTTGGCGTTGTGAACGGCACGAAAATGGCTCTGGTGCTCAATTTCATCATAGCCGGGGTTGGCATGTACATTCTTGCCCGGAGCATGGGATTGTCGCGCGTTACCAGCCTGTGGTGTGGTTTGCTCTACATGATGTCGGGAGCGCTTCCCTCGCACCTCATCATCGGACAGATACAGCTCACTTTCTCGCTAGGCTGGGCGCCATGGGCCGCTGCGAGCATCGTTCGTCTGATCCGCTCGCCAGGTTGGGGAACGGCTTGCGCGACTGCACTTTCTCAGGCGTTGTTCTTCTTCAGCGGAAATTTGTACCACCAGGTCTATGCGCTGTTTACCTTTCTCATTATCAGTGTCATCTTCATTGTCGATTGGAAGGATTTGAATATCGACAAGGAACTCGCGAAATACATCCTTGTGGCCGGGGCCCTGAGTCTGGGACTGATCGCTATTCAGCTCTTACCGCTGATGGCCGCCCGTACGAGCATGGATAACATCGGGGGCTATGCATTGGATTCCGAGGTTTTCCCTGGGTCACAACTTATGGAATATGCTTTCCTCAACTACATCGTCGCTGACCCCGATTTCTCTCGCACGGATATCCTGAACCAGATTCCCTGCCCGCAGGAAAACTATCGTTACATCGGCATCGCGCCGGTGCTTCTGTTACTGTTCCTTATTCCAGCTTTCCAGGTAAACGATCGGCGCATGATGGCTGCGATGGCGCTCAGTTTCCTCTTTCTGCTTGCATGGGCAGCGCTGGAGTATTCGTTTATTCGAGACCTGTATGAGTTCTTCCCAATCCTGTATCAATTTCGGGATCCCGGTCGAGCTCTGAGTGTGGGAACGGTATACCTCATTGCTTTGAGTGGTTTCGGGCTGGATTACCTATGGGATCGCATCCGTGATGTTACCGCCACAGGGGATGAGAATGTGACCTGGTATGATCGTCGACCATTTCGTGTTGTGGTGTCCGCTTTTGTGGCGGCTGTGCTCATCTTTGCACTGAGGAGAGTCTACGGCGAAAACAGGGGTTTCATCACTCTTGAGCATCTTTACAGGCCGGAAATTGGTCTTGCGGTGGATTGGTTGACGGAACGCGAGGAGGAGCCAGTGACGATTCAAACCTCCAATACCGTGGCAAGTAAGATCATTTTCGATGCCTACGAGGTTGGTCTGCGTTCGCAAGATTTCATCGATGGATGGAGGCCGTCGGCGCCGGCCTATACGATTGGCCGCTTCAGCGCACTGCCATACGCGGCTTCCTATCGGCTGGATTGGGACTATGAAGGCCTTACCGATCCGGGGTATGAGATTGTGCGACGCTTCGGCGAACTGCGCATCGCGGAAGCCGAGCAGGGCTTCCCCTATGCATTCGTCGTGCCCCTGGAGCGGCTTGTTCAAACTCAGCCAGTTCTTCCACAAGAGGTTGATCTTGTGGGCTACGTCCGGCATTCCAATCCCAATCGAATCATCGTCGACCTGGAGGTACAGGAACAAGGCATGCTGGTGGTTGCGGAATCATGGTTTGACGGATGGAGGGTGCAGGTTGACCGGGAAGAGGCCACACTCGCGCCAGTAGGGTCGTTTCTCGCTGTGGAGGTTTCACCTGGTGTGCACCACGTTGTCTTTGAGTATGCTCCCCGTTCTTTCACGGTGGGATGGATCATCAGTCTCGCAACAGTGATGGTGATGCTGAGCGGCAAGGTCATTCGATGGAGAAAACTCAAGGCATCTCAATAAAACTGGCGATATTGCCTTTATTCGAGCTTGTCGACCAGTGCTGGCAGGATATCATTTCCCTATATCTAACGCTTGAAAGGAGTTGGCATTGTCTTCGAAACGATTGTTGGTGCTTGTGTTCATAGTGGTACTTGTAAATGGAGTGGACTACCTGGGTCTTGGGATACATCAACATGTTCTGGAAAATGTATACATCTTTGCTGGGCTCGCCTTTGGGGAGGCGCTCGTTATCTGGTTGGCGATCAACCGCTCTCGTCAGCGAGGATGGCCATTGGTGATATCCGTCTTCCTCATTCTGTACGGTATGACATCCTTACTGGTTGGTATTGAAGCCGTCTATCTCACCGATATTCTCACCACTCGGATTGCTCTGGAACTATTTGTGAATGGTGCAGTTTCGTCCTTTTTGGTCTCGTTTGCAGCCGTGTGGCTGGTTGGTAGCTTTCTTCCCCCCGACGATATTCGCTCAGCGCGCCCACAGAACCGGCGCCTGCCGGGTTGGATATGGCGGATTCCATTATGTGGGTTTCTTTACCTTCTTCTCTACATATTCGCGGGGCTGTTGATTGCACAACCTCTGGCGACCGCCTTGGAACCACAGCTCGCTCCGGCTTACTTTGCCGCTTTCACCCCGGATAATCCAATGCTGATCCTCGGTTTTCAATTCTTGAGAGGTATGCTCTGGACGCTTTTATCCATACCGTTGCTGAGAGGACTGCACGGGAGTCGTTGGTCGCAAGCCCTCGTATTGGGGCTCCTATTTGCAGTATTGATGGGATTGCCTATTCTCTTGCCAGGGGAACTAGCAGCCGGAATCCGCATTGGTCATGCTGTAGAGGTCTTTGTGAGTAATTTCTTGTTTGGTCTGATCGTTACAGCTCTGCTTGGTGGGAACTCTGTACAGAGCGCTTGGCTGAGTGAAAAGAGCTTTATGGCTGGAAGATTAGGTGATACATGAATGAAACCATCGAACTCATCCAGAGACGTCATTCTGTCCGTGCGTACGCGGAGAGACCCATCACGCGTGAAAGTGTTGAATTGATCTGTGATTGTGCCTTGCGCGCCCCGACAGCCGGGAACATGCAGCTTTACAGCATTCTTGAAATCGAGGACCCGGCGTTGAAAGATGCGCTGGCTGAATCCTGCGATCACCAACCGTTCATCGCAACAGCACCGCTCGTGTTGCTGTTTGTCGCTGATTATCAGCGCTGGTTTGATTACTTCATCGCCTGCGGTGTTCCCGAGCTTTGCCGTGAGCGAGGTGAGGAGATGCGCGTTCCGGGAGAAGGCGACCTGCTCCTGGCGGTATGCGATACGCTCATCGCTGCGCACACGGCGGCTATCGCCGCTGAATCACTCGGCATCGGATCATGCTACATCGGTGACATCATGGAGCAATATGAATACCATCGTGAGCTGCTCAACCTACCGCAATATGTGGTCCCTGTAGCCATGCTCTGCTTTGGATATGAAAAAGAGCGTTCCGAGCCCATTCGCAGAACACCCAGGCTTCCGCGTGACGTGGTCTGCCATCGGGATGCATACGCGCGCTGCACACCGGATATGCTGGCTGACATCTTTGCTCCACACACGCCTAGACGTCTGCCCGATGGCCTTGCGAACCTGGGGCAGCTATACTACGAGCGTAAATTTTCGGCTGATTTCTCAAGGGAGATGACGCGCTCGATGCGCGCGGTAATCGACAGCTGGAAGGCCGAGCCAAGCCTGGAGGACGGGTCATGAACGACGATCGACCGACGCTGCATACGGATCGCCTCCGGCTGCGGCCGTTCGTAGTGGCTGATGCCGATGCCGTTGCAGAGCTTGCCGGTGATCGACGTGTCGCGGAAATGACGCAAAACATCCCGCATCCCTATCCACCTGAAGCCGCCGTAGCGTGGATACGGGGACACCCTGCTCGTTTTCAACAGGATGAGGAAGTGGTTTTTGCGATGGAACGCCTGGAGGACCAGCTCCTGATCGGTGCGATTGGCCTTGTTCTTGATTTGCCCAGCCGCAAAGCCGAGCTCGGGTACTGGGTGGGGGTTCCTTACTGGAACCAGGGATATTGCACAGAAGCAGGGCGCGAGATCCTGCGTTATGGTTTTTCCCGGCGCAAGCTGCATCGCATTCAGGCGCGTCATTTTGATCGGAACCCTGCTTCGGGGCGTGTGATGCAGAAACTGGGCATGACCTACGAGGGGTGTTTGCGAAAGAGCCTGCTCAAATGGGATGAATATTTGGACGTGTTGATGTACAGCATTCTCGAGGATGAATTTCAGCTGTAGGGGGACCTGGAACATCAAACGTGGCGGCTCTTCACGAGCCGCCACGTCCTTCTTTCTCCATTTTATTGCTCAATGGCGATCTTAATCGGTCGATGACAACTTGCGGATGCCGCCTACGACGAAAATGGATAGGACGAAAATGAAGCCATAGATTGTCATCAGCAGCACAAAACTGTTGCTGTCCGCAATTGGTCCCCCGATGTAGGCTCCCACAGCACCTGCCCCGGCGCCGGAGAGGTTGCCGATCCCCAGATACTGACCGGCTTTTTCCGGAGGGACGATTTCGGTTCCCAGTGCCCAGTTCGAGGTATAGAAGAAACCGACACCCGCTCCCACCAGACATGCACCGACGTAGGTCATTGCCAGGTTTGGTGCGAGGATGACGATGAAGGTGCCCAGAGCAGCGAGAATCCCGCTTGCAACAAGGAGTTTGCGTTTGCCGATGCGGTCTGCAAGCCAACCGCTGGGAAGGGCGGTGGCCAGAATGAGGATGCCTACAAACATGATGATGGTGGATGCCGGACCGGCAGCCGCCTCCCCCTGATATTCGGTGAATTTTTCCTGCAGGAAAAACACCATAAAGCTTGCAAGATTGTTGGCGCCCACCAGAAAAGCGAGCCGATTGACAACCCACCAGACATAGCTACGCGAGTGCTGGGCTTCCTCTCCCAGACTGATGCGCATGCTTGCAAGTACACCGATGATGATGGCCACGGCCATCCCCAGGAAACCCGCAATGCCAACGATCCAGCGCACGCCTGGAGTTTGAGCGGCTGCGGTGGCGCGGATGACAAGATTCACAAGCGCACCGCTGCCTAGAATAACCACAGTGAACACGGCCGTCATGCCCAGGAGCCGCAGAAAAGGCTGCCAGTCGAAGGGTTCAGGCTCGAAGTCAGGTTTTTTCTCCGGGATGGCGAGCGAAAGGAACATGCAAACCAGCAGGACGCCCATCAAGGAAAACAACGCTCCCCACAGGTTGCCAACGGCAATCATGCGACCGACGACGAAGGAGACGAAGATGAGCGGTACGGGGAGTTCAAGCGCGGCTTTGATCCCCGAGAAGATACCGCGTTTTTCCTTTGGAACAAGGTCAGAGATGAGCGGTTGGGTTGCAGCATGGGAGATATTCGAGGTGAGCATGGACACAAGGTAGAGCACAAACAACACCCAATAGCCGGTGAGACCCTCCAGGCCTGCCGAAAAGCCGATCAAGGTGAAAATGATGATTTCGAGGATGGTGCCGATGACGATGAAAGGTCGTCGGCGACCCCAGCGCATCCGGCTCTGATCCGAGACAATTCCCATTAAGGCCTGCATGAGAAGCGCGGCCATGAGTGCCCACAGGCGCATGCGCCCAACATATGTGCCTTTCAGGCTCTCGCCAACGAATTGCTGGACAAGCAAGGGAACGATCAGTGGTGTAAGCACCTGGCCGCGTGTGGTCAGTGCGAACCAGTTGATGTTGATGGTGAGGTAATCATACCAGCGGAGCGGGCGGGAGGTCTGAGTTTGCATCGTCCTTGTCACCATTTCTTGATTTCTTCCGGCCGATCGAGCACAATCTCGTCCGGTGAATCGGGGGTTTTATAGCGGCGGATGGGTGTGATATCAAGGCGCAGCTGAGCTGATCTGGCCCACGTGGCGAGTTCGTGAAGCTCCTGTACACCGGCTTGCATCGCGCTGCCCTCACGCTGACCATAACGGTAGGTGAAGTAGTAAGGGTTGTCGGTCTTGAGGTATGTCAAGATGGCGTTAGTTGCCTTGAGCAATTCGTGATTGTCAGGATGTGTGTGAAGTCGCTGAAGCGCGTGTACAGGAAGGCCGAGGTTGTCGCGAAGGTTGTTGAAGAGGGTGGGCCGATGGATGAATTTGCTCAGAGAAGCGCCATGCGGGATGTTGCGGTTGGGTGGTAAGGCGACTTCGATACCTTGAGCATTGAGGGTTCTGATGTGAAGCTCAAAATGCTCATCAAGCAAGATGGTTTCTTGAGCTTTCATCGCATCCGGGATGAGGTCATAGACCGCATCCATGATTGCGTTTGCAGCGTCCTTGAAATGGGCTTTGCGTGCTTTTCCCTCGGGGATGCTGACCGGTGGGATAAGCTCGCCGACATTCATCTCGAGGTGAGGTCGTTTGAGGCGCATCACCTTGTTCAACGCGCCCTGTGTAGATGCAAACCCGATGGGCAGTACCGGTGCCTGAGCATGATAGCTCAGCCAAGCTACGCCGGTGCGGGCCGTGTGAATGGCCGGCTCCCAGATACCACCTTCGGGAAACACGCCAAGGTAACCATCTTGTTTGAGCACATCCAGCGCCTTCATCATCGACGCACGGCTCGTTTGTCCCCTGAGAATGGGGATCATCTTGTAGAGTTTAATGAAGGCTGAAATAAAGGGTTCATGAGGGATGTCCATGGAACCGACGTATTCCACGATGCGTGGTGTGTAGACCGTCATCAAGACGACTTCTAGGGCGCCGGTATGGTTCCCGACGACGATGACCGGCCCCTTGCTGGGAAAATGATCCAGTCCTTTAAGCGTTGTCCTTGTAAGGAGGGGGACGACTGTGCGACCAATGCCACGCAACACCGTACGTGTAAGTGGTCTCTGGGGATAATGATATTGGTTGGACATGCACTCTACCCGGGTAAGCGATGGATCTTGCAGACCTACAGTCTACACTACTTTTTCAGCATCCTGACCGATTCTCATAACCCCTTAAGGCGTAGAAAGGTTGCGTATCTACATAGACCCGCCTTCATGGCGCTTTCTGTTAAAGGGTCAGGTGATGCTACAATACGGAGCATGGCAAATGATTTCTATTCCCTCTACACACATGATTTTATTCGCGTTGCGGTCAGTGTCCCTTCGCTACGTGTCGCTGACCCTGACTTCAATGCAGGTTCCATCATCGATCTTGCTCGAGAGGCTGATCATGCCGGCGCCGTGCTTGTCCTCTTTCCGGAGTTGAGCGTTTCGGCCTACTCCAACGAGGATCTTTTTCATCAGGATGCCCTGCTCGAAGGAAGCCAACGTGCGCTCGATCGGATAACAGCCGCTACGAAAGAGCTGAACACGCTGGTTGTGGTTGGATGCCCGCTGCGGTACGAGGGCGGACTCTATAACTGTGCAGTGTTGATCTATGACGGGCGGTTGATGGGCATAGTGCCCAAGAGCTACCTTCCCAATTATCGAGAATTCTATGAGAAACGCCAGTTTACCTCCGGCGCCGGCTTATGGAACAAAACACTGGATTGGCATGGCAGCGCAGTTCCTTTTGGGAGCGACCTTCTCTTCACAGCGAAGGGGATTCCCCACTTTCGTCTGTTCCTTGAAATCTGTGAAGATCTTTGGTCGCCCATCCCGCCCAGTTCCTTTGCGGCGCTTGCCGGCGCAACCCTGATAGCCAATCCCTCTGCGAGCAACATCACCGTGGGCAAGGCAGCATACCGGAAACTCTTATGCGCATCGCAATCAGCGAAATGCCTCTCAGCTTACGTGTATTCTGCCGCGGGTTATGGTGAATCCAGCACCGACCTTGCCTGGGATGGAAATGCGCTCATCTATGAGAATCAGGCGCTGCTCGCTGAGACTGCGCGCTTCTCTTCGGAGGAGCAACTCGTCTTGGCAGACATTGATCTCGGCCGTCTGATGCAAGATCGCATGCGGCAGACCAGCTTCCAGGATGCACGCCGGCTTCATCAGGACCGCATTGCACAGTTCAGGGAGGTCTCGCTTCCGCTTTCCCCACCTGAGCAGCCGGTTCCGTTGAAACGTGAAATCCTTCGCTTCCCTTATGTACCCAGCCAACCGGCTCAACGTGATGAGCGCTGCTTCGATGTGTACAACATCCAGGTCAGCGCCCTCGCGAAGCGGATGGAAGCGACTGGGATCAAGCGGCTTGTCATCGGTGTATCCGGGGGGCTGGATTCCACGCAGGCGCTTCTGGTCAGCGCACACACCATGGATCGTCTCGAGCTGCCGCGTGAAAACATCCTCGCCTACACCATGCCCGGTTTTGCTACCAGCGAACGCACCCGGGGCAATGCCCTGGCTTTGATGGAGGCACTGGGGGTATCAAGCCACGAGATTGACATACGACCTTCTTGCATGCAGATGCTCAAGGATCTGGATCATCCTTTTGCGCGCGGCGAGCATGTCTTCGATGTGACATTTGAGAATGTCCAGGCTGGCGAAAGGACATCCCATCTCTTCCGCCTGGCGAACATGCATGGCGCGCTGGTGGTCGGGACCGGGGATCTGAGCGAGCTTGCTCTTGGCTGGACCACGTATGGTGTCGGCGATCAGATGGCACACTACAATGTCAATGCATCCGTCCCCAAGACTCTCATCCAGTACTTGATCCGATGGGTGATTGATCAGAATGTCTTTGGAAAGGACGCCAACACCACACTCAACTCCATTCTCGAAACGGCGATATCGCCTGAACTCATCCCGGCTCACGACAGCGGTGATCGTCAGGAGGAACCGACACAACGCACCGAGGATGTGATTGGTCCCTATGCGCTGCATGATTTCTTTCTGTACTACACCTCTCGCTTTGGGTTCCGCCCAAGCAAGGTCGCCTATCTCTGCTGGCAGGCATGGGAGAATGCGCAGCGCGGTTCGTGGCCGGATTTACTACCGGTGGATGCTCGAACGAGCTATTCGCTGGATGAGATCAAACGCTGGTTGCACGTTTTCCTTGTCCGCTTTATCAAGACGAGCCAGTTTAAGCGTTCTACGCTTCCCAATGGGCCCAAGGTGGGGTCTGGAGGTTCGCTCTCACCGCGCAGCGATTGGCGTGCCCCCAGCGATGCCGAAGTTGCAGCGTGGCTCGAGGAGTTGAATACGTCTATCCCTTGAAAAAGGCCATGCGACGACGCAAAGAGAAAGAGGAGCCCGATAGGTGGGCTCCTCTCTTGTTCTTCTTTCTTCAACAAGGCATCTAGATCACGGCCTTGAGGGCATCCTCCTTCGCCTTGCGTTCGTTCACCGCTAGAAGTGCCACGAAACCGACGATAAGGAATGCAAGGATTGAGATCAGGGCGGCGCGTTGTCCGGTCTGCTCTGCTGTGATGGCATCGACGCCGCGGGCCATATACAGTTGCGCAACCTCTGCAGCAAGGATGCCGTAGATGGTTGGGCCAATGAAGGATGAGGTACGACCAGCCACGGCGAAAAAGCCGTAGAATTCCGCACTCTGTCCCGGAGGACTGAACAGGCCAATAATGGTACGACTTACGGACTGAACGCCGGTGAGCGCGAAGCCCGCAAAGCTGGCGATGATGAAGTAGCCGGTCAATGTCTGGTTGAACAACATCGCAACAACCGCCCCAATCATGGCAATCAGTGACAGGATGATGGATAGCTTTGGACCAATGCGGTCAGCGAGATACCCGAACAGGTATGCGCCTACCACGCTGGTAACCTGGACGGCAATCATCAACAAGATAAGCTGCTGCTGATCCATACCATAAAGGACGGCGCCGATAATGGCTGCGAAATCCAGCGCCATGATGATGCCGTCGTTGTAGATAAGGAACGCAATCATGAACTTGATGAATTCACGGAAATTGCGCACAGCCTTGAAGGTGTCAACCACACGTTTGAACCCAATCTGTAGATAGGATTTGTCCTCATCCGTCTTTTGTGGTTCACCTCTTTCCTTCAACCAGAAGAAGACGGGTAGACTGGAGAGCAGATAAAAAGCTGCTGTGATGATGAAAGAAAGCCGCACGACAAAGGTGCCCCCAACCAGGAGAACCAGGGCGAGCACAATCACAAGACAAACAATGCCGCCAAATGAACCGATAGCCCAGCCAAGCCCTGAGATGCGGCCGATATCCTCTTCGTTGGCAATCTCGGGGAGAAGCGAATTGTAAAAAACCTGCGCGCTGCGGTAACCGATCTCCGCCATGATGAAGAATAACATGCCGGTGAACACGTCCCCAGGGCCGACGAAGAACAGCAAAAGGGTGCCTACGCATGCGAGGGAGGTGAAGAAAAAGAGGAACCGTTTCTTGGCGCCCGAGAAGTCGGCAATCGCACCAAGGATCGGTGAGATGATGGCGACAACCAGCATGGCGATGCCGAGAGAAAGACCCCATAACCGTGAGCCTTCCGCACCGCCAACAACCTGGTCTTGGAAGTATGCTGAGTATACTGCCAGGAGCACAACAGCGGCGTAAGCGGAGTTGCCAAAATCATAAAGGTACCAGGCGACTCGTTCACGGCGCGTTGAACGCATGGCTTTCTTGGGTAGATGATCTGTGCGTGTTGATTCCATCCTAATGCCTTCCCGCGGCCTAATGCGAAGGCCGCTGTCGTGGAGGAGAATTGCGTGCCCCTCGAATAAACCCATAGAAATGAGATTCGGTACGCTACATCTCCGGCTGATCAGCCCAGGGCCAGATTTCGGTTCCTTCTGCAGCCTTTCGTATAGCCGGATCATCGGAGTAATGCCCGCGTAAAGCGGGAGGGATGAGTTCGGCAATTTTCTTCATGATGGTGTGCCCAACATGATCGATTTGCTCGCGTCGAGCTTTCCCACGCCCGTTCAGCGTGAAGGGTCCAAAAGGTTTGCCGATGCGGATCGTGACCTTTGCCCTGCGTCCTTCTTTCAAGCGGGGGAAGATATTCCAGACGCCATCGATGCCAACTGGAAGAATACGAGCTTCTGTGCGGGCAGCGAGGTATGCTGCGCCTGGCCGTGCGGGTCGCAGAACGTTGGCCCAGTTTCCACCCTCGGGGAAGATGCCGACCACACCGTCCTGTCGAAGCACCATTTCGGCGTTGCGGAGGGCTGAGCGGGAAACGGATCCGCGGTGCACGGGCAGAACGCCATACACTTTGGGTATCCAGCGTACAATCCATGGTGCGTTTGGAAGTTGAGTGCCTGAGAGAAACTCAAGCGGCCATGGTGAGACACCGATCACGGCTACCGGGTCGATGAAGCTGAAATGATTTCCAACGACAAGGAGCGGTCCGCTCTCAGGGATATTTTCTTTCCCTTCAATATGGAAGTCCGATAATGTGACCAGCGCGCCCCGTATCAGCCCTCGCAGAATGCCACGAACCAGGCGTTTACGTGGATAAGAAATCTGACTTGAAGTATGATCTTGTTCAGTCATGGCGAAAGTTGTTCACGAGAAAGCCTAGTAGGTATGGTGAGACCTGCCCGTGGGGCTCCTTTTTCGAGGATGTACGAACATAAATCTCATTATACAACAGTGTGTCAAATCGCCTTTTTGACGCTGTAAGTTCACCGAGCAAGATCGCCTTGAAATGTGACCCTAGGCATGCGTAGTGTGGTGTGTGAAGACAGCGTGAGGGATACAGGAATGTATATTTCGCAGCGTGACGCCCGCCTGCTTGCGCTGACCGCGGCGCGATTAAACACGATTGTAGACAAACCGTGCGGTGAGGAAGGGACCCGGGCAACGATTGAAGCGCTGGGATATGTCCAGCTAGACACAATCCATGTCGTAGAGCGGGCGCACCACCATGTCCTCTGGACGCGGGTTCCAGATTACACCCCCCACATGCTGCATCAGCTCCTTTCGGTCCATAAGACCATTTTTGAGTACTGGGGACATGCCGCGTCCCTGCTACCTATGCAGGATTATCGCTACACGCTGCCACGGAAACAGGCAATCGCTGAAGGCCGCATGGGGTGGGTGAAACGGAGGCGTCAGCAGGCAGGTCCATGGCTCGAACGCGTCCTTGAACGTATTCGGGCAGAAGGTCCCCTCAGCAGCAAAGACTTCACGTCTACCGGAAAGCGGAAGGGGGGAACATGGTGGGATTGGAAGCCGGCAAAACTGGCGTTAGAACTACTCTTCCAGCAGGGAACCCTGATGGTCTCCGAGAGAAAGAACTTCCAGAAAGTGTATGATCTGACCGAAAGAGTCCTCCCCGAGGATGTCGATACATGCATGCCTTCGCGTGAGGAGCACGGCCGATTTCTTGTGAAACGGGCACTCGCATCCCTGGGAATTGCGCAATCGGCGGAGATCTTCCGTTTTCTCCACGCTGCAAAGAATTCACCCGCACGAGATGTGTTCGAGGAGATGCTCGAGGAAGGAGCGATTACCCCGGTGGGTGTCGGTCAGGACAATGCAGATTCATACATCCTACCCGGGAGCCTGGCGTATGTCGACAATACTGTGCTGTCCGAGGAGATCCAGTTGCTCTCGCCATTTGATCCTTTGCTCATACAGCGGGGAAGGCTCAAGCGCTTGTTCAACTATGCGTACACGCTGGAATGCTATCTTCCCCGTGAGAAGCGGAAATATGGATACTTTGTCCTTCCGTTGTTGACCGGCACGCGTTTCGTCGGGCGCCTGGACGCACGCGCGGATCGGAAGCGCAGCTGCCTTCAGATTAGAGGATTCTGGTTGGAAAAACCCGGCCTGGTGGAACCGGTGTCATGGCTGGGTCTCGGGGAGAGATTGAAGGCATTTTGTCACTTTAACCACTGTACCTCGATTGAATTGGGAGAAGCGGTGGAGTCGGCTCATGCTGCACATCTCTTGGAGGGGATTCATGCTGCTGGTGGCAGCATGCGGTGACGCGGTCTACCTCAAGCGCCTTGCCTTGTCTTAGCGGTTGCTTGCCACGTGCGTAAAACCTCAGCCACCGTCCACGCTTGGGCTGGACATCCCCGTCCCTTATGCGGGGGATCCCCATCAAAGATCTCACTCAAGGTGCCCCATCCATCTTCCTCGAGATGGGCGGCGAATGGGGTCAGATAGGAACGGGCTTTGCCAGGATCGTTGTACACACGCAGGTGAGCGCGTACGAAAGGACCGATGAGCCATCCCCAGACGGTACCCTGATGATACGCGCCATCCCGCTGGTGCCGATCGCCACCATACGTGCCTTTGTAAGCTTCATCTTCTGGCGAAAGGCTGCGTAAGCCGCGTGGGGTGAGGAGGTGCTGTTCGCATACATCCACCACAGCGCGTTGCTGATGAAACGGCAGAGGGCTGTGGTCGAGCGCCACGGCAAAAAGCTGATTGGGGCGGATGTGGTCCAGCGTTCCTTCAGGCGCATCGATGACATCAAAGCAACAGCCGCGCGCGGGGTTCCAGAAGCGATGGAAGCTGTGCTGGACAAGGGAGGCCATTTCCTTATAGATGTGCGGGTCTTTCCCGAGCGCATCGGTGATTTCAGCCATGCAGTGGAGGGCGTGGTACCAGAGCGCGTTGATTTCCACTGGTTTCCCCATCCGGGGTGTAACTACCCAGTCATCAACTTTGGCATCCATCCAGGTAAGCTGCACGCCTGCCTCGCCCGCACGCAGCAATCCATCATGCGGGTCGACGGCTATCCCGTAGCGTGTGCCACTGCGATGCCAGTTAAAAACATCTTCCAACACTGGAAAAAGATCGTCGAGTATTCGGATATCACCCGAGGCACGGGAATACATACGGATGGCATCGAAATACCACAGTGTAGCATCCACCGTGTTGTACGCAGGCGGGCCAGAATCATCCGGGAATCGGTTCGGAAGCATGCCCCGGTCAACGTAGCGGGCGAAGGTGCGGAGGATGTGCGCGGCTTCATTGAAGCGACGCGTTGAAAGCAGCAATCCTGGCAGACTGATCATCGTATCCCGGCCCCAGTCGCCGAACCAGGGGAAACCTGCAATAACACTCAAGCCGGGATCTGATTCAGGGAGGGGTCTTTCAACGATGAATTGGTCAGCCGCATGCGCCAGATGTCTGATCCAGGCGGGCTCGCGGACAAGCCCGGCACGTTTTTGTACGGATTCGTCATGCTTGCGGCGCGCATCCAGCGGTTTGCGGGTTGCTGGCCGGGGCGTCGTCCCGGCGGTCAGCAAGGTTGGAGAGTCAGGTTCGACCTGGGTGGAGAGTGTGGCTGCGAGGTAGTGGTTTCCGGCATCGTCCAATCCGCGATACGTTTCCATCCTTTGTGGAATGTCGCATAGCCAGTTGCCGGCAAGCGCGGGATTGGCACCTGTACATTGAACGTGGAGTACGGCTGCCCCTGGAAAGGCGTGGTAGGAGAACCCCTCGTTCTGAAGAGTGAGCCGGTTTTCCCATGTCTCGCCGGATGTGTTCTCATGGAAGTCACGGTGATGGACACACAGGTCCAGGTCAAGCCTGATGGGAGCTGCGCCTCGCCCCATTTCATATTGAACGTAAACCCTGTTATACCCTTGCTCCATCCAGATGCGTTTTTCGAGCTTGCTGCCTTTCACGAGGAAGGTCCAGACAGGGATGCTCCCTTCAAGATGGAATCTGGAGAGATGGTCATCAAGCGGAACCCTTCCATGCTCCTCGAGGAGGTATTCCTTCACGGCACTCAGCATGACCGTGCGTCCAAGAGGTGGTTGAAGGGCAGCGATGAGGAGGGCATGATAACGTCGGGTCTGCTCACCGCCAACCGTGCCCATCCCAAAACCGCCAATCCCGTTGGTCACCAGCCATTCTTTCGAGTTGAGTTGGGCGGATTCAAGCGAGCGGCAATCCAGGCGGCTAAAGGAGTCGGACATACTCACCTCGCGTTCTGCTGTGCTCTCTATCGATTTGATTGTATCCTGAACGGCGTCTCCATGGAGAGGCGAGCACATCCGACAGTGGTCGTCTTTGTGATGGCTGCCTATCAGCTGCAGAAGCCTTTGCCCCTGGACCGCCCATATGAGTGATGAGGGAGTGACGATGAGAACAATTGATGTACAAACATGGCAGCGACGGTGCCATTTCCGCTTGTTTCAGCAGATGGATTATCCACACTTTAATGTGTGCGCGCCCGTGAATATCGCTGCAACACTCAAGGTTGTTAAAGCAAAGGGAGGATCGGTCAATCTCGCTGTCGTCTATGCACTTGCCAGGGCGGCCAATGATCTTGCCCCCTTCCGCTTTCGAATTCGCGGTGAGGATGTTGTTGAGCATGATGCCGTTCACCCATCGATCACCGTGCTGGGGGAAGACGACCTTTTCAGCTACTGCACTATACCCTGGTCGGACGAGTTTGTACCTTTTCGCACGAAAGCTGAAGCCCTCATCACGCTGCGCAAACAGGAACGCATGCTGGAGGATGAACCCGGCCAGGATGACTTGCTCTTCATGTCGGGCTTGCCCTGGATTGCCTTTACCAGCATCACGCATCCCATTCATATGCATCCCGCCGATTCCATCCCCCGCATTTCGTGGGGGCAATTCCAGGTCAGGGGTGAGGAAGTGCCGCTCCCCGTTTCCGTGCAGGTCCACCATGCATTAATGGACGGGCTGCATGTCAGCCGCTATTTTCAACGCGTGCAGGATCTTTTCGACCATATCCAGGATTGGTGGCGTCCGAGCGTGCTCGCATGAAGGGGACAATATCCGAATATTCTGCACTGGCATTTCTGCGCGGACTACGGTAAACTACCATCATGTTCTCTGGACAAGCTCATGTCGAAATGGCCTGGGTCTGGGGGTTAGCCGGATACCCGGGGGGCGCTGTGCTTGAGGATTCCCGGAAGCCATTATCTCTCCATTTGATATCATGTTCCATACATTAGATGCCCCCGGGGCTTGCGCGGGGATTCTAGAGAAGAGGAGGAAGCGGAATCGAATCGAGCACGAAAACCACGAATTCTATTGAACGACGTAGTAAATCCTTATCAGGAGGAGAGCAAAACCCATGAAGAAAAGGGCACTTTGGACGCTATTAGTCGTCCTCACCATTGGCGCAATGGCGATTACGGCTTGCGGGACCGACACGAGCCCCGCACCGGAAGAACCAGCTGCGGTGGAACCCGGCACGGAAGACGATGGCGGGGAAGCTGAGCCGATGGATGAAGCAGCCGGTCTGACCGGTACCGTCACTCTCTGGCATGCATGGAAGGAAAACGAGATCGTGAGCCTCACCGAGGTGATCGCTGCGTTCACCGCCATGTATCCGGATGTCACCATTGACGTGCTCTATACACCATTTGATGACCTGCGGGGAAAGTTCGAGACCGCAGCAGCAACTGGTGGCGGGCCTAGCGTGCTTATCGGCGCTGCTGACTGGGGCCCCGGCCTGTATGACGCTGACTTGATTGCCGATATCACCGGCATGATTTCGGACGAGACGCTTGCCGCGATCAACCCTGCGGCGATGGGCGCTGTGGAGTATGCGGGTGCGATGGTTGGTCTCCCACAGACCATCAAAGGTGTTGTGATGTTCCGTAACACCGCGATCCTGCCCGAGGCACCGACCACCTATGAAGAGATGGTCGCCATGCACAACGAGGTCACCGAGGGTGATGTTGTTGGTGTGGACCTCGAGTACGGATTCTTCTTCTCATCAGCGCACCTGGATGGTGTCTGCGGTGGCGAGCTGATGACACCCGAAGGCGATCCAACCTTTAACACCGCCGAAGGTGAGTGCTGGCTGAGTCTTTTCAATACGTGGGAAGAGGACTTCGGCGTGGTTGAGAACTACAACGACAATGATGTTAACCTCTTCAAGTCCGGCAACGTCGGCATCATCATCGACGGCAGCTGGAACACATCGGCGTTGGCCGAAGCGATCGGACCGGAGAACCTGGCGATCGACGCGTGGCCGACCGTTGGTGACGGCGCGCTTTCCGGGTATGTGCAGACCGAGAACATCTATCTTGGCGCGAATGCCGAAGGTGATGACCTCGCGGCTTCCATTGCCTTCATCGAGTACTTCCTCTCTGTGGAAGCACAGACAATCCTCGCCAACCCCGAAGCCGCCGGACACTTGCCGGCGATCAGCGGTGTTGAAATCACCGACCCCCACCAGGCACAGCTGGTTGCGGCCTTTGAGGGTGGCACCGCCTTCCCCGTGATCCCGGAAATGAACGCTTACTGGGACCCCATGAACAATGCATTGCTGCAGGTTGTTCAGGAAGACGCTGATCCTGCGACAGTCTTGCAGGAAGCCTTTGATCTTGTGACCGCGAAGGTTGCCGAGATCCGCGGCGAGTAACACCGAAGCAACATCGTGGGTGGGAAGCAATTCCCACCCACGTTTTCGATTAACAGCCGGGAGCTCACTCGTCTGGGAGGTTTCGAATGGCTGTTGCTAAGCTCACCAAGGAGACACCGAAAACACCACCAAGCAGTGGACCATCGTTACTAAAACGTTTGCGCTCGTCGGTCACCGCCTGGCTCTACATCCTGCCAGCGGGCGCGATCATGTTGCTGATTTCCTTTGCCCCTCAGGCATATCAAATATGGATGTCCTTCACGGACTTCAGGATCGGCAATCTACGCTTCAATTTCCTGGATCCAACAACCTATGAGAAATACGCACCTGACTTTGTGGGATTGGAGAACTACGTCAAAGTCCTGCTTAGCCAGCTTGCGCTTGAAAACTACGATTTTGGCCGACTGTTCGCGTTTAATGTCACATGGACAGTGGCGAACATCATCTTCCATGTTGGACTTGGTGTGGCGATTGCCATGGCCCTCAACAGCAAGTTTCTGATTGGGCGACGGTTCTACCGCGCCATTTTCATCATCCCCTGGGCACTTCCCGGATACATCACGGCGCTCACCTGGCACAACATGTATGATGACCGCTTTGGTGCGATTAATCAGCTCATTGCCATCATGAATGATACATTCGGGACAACCTTCGCGACCGATACGCGCTGGATCGAGGCGACAGGTTCGCCGATTGGAGGGATATTCAGTTTCTTGCCACTTGCCTTCTACGCGGTCCTCCTGGCCAATATATGGCTCGGATGGCCGTTTATGACCGTTGTGGCGACAGGCGCCCTGCAGTCCATCCCCGGCGAGCTCTACGAGGCTGCCAGAATGGACGGCGCTTCAGGTTGGCAGCAGTTCGTCAATGTGACCATCCCCCTCATCCGACCGGCGATGGTACCGGCGATCATGCTCGGCACGATATGGACGTTTAATCAATTCAACGTCATCTACTTCATCACCGAGGGGAAACCGTTTGGTCGAACGGAGATCCTCATCACACAGGCGTTCAAACTCGTATTTGAACAACGTCTCTACGGCGTGGCAGCAGCGTTCAGTATCGTGGTTTTCTTCATCTTGCTTGGTTTGACGCTGCTCCAGAATTTCGCCACAAGGGCAACGGAGGCTTACGATGTCGCCTAGTGGAAAAACGATACGTGAGGTCTTCAAGCAAATCGGGCTACAGATCTTCTTGCTGAGCGTGACAGCGCTCGTGTTGTTTCCCATTCTATGGGTGCTTGCGCTTGCTCTGGATCCACGCAATATCGACAAGCCACTCACCTTGACTTTGATCCCCCCGGGCGCATCATTCACCGCTTTCAGGAAAGTGCTGTTCGAGCCTTTCGAGCTGCTTTGCCGGAATCCTGCGGACCCGAGTACATGCATGCGCTTTATCGATCTGCTTAAGAACAGCCTCATCACAGCTCTTGGTACGAGCATATTCTCGGTCGCCTTTGGCGCAACCGCAGCGTATGCGTTTTCACGTTTCCGCTTCATTGGCCGGCAAGCGGGCTTGCTGGGTTTCATTATCCTCTTGATGCTGCCCAGCACCGGTCTGCTTGCGCCGCTGTATGTGCTCCTGAGTCAGATAAGGATTGCGGGCGAGCCGCTGCGGGCGACACTCATCGGCCTTTCGATCGCCTATGCCGCCAGTTCGCTTCCCTTTTCGGTCTGGAACCTGAAGGGGTACTTTGATACGGTGCCAAAAGCGCTGGAGGAGGCGGCTTTGATCGATGGAGCCAGCGTTACCGGCACGTTCTTCCGCATTATCCTGCCGCTTTCCACACCGGCCATTGCGGTGACGGTACTTTTCAGTTTTATGACGGGATGGACAGAGTTCATCCTCGCCTGGACCTTCCTTGAGAACCCGCAACGCTTTACGTTGGCGATGGCACTGCGTGCCATGCAGGGACAATTTGCCACGCCATGGTCCGAATTTGCAGCCATGTCGGTGCTGATGTCCATTCCCATCCTCGTGCTGTTTTATGCCATGCAGCGCTACATTGTCTCGGGTTTGACAGTGGGTGCGGTGAAAGGGTAGTTTGAAGCGGGAAAGAGTAATCAGTGGAAGCGGGGTTCATCCACAAGGGGATAGAGGTGGATGAACCCTTTTACATCCTGGCAGCGATGCCGATGGAGGTTTGTGTGAGATTCCCACGACATGTTCTGCTGCTCGCGAGCTTGGTCATCGGGGCATGTACGACATCTTTGCCTGTGGAGCAGATGACACCGGACACATCGACGAGAACGCTCACAGCATCACCAACCCCCACACCAACGCCCACCCCCCTCGTTGAGTATCCAGCACCTGCGTGGTTTGAAAGTGCCGTGGTGTATGAAATATTCGTACGCTCTTTCGCGGACTCCGACGAGGACGGCATCGGCGATCTGGTGGGAATCCAGCAGCAATTGGACTATCTGCTAGCGCTCAGTGTCGACGCCATCTGGCTTATGCCCATCTATCCTTCTCCCTCCGTTCACGGATACGATGTGATTGATCCCTTCGAGATTAATCCTGATTATGGGACCCATGCTGATTTGCTTTCACTGGTTGAGGCAGCACATGCACGCGGTATCCGGGTCATTCTCGATTTTGTACCCTCGCATGTTTCCAACCAGCATCCCTATTTTCTAGACGCGTACCGCAATCCGGAATCCGCGTACACTGATTGGTTTGTGTGGACCAACGATGCGCACACAACCTACGCCACCTTCGCAGGTGTGGCAGAAATGCCCCGTTTGAACCACTACAATCCAGAAGTAGTGAATTATCTCATTGAAGCCGCCTTGTTCTGGATGGACCTCGATGGGGATGGAGAACTGGATGATGGTATTGATGGCTTTCGGATCGACAATGCCACATTCCCGCCGCAGGAGTTGACTGTCGAATTGCGGCAGGCCTTGAAGGCCGTCAACCCCGAGGTTTTGCTGTTAGGGGAAGCCTGGCTCCATAATCACACGGACCTGGCACGATATTATCCTGATCAGTTTGATGCGCTGTTTGATTTCCCGCTGTATGAGCTGCTCCAGGGGGACCATGCTTCTAATGGCGATGGATTGCTTGCTGGGCGCGGCTTTCCGGCGTTGCTCCGATCCCAACTTGAGGAGTCGTTTGACATTCTTCCAGAAGGTGCTCTTGCCGTACGGTTTCTCAGCAATCACGACACCAATCGCATTCGCTCCGAAGTGCGCTCCGATGAGGCTCGTTTGCGGTTTGCCGCCCGGGTTCTGGTGACATTGCCAGGTCCTATCCTGCTCTACTACGGGGAGGAAATTGGCATGCCCGGCCAGAAGGGTGGAGCGCCGTATTATGATCATTATCGCCGGGAGCCGATGGATTGGTATGCCGGAGAAGAAGGAACAATCCAAACGACCTGGTTCGTCCCCGAAGACCGTTGGAACCAACCCCTGGACGGGGTTTCTGTCGAGGAGCAGGTAGATGTCACCACATCAATCCTGAATGAGTATCGTCGATTGCTGGCGCTACGAGCCGAAAATCCTGCCTTGCAGCGAGGTGACATGCAGTTTCTCGATTTGGAGGCAACCACCCGGGGTCCGATCGGATATCGTTTGCTTTCCGATACGGGTTCCCTGATTGTGGTGCATCATTTTGGTGAGGAGCCAGCGCTTGTTCGCATCGCTCTCGATCCTTCCGAGATGGGTGAATACGTCGACCTCTTCCGTGGAAACCCGGCTGGAAACGTGGATGCCGAAGGGTTTCTGGTGATTGAACTGGAGCCAGCCGATTCCGTCTTGCTCGCACGCACCGAGAATACCATTGACTGAGGGAAAGGGGCTCGTGAAGCAAACGCAGCCGTTTGATGTTGTCGTTGTGGGAAGCATCGGGGTGGACACCAATGTGTATCTGCCCGGTGATGAGGTTAATTTCGACGTGGAAGCCAATTTTACTGAGAACGTCGACTACGTCGGCCAGGCAGGCGGGTATGCCAGCAGGGGGTATCGAAGCCTGGGCAAGCGCACGGCGTTCATCGGTCGGGTTGGCGATGATTACCACGGAGAAGCTATCCAACGCACGCTTGTCCACGACGGCGTTGATACATCGGCGTTGTTTGTGGATCCATCGGGGACCGCACGCTCGGTGAATTTCATGTATCGCGATGGCCGACGCAAGAACTTCTATGATGGCAAAGGGCATATGACATTCCAGCCCGAGCTTTCTGTGTGCCAGCGTGTTCTTGAAGGAGCGTCTTTGGTGCATATAAACCTTGCAAACTGGTCGCGCATGTTGCTTCCCATCGCTCGCGAAACGGGTGTCACCATCGCATGTGACCTGCAGGATATGATCCGTCTCGAAGACCCGTATCGCCAGGATTTCATCGACGCGGCAGACATCCTCTTTTTCTCCGCAGTGAATCAGCCATCGCCTGAGATCTGGATGGAAGAGTTGCTCCTGCGACGACCGGAGCTGATCATCCTTTCCGGGATGGGTGAAAACGGCTGTGCGCTGGGAACAAAGCACGGACTTACCCGCTTTCCAGCGCCTCCCCTGGAATTCCCCGTCATCGATACGAATGGCGCTGGCGATATGCTCTCGGTTGGTTTTCTCACGAGCTATGTCCTTGATGGGTTTGCGCTGGAGGCGGCGATTCTACGGGGGCAAATCGCCGCAAGGCATGTCTGTGCGCAGAAAGGGTCCACGGATTCTCTTATCACGCGTGATGAGCTGGAGTACTTGTACACGAAGTTGCTGTGAAACGGCGCCTAAATAGAAGACAACCTGCCCAAGGCAGGTTGTTTCTTGTTTGACGAGAGAAGCGCTTACTCGATGACAACATCCGCGACGACGATAGGTACGCTGTTTAGCAGATTATCGCCGACCGGGCAGCGACTATCTATGAAGGTCTGAAACCTTTCCACATCCTCGCGGGAGGCGGTGGTTTTGAAATGTGGAGTGAAACGGATTTCCTGGAAACCATTTCGAACGCCTTCAACACCCTTGAGGAAACCATCCGTATCGAGGTCGCCTTCTACTTCGACCCAGTAAGCTTCCAGCTCGATGTTGTTCGCCTTGGCGAACGCACGGGCGACAATGGCCTGGCATGACCCAAGGGCGCACAGCAGCATCTCTACAGGGTTCATTCCCTTGTCAGTCCCACCGAGGTCGGTGGGCTCATCGGCCGTCAATTTAAAATCGCGAACGTGGTTCAGCACTTCCAGGCTTTTATCATGGACGAGATTGCTCTTTGCTTTGAACGTCACGACTGGCATTGTTTTCCCTCACAGTACAACGTATGGACTGGCTTCCGGTTTTTTCTGGACACCATGGCGTGCATGGTCTCCGATGAGAGAGTATAAAGGGTGGGGCGCAATGTGATTAGTGAAGAAAAACACAATCGAATTGGATAATGATTGTGCGAATACTGAAATTGAGGTTGGAGAGGGTGTAAGGGATGCATGCAGGACTGGTTGGCGTAATCCCCGCTATTCTGGAGCAGTATCGCCTTCCGCTATTTGGCACGCATGGTGTCACACACTGGGCGAGAGTGTATGAAAACGGGATGCGTCTGGCGGCGTTTAACGAGGCAGACTTCCGCGTTGTGGGCTACTTTGCCATTTTTCATGACGCCTGTCGCGAGAACGAAGATGTTGATCCCGGACATGGACGGCGAGGCGCTGACCTTGCGCAGCACCTGCGAACGAAAGTCGCTCTGGATGAAGCAGCGTTTCAGTTGCTGCTTGAGGCCTGCCGTTTGCACACGGATGGCTTGATCGACGGGGATATCACCTTGCAAACCTGCTGGGACTCAGACCGATTGGATTTGCCGCGTGTGGGTATCCCTGTGAAGCCATCGCGACTTTGCACACTGGCTGCAAGGCAGCCGGGCGTGATCTCCTGGGCGGATGAAAGGGCACGCATGCAGGTAGAGCCTTCCATCGTGCGAGAAGCCTGGGACATTGAGCGGGCAACACCAAAGAACCATGACTGATTGCGTCTGGGAACCAGGTGAAGAACATGTAAAGGAGACATGAAAAAGGCATAAGTTCAGCTTGTTTCGCTTGTACAGTGACTTTTTCCTTATACACTTAAGTAGACTGGCATGAAGGTGAGAATGCCCGGAAACAGGCAACCTCCCCGGGAGGGGAACCATCGTGATGATAGCGCTGATGCGTTGATTGACCGCGTCCGGGCGCTGCTTCAGCGCGCGCAACAAGAACAGGAGCATGATCCAGAAGCGGCGCAAGCGCTCAACGAAGAAGCGTATCAGTTGTCGCAGCAGGGGGCACTATCCGAGCGGCCGTTTCAGGCAGGCATGATTGAGAGCCTCCGCAACCTTGCAGAGCTCAATCTCCGCAATGGGTTGTACGACACAGCCATGGCCCAAACGTATGAAGCGCTCTCACTCTTGGATGGGAAAGATCCCAACGCGGAGATGGCGCAAATTCTACATATTCTGGGGCAGGTTTTCTTCCAGCTGGGAAACTTTCCTGAAGCCCTGAATTACCTTTTGAAAGGCTTGAACATCGTTGAACTGCTTGGTCTTCCTCAAGAGGAGGTCAAGCTGCTCACAACGGTCGGCATGATTTACTTCGAGTCCGGTGATGTCGATCAAAGCCAGACCATGTTTTATAGGGCGCTGCGAATCCTTCGTGAGCTAGGCGAACGAAAGCAGGAGGTGCAGGTCTTGAACAGGCTGGCACTCGCCCTGCATGCTCGCGGTGATATCCAGCAGGCGAACCAGCGGGCACGACGAGCCCTTCAGATTGCTGTCGAAATCCCATCGGAGACGCTCAAATCGCTCTCACTCATGACGATTGGCAAACTTGAAGTGGATCGCGGCAACCCGGAAGAAGGCGTCAAGCAATTGCAGCGTGCCTTGAAGATAGCCAAGAAAAAGCAACTACGCGCGCACATTGTGGAAATCAAGCGTCATATCGGCAAAGGATATGCGTTACAAGGAAAGAACAAAGAAGCCCTGAATATGTTGCATGCAGCCATTGCTGTGGCTGAGGAAATCGATGCCCGTGTGGAGTACTACCGCAGCCAACAGCTCCTCGCTGCCGTTCTGGAAGCCACCGGGGACTATGAGCATGCGCTTGAGCACTACAAGCTGTTTCATGCCGCCAAGGAAGAGATTTTCAATCAGGTGGCTGATCAGCGGCTCGCGAGCCTCAAGGTCATTCATCAGGTTGAACAGGTGAAGAAGGATGTGGAAATCTATTTGCTCAGGAATGTAGCCCTGCAGCAAGAGGTCGAGGAACGTATCCGTGCCAACGAAGCCTTGCAGGAGCTGGCGATTACCGACCCACTTACGGATCTCTTCAACCGCCGGCATTTCTTCTACCTCGCTGAACAGAAATTTCTCAACGCCCGTGAGCGTTCGCTTCCTTTGTCCATCGTTATGGCCGATGTGGACCACTTCAAAGAGGTCAATGACACCTTCGGCCATGTTCTCGGTGATTCGGTCTTGAAACACATCGCGGGGGAGATTAAGGACGACCTACGTGATTCAGACATTCCCGCACGATATGGTGGTGATGAGTTTGTCATTTTGCTGCCCCTGACGCCTTATGAGCACGCTCTTGAGGTGGCGCGCAGGGTGCAGAAACGTATCCAGTCCACACCATTCCAGGATGAGGAGCATACGATCCCTCTTTCCCTCAGCCTCGGGGTTGCATCTTTGGAGGAGACGTCCGCTTCCCTGGAAGACGTCCTGCAAACTGCTGATCAGGCGCTCTATTGTGCGAAGCGGAATAACAAGACGACGGTCCCATAAGCGCGTCCATTCGTGCCGCTGACGACATCCCCATTCATCCCCAGATCGTTCTTGACAGAGAAGGTAATCCCAACCCAACGACGGCGATGGCGACTGCGGGTCCCTCACGTTGATGTTCGTGCAGCGCGTGATGGTTGCAGAATAGCCACATCCTTCCGTCATCGCCGTGTAAGACCAGCGCATCATGTACAGTGCAGGTTGTTTGCGTCTATGATAAGGGGGCCTTTTGAGGGAGGATGATGATGTCATACAGAAAACGTAAACCCATCTATTTAAGCCTTCTTGTCATGCTTATCGTCGGTCTGATGATGCCGCTGCCGGCTATTGCGGATGACGGCTCTACGCCGCCGGAAGCGACACCGGAACCTGCGGAAGAACCTGGGGATGTGGGTGAGGAATCGGACATCGAGATGGTGTCGGAGGATGGAGTTGTCAGCGAGGAGCCGACAGAGGAGGGTGAGGTCGGCGAGGAACCCATCGCTGAGGAGGGTGCCGGTGTTGAAGGACCTCCACTGGAAGACCCCTTCTGGTGCCCGGACGGCAGTTCCCCTGTGCCTGGCTCTGGTGGTTGCACCTCGGGCTATAGCAGCTTCACAGATCTGCTCGCTTTTCTCGATGTCAACGATGCGGACCCTGGCTTCCAGCAGGATGGGACGATCTACGTCACCAGTGGCACCTACTCAAACGAAGCACAGATTGCAATCGAGGGCGCCTCATACGGCACCATGGCTGCCTATGAATTAACCGTGCAAGGTGGTTGGGATGCGGGGACACAGACGGTTCCCGCTGGAAGCACAACAACCGTAGCGGTTCCCGTTGTCCTGGATTGGGTGGGCAGTCTTCACCTCTTCGATATCGAGATCGAGAATGTCACCACGGACACCGCATTGACGATGACATCAAGTGGTGACATTGAGATCGCCGATGTCGATGTGAGCGGCATTGAGGGTCAGGCGACGGCGGATCTGGATTCCGGCGGCGACATCACCATCGTTGATAGCACGTTTGCCAATGTATCCGGTACGGGTGGCAGCGGCCTTTCCGCCGATGCTGGCGACGACATCACTGTCGATGGAACGATGGTTTCCGGCAGCGATGGTACCGGCGCTTCTTTAACGGCTTCAAACGATGTGACCTTGCAAGCTGTCGAAGCATCGGACTCCAACATCGGAACCGTTGTGAATGCCGGAGGTGACGTCGTGGCGAGCGATAGCACCTTCAGCAACAATAACGGCGGTCTACAGGTCACGGCGGGAGGGGATGTCTCGCTGGATCATGTCACCGCCAGCGACAATGGGTTTGGCGGCGCATATATCGTTGCAAGTGGCCTTCTTGAAGTGCTGTCCAGCCGCTTTGAGCGCAATGTGGATGGCACTGGTCTTGAAGTTCAGGTTGACGGAGACCTTACCGTAACGGATACCACGCTCAATCAGAATGGGACCGACCTGCCCGTTGGCGGATATGGTGCTGGTGGTGAGTTTGAGGCCGGTGGGGAGATGACCCTTACGGATGTCACTGCCAGTGGCAACCACGATGATGGGCTTTCGCTCACCACCCACTCAACGACAGACCTGAATACCATCACCGCGATCGGCAATGGATGGAATGGCGTGTACCTCAACGCGGGCTGTCAGGATATCTTCATCATGGATGGTGAGTTCTCAAACAACGGAGCTGGAATCCATGGTGGGTACGGCATTGAGGCGTATTGCCCGCGGCTGGGAATAAACTTTGTGGGCGCTCAGACCTTTTCCGGCAATGTGAGTGGAGATGTGTTGGAAGACTCGATTTGCATCCCGGGCAGTGGTTGTGCAGGGAGTTGTGAGAAGGAAGTGGGGGAGTATGTTTCCATCGAGCCTGGCATCCTCTATCCCATTCCATGTGATGTTGAACCAGCGGATTTCAAACTAGGATCCGGCGACGGTGCGCTCTTCTATGGCCTCTGCGGCTATGACGTGGCGTTTGAAGTCTACAGTGAAGATGCTTTGCCAGCACCACCCGAGGTCGATGAATGGCTGGACGGCGTTGAGTTCATGGGGAGCTTGGAAATCCAGCTATTCCTGGATGCCGATCCTGTTGTGACCCTCACGGAGGAGGGCTACTTTACTGTAAGTTTTTATCTGCCTTCGGGACACGCGCATCGTGAGTATGCCATTCTGTTCTGGGATCCCATGGGCAATGATGGTGAAGGCATCTGGCTCGAACTGCCAGCCTATGACCTGGATGGGAATGGGGAACCTGTGGTTACGGAGCTTCTCGATGGTATGAATGTGCTGGAGGGCACTCTCCTTTCACCCGATCTCCGACGTGTGGGGGCGACAGTCAACTTTACCGGCCTCTTCGTGCTGGTACGGAAGTAGCTGCATTGGAATGACGCCCGTCCATCCCCCCTGGGTTCGACACCAGGGGGGGGATGTGTCGCATGAAGGATGGTGGCGAGAACCTCATTGAGAAGAAGGTATCTGGTACAAGCAAGGAGAACAATGATTGCGATAGCTAGCCCGGATTGTTGCGGTGTCACATCCATGGGCTGGTTTCGTTCCAGAGATAGGTGAATTCGCCAGGTTCCCATCAAGCTCTTGCATCCATGTCGGGGGACACGAAGGCAAAGGAGCAGAATCATGCGAACACAGAAACTCGTCATTCCCATCATCCTCGCTGCAATGACCATCGCCCTGACAGCCTGTGATCCCGATCCGCCGCCCATCTGTACGCCGACAGATCTCGTCGCCCCGGTGTTATCCTCGCCTGGATCATACAACTTTGTCGATCCGGGAATCTCCGCAGGTCAGCTGGCGGACGATGTCCTGCAATGGGAATTCGGGGCGGATTGTGTACCAGAACAATTCAAAATTATGCTCTCTGATGAGCGCAGTTTTGGGTTAGCTAGATCGCCGATGACCGATGGCGAGTTGAGCTGGCCTTACACAGGATTACCCCCACAGGCGCCGCTTGAACCGGCTACGGAATACTTCTGGCAGGTGCGGGCATGGACGGATGGTGTGAATGGACCTGATTCATCGCTCGGCATTTTCTTTACAGGACCCCAGTGTATGGCAGCGCCAAACATGGCCCCACCTGAACTCATCTCACCCGAGCCGGGTGAGGTTCTGGATCAGGTGTTTGCCGAGCTTCACTATCAGCCCGGCGGGGCAAGTCCTTGCGTGCCCACAGGGTATCTCGTCGATTTACAGACGGATCCCACCTTCAGTGGTACCAACCTGTTGGGTGAATTTGGTATCCCAGGAACCTATGTTTTCACCGAGGAATTGTCCGATTGCACGACCTACTACTGGCGTGTCGCGCCGATGATGGGGTCGGTGCAAGGACCGTTCTCGGAGACGCGTGCCTTTAACGTGGCGGTGTCGCCGACATGTGCCACCGTCCGGGCACCACAAATCCAGTTTGATCCCTCCCAGTTAGAATTGTGTGGGCCGGAAGATCTAGAGCCTCCAATTCCCCTCATTCCCGAGCAAAATGTCTTCCTCTGGGGATCAGACCTGGACGTGTTCCTCTTCCCGGAATTCTTCCAATGGCAGCCGGTGGGGTGCGCGGCGCAGCGCTATAAAGTGTTCTTCTCACCCGATCCGGGCTTTGGGATCGCCCGCTATGGGATGACTGAAGGGGAAAGCACATGGCCAGATCCCGACGCAGAATGGCCGCAGATGGGGCTAGAGCCAGCTACGCAATACTTCTGGTATGTACAGGGTTGGTCGGAGGGTGTTAACGGCCCCGCTTCTCCCGTGTATACCTTCCTCACGGGTCCTGAATGCACGGCGCCTGGGGACTTAAGCCCTCCTGACCTCATCGAGCCAGCGGATGGCACATCGGTGCCTGGGGTCAACGTCCAGCTCCATTATGAACCAGGTGAGTCTGGCTGTGTGCCAGATGGCTACTATGTCGATGTTCAAACCGATGCCGCCTTCAGCGGGACCAGTATCTACGATGCAGATTGGGCCAGTCACTGGCATTACTTCATGGCAAGTGGCTTGGAGGATTGTACGACCTACTACTGGCGTGTGGCCGCGATTGAAGATGGTGTGATTGGACCCTTCTCAGAAGGCCGTTCCTTCCTTACAAATCAATCGGGCACATGCATGCAGGCGCTGGCCCCCCGGGTTGGGGCGCTGCGTGACCTGGCGTGCTATGAAGGCCCAGGAACAGCCTATCCAATAAGGGGATATTTCCTTGCTGGAGAGACAGCCAACGTCGTTGCACAAAGCCTGAACCAGCAGTGGTGGTACATCGAGAACCCCGATGCGCAGGATGTCTGTGCCGTACTGCAGGATGGCACACGTGGGTTGGCGGACATGAGCAGCGTACCGAGGTGGAATGATCCGGAACCGGAAGAAGCTGCCCCTGTCGTGTGCGGGAGTTTCACGGATCGACTGTCCTGTTTGGAATCAGGCTGTATCTGGCAGTCGAGTCCAGCAGCAGCAGGGGGGACCTGCGTCAATCCATGACACTCCTGGACCAGGAATGTGGCGGACCCCCGTTACGGGGGTCCGCCCTTTGTAGCAAGGGAAACGTTGCTTGTGGCACGGTATAGGGCTATGAAGTAGGTCCGAAATTGGCTAATAAGATTGATACATATACGGAGAGGATGGTGATACATGATTGGAGAACTGCCCGCGCCATTGCTTGAGTCCCTGCTGGAAACAATCCCTCTTGAATTCTCCATCATCGATGCCGACGACAATGTTCTTGCATGGAACAAGCACGAATCGCGGCTTTTCAAACGACCAATGGAGGTTGTCGGCCGCAATGTGCGCATGTGCCATCCTCAACACAGTCTACAGAAAGTTGAGGCTATTCTCGATGAGATGAAGGCGGGAGCTCGCGAACAGGCCAGATTCTGGATACAACAGAAGATGTCAGAGGAATTACCGCCACAGACAATTCTCATCGACTACTATGCCCTACGCGGTGCAGATGGGGCATACCTCGGCTGCATGGAATGCAGCCGGAATGTGACGGATATCAAGGTACTTGAGGGGGAAAAGCGCTTACTTGATTGACCACCGCAGTCGCGGGAATCGAATAGGGCTGTGTGTCTTGAGGATGTGTCTACACACCGAACGTTGACCGCCGTGTCATCAACGCTGCGCTGAGGCCCTACGGCGTTTTGGCGGCGCCGCTCTGAACAGTGAAGCTGTCGAGAAAGAAGATGCGTCTGGTGCAGGGTAGCTAAGGCAGATTGGACGAACTTGCTTTCGCTTGCCGCCTGACGAGAATGACATGCTGTGCATTGAGATTTTCACAACGTTCTGCTAAAACAGTGCGCAACCCGGAACGAGGGGAAATGATGGCTTCCTCTTTGATAGACTTGCATGTTCATTCCAGCGTAAGCCTGGATGGAGAGTACGCGCCTGAAAAACTCGTGCGCATGGCGGAATCGGTGGGTGTGGAACTGCTGGCGCTCGCTGACCACAACGCCGTCAGAGGTGTGGTGCGCGCCATGGCTGGCGCTGAGGGGAGCTGTGTTCGCGTCGTACCGGCCATTGAAATAGATTGCATATTCCAAGGGATTGACCTTCATCTGCTCGGTTATGGTATTGATATCGACCATCCCCCACTCGCAGCGCTGGAAGCGGCCGTGGATGCGAAGGTGCGGGCCATCTTCCCGGAAACCGTCGAGAAGCTTGCTTCCGTAGGGATTGATGTGGACCCTGAACGTGTCTTGGAAGCCTCGGGCGGAAAGCCTCCTTGCGGGGAGTTGATCGCCGAGGTGCTGCTTGCGCATGAGGACACACGTCACAATCCGGCGCTCGCTCCCTACCTTCCAACAGGTAAGCGCGGGGATATGCCGAACATCAACTTCTATCGCGATTTCTGTGCACAGGGAAAACCAGCCTATGTTCCCATCGATTTCATGAGCCTTTCCGAAGCGATCCAACTCGTAAAACAGAGTGGCGGGATCCCTTTGATCGCTCACCCTGGCGCGAACCTGCATGCCGATCTTGAGCGAATTGATGCGATTCTCGACGCAGGTGTGGAAGGTATCGAGGTGTATAGCACGTATCATGATGAAGCTCTGACAGCGTTCTTCCGCCAGAAAGCTACACAGCATGGGGTTCTGATGAGCTGTGGCAGTGATTTTCATGGAAAGAACAAACCGCTCATCCACATTGGTGATAGCTATGCGGGAGAAGATGAAGCCGTCATAAGGGCTGCTATGCTACCCCTCGCGCTTTGATTGCGGTTTGAAATAACGGCACGATCGGCATTCCGGGGAGATGTCTGATACGATACTTATACGTATCAAGGAGGTATCGATGGCAGAGAAGATGAAGTGGAAGAAAGGACGTGGAAAACTGGGTTGGTTTGACCCGTTGCTGGGCACATGGCGGGCGGAGGCGGATACGGAGATGGGACGGGTTGTTTGTACCCGCAGCTATGAACGTGTGCTGGATCGAGCCTATGTCCGGCTGCATGCTTTGTGGGAACTTCCCGATCGGACTTATGAGGAGCTCGCGCTGATTGGCGTGGGTTCGGACAAGGGTGTGACGTTTTGGTCCTTTACCTCTGATAAGAAGCAGTCACAAGGCTACCTGGCAGATGTCACCGACATCCATCCTCAGGCTTTCGGTTTCGAGGCGGAGATGCCTGCAGGGCTGGCAAGGATGGCTTATTGGCCGGATGAGGAAGAAGGATTTCATTGGGTGGTCGAAGCAAAGACCAAGCAGGGTTGGAAACGGATGGTCCACCATCACTATACCTCGCTGGCAGCATAGAAAACACCGATGCCCCACGATTTCGCAGATGGCAATCGGAAGGGGTATGCTCATCCGGAATCCGGAATAACACTCATGAGGTTGACATGTTCAGCTATCAAGCGATCGGTGTGCTCCATACGCCTCATAAGAAACTGGCCAGCATGCCCATCCAGCCCAGCAGTGCCCAGGGCGCCCGGGGATATGCACAGATCAAGCCCGATTTCCGGGAAGGGTTGAAGGATCTGGATGGCTTCTCCCATCTGATCCTTCTTTACCATTTTCATCACAGTCAGGGGCTTCGTTTGCAGGTCGTGCCGTTCCTTGATGAAACACCCCGTGGTGTTTTTGCCACACGGGCGCCCACGAGGCCAAATCCGCTTGGACTCTCCATTGTGAAGCTCGATCGTGTTGATGGTTGCCGGCTTTATCTTTCCGACGTGGATATGCTCGATGGAACACCCCTGCTGGATATCAAGCCTTATGTTCCTGCTTTTGACCACGCTGAGGATGCCGCTATTGGTTGGCTTGAATCCGCGCGTGAGGATATCCCCACGAAGCAATCCGATGAGCGTTTCAGCTAGATCGTCATCCGGGAAGACGCCCAGACGTCTTCCGTTCACCACGGGGGTGGGGTTCCCCGTCGTGCTACGCCATCCATTCTCCACACACGTTTTGTGAAATATATTACAAATAACACCCTAAGGGTTGACGCCCTGCACTTGTGATGCCTCCCTTGCGGGAATAAGGTCAAGATGACCGTTTCAACAAAAGGAGGCTCTGCATGACAGACGTTGATGTTGTGGTCATCGGTGCCGGTGTTGGTGGGCTATGTGCAGGTTCATTGTTGGCGCATAAAGGGAAACGCGTTGTGGTGCTTGAACAAGCCGAGCGAGTGGGGGGATGTTGCTCGACGTTCGAGAAGGACGGCTACAAGATCGATCTGGGTGCATCGATTATCGAATTCCCACAGGTGATCAACTGGGCGTTCGAACGAATGGGTACGACCTTTTTCGATGAGGTCGACCTGGTGCCTGTCGATCCAACGTACACAGCCATCCTTCACGATGGAACGAAAGTATCATTTCCTATCGATCTGGAGAAGTGTGAAGCTGTCATCAAATCGTTCGCACCTGATCAACTCGATGGATGGCGGCGCTACTCCAAAACCATCGATGGGTTCCTGCGGGCAGCCCTTGATGGCTTCTTCCTCTCTCCCGCGCGGAACACGCGTGATGTGTTTCGCCTCTTCGCGAAGACGCCGGCGTTGTTGAAGTACGGATCGTTGTTTATGAATAGCTATGAAGGCGTTCTGCGGCGATTTTTCTCGGACGAGCGATTGCTGGAGGCCTTCTCCTTCCAGAGCTTCTACGCGGGGTTACCACCAGCCATCCTTCCGGGCCATTTTGCCATGCTGCCTTACGGGGAGCATTTTGGCATTTATTACGCTCGCGGGGGCATGATTGGCGTGCCAAGAGGTTTTCAGCGCTGTGGCGAGCGCGCCGGGATGAAGGTCGAATTGGGGTGCAAGGTTGATAAGCTTATAAGTGACGATGGCTGCGTGAAGGGGGTCCGTCTTCAAGACGGAACCGTTATCACGGCCGATATCGTGATTTCCAACATCAATGCGAAGAAGCTCTACCTGGATATGGTGGAACCAGGGGTGTTACCAAACCGGGTCATCAAGGGCCTCGAAAGCTACCGCTACTCCATGGCGACACCCATGCTCTACCTCTGTTTGGATGAGGCGCCTCCCTTGGAGGGCCATCATACGCTGATGACCTTGCCGATGAAAGAGACGAATGCCTACTGGTTTGATCACTACGAACACGGGCACTTCCCCGAAGAGCAGTTTGGCATCTTGAGCTGGACGACGCATTCCGACCCATCCCTGGCGCCCGAAGGAAAGCACATCGTTGCAGTAACGTTGGCACCTGGACCGTACCGGCTGGCAGGGACAAGCTGGGATGAAGAGAAGCCATGCTTGAAGAGCGCCATCATCGATCATTTGGAAGAACGCTATCTGCCGGAGTTGTCTAAGCACATCGTGCACGCTGATCTATCGACGCCGGTTGATTTCGAGCGGATGCTGCTTTCACCAGAAGGCGCGATTTATGCCCTTCGTCAAGACCTGTTCAACTCTCTGGTGTTCAGGCCATCCGCCGAGTCGCAGCATCTGAAAGGCCTTTACCTGGTCGGGGCTTCAACCCATCCGGGTGGGGGCATCCCAACCGTCACCGCCTCAGGCATGATCGCAGCCGATCTGATTGAGCAGGCCGAGAAGGAAGGAGTGCTTCCATGACGTGGTCGTTTATCCTGCTGGGTGTAGTGCTTCTACTGGTGGGCGGCTATCAGCTGCTTCCGCTTTCACGCAAACGTTTTTTGAAGAACCTCGCCTCTCAGTTGAGATATCTCCTCCCGCGATACTTCGTATAGCCGAATTGACGCCCCCTCAAAGGAGGGGGCGTCGAGCAAGAAAGGCTACTGCGGTCGTTGATCCGGGATTGCTGGAGGCGATTCTTGGTTGACGAATCCTATTTCCTTCACATTGAAGCGAAGGTCAGCGGCCATTTCTCGCGAGTCGCATGTCCTCCATCGAGGAACTATGCGGTAATGACCTTGGGTATCCTCGCTGATGAGGGCTTGAGACCATATCCATCATGAAATGGGACAGGCAGGATCCATTGATCAGGAAAAGGATTGTTGATACGACCTTTTATGAACAGCGACGGCGTGCTGACAGCGTCGGATACGGGAAGACACGTCGTTCGGCTCGGATTCAATGATATGCTGTGGGCAACCGCATGGGTCTCGCACCAGAGGTGAGGCGATGTCTGTTGAGGCACTGCGTCTTTCCGCTGCAGCTCTGCTAGGGCTGCATGGCTTGGGACATATCCTGGGCCTGTTTCCCATCCTGGGGTTTCCACTCACGGATGAGCATTCCTCCCGTTCATGGCTGCTCACACCGATTCTGGGCAACTTCCTGAGTTCCCTTCTTCAGTTACTGATCTTCCTTGCAGCTACCCTGTCGTTCCTGGGCGCTGCTATGGCGCTGTTTAATTGGCAGATCGTCTTTGTGCTCTGGCAACTTCTCTCCATTTTCGGGGCAGCCCTTTCTCTATTCGGCCTTGTGATGTATCCACGTTCATTCCCCACCTTGTTTCCCAATGTGATTGGCGCACTGGTCGTCGATCTGGGGGTATTGGCTGCCTTGCTATGGCTACGCTGGCCGTTGGCTTTGGTGGGTTTGCTCTCGCCGCCATAGTGCAAGCGGGAGGGCGGAGGGCCCTCCCGCAATCTGACACAAACCTCTCGCGTTATTGTTATGTCGCTTGGAAGGCCAATTTACCGTTTTGCTGGGTAATGGTAACCGTAGTCCCGGGTGAATACGTCCCCATAAGCATCGCAGTTGCGAGAGGATCCTGCACTTCCCTCTGTAGCACACGTTTCAACGGGCGCGCCCCATAGACGGGATCATAGCCAGCATCAGCGAGATAGGCTCTGGAATCGGGTTCTAACTCGACCTTGATCTCCTGGTTCTCCAGCAGGTCCTGGATCTTCTGGAAGTGTATGTCAACGATATGGCGTAGGTCTTCTTTCGTGAGGCTGCGGAAGAGGATGATCTCATCGATACGGTTAAGGAACTCCGGCCGGAAAGTGCGATCGAGTTCCTCCATGACCTTCTCGCGAGCATGCTCTACGCCGAGCTCCTTGATCCAGCGGCTTCCGGTATTGCTCGTCATGATGATGACGGTGTTGGTGAAATTCACGGTGCGACCGTGGCCATCGGTGAGGCGACCTTCGTCCAGCAATTGAAGCAGGGTGTTGAAGACCTCGGGATGCGCTTTCTCGATTTCATCGAACAAGACCACACTGTAAGGGCGTCTACGTATCGCCTCAGTGAGTTGCCCACCTTCATCGTAGCCGACATAGCCTGGAGGCGCGCCAATCAGCCTGGAGACCGTGTGACGCTCCTGGTACTCACTCATATCAATCCGTACAAGGGCTTCCTCTGTGTCGAAGAGGAACTCCGCAAGGGCCCGGGCGAGTTCTGTTTTCCCCACACCGGTGGGACCCAGGAAGATAAAGCTTCCGATGGGGCGGTTGGGATCCTGTAAACCAGCGCGGGAGCGGCGAACGGCGCGTGAGACAGCGTTGACCGCTTCTTCCTGTCCTACAACTCTCCGATGGAGGGCTTGCTCCATCCTCAGAAGTTTCTCCACTTCCCCTTCCATCAATCGGGAAACAGGAATCCCTGTCCACTCGGAGACAACGGCTGCGATGTCTTCCGAACTCACTTCCTCCTTGAGCAGCGGATGATCTCCTTGCTGCACTTTCAGCGCTCGCTCACGCTGTTCGAGCTGCTGGGTGAGTTCTGTAAGGGTGCCGTATTGAAGGCGTGAGGCCAACTCATAGTCATGGGCATGCTGTGCCTTTTCGATTTTGTGGTTGGTGGCTTCGATATCTCTTTTTGTCTCGCGGATGGCGAGGATGCCCGCCTTCTCTTGCTCCCACCGAGCTCGTAGGGCCTGGCTATCCTCTTTCAGGTCAGCGAGGTCTTTCTCCAATGCCTTCAGTCGATCTTTACTGGCGTTATCATGCTCCTTCTTCAAGGCTTCGCGCTCAATTTCCATCTGCATGATACGACGATCGACTTCATCGAGGGTTGCGGGTTTGGAGTCGATTTCCATGCGTAATCTGCTGGCGGCTTCATCGATCAGGTCGATGGCTTTATCTGGAAGCTGTCGATCAGTGATGTAGCGTTCACTGAGGGTAGCCGCTGCAATGGCCGCACTGTCCTGAATGCGGACACCGTGATGTACCTCATACTTTTCCTTCAAGCCCCGCAAGATACTGATCGTGTCTTCGATGGAAGGTTCATCTGTGTAGACGGGCTGGAATCGTCGTTCGAGCGCGGCATCCTTTTCGATGTATTTCCGGTACTCGTCCAGCGTGGTAGCGCCGATAGCGTGCAATTCACCACGTGCCAGCATGGGCTTCAGCATATTGCTGGCGTCCATGGCGCCCTCAGCTGCGCCAGCGCCGACCACAGTATGCAGTTCATCGAAAAAGAGGATGACGTGCCCATCGGCGTCAGCGACTTCCTTCAGCACGGCTTTTAACCGTTCTTCAAACTCACCGCGGTATTTGGCACCGGCGATGAGCGCGCCCATATCGAGCGCAACAAGTCGTTTATGTTTGAGGCCTTCCGGTACATCCTCGCGAACAATGCGTTGCGCGAGTCCCTCAACGATGGCGGTCTTCCCCACACCAGCGGCTCCCACAAGCACGGGGTTGTTCTTCGTGCGCCGGTTGAGGATGCGCATCACACGCCGAATTTCATCGTCGCGGCCGATCACTGGATCCAATTTGCCGCTTTGTGCTTGCATGGTGAGATCACGTCCGTATTGCTCCAGGGCTTGAAACGTGCTTTCTGGGTTGGGGCTTGTCACACGCTGGCTGCCGCGTATGGTCGTCAGTACTCGCAGGATCGCATCGGTGGTAATACCATGTGCGGCAAGGAAGCGCTGGATTTGTCCATCCTGAAGGCTCGTCAGGGCGAGCAGGAGATGCTCGGTGCTGACATAGTCATCACGCATCCGATTGGCGATACGCTCTCCTTCCTGCAACGTCTGATTCAGCATGCGGGAAAGGGTGAGTTGGGCGCTGCCATGAACCTGGGGCAAGTCGTCCAACGTGTTCCGCAATGATCGTGCCAGATTGGAGGGATTAGCCTCCAGCTTGGTAAGAATATGCGGCACGACCCCATCGTGCTGCTCAATGAGCGCAAGCAGCAAATGCGATGGTTCGATCTGGCTGTGGCGGTATTCCCTGGCGAGCGATTGAGCCTGAGCCATCGCCTCCTGGGCTTTCTGTGTATATGGATACGGCTGCATTTCACATCCCCTTTTGTATCTTGATTGGTTTTCGCCAACGGTATTGTTTCCTCAGAAAGATATGAATTGCTCAAGAGGAACATCGGAGGAATATTAGAATCTGCCTTCCTGTGAGGAACGGTATTAAGAATGCTTAATCCCGGTGAGGTGAGTTTTAGATACACTGTTTTCATCAAGCCCAGTTGACATCCAAAGGATTGGAAGATGACCAAGCGCGTGTTGTTTCTCTGCACCCACAACAGTGCACGATCGCAGATGGCAGAAGGCTTGCTGCGATGGCTCACGGATGGCCGCGTCGAGTCGTACAGCGCCGGGACGGAGAAAACCCTCGTGCGTCCCGCCGCCATTGAAGTGATGAAGGAGCTCGGCATCGACATCCGGGAACAGTTTTCGAAGACGCTTGATGGTTTCATCGATGATCGTTTTGATTACGTCATTACCGTGTGTGATCATGCCAACGAGACGTGTCCCTTCTTCGCTCATGCTGAGAACCGCTGGCATTGGTCGATCGATGACCCATCTTTGGTAACCGTCTCAGCACAAGCTCGATTGGACGCTTTTCGCACGGCCCGCGATTCGCTGCGGGAGCGCATTCAAGCGGAACTGCTGCCCAGCTTGTTATCCGATCAGGGTATGTCGGATCTTGCGTAGAAGGTCTGGCGGCAGGTTGGATGTCATGACCACCCACCTTTGGTCGTGACGCTTTCATTCAACGCATCATAGCTTTGCTATGATGCACATGTGCCTCAAGGAGGTTATGGTGGCTGAGTCAGAAATGATCTTCGTCTACAACGCTGACAGTGGTCTGTGGAATGGGTTCCTGGACCTCGTCCATAAGAATGTTTCCCCCGAGACGTATGCGTGCTCCTTGTGTGCATTAACCTACAACAACCTCGGAATGCGGGGGCGTTGGCGTGAGTTTGTAAACTCGTTGCCATTACCGGTCCGCTTCCTCCATCGAGACGAATTGGAGGAAGAGTTCAAGCTTGTTGATGTGCAGCTGCCGGCTGCATATCTTCACTGCGGAAACGCTGTCACCGAGTGGATGTCAGCGGGTGAATTCGATCAGCAGGAATCCCTGGATGGACTGATTGCCTTCGTCGCTGCGAAGGCTACAGCGCTGCCTTCCTGCTGAGATTCGCCCCTCAACCCAAGCATCCTACTCCCCCGTCACCTCGGAGCGCATGCATGCTCGTGAACACACCTACAACGAGGATCCCGGCTGTTTCCCTGTCCACGAGAGAGGAGCACACAACAGGCGGCTGAGACGTCGTTCATCTGGAACAACACGAGGTTTTTCCGAGCGGGGGTCGGGATTCAAGGGCAAGACGGATTGCGGTTCCTCTAGCCCCCTGCTTAGCTGCAACTCGGCCACGTTTTCCGCGTCACTGCCTTGCGTCTATTGCGAAGCATGGTGACAGCAGGCTTGCTTTCCGCCCGAAATACAAGCATAATGTATTGTAAGGCGACGATACAACTCAGATCGCTTGTGACGGGAGGCGAGGATGAAGGTTCAGCATGGGAAGAAATATGCTGTCTTGACGGGGGACGTGGTCGGCTCCACGCGCCTCAAAGGGGAGGACAGGCTGGCATTGCTGGATGTCATGCGGGAGGTCTCGCGTGGAATCCAGAAACAGTATCCCAATGATGTTCCGCTTCCTGTTGACATTTTTCGCGGTGACAGCTGGCAGGTGCTTGTTCAGAACCCGGAGCACGCCCTGCGCATCGGCCTCTATTACCGGGCTCGCATCCGTGCTGGGGTAAAATCCCACCGGGTCGATACGCGTTTTTCCATTGGGCTGGGCGGGATCGACCTTCTCCCGGAGGATCACGTTTCCAGCGGAGACGGCGAAGCTTTCTGGCTGTCCGGGCATGGCTTGGAACGCATGCCCAGGAACCGGCGCATGGTCGTTCTCCTCCCCGCCAGCTTTGCCGATTGTCTCTCCGACGCATCTGACTCCATCCTTTTTCTCATCGACACCCTTGCGACCCGGTGGACCCGTAAACAGGCGGAGGCGATGAGCGGAGCCATGGCTGGATTGACCCAGGAGCGCATTGCGCAGAACTGGGTGGAAAAACCGGTTACGCAGCAGGCTGTGGCACAGCATCTCGAACGGGCCGGCTGGAACGCTATCGAACACGGCCTGCATTTTTTTGAGCGCTGGCTCAGTCTACCGAAACAACTCTCTCTGGAGTAGCTTGTACACCGCCCATACAACCCCTTGGACTTGTGAGCGTGCGTGATGACCCCGATTCTCCTGACGGCAGTGCCTCTTCTCTCGGTACACCTGTTGATCCCTGTACGTGTGGAGGAATGGCGTACACCATTCTCCAGAGAGGTGTGGCTGCGAGCTTTGTTCAAAGGCGCCATCAGCTACGTGTTAGCAGGCCAACTTCAGGCATGGTTCCTTCCGGTTTTCGTTGTGCTGCTGCACATCCTCCTGACCGGCTTGCAGCGGGTGGTTCGGACGGGGAGCAGGCTTCTGGGCGTACTCATCGTCGAGCTGGGTGGGGCGTTCTTGCTGATCGCGTTCTCCATCTTCTTGCTTCGTTCAGGAGCGTTCGTTGCACCGGTCTGGATGCACATGCTCGGGAGAGCATATCCACGGTTGATCATGCACCTGTTGGGTATCCTCACCACGGTCGGATTGGGAAGCAGGGTGGTTGGTGCTGCTGTTGAACCCCTACAGGTTCAGCTTACCGCGCAGCGAAGAGCACTTGAAGAAGCAGGCTCACCGGCGCCAGATGGGTTCGTTGATGGAGGTCGGATTATCGGCATGCTCGAGCGCGCTTTACTGTATGTGCTGGTTATGCTGGATCAAACTGCGGCGGTGGGGTTTCTCATTGCGGCGAAATCCGTGTTCCGGATTGGCGAGATATCGGAGAAGGGCAACAGGATGGAAGCGGAGTACATCCTGATCGGTACATTGTGGAGTTTTCTGTTCGCGCTGGTGGTCGCCTCCATAATACGATGGCTTCTGGTGCGGTGGTCAGGAGGGTAGATGGCCATGGATTCGTCCAGAAAAATTTGTCCTGACTGTGGCGGCAGCAATCCAGCCTGGGAGACGCGCTGCCGCTCCTGTGGGCGCGATCTTGTTGATGTGCCAGCAGGGCCGTTGCGAACAGCCGGTATGATGGGGTATGAATACGTCTCCCGATCGGAGGTGATGGGATTTCCATTGCTGCATATCGTGAGAGGTCTGGATCCAGAGACCGGTCGGGTGCGAGTCGCGAGAGGCATTATTGCAATCGGAAATATTGCCATCGGTGTCTTTGCGCTCGGAGGTGTGTCGATGGGGATCTTCTCTATTGGCGGGGTGACGCTGGGTCTGATTGCCTTGGGAGGCTTCGCTGGCGGGGTCGTGGCCCTGGGCGGTATGGCTATTGGCGCACTCGCTGCGGCCGGGGGGATGGCGCTATCCCTGGGGCTGGCTGTGGGTGGTCTCGCACTCGGGCGATACACACTCGACAGCCGCGGTCCGAATCAAGCCATGCTCATGCTGCTGCGAGATGCCCTGCCAACGATGAAACGCTTTCTTGAATGAGCATCAGTATGCCGGGAAATACCGGTTCCTGGAAGGAATTTCCCAGCAGGTGACATCCCTCTTCAGCTTGATGTGGAAGCAGGATGAGGTACAGTCGGACGTGCTGCATGAGATTCATGGAGTGCTCAAGCTTGTTGGGACACGGTGAGTCAGGGACGTTGTGTTCCCGGGAAAGGGTTCGCATCCACAGCCCTACTGCGTGTATCCGCAGTTGATACATCTTCCAAACAGGTCGATTGAGGCGGGTTATGGATGTCGTTGGTCTCCATCAGGGCGCACCAGATCGACGTAGGAAGCGCCGCTGGTCCGAGCATACGTTGTGTGTGAAAAGTCAGGACAGATCCTGTCATTTGTCTGTCGCAAATCAGCCATGCTGGGATAGCCCAGCGCATTTTTTCGATGGAATAGGTGGAACCGATGGTCACCTTGGAGATGAAAGACCATGCGTCGGTGGCACTCGTTGCACACGAACTTCACGAGCGAGTGTACATTGAGTGTGTAGCTTCTCATCAAGATCGTCTGATCCAGCCTACACTTTGTGCCAGAGGTAAGATTGGCCAGTTGTGCGAGCAAGCTGCCGAGCCTCAGATGACCAAACTACAGCGGGTTCCCCTCGGAGGTGATCAAACCAGATGAGATACGGCTTTTCCCGTCTGATTCCTGATTACAATATGTATGGTGAAGGTTCTAGCGACGGTTTGGGCTACTTGAGCGAATTGGTCGTTGACGGAAAAGGAAATGGGTGCTGGCATGCAGGTTCCTGATCGTACGTATGAAGAGAATAACGCCCATCCGGGCATCATGTGGCATGTGCCATGGACAAGCAAGGATATCCTCCTCGGCGGATTGGCCTTTCTGGGTTGGATGGTCATATTTGTCATCATAGGGATGCTTCTACCTTTTGTTGGTGTGAACCTCGATGTGGGTCTCTTCATCGGACTGGCCGAAGCCATCATGATCATTCCTGTCTGGTGGTTTACGATCCGGAAGTATCATGTAAGTACTCGCATGCTGGGGATACGCTCCTTTGAGCTGGTCCATCTCGGTTGGGGTCTTGGATTGATGCTCCTATCGTTTGGCTTCAACGCACTATACAGTCTGCTTCTGGGATTTGTTGACCTTCAGATGCAGGTTGATGTTGCGCCTGTTTTCGAGGAATTGAATACCCCCATCTGGTTGTTGACCGCAGGTGTTGTCGTGGCGCCGATCGCGGAGGAACTCTTCTTCCGTAGTTTCATGTTTGCGGGTCTGCGCGAGAATCAGAGCTGGTGGAAAGCGGCGTTGATTAGTTCTGCCATCTTCGCAGTGTTGCATGTACAGCTAACTGCCTTTCTCCCCATCTTCCTCCTGGGCATGATTTTTGCCACGCTCTACCAATTTACCGGATCCATCTTGCCGGGTTTGATCATGCATATCCTGACCAATGGACTTGGGCTGGGTGCTGCATACCTTATTTCGTTGATGGGCTAGGCCGTTGACGTGTAGAAAGAGGGCGTGTCATGGTTGATGTGCTTGGGTTTGATGCTGACGACACCCTGTGGCATAACGAGCGTCACTATCGACACGCGCAGAAGCAATTAGAAGAACTGCTTCACCCCTATGCTTCACCTGAGCGGGTCCAAGAAGTCTTGCTTGAACACGAGCATGCCAACATCCCCTTTTATGGGTACGGCGTGAAGGGGTTTGTGCTATCGATGATCGAAACCATGCTTGAACTCTCTCATGACGCCATCCCCGCCGCTGACATCGGGAAAATCGTCGCTCAAGCCAGGCACATGTTGTCTGTAGACGTTGAGTTGATGCCGGGAGTGTCGACTCTGCTGGAGGACCTGTCCGACTCGTATGACATCCTTGTTATTACCAAAGGGGATTTGTTGGACCAACGATCGAAGATGGACCGTTCTGGACTAGGGAAGTATGTGTCTCGGATAGAAGTCATCAGCGAGAAGACGCCTGCTGCCTATCGTGAGGTGCTGACGCGACACAACATCCAACCCGATCAATTCATCATGGTGGGCAACTCGTTGCGCTCGGATATCCTGCCTGTGCTGGAAATCGGGGGTGGGGCAGTGTACATCCCTTCAGAACTGCAGTGGGACCATGAGCTGGTCGAAGATCCTCATCTCGATGGTTATCATCAACTCGAGAGCATCCGTGAGCTTCCATCCCTTTTGGCACTCCTGGATTCACGGACCTGAGGAGAGTAGAAATACCATCATTGTGTCAGGGGAAAAATCATGAAACTTGCAGTAATTGGATTGGGTGGGATTGCCCACAAAGCGTATATGCCGCTGCTTGCCAGCAAGGATGGCATCGAGTTGCTCTTCTGCAGCCAGACACCGGAAACGGTTTCCACATGGCAGGAGCGGTACAGGATTGAGAGAGGAACAACTGACCTGGAAGAACTGGTTTCCTGGAGGCCGGATGCGGCGATCGTGCTGACACCATCGCAGACTCATTTCAGCATCGCGGACAGCTTGCTGGATGCTGGCATTGATGTCCTGGTGGAGAAGCCAGCCACGCTCCGTCTCGATGATACCCGTCATCTGGCTCAAAAGGCGGATTCGCTAGGGCGGGTGATGATGGTGGCGTTCAACCGTCGCTATGCCCCCCTGCATCGAACTGCGCGAGAATGGTGGGGGGAGCGGTCAATTGGGACGGCGATATTTGAAAAGCACCGCACGCAAGCTTATCATCCCACCATCTACGATCAGTATATCGATGACAGCATCCATCAGATTGATATCCTGCGTTTCTTCTGCGGAGAGGCAGAGGCAATTTCGACGCGCGTGCGCATGGAGGACGGCCTTGTCGCCGCTGCTTCGGGCATGGTGAACCTGTCACAAAATGGAATCGGATTGATCATCAACGAATTGAAAGCCGCCCGATGGCAGGAGCGCTACACGTTGCATGGAGGCGGTGTCAGTATGAGAGTCGATGCCTTCTCGCGGCTGGTCTTCATGCAAGGTGACGATGAACGAATTCTTGTTGAGGACTATGCCGGTACCTGGCAGAACGCGCTCAAGGCTCGCGGCTTCCAGGGTGTGATTGATCATTTTCTGAATTGCGTTCTCACCCGCAGCCAACCCGAAACATCGGCATGGGATGCTTTGCGAACCCAGGAGCTGGTGGAAGACATGGCCGGTGCCGCCAATCGCGTGGATGGCGAATGAGACGGATATTTCCCGATCATGACAGGAGTACGTGAAAAATGAAACGCAAGCCTTTTGAAAACGAGACAGGCTCCTGGTGGAAGGTGGGTCTCGCGCTTCTGGTTATGGTGTTGTCCATCATCGCATGTGGAGGGGGTGATCAACCCGTACGCATACGTACGGTTGAGGCTGGTGGCGAGCCGAGTGATGCAGGGGTTGTTGCAGACGAAACGACGATCTACCAGATTGGCGATGTGATTAGCGCTGGCGACATGCTCCTTGTGGTGCTGGGATGGGACCTGCCGGTGCCCAACGATTTCATTGTTCCGGAGGCGGGAAACCGGTTCATTGTCATCGACGTGCTCGTCGTTAATCAGGGTGAGTGTGCACGAACGTTGGCATCAGCTCTGCAAATGAAATTGAAGGACTCTACCGGGCAGCAGTACAGCGAAGACCTGGCTGCTTCGATCGCAGCAGCGGGAACCAGCCCGGGTGGCGAGATTGCTCCGGGTGAGCGATTGCGTGGCCAGGTTGCTTATCAGGTGCGAGATGATTCGGAGGGCTTGGTTTTTGTGTTCGATGCTGATCTTTGGAGTGCAGGGAAGATCTTTGTTGAGCTGGGCTCGGAGCCCATCCATTTTCCACCGCCTGCATACCTTGAAGGCGAAGTGCCGCAGGAGACCTTCCAGATAGGAGATATCGTGGAAGCCGGCACACAGCGCTTCGTGGTGAATGACGGACGGTACTCCTCCGGCGGTGAGCTGAATCGACCTCAAGCAGGTATGTCTTTTCTGGTTGTGGATCTAGCAATAACCAATCAGGGTAATCGTTCCGCTTGGTTCAGTTCCCTTCTTCAATTGTCGGTGCGTGATTCTTCCGGGCAGGGCTATCCTCTTCATCTCGGTGCAAGCATTGCCGCCGGGGGTGATTCACCAGATGGTGAGATCCTGCCGGGAGAGACGGTGCGTGGGCAGGTGGGTTTCCAGGTTCCTGACGGCGAGGGACCGTACATACTCATCATCGACACCGAAGTATGGGGGTTTGGAAAAATCGTTGTCGCGCTGCCGTAAGTGATCAAGGTTTGTCAACGTTGATGGTTGGGGATGGAGAAGAGCAACAAGAAAAGGAGAATGTGGAGTAATGGAGGATGCCCGGATGGATGATGATGCCGTGATGGCGGTGTTTCAGGAAAATGTGGGGTCCCTCCTTGACGAGTTTGACGTCCCCCCACCATCGTTCCGCAGCATGCAGGGTGCGTTCCTTTCGATTGACCCGGACGCGGGTGTACTCCAAACGAGGTTTCCAATTCTGCCCGGACAGCTTAATCCTTACGGTGCCATGCAGGGTGGAATGATCGCTGCAGCGATTGACAATACCATCGGTCCCCTCAGCATGCTTTACGATCCACCGAATGTGACCCGACGTATGGAAATCAAGTACAGCAAACCAGTAACATCAGAGATGAAGCAGATTTTTGTGGAAGCACGGTTGCTTGAGCGCAAGGGTTCCTGGATTCACTTCCGGGCGGATGTTCGTTCGGCTGAGGGCACCTTGCTGGCGCGCTGTTTTTCGAAGCACTGGGTGCTCGGGCCGTCACGAGATGAGGGGTGACGATCATCATGGGGGTGCCCAAACCCAACCAGGAGGTTGCTGCAGCGTGACGAGTGCTTGAAAAATCCAGTCTTTTTTCTCTTTGCAAACCTGGAAATACCTGATACACTACCTCACGAAGGTTGCTTACAGTTCTGCCTGGAAGATCGAAGATCAAGGCCTGAGCATACCCGTTCGGGCCTGCGTTGTTCTAGACACTTACCACCAGGAGCAAAGAAGCACCTTAATAAGTACGATTGCCATAAGGAGGCAAAAAGAAATGTCAGAGAAAGTTCTTGGTACGGTCAAGTGGTTCAACAGCGAAAAAGGCTTCGGCTTCATCGAGCGCGACGAGGGTGATGATGTGTTCGTGCACTACACCGCCATCGTTGGCGAAGGTTTTCGCAATCTGGAAGAAGGCCAGCGGGTCGAGTTCGCCATTGAACAGGGTCCGAAGGGTCTCCAGGCTGCCAATGTTACATTGGTTGTCTGATCCTAACCAATGACCAACCGAAGCCCCTGCTAGTGCGGGGGCTTTTTTCTTTAAGCTGCGGCACGATCCCCATAACACTATAGGGTACATTGCCACACGTGAACGCATCGCCTTTCCCGGCGGTATGTTGAATGAGAAACCATGCGACCAGCTTCTTTCGCACGGAGGCGCATTCTCCTGAAGAACGCACACGCTTCAATCCGACGCTTGTGGAAGGCTGCGATACGGCGTACAGCACGCCTTCATCCACAGCGAACACGCCGAACGGACACGTTCAAGCACGTTGATGGGCTTGCCCGAATCTTATTCGCAGAAAACCTGGCGGCCTATCCGAGTGTGCGTGTCGTGCTTAAGCATGGCGATCGGTGTGGTCAACTGGACTGCCCGAGGTTTCTTCGTGAGCTTTCGCATGCGCGCGATAGGGTGCACGAGAAAGGTGTGCAAGCCATGTGGAAGGGAAACCTTCCCTTAGCCCGCGACACATTCCGACTGGCTTCCATGCTCGCCCAGTGTGTGTCATGGAGCTGTAAGGATGCCGATTCCCGCGCGCTGAATCAGGCGAAGTCCTGGGCTAGCTATGAGCGTTTTCGAGCGCTAGCTCCGGCACCCATCCAGCACGTAAAGTGGGAAGAAGCAGGAGGGAGTGGCTATTTACACCTTCCGGCAGCAGAAGGCCGATTCCCTGTACTCATTCTTTTCCCCGATACGCTCTCTACCAAGGAAACCGTCAGCCCGATCGTGGATGAAGGCTTGCGGCATGGGCTGGCTGTGCTCAGTGTGGATCCTCCCGGATGGGGATCGAGTGGTGATCAACCCTGGCGATCCCTGAAAGCATGGTCGGCCTTTTCTTCCGCGGTGGTACGCACCCTTGAACAGGAAGCGTGTCTCGACACGCAGCGCTTGGCGGTGGGGGGCATGTTTAGCGGTGCATTCTGGGCGTACGTGGCCGGCCTGTGTGAACCCAGGTTCGATCGAGTCTGCGTCGTTCAGCCCCTGATCCCAGGGATGAAAACCATGTCAAACCTACACAGGGAAGATTCCCGACTGTTGAAGCATGCTGCGCTGGCACATGCGGGCTGTGAAAACGAAAGCGCCTACAATGCCATCTGGCGTAAGCTGGGTTTTGACCTGGGTCGGTTGGAAGTCCATCCCTCCGCGCGCATGTACCTTCATTCAGAAAGGGGTGCTTTTGAGACGAACCTCCCGCCATTCCGCGTGGGCTTGACGTTGCTCCGGGGTGAGATTGGATCGCCAGCACGGAAGGACTGGATTTTTAAGGGTGGCTATGGGGGTATGTGGAATCCTGTGCTTGAATGGTTGGCAAGCGCTCGTCAGGAGCCATGCCGGATGACGCATGCCGGCGCAGCATCCATGAGCCGCGTCCGTGAGGTTTAGGTTGGAAGCTGGCCTGAATGGGTCAGGTTCTCCAGAGGGTGATGCTGTTTTCCCGGCATGCCGTTTTCCCAACGGATGTGATACACGCAGTGGTCATCACCATGGTGGATGCACGCGGTGTGCTCAACGTGAACATCATGACCGCCCTTATATTCCACCAGCCCGCGCATGTATCCCACAAGTGAATTCTGGCAGATTTCAGCTTCGACCTTATCGCTCAGGATGATCTCGACATGCCCGGGTTTGTGTTCCCGAACACGCATTTCCCCATTGGAAACTTGCATACGCCATACCATGGGCAACTTGCGCAAGACGTCCGTTGGACAGGTGCCTTTGAGGATGGTTCGGTAGATGCCTTTTGCCTCCGCAACGGCAACAAACGCGGCCATATCCCTTGCCAGCCGGGCTGGATCATCCTTGCCAAGCAGCATGCTGATGGCTGTGACCATATGCGCATACAAATGTTGAGGGTATTTCGCAGTCGGATCGAGCGTGACGTTAAGCTGCGCGCGCTCATCGGCAGAAAGGGTGGCAAGGACGTTTTCCCAAGTCGCTTCCCCATATTGTGAGAGCACAAAATCTCGCCGGTACATGATCCCGCTTCCAGCAATGCCCTTGTCAAGCTCGGTCTCCGTCTCAGATGTCGATGCCGGGGCATTCCGTTCAACCCGGAAGCCCTGAACGACACTGGACAATTGCTTTGCCATTTCTCGCAGGCCTTCGGCTGCGGCGGCGACATCCGCCACCATATAGGTGACATCGTCTGCAGCGAGAGCGATCTCTTCCAGCGATGCCGTGTTTTCCTCGGATATGCTGGCGATGTTTTCCATGGCGCTGAGGGTTTCCGCAGAGCCTGCAGCCATTTCCTCGGTCGAGGCGGTGTTTTCCTCAACCACGGCTGAGACCGATTCCATGCTTGATACAAGCCCTGTTGCATGTTGGCCGATTTCTTCCGCCATGGACGAGATGTCCTGAATATCATTATTGATTCCGTCGATTTCTGAGAAGATGTCCCCGATCGAGCCACGCGCATCCTCGGCGAGCCTTGCAGCTTCGCTGGCCTGCTGACTTCCCACATCCATGGCATCCATGGCTTCGTGCACAATGGCGAGAACGTCCTTGATAAGCTGGTCAATTTCCTGGGTTGAGTCACTGGCCCTCTCTGCGAGCTGGCGTACTTCGTTTGCAACCACAGCAAAACCTTTTCCTTGCTCACCTGCCCGGGCAGCTTCAATGGCGGCATTCAGTGCAAGCAAGTTGGTCTGTGTGGCAATATCGCTGATGGTTTCAACAATCTGGCCAATGCGCTGCGACTGTTCGCCGAGGGCGGAGACTTTGGTTGCGGCCAGGCCTACATCATCCTTTAAAGAAATCATGGTTTGCAGCGCAGAGATAACGGATGTTTCTCCCTCGCGGGCGTTCCCAGCAGTTCGCGTCACCCGGTCAGCGCCAGCTTTCGCACTGAGAATCACACGTTGGATGTCTTCACTGAGATTCCCGGTCAGGCGCGATGCTTGCAAAACAGCTGCAGATTGTTCCTGTGCACCAGCGGCAATACCGTCGATGGACTGCGTGATTTGTTCCACCACCTGGGTTGCTGTATTGATACTTTCGTTTTGCGACGCGGCTCCGGTATTCATCTGCTGCAACATGGCTGCTATCTGTGCGGTCGAGTCGCCAGCTTTATCTGAAGCGCTGGCGAGTTTATCGGCGGCGGTGTTGATGCGTCCTGCACTATCTACCGATTCCACCACGACATATCGCAGCTGGTGGACCATGTCGTCCAGCACAGCGCCGAGACGATCATGCTTCTGGGCAGAGCCAATAGACACGTTGAGATCGCCATGAGCGATTTCCTCGGCTCGAGAGGCGATCTCACGTTGGTACTCGATAGCATTTTTTATCAAACCTGCAAGGTGTCCGATTTCATCATCGGTGAGAACCTTCACTGCGGCGTCGAGATCGCCAATAGTCGCTCTGACTCCGACACCAAGCAGGCGGCGGATCGGTTTAAAGAAACGTCTGTCGATCAAGAACAGGACGCCCAGGGTAATGGCTGCGAGAGTGGAAAATGCGAGGCTGCGCGGCAAGATTGGAAGATTCATCCTTCCGACCAGGTAAGCCGCAAAGATATCCACGAAGCCGATGGCCAGGACGATGAGGGAGAGCTTGCGGATTACGCTCTTGCCGGCTAGCCGATCGATGACGACGAAGCATGCGAGCAGAGCGAGGGCGAGAAGACCTCCCGTGAGCAGATGGTCTAGGAGCGTATCGGCAACTGGCATGCTGATATTCCTCCCTTGGTGTAGACAGGGTCGTACGCATTGAAACCTTACGCTTCTGATGAGGGGAATGCCATAAAAGAGAGGTGAAAATGGTTTATTCAACTGGGAACAAGCCCGTGGTGTTACCTACAAACGCATGACGCTTGCGTGTCGATCCGTTTGGAGGAAGTAACATGCAGGCTCTTGCCAGTATCCCGCTCCACACCCGGCGTCGGGAAAGACACGAACGCCTTTTGACCTTACAGTCGACATTGTCTTCCTTACGGTCTCCAACTCATCCGCCAGACTCTTCACGCACTCGGGCCTTGTTGCACTGGACGAGGGTTTGCTACGGAACCGCTGCAGAACGCGCTTATTCGTGGGACTGGCCTAACTCACACCTGGGGAATGTAACAGGGCTGACCACGGAAATCCTGCCGTACTATCTTTGGAGATCATAAGAAACCGGATAGGCTCACACCTGAAATCCTTCCAGGGGAAGTATCCTCACACGGATGTCCGTCTGACCCGGGTAGGACGTAGGGCATTCAAGCAGTACAGTGAATCAGCCAGTGGGTTTCTCGATCTGTTGGATGAGGGATAATGTCATAGCTTGAGGTCCCTGGAGCTAGATCAGGAGCATCCCATCCTTCTCCAACATGGAGCAATTTTCTGTCATAATCAGGACAGTGAGACGGGTCCTGGTTTCAGGGCCGGGTGGGGCTGGGAAGGCTTTTGTAGAAAGGCGGATACGATGGCGGGGCAAGTGCTGAGGTGGGGGATCCGGATTCTATCGGTTCTGTTTGGTGGGTTCTGGATCGTCATCATGGTCGTCGAAGGGGGGATGCAGGCGAATCCATTGATGGTTGCCGAATTCCTCCTCGTGGGGCTGATCTTGTTTGGCACTTTCGGGATCGTGCTTGCTTGGTTCAACGAGCGGATCGGAGGGAGACTCCTCGCTGTGGTGGCTGTGCTGCATGCTATTTACGCGCTGTTTGAAGCCGGCCGCCATCATTGGATCGCCGTGTTGATCGGCGCTGGCCCCTATGCGCTGCTTTCTGTGGGCTTTCTCATCGTGGATCGATACTGGCCAAGGAAGCGGATCCATCCCTCTGAGGCACCGACGATCCGCTGAGGTTTGTTCGCGGCTTGTATCGACTTGACTGGTTTTGCTTGAAACGTTGATGAAAGGTCGTAACCCATGCTGCTAGGCCAACTGGACACGCTGGGCGTTCTTGATTCGCAGCACATCATGCCCCGGCAAGTCGATGTGTGGTTACCGGAGAGTTACTCTGTTCAATCTGATCGATCATATCCGGTTGTGTACATGCACGATGGCCAGAACCTTTTTCAAGATGAGCTTTCCTTCATTGGTGTGAGCTGGGGGATGGACATTGCCATGACGAAGGTGGCGCGCGGAAATGAGGGCAGGACGGCGATCGTCGTTGCAATCTGGAATACACCATTGCGGGTATCAGAGTACATGCCTCAGAAGCCCTTGGAAAAATCGCCCGAGCTTCTTAAGGCTTTTTCCAGGGAAGAAGGAACGCCATGTTCGGATGCCTATCTTGCCTTTTTGACAAGGGAGTTAATCCCGCTTATCAATCAGCGCTATCGGACCATTAAGGACGCCGCAGACACCTTCATCGCAGGATCAAGTATGGGGGGACTGCTATCTTTGTATGCCGTTTGCGAATTCCCGCAATTCTTTGGTGGAGCAGCTTGCCTTTCAACCGCGTGGCCGGTGGCGCAAGGTGTTGTTGTCAACGATCTTGAACAGCGCCTCCCGCCGCCAGGCAGGCATCGCTTCTATTTCGACCTCGGAACAGAAGGCCTGGATGCGACCTATCCGGCCTATCAAAAACGTGTGGATTCAACGCTTGGAAGCTGCGGGTATGTCAAGGGGCGTGACTGGACAACAGTGTTGTTCGAGGGGGACGAGCACTCCGAGCGTGCTTGGCGAAAGCGTGTGCACATCCCGATGACATTTCTCCTCGCTGGGACTGCGTAATATCACGTAATTATGCTAAAGTTAACCTATCAGAACTTTTGACTGGTATAGTGGTATCAGGGTAGATATCGGTAGAACCTATTGTCACCAAACCGGACCAACATCACCCCCCCCTCATCCAAGTCCGGGTCAAGACCTCTTCAGTGTATAGTGCCTTGTTATCGATACGAGCTGGTATGAACTTTGCGTATTTGAGGCACCCGAACCTCGGGGCCTTCCATTCACCGAACTCGTGGATGCCTTTGACCGTGCACGAGCCCATTTGGCAGGTAAAAAGCCAGCCGATAGAATGGGGTCTTCAGGGGGGCGTTCCTCCTCTGTTTGAGACGCTTGATGACGAGCTTGCATTCCGTCGGAAGGCGAGCTGTTCCCCGCACATGGTTTGTTGGATGGGCGACATGTCAAACGGAAATCGCAGAGATTACCCCTTCACGCAGCTGTGAAGGAGCGTTGAATCATACTTGGAAGAGCCATCTGGAGAGCAACGGGAGGTGTATGAGGAGGGGATCACAGTTGAGCTTGCATTCGAATTCGAGGATGTCCCCCCCTTGCATGGGGGCATGTATATCGGGGAATCAAGCCGCGACATTATCTTAGCTTTGATTCCGTAGCTGATGCCGGGAGGTGAATATGCGACAAGCACAGCCAGGTCTGCCTGCATTCGATTATGAATGCCCGGACACATATGAAGAGGTTTATCGAGCCCTCACACAGGATGCCAATGGATCCAAGGCACTCGGTGGAGGTACAGATCTATTCGTGCAGATGAGGGACGGCGCCAGAGAGGTCCATCACATCGTTGACTTGAAATCGCTGCCGGGTATTCACGGCATCGAGGATGTGGATGGTGGAGTTCGCTTCGGTGCAGCTACGCCCTTGAACATCATCGGCAAAGACGAGCGCGTCAACACGAAGCTCCCCATGTTAAGTGAAGCGATTGAGACCATTGCCTCCTATCAGCTTCGGAACAGGGCGACGCTGGGCGGCAATCTTTGCAACGCATCCCCTGCCGCGGATACCGCGCCCTCGATGCTGGTGCTGGAAGCGACCATGCACGTCTCAGGCCCGGACGGGGAACGGGAACTGCCCATCCTCGAATGGTTCCAGGGGCCCGGGGCGCAGGCTTTGAAGCAAGGTGAGATCTTGAAAGCCGTAACGGTTCACTTCCCGCCTGAAGGATCCCGAGGGACCTACCTCAAGCTCGGGAGGAATGCCTCAGGTGATCTCGCCATCGTTGGGGTAGCCGGTTTGCTGCTTCCAGACAAGAGTCAAGCGTCGGGCTACGAAATACGACTTGCATTGGCGTCGGTCGCACCAACACCTATCCGCGTGCCAGCTGCTGAAAAGCTGCTCTCCGAGAAGGGGTTAACGGCAGAAACCATGTCGGCAGCAGCGGAGCTTGCCATGGACGCTGCGAAGCCCATCGATGACACGCGCGCATCAGCTGCCTATCGCAAGGCAATGGTGCGCACCTACACATTGAAAGTGCTCGAGCGTCTAGCGGGCGTCGAGAAGGAGGTCAGCTGATGAGCATGCACGAAGTTAACATCGAAGTAAATGGCGTACAGTATCAGCGGTACGTACAATCCAACATGACTCTGCTGACATTCCTGCGGGAGGAGCTGGGATTGACAGGCGCTAAGTGCGGATGTGAGACGGGTGAATGTGGGGCATGTACGGTGATGATGGATGGCGCCCCGGTCAATTCCTGTCTTGTGCTCGCCGTGGAAGCCATCGGCGCCGAGATTGTGACGGTTGAGGGATTGGCCAAAGATGGCCGTTTGGATCCCCTCCAGGATGCCTTCATCGACCATACGGGTACACAGTGCGGGTTCTGCACCCCCGGCATCTTAATCGCTGCACGGGCGCTGCTCGACCGGAACCCGACCCCGACAGATGAAGAGATACGTGAAGCGCTGCGCGGCAACCTGTGTCGTTGCACGGGGTATGTTCGCATCATCGATGCCGTAAAAGCAGCTGCAAAAGTGGAGGCATGACATGACTCAGACGGAGACAGCCTCACTCATTGGCGCAAGTAAGAAGCGAATAGATGCTCGTGAGAAAGTGACCGGTGAGGCCATCTTTACCGATGACCTTGCATTCGGCCCCGGGCTTTTGTACGGCAGGGTGGTACGCAGCCCACACGCACATGCGAAAGTCTTGCGGGTGGATACCTCGAAGGCCGAGAAGATGCCGGGAGTTCGCGCCATTGTCACGGGCGAAGACAGCGGTGAACACATCGGCCTCTATCTCAAGGATCGATACATCTTTTGCAGGGATCGCACACGCTATGTGGGCGATCCTGTCGCTGGTGTCGTTGCGGACACGGAGGAGCACGCAGAGCTCGCTTGCCGGGCGATCGACGTGGAATATGAGCCCCTTGATGCTATTCTCAGTCCCCTGGACGGGATCAAGCCTGATGCTGAATTGCTGCATCCTGACCTGGGCAGCTACGTTGTTGCGGACTTCATCGATCCAAAACCCGGCACGAACATTGCCAATCACTTCAAGGTTCGCAAGGGTGATGTGTCGAGCGCGTGGGATCAATGTAAGGTCATTGTCGAACGTGAGTTTACAGTTCCTCACATCCAGCATGTACCGCTAGAAACCCATATCGCCGTTGCACGGGTGGAGCAGGACGGCAAGATCGTCCTGTGGAGCAGCAGCCAATCGCCCTTTGCTCAGCGAAACCTGATCGCGGAAGCCATGGGAATGTCGCAAAGCGATCTGCGCGTCATATCTCCCTATGTTGGTGGTGGGTTTGGGTCCAAAGCGGGTGTGTCGGTCGAGGGCATTGCTGTCGCGATGGCGAGAAAGGTGCCCGGTCATCCTGTGAAAATGCGGCTTACGCGTGAGGAGGAATTCTATTGTTCCTTCGTGCGTCAGGGACTGGTGGCCCGAACCAAGGTCGGCGCAGCGGAAGACGGTGAATTGCTCGCCATGAAGACCGAGTACTACTGGGATGCAGGCGCCTACACAGAATATGGCGTGAACATCACCCGGGCTAGTGGCTACTCCAGCACAGGGCCTTACCGCATTCCTAATGTGGAAGCGGACTCGTACTGCGTCTATACCAATCATCCGGTGGGTGGACCAATGCGCGGATTTGGCATGCCGGAAATCCACTGGGGTATAGAGCAAATTATGGACATCGTCGCGGATGAACTCGGTATGGACAATGCTGAGTTTCGTTTGAAGAACTGCCTGCAGGGCGGCGATCACAACGTAACGGGCATGCTCATGCATCCTATCGGTCTATCGGAGTGTATCGAGAAAGCCTCCAAGGCCATCAAGTGGGGCGTGGATGAGCCCGCCAGCAAACCTGGCTGGAAACGTGGTAAGGGACTCGCCATTATGTGGAAAGCACCTGCCATGCCGCCAAACGCTGGTTCGTCTGCCTGGGTCCGCCTTAACGAGGATGCAACGGTATCCCTCGGCGTGGGTGGTCAGGAAATCGGGCAGGGCACCTTTACCGTTGCAGCTCAGATGGCTGCGGAAGCACTGGGTGTCCCTTTTGAGTGGATTAAGATCAGCAGACCTGTTGATACGGAATACAGTCCCTACGAATGGCAGACGGTTGCTAGCCGTCTGACCTGGTCCATGGGCAACGCGATTGTCGCTGCCGCCAAAGACGCGCGTCGACAAATTCTTGAACTCGCCGCTGCACATCTCGGGGAAGATATCGATGATCTGGACGTGCGTGACGGTCAGGTCGTTTCCTATCGCAGTGAGGAGACCATCCCGCTCAAGAACATGGTGGTGTATGGCCTTCCGATGGAGGACGATCAGGGCTGGCGCGGCGGCCCCATCATCGGGAATGGCAAATTCATGCCTTCTTATGTAACTTCCCTTAACAATGAGACGGGACAAGGAAAACGGGCAGTCGTCCACTACACCACGGGCTGTCAGGCGGTTGATCTCGAAGTAGAGGTTGCAACCGGCAAAATCCACATGAACAAGATTTCTTCGGCTTTCGATGTGGGCAAAGCCATCAATCCTGATCAGGTCCATGCCCAGATGGAGGGAGGTATCATCCAGGGTGCAAGCACGGCGATCTTCGAAGCGCTCGTCATGAAAGACGGCGTTCCGCAGAACCCGAGCTTTACCGACTATCGCATCGCGACCTCCGTGGACATACCTGATGAAATTGAAACCATCATCGTCGAAGTACCGCAGGACGATGGCCCCTTCGGTGCGCGTGGTGTGGGCGAGCATCCCATGGTGCCAACTGCACCGGCGATTGCGAACGCACTTTCCAATGCCGCTGGTATCCGCATCTTCGAGATGCCACTGACGGCGGAGAAGGTCTTCTTCGCACTCGAGGAAGCCCGGAAGAAAGAGAGCGAATAATCGAAATACCGGCTCTCGAAGCGCCACCAAGAACACGCAGCCTGGTCAGCAATGCTGGCCAGGCTTGTGTGATTCATCGTCATCGACGCGTGATCACCCTGCAAACGAAGGAGGGTGGGTTGTTCGCCATCTGCAGTCCCACCCTCGGCAATGGTCCCTTCCATATCCGTCTGGCGGATGCATTCCCCTGGGATGCCGTCGCGGAGGGGAAAACCGCCGTCTGGCGCGATGAAACACTGCAACTGGGCGCGTTGCGCATCCCGCTCGCAGCGTGTTCTCCCTGGAATCCTTCGCCAGACTGGGATCAGCATACCGCTTCCCGCACGCTTGTCCATGCCCTGGAGAACGTCCTCAACGGCGCGGAGGTGGATGCCGCGAGTGAGATGGACCGTCAACTGATCACTCATCTTCTCAACTGGGAACGGCTTGAAGCACATGGGAGAAATCTGCAGCCGCTTGTGGAAGGTTTGAAATGGGAAGATGCGCAGCTGCTGCGAAGAGCAGCAGACTACCTCCTTGGGCGTGGAGGAGGTCTTACCCCGGCAGGTGACGATATTCTCCTGGGGGTCTGCATCGCGATCTGGCTGTGTCGAGGAGCGCGGGGGGGTGCGCTGTGCGAGGCGATATGTGGAGAAGCGAACCGGCGCACAACGACACTTTCAGCAGGTTTCCTCAAGGCGGCTGCGAGGGGTGAGGTTCGCCAGGTGTGGCATGAGCTCTTTCAGCTGCAGGAACGGGACAGGATTCACCTTGAGAGACATCTCGGGGGCATGCTTTCGTACGGAGCATCCTCTGGCGCAAGCGCACTCGCTGGTTTCCTGCTTGGCATCCACCTGCTTGAACGGGAGACATGGCGGTTCGGGGAACCGTGATCGCTACACAACGTGACCTGTCGGCCGCGTACGGATCACCTGATCCGCTTTCAGGGCTGCATAGAGCAAGCTGGAGCCCGTATTGGTCATGCCTGAAATCAACCGCGTTTCAAGGCTCACAGGGCGCGAATGCCGCATGGTCGCCGGCAGACTGGCGGCGAGATCGAGCACGGTTTCCTTCCATTGTTCGTCCGGAATGAACCTCAGGATTTGCGCAGCCAGCTTGGCCTGGGCGGGGTTGGATGACGGCCGGGTCACAGGTTCGTCAATCAGTTGCGCATACAGTGTGGTCGTCCGTTCCATGACCTTTGACCAATCTAGATGCTGCACACGTTGACGAGCTGCCTCACAGCTTGCGAGGTAGGTCGTAGCAGGTTGAGCAAAGATATGCTCAACGGCGGAAGCAAAGGTTTCGGGAGTTGTCGATTTTGGCAAGGGGACGCCGACCCTGCTATCAACGAGTTCATCGATTGTCTCATTCGAAAGGCCGGCAACAGGCGTACCTGAGGCGAGTGCTTCGATGACGACCAGACTCTGCACCTCCATCGTAGATGCAGAAAGGAAAAGGTGCGACTCTGCGAGCAGCTCTGCAACCTTTTCGTGGGCGACTTCCCCGAGGAAGGTCACATTGTTAAGCCCGTATTCCCGAGCCTGTTCCATGAGAAGCGCACCATAGGCGGGCGTGAGCGGTGAACCCGCGATCCTCAGTTTGTAGGATGAGGGCAAATGGCGCATCACTTCGAGCAGATATGACTGATTCTTTCTTGACGTGAGCTGTCCAATAGAAATCAGATTGCGATGCGTGCAATCGAGGGTGGGAAGAACGCGCGCTTCATACCGGGAAAGACGTCGGCCGTTGGGTAGGATGCTCAGCTTCCCCTGGTATCCGAACGCCCGGACTTCATCAAAGGCGGGCTGGTTGAGGGCAATCACCGCGTCGCAGTTATTGTAAAAGTTCAGAAGGAAACGCCGGATGAGAGGCTTCGCCACAAAATCAAGGTTAAGGCGCAGCACGTCCATGGTGCCGAACTCGGTTGCGCGTGTCGGAAGCACATGGGTTGTGTACACGAAAGGAACCCGATGTGTTTTTGCCCACACCTGCAGCACGACACCAAGCAGGGCAGGGTCATGGGCGTGGATGACATCCGGCGAGAAGGATTCGAGATAGTTGTACAGGGTGCGCAGCGTGGCCGGGGAAAGCAGCGGAACGGAGAGATGGTCACGATTGACGCTCTTTATGGTGAACTCTTTAAGACCATTTTTGTGAACATGCAATCCCGTCTGCTCGCCCGGGCACACCAGTGTGACATCATGTCGCTCTGCGAAGACGTCTGCCATCTCGTGCGCGACGCGTCCCTCACCGCCGCCGAAATTTTTCCGAAAGATGGACACAATCACAATCTTCATGTTCGTTGCCCTCGCTTTTCATCCGCTTTGTGGTTCATCCCGAGCATCGCATGCATGAATGTCGTTGAGATTAAGGTCTTGTCAAGATTACTTAACTTTGGCGCCAGGAAAACATGGCTTGCTCGGCCAAGACGGGTAGGATAACACCCGGATGAGGAGAAAGCTACGGTGATCTACGGCGCATGTAGAATCGCTGCACATCGGTTCGCCAGGTGTTGCATACGTATGGGAAGTATGCTTTGATTCCCGGGATGCGAATACCTGTGGAAGCCCCATGGAAATCGAACAGTGAGGCCACTTAACATTGACCCTGAAAAACGTCGCAAGGAGGAAAACGAACCATGCAGCATCGCGAGAGCAGCTTCGAGAGCAACGATGGGATTCACCTGTACCAACAGAGCTGGTTGCCGGAGGGGGAGTCAAAGGCTAACGTGGTCCTGGTTCATGGATTTGGGGAGCACAGCGGACGCTATGTCCATGTGGCAGAGGCGTTCAACGAATCCGGGATAGCCCTATACGGATATGACATGCGTGGGCATGGGAAATCCGAAGGAAAACGTGGCGATATACCTTCCTGGCAGGCCTATCGTGATGACTTGAAAATGATAGTGGATCTTGTTCGTGAGGAATCCCCGCATGTACCTCTCTTCCTGTATGGACAGTCAATGGGGGGCTGCATGGCGGTTGATTATTCATTGCATATGGAGCAATCCTTTCATGGTCTCATTACAACAGGACCATTGTTGGGGCAGGCAGGTGTCTCCCAATTTCTAGTACTCTTAAGCAAGTTACTCACCCTGCTGGCACCTGGTTTTCAACTTGATGTGAATCTTGATGTCCACAATCTTTCCCGGGATCCCGCTGTTGTGCAAGCGTACGTAGCTGACCCTCTTGTTCACGGAAAAGGCACACCGCGTCTCGGAACCGCCCTGACAGAAACCATCGAGGCTTGCCAGCGAGATGCAAGTTTGTTGCAGGTTCCTTTTCTTACCTTTTTCGGTGATGCTGACCAAATTGCGCCTCCACTTGAGACGGAGCGCTTCTACTCCAATCTGCTCCTGGAGGATAAGACCAAGTATGTTGTTCGAGGCGGCTATCATGAGCCCCATAATGATCTGGAAAAAGCTGAGGTACTTGCAGTCATGACGAACTGGATCATGGAGCGGCTATAACGATTGACCACGGAGGAGGTGCCCGCATGAAGAGTTATCGAAAGGAACTCTGGTTCAACGTTCCTTCCCGACGGGGGTTTATCAACATCACACCGAGCATCAACGAATGCCTGCAGGAGAGTGGTATACGGGAAGGCCTTGTGCTGGTGAACGCGATGCATATCACCGCATCAGTATTCATCAACGACGATGAATCTGGGCTCCATCAGGACTATGAACGATGGTTGGAGGAACTAGCACCACATGAGCCGGTCAGCGCATATCGTCATAATCGCACGGGGGAGGACAATGGGGATGCGCATTTGAAGCGGCAGGTGATGGGGAGAGAAGTGGTGGTCGCCATCACGGATGGTCGGCTGGATTTTGGTCCATGGGAGCAAATCTTCTACGGCGAATTTGATGGTCGGCGGCGGAAACGCGTCCTGGTTAAGATGATCGGAGACTAGTCACATCATCAACGCGATACAATTCCCCACAGCATTCGATGAGGTGGTTGCCCATGAGGAGACCGGTACATCAAGAGGACAACGGTAGAGAACGCCCGCTGCTGGCGTTTCCATGCTGGTACCCACTCAAGGCTTTTGGAAAGAACTCATCTTCTTTTGAAGACCTTGTCGCAGGTGTCGTGCGCCGGCACGTGGCCAGACCGGAAGAGAATCTGGTCAGCAGCCGCGAGAGCAGGGACGGAACGTACCTTGCCGTTACTGTACGCTTCATGGCCGAGAACCAGGCTCAACTGAATGAAATCTATGCGGAGCTAAATGAGAATCCGCATGTGCTGATGCTTCTCTGAGGGACGGACTCCGGGAACAAGCATCAAGTCATGCATTGAGGGACGGCGATGGCTTTTTTCATTGACAGCGCACATATCGGCGACGTGGAGCGGGCGATGCAGTTCGGATGGGTGCGTGGAATCACCACCAATCCCACGCTCATCCAGAGGACCTCGCGTCCGGCTGACGCTGTCCTCAAGGAATTGTCGAGCACGGGGCTGCGACCTCTGTATTATCAGCTTAACCGCCAATCGAACGAGGAGCTGCTGGTCGAGGCGGAACGAGCTGAGGAGCTTGTGGGAGAAGGGCTCGTCCTGAAAATCCCGCCGATCCCCGCAGGCTATGCGTTTGCCTCCGATCATCAGCAGCGATTTCAGATGTGTATTACCGCTGTTTTCCATCCTTCGCAGGCAGCGGTTGCTGCGGCTGTGGGCGTTGCATCTATTGCCGTCTACGTCAACAGGGCCACACGCCTGCTTGGTGATGGGCCGGAGCTGGTGCGTGGCTGTGCCGAAATCCTAGAGGGTACGAATACCACCATCCTGGCGGCGAGTTTGAAATCACCTGATGAGGTCGTCGCCGCGCTGAGGGCTGGTGCCGAACATATTACGGCACCCCTGGATGTCCTGGCGGCGATGATGGAGCATGACGTGTCATGGGAAGCCGTACGCCAATTTGAAACGATGGGGGTTGGTTTCCCCGGTCATTGATGGCTGCCATACGATCATCGTGAGAAAGGCGTAAGTTGTTGGACAAAGCAGGCATGGAAGCTGTCTCGCACGACGCTCGTCATCGCTATGATCGCTGGAGTATGTGGTACGACTGGCTTGCAGCAGCCGGGGAGAAGCGCATACAGATGGCCGGGATTGACCTTCTGAAAACCCAAGCTCCTGCTTCCGTCCTCGACCTGGGATGCGGAACAGGGACAGCGATGCTGCGCCTCTATGGTCAACTCCAGGGAGTGAAGGTCATCGGGGTGGACATTTCTGGCGGCATGCTCCACAAGGCGGCGAGCAAGCTTTCCTCCTGCGAATCTGGTGGGCGCGTCCGGCTCGTGCAAGGTGACGCTATTCATGTGCCGCTGCGGGATCATCAGATCGATGCAGTGTTTCTCTCCTTCACGCTGGAATTGTTTTCCGATGAGGATATCCCTGCAGTGCTTGGGGAGGTTGGGCGGGTTTGCCGCAAGGATGGCTGTGTGCTGCTGGTTTCCATGGCTGACTCACGACAAGAAACACTGGTTCTTCGCATCTATCGCTGGTTGCACGCCCGCTTCCCGGATTGGATAGATTGCAGGCCGATTCATCTGGAAGACTATCTGCGATCAGAGGGTTTCTACGTGCAACAAACTGAGCGGCATCAGATCGCGGGTTTACCCGTTGATGTCATGTTGGCAACGATGGATTAGCGCTGAAGACCGTGCGAGAACGTGATAAACTCCCTTCGAACGGGCATCATCTGTGATAGATGGTGATTGTGGAGAGCGTGCAGCCTTTGTATTCAGCACTGCTTTTTGACTTCGATGGTACGCTGGTGGATAGTCTTCCTGCCCACCTGAAGGCCTGGCAGGTGACAATGCGAGCGCTCGGTGTCAAGTTGAGTCTGGAGACCTTCCAACAGTTCAGCGGTATCAGTCCCTGGGAGATTTGCGCTTCCCTGGTAGCGATGTACGATCTTGACGTGGACATCGAGGACGTAACTGAACGCAAGGCAAGGTGCTATCTGGAGTTCCTGGATATGGTCAGCGTTCACAAGCCGGTGCTTGAGATTGTTCGTGAGAACTACGGCAAGATACCACTGGCCGTTGCGACGGGCAATTATGCATGGCTTGCCGATGAGACGCTGCGTGCGAAGAATATCCGCCACTATTTCGATGTTGTGGTGAGTT
>Ga0272443_10000212_pt1 | contig 111118 bp, 77 predicted proteins | sample SSMAcet12_FD_193581 | JGI IMG/M metagenome (GOLD analysis project Ga0272443, IMG submission 193581) | Marine sediment archaeal communities from Little Sippewissett salt marsh, Falmouth, MA, United States - SSM-Acet-12 | ecosystem: Environmental > Aquatic > Marine > Wetlands > Sediment ... | reverse complement strand
AAAGGAACCGACGCCCCCCCCCTGCGATATACGATAAAACTTGAAAATAGAGGATTCTTTAGCTACCTTAGAGTTATGATAAGCAGGAAAATCAGAATTAGAGGAATCGTTCAGGGAGTCGGTTTTCTGCCGTTTATTTACAATCTGGCCGAGAAATTTGGCCTTCGCGGGCAGGTTCTAAATGACACCGAGGGGGTATTGGTTTGGGTGGAAGGGCCTCGAGATCGAGTCGGGGGCTTTATCGACTCTATCGAGAGGGAGAAACCGCGGCCATCGGTTATCGAAGAGATAATCGTCGAGGATTCCGAGCCACGCAATTCTGGGGATTTCCGCATTGTTCCCAGCGCGCTTGCCGACGGTGATGTTACCGCGATTTCGCCCGACCTGGCTACCTGCGATAAGTGCCTGGCGGAGATGCACGATCCCGAGAATCGTCGATTCGAGTATCCATTTATCAATTGTACTCATTGCGGACCGAGATATAGCATAATCGAGGATTTGCCTTACGATCGCCCCAACACAACCATGCGCGAGTTTCTCATGTGCGCCGATTGTGAAAATGAATACACAGATATCTCCGATCGTCGATTTCACGCACAACCCAATGCCTGCGATGTTTGCGGCCCGGAGTATTCGCTTTTCGATTCACATGAAAATCAAATCGTTTGCGATGATCCCATTCGATTTGCAGCTAAGAAAATCCAGAATGGCGCAATTGTCGCGGTAAAAGGCATCGCAGGTTTTCATCTGATAGCTAACCCTTTACACAATCGACCAATCGAGAGCCTACGACAAAGCAAAAATCGCCCCAATAAACCTTTCGCATTGATGTTCTCCGATATCAACTCCGTGAAAAAATTCTGTTATATTTCCGATGCGGAAATCGAATATCTGAAATCACCCGCAGCGCTGATTCTACTCCTCGAGATGAATCAAAACTATCTTTCGACATTCCCGGAAAATCTAGCTCCGGGGCTTAATCAGGTGGGAGTTTTTCTTCCCTATGCTCCAGTGCATCATCTGCTTTTTAAAAATCTCGATTTGCCCGCGATTATTGCCACCAGCGGCAACCGTCGCGATGAGCCCATCGCCATGAGCAACCGCGAAGCATTCGATAATCTTTCTAATATCGCCGATTTCTTTTTAGTCCACAATCGAAAGATCATCGGCCGTAGCGACGACTCCGTCGGTTTCGTATTTCGCGATCGTTTGATTCTCAACCGACGTAGCCGAGGATTCGTTCCGCGAAGTATCGAACTTCCCTTTAGAGGTCAATCAGTTCTGGCCGTTGGTGCAGATTTGAAATCCACTTTCGTTCTGACACGAGGCAACAAAGCATATCTCTCGCCCTATCTGGGAGATTTATCCGGGCCGGTTTCTTTGGAATTTTTCCGCGAAGTTCTGGATAGATATCTACATTGGTTGAAAATCGAGCCCAAAACCATAATCTGCGATCTCCATCCGGATTACGTCAGCACAGCCTTTGCAGAAAATTACTCGCGTGAATTCGAAATCCCCTTATCGAGAATCCAACATCATTACGCCCATGGGCTTTCGGTCATGGCAGAGCATAAAAATCCCAATCAACCCGCGCTATCTATATCTATGGATGGCCATGGTTACGGTGATGATTCCACAATCTGGGGCGGAGAATTCCTCATCGTGGATTATTCCGGTTATCATAGAGCAGCTCATATTAAAACCGTGCCGCAACCCGGTGGCGATCTTGCCGCCAGAGAACCCGCACGTATGGCTCTATCGTGGGGTTACGAAGCTTTCGGTGAGAAGGTTACTGCCGAATTCCCTGCAATCGAGAAAGACCTGGGAGAAGCCTACCCACAACTTCTTAGTATGATTCAGAAAAAAAGGTCGCCGCTAACCTCCAGCGCGGGAAGACTATTCGACACCGCGGCATATCTGGCGGGAGTTTACAAATATAATTCCTACGAAGGCGAATGCCCCATCAAATTGATGTCCCTTTTCGATTCTAATATCAAAGAGTCCTATCCAATGGATATCCGCGATCAAATTCTCGATCCAACCGAAGCTATCAGGCAGATAATTCGCGATAGGAAATCGAATATTGCCGCTTCCACAATCTCGAGCAAATTCCATCGAGGATTGGCCAGGGCTATCGTGCAAATGGCTAAAAAAATCTGCACCGAAAATCAGTTGAAAACCGTGTTACTCTCCGGGGGAGTTTTTCAGAATAGTGTATTGCTGAGATTGGTGGTGGAAGGCCTGGAAAAAGCCGGCCTAAAACCGTTCTGGAATATGCAAAACCCGCCTGGCGACGCTGGAGTGGCACTGGGACAGGCTCTCTACGCTATCAATTCGGCCACACAAGATTGAGTATCATCAACTGACAGGGATTACCCGCCGTGGATATAATCGCTTTGTCTCCGCTGGAATTCCACTTTATATCGATCACCGCCGCGGTTTGTGGAAGATTCAATTCAAACCGTTCATCGCCATCTTCGATAATGAATTCACCCGAATCGATTATGAAATCGATATCCCGCGAAGGTATCTCGCCCTCCATAGTGTAAACACCAGAACTGCTATCCACAGGGCTTTGCAGGTCGATAGATTCATAGCAAGCACCCCGCATACTCGAGGCATCCGAGCCAACCTCCATTACTATAGAATCGCTCCTGGCAAAAACACCTGAGCTAATTTCGCCCCTAAAAGGCACTTTCATGGTGGAAGGTTTCGCATCGGGAGCAGTGCAAACCTCGAGATAGAAAGTATCGCTGACACCATCCCAGAAAATCAATCCGGGCATTTGCCCCAAAGGGAGTTGACGTATCCGGCAATTTCCCGAAGGATAACATACATGCACTCGCCGATTGTTCCATTGGTTATCGGCAGGCATCGCAGCGGTGAATAGAATGGCCAGAGCGCTATCCACTATTCCAATTCGATAATCACAAACTCCCACCGGATGAACGATTTTGGTTCGACTCTCGGTCCAGATCACCAACCGAGCCAGATTGCTGTTGTTCGGCGGATGCTCGATCCAGATAGCCCCGGAATCCTCGGGCAACCAATTAATATTGTCAACCCACGAATCGCCCATATCCTTTAACGGTCGCAAAATATGGCCTATCGGGATTTCGGCCATAACAGAAATCGTCAGGAGAATAAGAAAAATCGAAATCGATAGCTTTTTCATCGGAAAAAACCACCCTCCTCGCTCATGGTCTCAGTTAGTTTGGGCGGCGATACAATCGAATCCGCTTCCAACTGAAATTGGAACGAGATTGTCCCAAAATTGCCGATTTTCGCACCGTAACGAAGATCCGAAAGGTACAATTTATCGTCCTTAATTGCGATAACCGGCAGATCTGAACGCGAGAGAAAATCGCCGGACATGCCGAAACTATTGACTTCATCCCAATATTTATCGCCCGAATCGAAGATATCGAAAGTAGCTTCTATGGAGTAAGAACCGGCCAGTGGTCTTGCTTTGAAACTGGCGACAGAATCGCCACTCACCACGGCAACTCTATATCTGGACGGATTGACCCATAGCGCGGGCGATGAGATATCCGCATAGCTGATAATTCTATCCACATTTTCAATGTTAGCGCGCAAAAGCTTCTCCGAAGTGTATTTGGAGTAAACTCGAAAACCGGTATAACAGGTGAAAACTATCAAAACCACTGCGGTAACTCTTTTTCTGCTCCTTACGAAAAACCGCCCGGCAAAAATAGTCGAGCCGAGAATCACTATTGTCCACAAATCGAAAATCGGAAAAAGATGTGCAGAGTAAATATTGTGACTCAACGGCGCAAATAACTCCGTGCCATAGCTGGTGATCCAATCCAGAAAAAGATGAACCACAACAACCAACGAATACCATCCAAAAGCCGGGGCGATTTTGACTTTTCTTTTCGAGATGAAATGTACGGCCAATGCGCCCAAAATGGCCCATATCGGCAGAAGCAGCAACGAATGGGTAATCCCGCGATGATAACGGAAATAAAGCTCGTTGCTGAAGGGCATAAGGATAAGATCGAGGTCGGGCATGTTGGCCACAACCAACGCTACCCACAAAAAAGCCCTGCTTTTAAAGAGCTTGCCGGGAGCCATATCTCTGGCGGCTAATCCACCTAATGTGTGCGCTACAGTATCCATAATCGATTGAATATAATTCCTTTCGCATTCCATTGCAACCGCTACATGGAGTGTTGTTGACATTGGAGGTCGATGGATATATCTTATTTCCGTGAATCTATTTGGAGATGAAAATAGCGAAAACGAAAAGTCCTATACTCTGGCCGACCGGATGCGCCCGCAAACACTTGCGCAGATGGTGGGGCAGGAAGATTTAATCGGGCCGAAAAAACCACTCAGGCTGGCTATCGAGTCGAAACAGCCGGGAAGCATGATTTTCTGGGGTCCTCCCGGATGTGGCAAAACCACTCTGGCCCGAATTATCGCCAACGAAACCGGAATGAGATTCCTCGCTTACTCCGCTGTCCTTTCCGGAGTTAAAGAGATAAGGCAGGTTATCGCCACGGCAGAGCGACGTCTGGCAAACACCGGCGAACGGAGCATCCTGTTCGTTGACGAAGTCCATCGGTTTAACAAGGCGCAGCAGGACGCTTTCCTGCCGTTTGTGGAAAAAGGAAGTATCGTATTTATCGGTGCTACCACGGAGAATCCAAGTTTCGAGGTTATCTCGCCGTTGTTGTCACGTGTTTCGCTCTTCGTTCTCAAACCGTTGAATGAAAAGCATATCTCAACTATATTGCGGAATGCAATCTCCGATAATGAAAATGGTCTGGGCGATGAAAAGCTTCAGGTCGAGGATGGAGTCCTGGAGAAAATCGCCGAGTTATCATCCGGAGATGCCCGATTTGCCCTGACAGTTCTGGAATTTGCCTATAAAATCCGAGAGAACGATAAAATCACTTTAAATTCTATCGCCGAAGTTTTGCAACAGGAGCGCTTACTCTACGACAAATCCGGCGAAGAACATTTTAATCTGATATCCGCATTGCACAAATCGATTCGCGATTCCGATCCGGACGCCGCGGTATATTGGCTTGGACGAATGTTACGCGGCGGTGAAAATCCACTTTATCTATTACGAAGGTTGATTCGAATGTCCTGCGAAGATATCGGTCTTGCCGACCCCAATGCCATGCGGCTTGCTATTGCCGCCAGGGATGTCTATCACTTTCTGGGAAGCCCGGAAGGCGAAATTGCCATGTATGAACTGGCTATCTATCTGGCATGCACGCCAAAATCGAATAGCGTGTACAAAGCGGAGAAAGCAGTTATACGGGATATCGAAAGCGGTCTCACCGGACCGGTGCCAATGGTCATTCGCAACGCAGCGACTTCGACCATGAAAGAACTCGGCTACGGCAAAGATTATAAATACGCCCACGATTGCGAAGATCATATCACAGATCAGCAGCATTTTCCCGACGGCATGAAACCACGCAAATACTATATTCCCACTTCGCAAGGCATCGAGGAGCGAATTGGCCGAAGATTAAATGAAATAAAAAGCAAAATCAAGCAACAATCAAAAAATAGGAATAATTCGGAGAAATAATTATGGCAAAAAGAGAACATGATGCGGTATATCTGGTAATCCTGGCTATCGGAGTCGGTATTGGATTCTCCGCCGGGGCAGCTATGGAAAAAGTGCTCATAGGATTGATTGTCGGTGCGGGAGTGGGCCTTTTGGGATGTCTGGTCTATTTCTTCATCAAGAAATCTCGCCAACCCAAAAAACACAAAGGCTCGCGCCAGAAATACGGCATGTAGATTAAATTCGATTCACAAAAAAAACCCCCGACATAATGTCGGGGGTTTTTAATTCTATGCGGTTTTACTTACTTGAGTAAAACAACTTTGCTAACCGCGTTTCCATTTTTCCATTCGGCTCTCACCAAATAGATTCCACTGGCCTGATTCTTAGCATTCCAATGAATCTGATGGGTTCCCGCGGTCATTTCACCGTCGGCCAGGCTGACAACCTGTTTGCCCAGCATGTCATAAAGCGAAATGGTAACTTCGCTCTTCTCGGGAAGATCCACGGTCACGTTGAACGCCGCGTTGGCGGGATTCGGTCTGACCATAACGCCGAACTCGCCGGGAAGCGGTGTTCTCTCGGAGAACACAATCTCGTCGCCTTTAGCCAGATAATAACTTCCGCCATTCTCCACGGGGAAAGTTCTGCCATTGACAGTCGCCTGCAGTTCGATTTCTCCGGGGATATTCCAGCTAACCATGCCATTCTTGCGAGCCTGGAAAGTCCAGCTGCGAGCATCGGGCACGATGAGGTCTTTCATGTCATATGCGTCATAAACCAGCGCGCCCACCGTTTTATTCTCGCCATTAGGATTGACCGGCGGAATACCGTTAGATAACGCTCTCGGGCCAACACCGAACGAGAACTGCTTACCCAGGAAGTTGAGCTGTGAAGTCCAATCCGCTTCGACGCGGCCTTTGGAAGAACCGCTGGCGGGGACTCTCAGCACACCATAACCGGTAGCCAGAGCCCAATAACCGTGGCCGGCTTCGATCTCGGTCGCGGCAACATAAGCGCCACCGCTATATTCATAAAGCGAACCCATCAACAAGCCGGAAGGCTCGGTGGTGAAATCCGCGGAAGATTCGTAGGTACAACCAATGAGATTCCATCCGGGTGACAGCGGGAATTCGTAAGTTGCAACGGGAACTCCGCCCAGCGGATAGGTTCCGGCTTCCTCTGAATAGACCCAATATCCTCTGGCTGCTTCGGCTCTGTTGGTGCCGAAATAAGAGTATGTTGCGGTGTTGAAACCGTACATCTCATAAAGAGCGCCCGGGAATACATTGGGAACAACCGGAACTGTCGGCAGATATGAGAATCCAACAAGATTCCATCCAACAGTCAGGTCGATATTGCTGATGTCCGGAGTGGGTCTATCGTAAACAATTTCGATAGTCTCGTTGGCGGCGTAATGGTATGTATCGTGATGATGCATTTCCATTATTCCGTTGATAGTCAGCAATCCTTCCGGTAATCCGGTGGTGTTCCAACTCAATTCGCCCGCATCTTCTCTGGTAACAATATGCCAGCTAACCGGAATGGGATCCGGAGATTTGATATCTCTGGACAATTTGTTCACAAACGGATAAGCCGCATCATCGACAGGGAAGTAAGCATCGGTTCTGGTTGAAGGCGGCGGAATGTACTGAACATCCATGCCCGCATCGTAACCATCGCTGGCACCGGGCATAATACCAAATGTCAGCACTTGATTATCCGGACGTGAATCGGAGTCGAACACCAGATCGTGAGTCCAGTTCTCCGGCAGCCATTCGGCAAGCACCCAACCATTATCGATAATCTGATAACCAATGTAGCCGCTATCCAGCTCGATACTCTCGTAAACCAGAGTTGTGAAACTCGCGCCGGGGGCTTCTATAGGAACCACGGCCATAAGCCTGACCAGCGTATCCATAGGAGCAATAGGTGGCATACCCGAACCGGTAACTCTTACTGTGCCTAACGATTCGGAGTAATCGACACTCCAGGAACCATCGAGTGCGCTTCCAGTTGTAACCGCACCGATGAAATCGAGGATTTCCGGATTATAATTAATTGAAATATCGAAATTATGCAAAGTGAATCTGTCCGGGTTATAAGCGATAACAGGAATCGTAACCGTGTCGCCCGGAGAAACTGTCTTTTCTGGCAGATCGAAATTGAGATAATCGATCATGAAACTCCAGCAAGTCTGGCTGGTGTTCGGATCGCAAAGATCCGGATCATCCTGCGCGCCAACACAAATTATCACTGAATCACCAACCGGGAAGAAGCCCGCTACCGTGTCTTCCACGCTCAATTCGAATGTGTAACCATCGAAACTGAGGAAAGGATAATCTTCCGGAAGCACGACTCCGTTGATGGACATCCACATGCCTTCGGTGTCATCGATACCGGCCAGATCGTCGGTTATATTAATTCTCACGTTGGAAGGCGGTCCACCGATAAGTGCACCGTCAACCGGGAATTCGTCAGCGTAGGTCGGTGGTTCCAGATCCACCAGGAATCTATGGGAAACCGGAGACTCGCGAAGTCCCAAACCGGCGATATCGTCGAGAGAATAAACTTCGTAATCCACCGTGTCGCCGTGATTGAAAAACAAAGTCGAATCCGGCGGGCACCATGCAAATCCCGAATCGCCGTCGGGATAGATACCTTCGCTGTCCCATCCATACATAACCCAACCACTTCCTCTGTTAACCTTGAACAGGAAGGAAGTTGTATCCAACTCGCACTTGGCGTCCAGACTATACATCACGCACTGGTCGGCGCATGAAGTAATGATGTTTTCCGGCGGGAATGTCTTGGTGGCCTGAGTTCCATTGCATCCGCAATCGTTGCCGAAAAATACACATCCGCCGGTTACCATATCGGGAAGTGGACTTCCCGAGGCATCCTCGGAAGAGAATATTATCTGGAAACATAAATCGGAGCTGGAATCCATGGGACAATGCAAGGTGTCCAGCCTGAAAGTAAACAGATGAGTATCCGCGGGAGCGATTACCGACGCTATACCGGGTTCTTCAACCAACAAGAAACAATCGCTGGCGATAAACTCGCCCTCCACGTTATAAATCGTATCGGTCGAAGTATTAACCATAGCCACATTGATAACCTGATAATCGCGAATAAAATCTACTATCTCGTCGAAAAGGACACTCCAGCTGGTTGTTGACATATTAAACCAGCTTCCTCCGGTGCTTTCCGCCGAAGAAGTGTACCAGTTAAGTGCATATGGCGAAGCGGGAACACATCCACCGCCGTAAACCGACGATGGACTCATGTTGAATAGAATAAATCCATCCTCCATAAGCTCGACTGTAATGCTATCCTTGTTTTCATTTGAATGGCAATTTCCGCATGGGTCGCCTTCCTCGCAGAAAGGTGCATCGGTATAGCCGATAAGGATTTTCATGGCTAACAAACGCCATTCATAATAGCGAACCAGAGCTGCGATCGCATCGAGATACTCTTCCGGACCGTCGCCTCCACCCCATGCTGCCACGTGGTCGAGTCTTTCCTGGAAAAGCTCCAGGCTGTCGGTCATCTGATAACCGGCGGCAACATCGAAATCGAACATGCCCAGAGTGCTGTCCGCAAATGGACATCCACCGAGTCGATAATCGATTAGCGCGGCATCGAGGCTCTCGGCAAAAGTAGCCACATTCGATTTAACCGCTGCGATCTGAGAGCCCATCGAACCCGAAGAGTCGATTAGAAATCCGATATCGACTCCACCGGTATCGAAACGACAACTGACCAAAAACAGGTATTCATAGATATCTTCGACATCCATATCCATACCCGGAGAGTTGAAGTCCGGCTCGATATATTTACCCTGATAAACGTAATGGATTCTGCCCACACTCAACGGCGAAGCGTTATCCGCCAAAGCGAAAGACGAAACCAATAAGCCAAATAACAAAGCTATCAATGCTTTTTTTAGCATCTTTCCTCCTTACTCACATTAGATATGAGGTAATTCTTAACTATAATTCTACACGTAAATTTTTATCCTGAATAATATAGACTCCTATAACTATAATGTCAATGAATATATTAATTCCAATCTGGATATTCTATTCTTTTTGCATCGATCGCAATTATAGGCTTTGAGTATATTCTTATGTTTGCATTCCACGCAAAGTTTGAATTTCAAAAAAAACCATTAGCTGAGATTTAACTCTTTCTTTAAAAAATATTCAGAGTCGAATAACCCTATCTCCTATGCTTTGTAAAATGATTGGAATTTATTGAGATTGATTTTACCTCGAATATTCATATCTTCACAAAAATTATGGAGGAAAAATGCTCTGGGCAATTATTGGTTTACCATCGAGTGGAAAATCCACTCTTTTCAATTTCTTTACCCACAAGGGAACATCCGCAAAAACCGGACGCGGCCTCAATGTTGCGGTGAATAAGATTCCCGATAGCCGTCTCGACAAGTTGGAAGAAGTTTTTCAGCCGGGCAAAAAGACTCATCTGGAGATAGAATTCGCCGACACGGTGGGACAATTTGGCAAAGGCGGAGCTTTGTTCTCGGAATTGCAACGCGCCGATGCTCTGGTATATTGCCTGCGTGCTTACGATGCCGGCTTCGGAATTCCAGATCCTGCCGCGGAGATGGAGAAAATATCTTCCGAACTGGCTTTCTTCGATCTGGCAATTCTCGACCGACGACTGGAGACTATAGAGAAATCGATGCGCTCGGCAAAAGCCGAAGAAAAGAGACTTCTAACCGCCGAACGCGAGTATATCGAAAAGCTGCACCAGGACCTGGAAAACGGAATCTACCTGCGCGATACTGGAAACGATCCCACACATGAGAAGCTAATATCGAATTTTGCTCTTCTCACCTCAAAACCTGCAATCGTGGTACTCAGTTGCGACGAAAAGCGCTACGAAGAACGCGACGAATTGGTGAAAAAGGTCAATCGAAAAAGCGAAAAAACCCAGATAATTCCACTTATGCCACGTTTCGAGCTCGAACTGAACGATCTCGCTCCGGAAGAGGCAAAAATTTTTCGCGAAGAACTCGAATTGCCGGAATCTTCGCTGGATTATTTCCTTCAGAAAGCCTATAAAGCCGGTGGTTTGCTGGTATATTACACTGCAGGAGAAACCGAAGTCCGCGCGTGGGCAATCGAGGAAGGCAGTTCCGCTCTGGATGCCGCGGGTAAGATCCATACCGATCTGGCCAGAGGATTTATTCGCGCCGAAGTGATAACGTTCGAAGAACTGGTTCGAATCGGCGGATGGAATGAAGCCAAAAACGAGGGAGCTATTCGTCAGGAAGGCAAAACCTACGTGGTCGAAGATGGCGATGTAATTTTGATTAAATTTGCTATATAGCTATGCCTGCAACAATTGTAATAATTATCGCAGCGCTTTCATTTATCGCGCTGATTAAACTCAAGACACCCTTGGGCGCGTCGTTTTTGATCTGCGGAGTGATTGTGGCCATTTTTGGGGGAATGCCGGTACTTGAACAACTCAAGACAATAGGCCGCGGACTCATAGCCTACGATACCCTGCGCCTTGTGGGTATCGTGTATATGATAACCCTGATGGGCATTTTACTTTCCAACAGCGGCGCACTTACACGCACGGTGGGAAACCTGAAAACCCTTATCCCCAATGAAAAAATCAGCATGGTCGTTCCCGCCAGCCTTATCGGATTGCTGCCCATGCCCGGCGGAGCTATGCTTTCTGCGCCTATGGTCGAAGAAGGAGCTAAGAAATTCGATCTTTCCAATGAGTATTTAACATATTTAAATTTCTGGTTTCGACATTTGTGGGAATACATCTGGCCACTCTATCCGGGGATAATTCTCTCATCGGCACTTCTCGATCAACCGGTAGGCGTGCTTATCGGCGCGATGTGGCCGTTGACAATCTCTGCAATCATATCCGGGTGGTTTTTCGCGCTGCGACCGTTGGAATCGGTGGAACAAAGCCAGAGGAGCAGGACCGGCAAGTTCAAGGTTTTTATTGATTTTATCAAGGTAACATGGTATATCTGGGTAGTGATAATTTTCGTGCTCGGGTTCGGAGTCGAAATTCTGGGAGTGATCGCCATATGCGTTCTGCTCATGCTTCTAACCATGAAAAAGAAACCGCGCGAGAAAGTGGGATTTCTTAAAAAAGCCTTTGGATGGCGAGTTCTAACCATGGTAGCCGGAGTGATGATATTCAAGGGTTTGCTCGAGAACTCCGGTATTCTGGAACGTTTAACCGAAGAACTTGCGGTTGTCCCGCCGGAAATGTTGCTATTCGCGGTGCCTTTTGCTGTGGGCATTCTCACCGGAATCAACTCGGCCTATATAGGCCTGGGATTTCCCATTCTGGTTCCATTTATCATGCAAAATGGTTTCGACCCGGGGGCATTTGCATTTGCCTATGGTTCGGGCTTTCTCGGGGTTCTTATCTCGCCGGTGCATCTCTGTCTTTTGCTTACAAAGCAATATTTCCATGCTGAATGGAAGGGTATATATAAAAAACTGCTTCCCACCGCGTTTTGCGCATTCGCCGTGGCCATTCTGCTGTTGATTTTCCGGTAGATATTCGGGGAAACTAAGAGCTTTCTCGAACATGCATCATCGATGCAATCGCAGCTTCATAGTAGCTAAATTCTTTCCTTTTAGATTCTATTACTATGGGTTTATTGTTCTTATCAAAACCCACAATCAAGGTCTTATTGGGATCGAGGTTCAACAATTGGTCGAAAAAAACGTTTGATCTCCTGAAATCTTGAAAGGTATCTTTAAGAGATTTCCACCTGATTAATATTTGTTCTTTCTTTATCGGCGGAAAAACTAATATTAATTTATGCAAATTCTCTTTCTCCAGAATCGTTTTAGTCTCCCAAATTAAACCCGAAGTCGAGCCGATTATTAGATAAACCAGCGAGCTTTTTTCTATCATCTCCTCGACTTTGCCCTGCCAATGATCGTCATCGATATATTCACGTGAGGCACCCGCCAAGGGCAGCTTTTCTTCTTTTTTGCCAAGCGCTACAACAGGCCCAAACTGCCATGAAAAAAGGGTCAATTTCTCTTCAAATCTAATAGCTTTCAGGAAGGAGAAGAAAATGTTTTCATGCTTTTCCATAATTGAATCATCGATGAATGAACGGAGAAATACTACAGGTTTCCTCTTATCGTTCTTGAGGACTTTTTCTCCGGGGATAGCTGTTTTTCGATAGACTATATCCTTGAGTTTATAAAACCCGGAAATAAATAAACCAGAAATAATCAGGATATATATAGGATAGTCTGTACCCGATAAAACGAAAATCCCGATGAAAAATAGGATGATTCCTACGACCAGGAAAAACAAACTCATTAGACCTAAAAATATTACTTTTATTCTGGGCCAGGTTCTATCTGGTAATCTTAATGGTAGAGATAGCCTTTTTTTGAAATGCTTTTTCATTAGACTATGCCCATCGGTTCCCAGTATTTTTTGAGAGAACTTATCAAAGGTATATGCTCCTCGGCCGTAAAAAAACAGGATAATACTAATGAAAATGTTGATTGCCAGTATACTCAAATTGAGTCTTGCCACAATCGGTCCATATTCTGTATTAGCAGGATTTATAGCAAAAACAGCAATTACTCCGATTAAGTAAACTATTGAAAATATCTGTAATATTATTCCAACTTCTTTGAGTTTTTTGAAACCCGCTAAAACCGGACAACCGATTATAGGTATAGAATTGATTTTTCTTAGGGCTTTGCCAAGCTTAGTAATATCCATTAACATCCTCTCTAAAGCAGTAAAAAACTTGTTTAAGAAGAATAAATTACTGTAAGGGACTTTTTGGGGCAAGCGGATTTTGCTAATTTGGGATACTATTAACGGATTTTCAAGGCTGTCTTTAATCTAAATCGTCTGTGTCGATTATCTCGCCAACTCTAAGCGGATGGCAGAACTCGCCGAAAACTTCGCCAAAGGCATCTATCGCTTCATCGGTGTTGCAATGACCGGGGGCAACATGACGTGTCATATCTTTGAGTTCTTCGGCGATCTCGATATATTTTTCACGGGGCATTCCCTCGAGATGAAATCCCCCCAAAACCAGGAACAATTCGCCATCGGCAACCTGAACAGCCAATTTTGCCAGCTCGAGAATCCCCGGATGAGCACATCCGGTGATAAGCACCAATCCCTTTTCCGATTCGATAACCAAAGAATGCTCCGGAATGGGCTGTTTAATAATTCCGGTAGAATATATCCCCGGGGCTAATTCGATCGATTTTTTCACAGGGATAATCTTGGCACCGTGGGAATCGGCAAGTTGTATCTCTTTTTCCAAAATCGGATCAGGTGCGTAAACATCGACATAAGGTGCCTGTTGAAGTGCATCATCGAGGCCGCCTATATGATCCCAATGGTGATGGGATAGAAAAATCATCTCTATATCTTTGTGGGTAAGATTTAGATTCATCATGTTTGCCATCAAAATCGAACCTCGGCTGTTGGTGTCGAATAGAATTGTGTGATGTGGTGTTTCTACCAGCGCAGAAAATCCCGGATCTTCGATAAGCTGTTTTCCTCCGGGACGATTATCACAAATAATTGTTGTTCTTACTCGGGCCTCTGGCATCTTTTTCCTTCGATTTATAGAGAGTCAAATTTATCAAAAATCTTACCATATTGTATTATATGAATATCCATCTTATTTTCAACCCAAACGGGGTATAAATTTGTTTGTTAACGGGTGTTTGCGATTAGGATTATAGTTTGTTTTAACTAATGTCAAACAAGTATTTGATAGAAATTATAATTGGCCGATTGAATTACAAAATCTTTCGGATTTGGTTTGGAAAATGGCTCGATATTTGAGTTATTGCAGACGGTTTTTAGTTTCAAATAATGCATCGATTTTTATTTTGTCTTGCCATTTTAGAAAAATTGAGTTATTTTTTATTAAATAGGAATAAATGTCTAATTCAAAGAGCGTTTCATGAAACTTATATCGATAATGCTTTTGGTTTCCGGGATGTTAGCCGGCGGCCAGATAATGTTAAAAACCGGGCTTAATAAAGCCGGAGGATTAGCGCTTTCCGGAGGCGATCTTTTCGGACAGCTGATAAGTATATTTACCAATGGGTGGGTTCTGGGAGGCATAGCCATGATTGGTAGCCAGATGCTTCTCTGGTTCTGGGTTCTGGCCAATTTCGATCTATCCAGGGCTTATCCTCTGATCTCCATGTCGTACATTTTCGCATTGATTCTATCGATGGTTATTCTCAAGGAAAATCCCGGAGCAACTCGAATAATCGGTACGGTATTAATAATCGCCGGAGTCGCTCTGGTAGCAAAAGTTTAGAAGGGGAAATTTATGAGAGTTAAATTAATGTTTCTGTTCACATTGCTTGTGGTTCTTATCGCACCCGCGCTTATGGCGGAATATCCCGCGGGATATTTCTATTTCATTTTTCGCGGCGATACTTTCTGTGTCGAACCGGTAATTACCGACTCGGTAACCGAATCCGCGTGGTTTGATTATACTTCGTCTTCGATGCATACCGGCCACGAAGTCCCCTATGAAAGCCACATGTTCTTTTTCTATAATCCACTTTCGGGAAATATCGGCTATTTGATTCAGCATAATATCGATGTGATCGGTACAGCGGATGCCACCTGCAGCCTGTGGATAGATTTCGAGCCACCCGGTTGCAGTCTGGCTATGAGCGACGATGGCGGAGAATTCGACCTGACGGATTATCCTCAGGGACATTGGGCATGGTGGAACAACACCGATGGTGGCGCGTTCTTTATTCCACGCGATGAGTGGCAATTCCGAATAAGGACAAATTTCGGCAGTATCGATCCGATTAAATCGCTGTGGTTTATCTCCGGGGACGATGGCAGCGAAAAAATATATCTGGATACGGTTTATATCAATCAGGAGGATACGCTGTATGTGGGCCATGGATTTTTGCAGCTTTTGCCTTTCCCGGATGATACATTCTATTTCGACAGCGTGATGGTTGGCACGGATACAATTATCGAGATTGCGGTTCACAACTCCGATGAGACAATCGATACTCTATCATGCACCGGCGCCAGTCATACGGATCCCAATTTTACCACGATTAGTTCACCGGGACGTCTGGGCCCCGATGATTGGGGAACGTTATCTTTCAGTTACACCGCTCCCGCGGATACCGGGATTTATATCGACACAGTATGGGCGCATACAAACGAACCCTGCGGCACTAATCCGATTATCTTGATAATGCACGTTACCGGCCCTCCGGTTCAAACCCAGATAATCGAGCCGTTGCCGAACACATGGACCAGCTGCGCCGACCAACGAATCGTGATGAATGTGTGGAGCGAAGGTAGCATCTGCAGTATTACTCACTCTGTTCTCTGGTTATCCGATATTAGTTATGCCTCCGGGCGCCTGACGGATGGTGGTTCGATAGGATATTCTCATGCGGCAGAATCTTTAGCCGTATGGGGATGGACGGTCGACGAAATCGACCAAACGGAAATCCTTACTGCCGCGATTTTAGAGGAATACGACATTGTGGTTATCGGTAATGTTAAAACAGATGGCCCCAGGCTTTACACTGTCGCCGAAAGAGACTTGTTAACCAATTTCGTTAATTGCGGCGGAAAAATCCTTACAATTTCAGGATGGGTTGTCGGAGATTACGATATTACGATAGAAAACTTCTTACTCGAAGATTTCGGTATATTCTACGAACCTTATGAATTATGGACATCTTATGTCCCTCCCGAACCGGGAAGCCCTATAGAACCGGGAGTAACGCAAGTCCCCGGAAACGGATGTAAATGGATCGTTGGACTCGATGAATGTTGGGCTTATCGAGGTTCGGATTGCGCCTGCGGAGTAAAATACTATGGGATGGGTAAAATCGTAACTTATTTCGATGAACATTGGTTATTTAATGGGCCGTGGCATAGCATGGATTTTACCACTCATCAAAATGTTAGACTCTTTAAAAATATTTTTACCTACTTCGATTCTCCGGGGAGTTTCATAACCTGCGATATCGATCCGGCTTCCATCGTTTTCAGTGTGAATGGAGTGAATTTTACTTGCAGCGATCTTGCACTATCTTATGTGGGCGATTCTACGCTGATATATGTTCCTATTCCACCGGATACGTTGACGGATGGCGACACGGTCGAAGTCTGTCTTGTCGAAGCGGCTAACAGCTGCGGAGGTTATCTGTCTAATCCGGTTTGCTGGGAATTTATGGTAGATTTATCGCCGCCGTATATCGTGGATGCTTATCCTCCGCAGGATACGATGATAGCCGATCCGATGCCGACAATCTCCGCCACTGTTTTCGACGACGGCTCCGGTGTGGACGAATCTACGCTGGAGTTAATTGTTCAGGGCGACACGATCGACCACGCCGATTACACGATCTCGCCTTCGGGCTACGGCTGGAATATCGTATATAATCCGCACGCGCCACTTATCGCTTCGGATTCGATCAGGATTTGCATTACCGGCACGGATACGACCGACTACTGCGACGATAATATCATGGATACGTGCTGGACTTTTATAAATATGCATTCGCGCGAGGTCTGGTTCCCGACCGTGTACGGGTCGCCGTGCGATACGGTGATGATTCCGCTTCTAATCGACGGATTGGATTTCTCGTGGATTGGCTCGGCGACGTTCACCTTCAGAACCGATCCGGCGGTTTTAATTCCTCTGGATATTATACTCGACAGCTCGCTAACCGACGGCTGGACTGTCGTTTCGGTTTCGACCGTTCCCGATTCCGGTATAATTAGGGGCGAAATCGAGGGCACGCCGTTAACTTCCGGCGACGGCGGAGATTTCCTTTATCTTCAAGCTTTGGTCGAATGCAACGCCGCCGGGGGACGTTATTGCGATTTGATAATCGATACTATCTTTTTCAATGAAGGATTGCCTTCGGTGAGTTATAGCCCCGGAATTTTTATCGTCGAGCTTAATCCGCATTATTTTACTTGCGACATTCGTTTAAACCGTACTACCGGAATCCCGGTAGACGACTTTGTAGTTACCTTTGGGGCGATGGCGTCGGCTTCCGACTTATACGACCCCGGAACCGATACTCAGCATGTTCCGCCGCCGTCGTGGCTTGTGGACGGTTGGTTCGCAATCGACGATCCGTCCTATCCGTTTATCGATAAACTAACGCGCGATATTCGCGACGTTTCGCCGCCAAAGACGTGGACACTGGTTACCGAGGACGAGCCTTACGGTGTCGCGCACTGGAATCCGTTCGTTTTGCCGGAGGGCGAATTCCGAATTAACGGGTTGGTCGATATGAAACGCGATTCGGTTTGCTATTATACGACGGACGATACGCTGTTTATCGAGTGGTACCTTCCGGGACTCGAGCCTTCGGCTTGCAGTATGGTCCCGGGATGGAATATGGTCAGCTCGCCGGTGTTGCCTATGGAAGTGCCTGCCAACGAGGTTTTCCATGCCGAATATGGCGTATTTGCCTATAACAGCTTGACCTATGTGTATGAGATGGCTCATCTAATCAGCGAAGGCGAAGGATATTGGGTTTTCTGCTCCGACAGTATGGAATTTCCTATCGCCGGAGCTACAATCGACGGTTATCGTCGACAGATAGAGCCCGGCTGGAATATGATCGGTGCGCCAAATATGGCGGTCGCTGTGGATGAAATAGATCTCGCGCCGCTGGGCGGAATTGTGGGAAGCATCTACTACTATGATGGCATGGCTTATGGTGTAACCGATTCGCTTTACCCCGGCAAGGGCTACTGGCTGTTATCTTCGGAGGAAGGAATTTTGCACGTGCCCACCGGTTATCGCAGAAGGCCCGAACCATCGCCATTAATTGAATGGCGTGGATTGTTGATTTCGGAGAACACCACTCTGGAAATAGCCTATACCGAAGAGCATCGCAATCCAATCGACTATGGCGATATCGCTTTACCGCCGGTTCCGCCGAATTCGGATGATCGTTATGCCGCTTTGATTCGCGATAATATCGAATTTGTTACGGATATATCATCGCAACCAAGTTGGGAATTGAAAGTCAATAGAGCTATTGATTTCGAGATCTCGATACCGGAGGAAATAATCCTGACAATCGGCGATCTGCAATTAAATATCGGCGATAATATCTCGCTTTCGCCCGGGATATATAAAATATCCGCCAATACGATTCTCCCGGAAGAATTCTCGGTTATCGGATGCCGTCCAAATCCTTTCAACGCGGCAACCGAACTCATGGTGGATATTCCGAAAAGCGGCGAGCTTGATCTTCAAATCTATAATATCTCCGGCAAACTGGTTTATTCCGAAAGTCGCGACTATCCCGCCGGGCGACAAACTATCCGCTGGCAAGGCGTGGACGATAACAGTAATCAACTACCCAGCGGTCTTTATCTGGCACGAATCTCTTTCGGCGAGGAATCGCAAGTAACTCGTGCGATGCTAATTAAGTAGGGCTGGCGCGCAATTTGCGTCCGCAGGACATAGCGAATTAGCGTGACAGCCCGTTTTTAGGGGGCGCCCACCTCCGGAGCTGAGAAGCTCCGGAGGTCCGGGTGAATGACGCCCCTCCCCACTACATCATCCACCCCGGTTTTCCGCGAAGATCGATAATATTATCTCAAATGACAATTTTGGCTACGGGCGTCATTCGCCCGGAGCCACCGAAGGTGGCCGGGCGCTCCCTCTCGCGACCAATAAGATAATCCCATGATTTTTCCTTTGCATAGCCAAATACAATACATTATATTCAGAGATTAGAAACTGATTATTCAGAGGTTGGTAAAGGAGTATTTTAATGAGAAGAAGTTATGTAATCTATTTGTTGATAGCACTTACAATCGGTGCAACTGCTTTTGCTGCGGGAGAAAAACCCACGGTTCCCGGCGGCCATGTCGAAGTTCCGTCAGCTGAGATTTCACCGGCAAGGCAGGTCTTGATTGACAATTTAATCGAAGCAAAGCAATTTGGCGATCTAGAACTCGCCAGAAACATCACTTCGGAGCTAGATACTCCATCCGACGAAGAGATACCCACGGGTGTTTCCTCTACCAGTGTTATTTCAGTCGATCGCTCCGCACCTTTCAGAGAACGTCCCGATGAATTCGGCGATGATATCTATCTGGCAACTGCTTCATATATCGAGAAATCACCTCAGATTGTCAGAAACGAAGCCGGCGAGTTATATTGCGTTTATCAAGTGGAGAATGATCCTTCGCATTCGAATCCCTATATCAAGGTTAAGAAATCCACAAACAATGGAGTGAGTTGGTTTTCGCTCATTACTGTACAGAATCCATCCAAGAACCTGGTTCGTCCAAGAATTGCTATTGGAGAAGGAGACCAGGATTGGGTGTTTATCGCCTATGAAGCCAGAAATACATCCGGCGACGATCCTTCGGTCGAAGTTGCCAAATTCGCTTTCGATGGTTCCGGTGGCACGATCGTTACTATCGACGATGCCAGTTTCACCGATAAATACTCTCCGGGAATCGCCTGCGACGGTTTCAGTTTCTATTATATTTACGTCAGTTATATTCGTAAAAATCTTCTGGGAACAAATCTTTATATCGCCAAATCCACCGATTTTGGCGTGAACTGGACAACCCAGAACGTCGACGGTTCCGGCGCGGTTGAAAGCGATATCTCATTCGGCTGCGGAACTAAAATTTACGCGGTTACTCAAACTCACGCGGATAACGGCGATATTCGGTTCACCATGAGTTCAGATTTCGGATCATCCTGGAGTACTCCTGTTGTGGTTTCAACAACCCATAAGGACTATTTCCCCAGAGTTGCCGCCGACCCGGATAGCACGGTTATTGTAACATACGGATACAAATACAGTTCCACCGATAACGATGTGAACTACAGTACCAGTTACGACAAAGGCTCTTCGTTTAATACCGGCTCGGTGTTGGCCATGAGCAGTTTCAACGAAACTTACCCATCCATTTGCGCCGACCAATCGACTTTCTATGTGGCCTTTTATAAATCCGGCAAAACCATGTTCTCTAAATGGAATTCGACATATTCGTTTTTCTCTTATCCCGAACAGGTCTCCGATTTCGCTTCGGCCGAAGAAATCGCTCCGGATATCGAAGTGCTGAGAACTGACGACGACGAACCGTGTCCGGGAGTTGTCTGGACCAAAAGGCTCTCCAGCGCAGATTCAGATATTATGTTAGATAAAGACTGTTGCCCGGAACCCGATGCATCGTTTACCGCGGATATTTTTAGTGGCGATGCTCCTCTGGAAATCCATTTCACCAATGAATCCGAAGGTGCCGACAGCTACGATTGGGATTTCGGCGACGGAACTCCCCATAGCACGGTTGCCAATCCAATTCACACTTTCTACGCAGGCGGCGATTTCACGGTCACCCTTACTGCGGAAAACGAATGCGGTACAGATACCTACACCAGATCTGTCAATGTTATTTGCCCCGAAGTGGTAGCCAGTTTCGATGCTGGCCCGGAAACGAGCGGCGAAATTCCTCTGGAAGTCGATTTTATCTCCACCAGCACCGGCTCTCCTATAAGCCATTCGTGGGATTTTGGCGATGGCTCCAGCTCGACAGGAAATACGACCAGCCACACTTATACCACAGTTGGCGATTTCACCGTTTCACATATCTCATATAACGCCTGCGGAAATTCGGACACCGCGACCGGAATTATTCATGTGTATGCTTCCAGCGATCCGGAAGCTTCCTACTCGCCGGCTTCAATCGATTTGGGTTCGGTGGATATCGGCGATTATAATACCGATTCGGTGGAGATATCGAACTCGGGAACCGGCGTTCTGTGGATTTTCCCGGGAGCCCCTGGCGACGATGCATTCAGTATTACCGAACCGGACAGTTTTGCGGTTTATCCCGGCGAAAGCTATTGGGTGGAAATCTATTTCTCGCCCAGCGTGGCCGGAACATACAATTCGACTCTGGTATTTGTTACAAACGACGCGGATAATCCCAATTTAGTGGTCAATCTTGCCGGAACGGGAACAGATCCGGGAACTTCGGTGGACAGCGTGTATGTCTCTCCGGAGGAATGGGATTTCGACTCGATTCGAGTGCACGATTACTCCAACCGCAGGATTTATATTCACAACAATACAGCGGATACTGTCTGGATCGACTCGCTGAGAATCACCGGCGATGATGCATTCAGTTTCCCGGCTTTCGTCCCGGAACCGGTTCCACCGGGAGCCTATCGCTATCATGAAGCGGAATTCTGCCCGGAAGATACCGGTTTGCAAACCGCTCAGATGTTCGTATATACCGAAGTCAGCCAGCATACTATTCCATTACAGGGAATCGGGTTTACCTCGACCGCATGCATGGATTTCTCCGGATGGCATCTTTGCGCCGATATATTGACCGATCATCGCGCCGAGGGGAATATCACTTTGCTGGATGAGGATTGGGACACGGTTCTGACCCTCGAAGAAGTCGCGGGAATAGCCTTTATCGATCTGGATAGCTGGGGCGGCACCGGACTTTGCAAATTTCACAAGGATGACGGCAGCTCTATAACCATGATGGCCGGCGGTTTCAGCCTGTCCAGCTCGAGCGGACAGATTACCAGCCATCCATCGGTGGCGGATATCAATGTGCTGCCCGATTCGCTGCTAAAACTGCCCTACGATCTGGATGTTTCGGTTCCGCCAATTACTATCAGCATTCCCGATCACTGGTGGAAAATCAGGGGAGTGCTTAAACTGAAGGATTCAACTACCACTATCGCCGAGATTGGAATGGCCAGAACGCAATTTGGCAACGGCGATGTCGATTGGTTCCTCAGCGATTTTGGAATCTCCCTGTTCGCCGGATATTTCGAGCTGTTCTTCGAGGATGTAGATGTCTCTTCGGACCTCGATACTATCAAAGCCGGACGAATCAAGGCGAAGATTTCCAGACATCTGGTACCAAAGGTTTCCGCGTGGCTGGAGCACGATTCTGTGGCTTACGACAGTCTGCATACAGGCAGAGGCGATTGGTTCAATCTCGATGCTAAATCGCTGGCTATTGTGGATGGTCGGCTTATGAGTTTGGATGTTAAGTTCGCTATTCCTGATATGAGTTTCGCGGCGGGAGTTAGCCCGTTGACCATTCGCGGCGTGAAAGGCGAGCTTAAAATCTCCGATGGACGTCTCCGCAAGATCGGCGGCGAGGGCAAATTTGGCTATGCTGGATTGATGCCCGATTGGGCCGGAAGCGGAGCTTATATAAGAGTCGCCTTTGGATTTAACGAACGCGGCTGGGATAGAATCGGCCTTGGATATCACGGATTCGATCCGGGGATACCTCTGGGAACAACCGGATTTTTCCTTACCGGAGTCGATGGCGAGATTCGCCATATAACTGCGGGAATCGAATCGCTTTATGTGGAATTTGGCTGCGATTTGAAAGGCGGGCCATCGTTGCCGATGGTCGGCGGAATTATGGAGATGACTCCCGAAGTGAGTCTCGATTTCGGCGACGATATCTACCGTTTGGACGGCGATGTGCGTTTCCTGAGAAGAATCGTGCGGGGGCATGGATTGCTCGAATATCGCGCCAGATATGTGGGCGGCGGATGGAGTATTTTGGGCGAAGCCACGGTTACCGCGGGAATCTCCAGCGCTGTTAAACTGGAGGGTCAGGTGGATGCCCATGTGTGGACCACTCGCGGCGGACAGTTCCATTTCCTCGGTCACGGCGGAATCGAAGCCAAACTTCAGCATAACGCTATTTTCTGGCTATGTCCTTCGAAATCTATCAGCGTGGGTGCACATGCCTATTTCGGCGAATTCAGATTGCCTTCGGATATGGGCGGCCACTGGGGAGTCAAGGGGCTTCTCGATTTTCAGCCGTTCGGAATCAGACCGCAGGTGGCTTATATCGACGGCAGGTTCCACGTGATGGATGCTTCGGAACGCTATCAACCGAGAATGAGCAGACACCTGGCAAGGCCGTCAACCATGGCCACGGTTATCGAGGAATACGATATCACCGATACGGATATCAATGTCTTCGTAGCCAGAACTCAGCTTAGCGATTCACCGGAATTCACAATTCTTACTCCGGCGGGAATGACTATCACCCCGGATAGCTGCTCTACCACGGATAGCACGGCGGCGAGGTTCTACTACGAACAGGAATCGATCGACGGTTACACCTATATGGGCTATGTAATCCACGGCTCGGAATCCGGCGAATGGACGATTACTCTGGACGATCTCGACCCGGGCGACGACAGCTACGGTACGCAGGTCAGCGGATATTATAACCCGAGAGCTGCTCAGCTTAGTGGCTCCGGCACCGAGCTTCATCTTTATAACTATGCTAACACAGATTCCATAAGGGTTACAAGATATATCGACAGGGTTATCGAGGGCGAATTCAATCATACCGGAATTATCGTGGACGAATACGTTCATACTCCGGTGGACAGCAGTTATATTTATTCGGCTATCGACCCCGACGAAATTGGCCTGGCAGCGGGTGAGTATTATGTATATTGCATAATCGAGGATAATCTGGGCGGATTCGTTTTCGCGGCGGACACTCTGGAAGCGTTCACCGCACCGGACGATATCACAGCACCTTCGGCACCCACCGGATGTGTGGCGGTTGTCGAAGACAGTATTATTAAGGCCGCATGGAGCATGAACACCGAACCCGATCTTCAGGGATACAAATTCTACAAGGGCGCGCTGGATTCCACCATGGATATCACCTGGTGGGATACGGTCGATTGCGGAGATTTGCCGCGCGCTATAATCGAAGATTGGCAGTGGAACATTCAGGATACGGTGGGAATCAGTTTCGCGGTTACCGCCTACGATAACTCCGGTAACGAAAGCGATATGACTCAGTTCGCTCTAACCGGCGGTTTCGAGGGCGATTACGACCATGTCGCGCCTTCGGTGACATTTGGCGCACCGGCTGTGGATATGGATTCGCGTATTATCGATCTCGGATGGTTGTGCACGGATGCGGATGTCGAATTCTATCGCCTTAGCGCCGGGTTATATGATGGCGATGAGATGATGGTTTACACATTGCCAGCCGATTCTTCCACGTTCCAGCTTGCCGGACTGGAACCGGGAATTACCTATCATATAAGGATTGTAGCTGTGGATGAGCTTCTCAACCTGAGCGACCCGGACGATATCACTGTCGATTTCTTCGACAGCGAAGACTCCGATCTTGACGGACTTCCCGACTGGTGGGAGATATTCTATTTCGGCGATATCGAGCAATATACCGGCGCGGACGATCCCGACGGCGATCTGCTTATCAATCTTCATGAATACACAATCGGAACCGCACCAAACAGCGGCGATACCGACGACGATAGAATAAGCGATTATCATGAGTATGCCGACACGCTTCTCGATCCGCTCTCCGCTGCCGATGAAGACGGCAACCGAATTGCCGACGACTGGGAAGAGTTCTATTTCGGCTATATTCTGATAGATCCAATGGAAACCGATGCCGATGACGACAATCTGGCCGATTTCAACGAATATGTCTATCGTACAAACCCGCTTCTGATCGACACCGACGGCGGCGGCGCTCCGGATGGCGACGAGATTCAAAACCTCACGGATCCCACCGATCCACGCGACGATAATGTGCAGACTTTCGAGATTGTGCTTAATCGCGGATGGAATATGATTAGCATTCCGGGCGATCCTCTGGAAGAGAGTATCGGCGTGGTTTTTGCCGGATTCGATGTATATCATTATAATACCTTGACCAACGAGTATATCGAGCCGGGAGTTATCGATTTGGGCTACGGATATTTCGTTCTGGCCATGCGCGATACCACGTACAATTTACAGACATATCCCACGGAAAGTTATAATATGCCTGTGTTTGCCGGATGGAACCAGATTGGAAGTATTTTCGAGGATGCCTCGTTCCTGGATCCCATGGACGACCCGGACGGTTCGGTTATCTCCGGCGCTTATGCCTATGATGCTGAAGATAGGGAGTATTATAGCTCTTATTCAATCGAACCGGGATTGGCTTACTGGGTTATCGCGGTGGATAACGCCGAACTTCGCGTGGAAAGCGGCACCGGCGCAAGGAGACCTGCTCTCGATGAGGATATCAGCGACTTTGGACCTCCTCCCGCACCGCCTACCACTTATGTTGGCGAGCGTGCACTTCCTCAGGAGATCGAGATTTATGGCGCAACGCCAAATCCGTTTAACGCGAAGTGCGGAATCAGGTTTGCTCTGCCTTCGCAAGCCGAAGTTGAGATTTCGGTATGCGATATTCTGGGCAGACGGATTGCGAATCTTCTCGATAGCGAACTCGACGCCGGCTATCATTCGATTGTATGGGAAGGCTTGAATCTTGAAGGCGAGCCAGTTTCCAGCGGAGTTTATCTATACAAGATCGAGATAGGCGATCGCGAATTTAGTGGAAAGATGATAATGGTTAAGTAAACATTTCATTTTTTCTCCTTTGGGGCCGGCTGAAATGCCGGCCTTTTTTTATGGATTGTCTCATCGATTAAGACCGTGATCCATGAAGATGGGTTTTAGAACCCCTCTGGCTTTCCCTTGTGAAAGGGGAAAAATCCATTGCGAGGCCTCAGGGCGACTCGGTAATCTCATTATCTCAACCAGTCATTTCGTAGAGAGTTTGCATGCAAAGTCTCTACCCCAATAAAAAAAGATTTCACGGCGTCCTGAAAGGCACTTTGTTTGAGGCAGAATCTTGTTCCTGCTATGGCAGTGGCACTTGTCACTCGACGGGCTGTCACGATTTTTGCTATGGTCGAAAAGGGAATATTTACTATAATATTTCGCCCACAAAAATCCCATCCCCGCACCCATTCACCCCCGCGCCAGCCCTTTTTTATAATGATATTGGGCATGCGGTTTGGGATTTCGCGAGTAATTACGATTCGGTTTTGGTTGAATTTGTTTGCTGCTGGTGATTTTTCCAGTCAAATTCGTGGGAGATATCGATTGATTTGATAATTTGGGGAATTTGCCATGATTTTTCCATTATTTTGGGGGCAAGGTCCTTTCGAATACCGATCATTACTTCGCCAATTTCGCCCCATTGGTACTTAGGGTAAACCTGGGCGATTTGGTCGAATGTTTGCCCCGGGAGAAGCCAGTATATAATAGCCTCGACATTTTCTTCTTTTACGAGTTGCACAGGTTTTCGTGTATCTGAAAGTGGGCGGGTAAGTCCGACCATATCGAGGATTTTTAAATCGGGTCTGCAAAAAAACCCGACTGCCCCAATTTCCGGAGTGCAGATAATCGAGTTTTGGGGTAGATAGAGGCTCAACCATACCGATGCTGCGGCGTAGGTTTTTTCTCTGGTGAGGAAAATTGTATCGACAAATCTTTTTAATTTTTCATTGTTCGATACAATCGTTATCGAGCTCCATGCCAACGAAATTGCTACTATCAGCGAGATAGCGGTTTTTGGATTGAGTTTAATTTTATCTAAGAGATTTTTTATTCCCACCACAGCGGCGATTAAAATCCCGGCTGCTGGTGGCAGGAAATACCATGGGAACAATACGGCATATGTATTGCCGGTTAGACTATAAATCAGAAAATATATTGCGGAGAAGGATAATAATGGGAATAGTTCTTTACGTTTATTCAGGATTACAATAAATATTCCGTAGATTGCAAATGGGATCATCGCAAAGAGGATCGAACCATTAAGACCATAAGCTGTGCATCTTCCGAATAGAGTAAAAATGAATTCCCGAGCGATTATCAAAGTCCCCATAAACCATCCGGTATTTGTGACAAACGCCGCTTTGCGAAATACGCTAATGGGAAAAGGACTTCCAAAATAAATCCATCCCAAAGCGAGATATACCAGCAGTATTATCGATGGAGCAATCAATATTTTGTAATTTTTCGATATCATTCTTTTTCCGACTATCCATAAGAAAACGATTGACAGGAGAATCAGATTGTCCACTCGTACCCATACTGCATAAGAAGCAAAAACCAATGCCATTCCTGCTTTTCCACGCGCCAGAGAATCGAAAGCCATTATTATGGTCAACATGGATAAAGCGATTTCCATCCCGCCAATACTTGTGATCGTAAATATGGGATTAGTCAGAAATACTGTTGCGGCAAACAGGCCATACCAAGGGCTTTGCAGGACTTTTTCAGAGAATTTTATCAGAGCCATACCTATCAAGATTTCACATAAGAGACCAGCCAGCCATGCACATTTAACAACATCCACACCGGTAAGGCGCAAAGCTGCTAATATCATAGTCCATGCGGGGTTGGTGATCGAATAGACTTTTTCGCCGGAATTGAACACCATCTCGCCGTGTTCAGCCAGGTTTTTAGACACTTTAAGCGATATATATGCATCATCCAGCAGGAGATTTGGCATAAGCAAACGACTTGCGATAGCGATAGCGATTATTATCAGATATGGGTATTTTTTTTGCATTATATCAAAGTTTATTTTCTGCTCTCAAACTCGCATATATCGTGCCACGTAAGATTTTGATATTATTGTCTTCAGGTAACATTCGGCAATAAATTACAGCGCAATTTTTCAATGGTATTTAATCGCATAATTTCTCTCATTACGTGGTTCATTCACGACGTTAATAAAGAAGGTAACTCCTTTTTTGATATTGGCATTGTTGTAGCTGAGAATAATTTTTTTTAGGACGAATTATGTCTGGATATTGGCCGCCATTACATTGGGTTTGCGCGAGTTTGTTGATGGTAATATTTGCGATGGTTTTATCCATATTAATTAAATATTGCTCGCCAATAAAAAAAAGTCAAGTGAAAATCAGTTCTATAAAAAGATTTATTAAACGCGCCTTTTTGCTATATCAATAAAGCGTCAGCCAGATAAAATTTATTATAATTCAGCAGAATATATTCAATTTTATAACAACAGATTTTATTAACCGTTTGTCATCGATTGAATTTGCTTGAATATTGCGGTGGAATTTACTATTCTTTTACAAATATCCTTTCTTGAATCACGAACTGGAGGCGTTATGCACCGTTTACTCTCGATTGCTATAGCTGTTTTGTTTTTGTGCGCAGGTCTGGTTGCCGCGCCGGTCTATTTCTCTCAGGATCACTCTGGCTACGGTCTGAGCTGCGAGATTGTGGAGAACTCCTATGGCAGGCTGGTTCTCGATTTCGAGCTGATTTCCGCGGATACAGGAGATGTGAATATAAATGGCGAGGATTGCCACTTCTTTCATATTCCCGGACTGGCTTATGGCACAGATTCCGAGCAGCCGGAGCTTTTCTCGCGCAATCTGCTGGTGGCTACCGGCGATGAACCGCGAATCGATATCGAATACTATCGTACGGAACAGTTGAACAACTTTAAACTGGCGCCTCGCGGCTATCCTAAGCCCGATGTGCACGGCTACCAGGTGCAATCTCCAAAATTCGACGATGAGATTTATGGAAATTCGAACCAATTTCCCGACAGTCGAGTCGAGTATTCGAACCAGATTGTGATTCGTGGAGTCGAAAGCCGAAGAATAAAGGTTTTCCCGGCGGTATATTTTTCGGATGATGAAATCCTGGATATCGCGGTAGAGTTCAGGGTGACAATCGATTACCGTATGCCCGATCCGGTGCCCGCAAATCTTGCAACTCCGCGCTGGAGAAAGTTTCTCCCCGGTCTTTTTGTGAATGGCGATCTACTCGAATTTGGCAGGGAAATATATTCCGCGAAATCGCCGACCGGCGCGGATTTCCTGATTATCACCGATCCTATTATGCAGGAAGCCGCAGAATCGCTGGCGGTTTGGAAAACTTTATGCGGATTGGACACCGAAGTTAAGCTTACTACCGAGACCGGCACAAGTGCCGCGGAGATTCAAACATATATTGAAACTGCCTATAGCAGCTGGTCTCCGGCGCCGGAGTTCCTGTTGATTCTGGGCGATGCCGAGAATGTGATTCCGGTTTACAGCAGCGATCATCCTTATCATGGAACCCCCACCGGGACGGATTTGTATTATGCCACGGTTGACGGCAGCGATTATTATCCTGATATCTTCTACGGCAGGATTTCGGCGCAGAGTCAGGATCAGGCTATGGATATCGTGAGGAAGATTCTCGATTATGAGCGGGTTAGCCACGATTTGGGATCGTCGTTTTACAACAGTGTTGGCTGTGCAGCTTATTTTCAGGATGGTGACCGTGACGGTTATGCCGACCGCAGATTCGCTCTGACTTCCGAAGAGATTTATTCGTTCCTTGATAGTGAGGGCTACGATGCAGAGAGGCTCTATGTTACCGAGGCATCGGTCACTCCTACCAATTGGAACAACGGCACTTACAGCGATGGTTCACCTATACCCACCGAGCTGCTTCGTTCGAGTGGATTTGCCTGGGATGCCGAGGATGTCGATGTTAAAGCGGCTATCGACGAAGGTGTTTTTCTGCTTTCTCATCGCGACCACGGATTTAGAGGCGGATGGGGCGATCCGGCTTACGATAAAGTCGATGTTGGGGAGTTATCAAATTTGCACAAATTGCCTTTGGTTATGAGTTTCAATTGTGCTTCGGGGCATTTCGACAACGAAACGGATGGCACCGGTTTGCCTTTCGACGACGAATGTTTCTGCGAATCGTTTATTCGCAAATATCCGGGTGGAGCTATCGGAATTATCGGCGCTACCAGAGTGAGTTATTCCGGTTATAACGATTATATGGCGCGTGGCTTTATCGACGGCATGTGGGACAATTTCGACACAGGGCTCACGCCTTCTGTGGACACCGATCATCGCGCCGGAGCAGCTCTGGCGTACGGGAAGATTTATATGGAAGAGATGTGGGACGAGTGGGTGCTGGAATTCGAGATTTTCCAGTACAACGGAGATCCTTCGATGCGTATGTTTACCGGAGTTCCCAGCGATATTACCGCCGATTTGCCTTCATCGATCAACGACGGCATGACTTCGCTTGCGATCGATTGTCCCGACGATGGAGGTTTGGCCTGCGCGGTTATCGACGGCGAGATTGTTGGGCGTGCTCTGGTTTCCGGAGGAACTGCGGTTATATCTCTCGATGGTATTATGGCCGGAGACACAATTCAGGTAACGATTACAGATCATAATAAAGCGCCGTTTATGGGCATCGTTCCGGTGATGTATGCTGCGCACACCACGGTTACTCCGGGCACTCTGGATGTTCTGGTTGCGGATATTATCACGGTCGAAGTGTTGGACACTCTCGATGCACCATATCCGGGTGTAACCGTTTATATTAATGGCTTTGCGCTTGCCGAAACATTAGTAACCGATGCCACCGGATATATCGAGTATCCAATTGTTCCCAGTTACGCGGAAACTCTTACTGTTATTGGAGAAAGGCCGGAAGGCGGAGTGATTTTCCGTTATGAGATCCCGGTGATCGGCGGATCGATGTTCGAACCTGTGAATATCGAGTTGTCATCGCCGACTGTTCTGGTTGAAGATTCTCTCGCGGTTGGCGTGGAAGGTTTTATTCGCGCGGAGTTACCGTCGAGTCCGTTTTTCTGGAGGGTTTATGGCTCAGGAATCGGCACGCTTTCGGGCAATGTAGCTTCTGGAGATACAGTTTTGATTTCGGTAAATCCGATTTCATCTGATGATATCTGGTTAGAGACTGCTAAAGAAGGATTTGCGGTCGGACGTGTTTCGATTCAAGCCGAGCATTGTTACGGCCCGTTGGATGGTCGAGTGCGCGATTCCACGGGGGCGGTCGATGCCGATGAGATCGATATCTTTGTTTACCATGCGGGAGCCGACACTTCGATAGAGGACCCGAATTACACGATTAAAACCAATCCTGCCGGTTATTTCAACGCGGGTGAATTCGTTCCGGTTGGCGATTATGATTTCTATCCATTTGGTTTCGGCTGGGAGATGACCAATTTCACCATGACTCACGATATTGAAGGGGATTATGACATTCGAATTCCTCGGGCTCAAACCAGCCCTTTAAGCGGCGAAGTTACGGATATCTCGGGAAATCCGGTACAGGCCGAAGTTGTTCTGCTTCATCCGGGTGGAATGCAGCTACGTCGCACTTCCAGCGATGTTTTGGGGAGTTATTCGGTGAGTGCTATTCCCTATTTCGATTATAAAATTGCTGTTTTCGCGCGCGGTTATCAAACTTATTTCGAGGATTTGAGTATTTTTTCCGCGCCGACCAGCTACGATATAGAGCTGGAGCCGGTCGAGCAGAATGTTCTTCTTATCGATAATCATTCGGAGTCTTCGGCGGACAGCCTGGAATCTCATATCGAATCGTTCGGTCTTAGTGTTCGGAGAGTTGATTATGTTCCGGCCTTGGACACGCTGAAAATGTATGAGTTCGTGGTCTATTCTACGGGCGGAAACTCCACGGATATGATTATCGACCTTACTGGCGCATGGCGTCTTCTCGAGGGGCATCGTAACGGAGTGAAAATTCTTTTTGAAGGTGGCGATCTGGCCAGGCAGTATATTGAATCGTCCAGCATGACTCTGGTTTATCTCGATTCGCTGCTTATGGTTTCGGCATACCACGGAGCAAACCCTGATACTTCGCTGGGCCTTAATGTTGCGCCTTCCGAGGCTTACGCGCTAGCCAACAATCCGGATACTCCTCCCAGATCGGTAGAGGTTACCGGCTCGATTATCGGACAGGGTTATTTCGATATTGTTACTCCCTATGCTGCACGAATATTATATTACATCGAAGGCACTCCGAGCAGATCGGTAGTAAACTATTTCGCCGATTCAGCCGGTGCGGGTGTTCATCGCATGGCGCATATGTATTTCAAATATGACGATGCTCTTGCCGAACCCGGTGTTAACAAAGTAATTCTTCGTAATATTGTTGAATGGCTTCGCGCGCCCGATTTCTCTATTGGAGTTCTTGCGGGAAGATGTGTGGTTGTGGGCGGCAGCGACGGACCTAGAGGAATCGAGGTTTCGGGAGGATCGGGTGTAGATACTACTCAGGAGGACGGCAGATTTGTTTTGAGAACCGATCCGGGGATGTTCCATATGTATTTTTCCGGGACCAATATCAAAGATACCACACATTATGGTATTACTCTGGCTCCCGGCGAAGTACGTGTTGGTTACGTTGCGATTCTTTCATGGGAAGATGCAATTCCGGAAACCGATTTACCGCACAGTTTCGATCTCGAATCTGTTCATCCAAATCCTTTCAATTCCGCGGTAAAATTCGATATTCATGTTCCTAAAACCGCCGAAATTAATGTGGAGATATTCGACATGCTCGGTCGTAGGATATTTGATCAGAATTATCGAATCGAGCCCGGAGATGATATAAGCTGGGATCCGTATTCTGTGGATGCACCTTCGGGGGTATATCTATACCGTATTTCCGACGGCAACACTCGCTTTAAGGGCAAATTGCTTTTGCTAAGGTAGAATAACTGGCGAATATTTTCGTCTGTTGAAATTATTGGTGATGGATCAAGCTTGGTTTTGACTGGAGCGGACTAAGTCGGATTTATGGGATTTTCTCTGAATCTTGCGTTTCGGGCTGTCACGATTTTTGCTGTGGGCTAATAGGGATTATTGACTATTATATTCGCCCGCAAAAATCCTTTCCCTTCCACCCACATCCCCCGCGCCAGCCCTTCGCATATCCACGGTATTAGTTTGCACATGCCAGGCCCCGCCCCCATTCCCCGCCACAACCTCCCCCCCCACCCCATCCACCCACCGCCCCACTCCCTTTCGGCTCTGTCACCAAATTTGCTAAGGAAGGCAAATTTGCCGCCATCGCCCCCGCACCCACATTTCTTCTCGGCGCTGCTGATTGAGAGGCAATGAAACCGTTGAAATCGGATTGTTATTACGTATAATAAGTAAGTTATTGGGAAGTCATGTTCTGTATTTGCTCTTCCGCAAATCGTTGCGAGGGCTTTAGATATATTTATGAAAGGCATTTCAATGTCCAGAAAATTCCAGCTGGTTTCGGCAGCAATTTTGATTGCGATTCTGGTTATTCCTTTTTCAATTAATGGTGAAAGCAGATACGATAGCGATCTTATCAGGTTTGATTTCGTTAGTTTTTCTTCGGGTGAAGGTATTCCGCAATCGAAAGTTTTGGAGCTCGATTTTGACGGTTTTGCGCGCGATTTTGGTTATTATATTGTGCAATTTTCGGTACCGTTGGATAATTCGGTTAGAGAAAGGGTTTTACAGGCGGCCAAAGGCACTGTTTATGGCGCGCGCAGTTTTGGTTTTATTCCGGATAATTGTTTGGTCTTTCGTTTATCCAAAGGCAAGCTGGATGCGGTTCGCGCTTTGGACGAGGTTCGATGGATCGGGGAGTATGAGCCGCAATTCAGGATTTCGGAGATGTTGCTCGATGACCCCAATCCGGCCGATGATGACGGCAGGATCAGGATTTTTGTCAATGTTTTTAAGGGCGACGATTTGGGTGGCCTGATTCAGCGGATAACTGCCATGGGCGCGGATTTGGTGGAGAGTGGAAGCAACGATTTTCACGAATATGCGCTTTTTTCTGTCAAACCGGAGATGGAGCGCGAAATCGCTCTGGCTGCGGTTCAGTTCGAGGCCACCGAATGGGTCTCGCGTCGAATGCCAAAGTTCCCCAATAATGACTGGTCGCGATGGATAAATCAATCTTATAATACATCGGGAATGGGCAGTGCCGGCAGCGGATGGTATGCGCAGATGTCCGCGGATGTTACCAGAGTGCCCATTCATCGCCACGGCATTTATGGCGATGGTCAAATCGTGGGATCTTCGGACACCGGTTTGGATTACTATTCTATCTATTTCTGCGATAACTCGCCAACTGCGCCGCCGTTTATCGATTACGGCACATCGACCAACTGGACTTCGACGGTTGCCGACAACGGCCATCGCAAAGTGCGTAGCTATAGCAAACACACGGTCAGCGGCAATTCATCCAATTATATCGATGCATGGTCGGGGCACGGAAGCCACGTTAATGGCTCTATCGGTGGCAACAACGAAGATCATATCCCGCCGAACACAACTTTCGACGCCGGCGACGGTATGGCGCCGCTTTGCCGTCTGGTTTTCTCCGATTTGGAAGGCTCGAGCGAAGGCGCATTATACGCACCATCAGATATAGCCAACACTCTTTTAAAATATGCATATAATCACGGCGCGAGATTGCACAGCAACTCGTGGGGAAGCCGTTATTCGGGAAGCAGTGCGGGTACTCATCCTTATAATGATGAATCGCAAAATCTGGATGAATTCATGTGGAGCAATAAGGATTTTCTGGTCTTTTTCTCTGCGGGAAATAGCAACAGAAGCAATGGTTTCTGGTATCCTCCCGATGGGGTCAACGGCGAGGGATTATCCAAAACTACCGTAACAGTTGGCGCAGCCGAGTCTGGCTCCGGGTCGGGCAACGAAACCTGGACAAACCCGGGAAGCACAATCGATAACGATCCGGAAAACTGCGCGATTTTTTCATCGCACGGCCCTTCTTCGGAAGGTATGCGCAAACCTAATTTGACCGCATGCGGCGGATGGTATATCTTCTCTGCCGATGCCGACGATGGCGGTTCGCTTTGCCATACTGGCATGGAATATATGGGTGGAACTTCGATGTCCACGCCGACCACCGCGGGGCTTGCCGCACTGGTTCGCGAGTATTATATGGACGGTTATTATCCCGGTGGTTCGGAGAATTCCCCCGATGGTTTCACGCCCTCCGCAGCATTGACTAAAGCCACTTTGCTCGCTTCGTGTCGAAATATGACCGGCGAATATACAATCGATGATTTCGAAGATTCCGGCCATCAGGATGTACCCTCCATGGGTCAGGGATGGGGACGTGTTACTCTGGACGATGCGCTTTATTTTGACGATAGCTACGCTTCGGATGTGCGCGATCTGGAAGTTCACGATATCTCCACAGGATTCAGCTCCACCGGCACACATAGCTATACTATCAATTGCGGGACATCGACCAGCGAATCATTCAAGGCGGTTCTCAGCTATTCAGATTACCCCAGCACACCGGGATCTTATTCTATCGTAAATAATCTGAATCTCGAGGTGGTTGTCGGCGGCAGTTCCTATAAGGGCAACGTTTTCGCTTCGTCGGGGGCAAGATCGGTTACCGGCGGCAGCTACGACGCTCTCAATCCGGATGAAGTGGTTTGGCTGGACGGTTCCACGGTTGCCGGACAGCAGGTGGAGGTCTATGTTCATTGCACTTCGGTGCCTTACGGTCCGCAGCCTTATGCTCTGGTGATGGTGGGAGATTTCTCTCCCAATGAGCCTTCGCTAAGCTATGCGAGTCATTCGCTTACCGAGCTTTCCGGGGACGGCGACGCTTATCCGGAGAAAGGCGAATCTTTCAGGATGCCGATTAGCCTGTCGAACGCCGCAGGGGCTGCTTCGGCAACTACAGTTACCGGTACTTTGAGCGAATCCGATGCCTATATCACTATCACCGATAACACCGGCAATTGGCCAGATATCAGCGCCGGGGCCACCGCTGGCTCAAATTTCAATCATTTCAGCTTCACTATTGCCGATAACGACGCCACCTGCGATCATGTGGCGGAATTTATAATCGATTGGGACTGCGAATCGGGGACTTACACCGGCACGGACAGCTTCGATATTACTTTGGGATGTCCCGATCCGGTGCTGGAATACGCCAGCAACTCTATCGACGATGGCACGGGCGGCGATGGCGACACTTACCCGGAACCGGGCGAGACCGTGGTTATGCACGTCACTTTGAATCACACCGGCGGTGCCGATGCCGACGATATCAGCGCGACGTTATCAGAATCGGATGCCTATATCACCATTACCGATAACGCGGCGGACTGGCCGGATATCGATATCGGTGGCTCCGCGGAATCCGATGCGGATCATTTCGAATTCACTATCGGCGGCGGATGTCCCAACGGCCATGTGGTCGATTTCACACTCGACTGGAATTGCTATTGCGGCTCCGGCTCTGAGAATTTCCAGGTAACAATCGGAGGGCCTCGTCCTGAGCTGGTTTACGCACCCGATCCAATTTTAACAGAGATCTCCGGCGACGGCGATATCTATCCCGAACCGGGCGAGAGTTTCCGAATGGCTATCGAGCTTTACAACGACGGCACGGCCAATGCTACCGGGATCTCCGGTCGTCTGTCCGAATCCGACGCTGATATCACTCTGGACGACGGCGCGGCGAGCTGGCCGAATATCGCAATCGACGACACGGCAAGCTCTCAGCCCGATCATTTCGCTTTCACCGTGGGAAGCTCCGCAGTTTGCGGCCATGTGGTGCAATTCACTTTGATAGACACGGCGAACTTCGATGTGGTGGATACGAACACTATCGAGGTTACTATCAGCAGTCCAGATGCGGACTTGAGCTACGATTCCCATGTGGTTAACGATGCCGGCGGCGGCGATAGCGACGGTTATGCGGAGGCCGGCGAGAGTTTCATTCTGGAGATTACTCTGGCAAATTCGTCGGTGGCCAGCGCCGAGGATGTTAGCGCGACTATCTCTGAGAGCGACGCCTATATCACAATTACAGACAACGCGGCCGATTGGCCGGATATCGCACCTTCCGGCTCGGAAAGCAGCTTGAGCGATCATTTTGCCGTGCAGGTCGATCCGCTTGCGCCCTATAATCACGACGCCACCATTACTATTAATTGGGATGCCTATTGCGGCTCCGGCAGCGACAATTTCACTTTGACTATCGGCGATCCATCGAATAGCCCACCGGGAATTCCCGGTCTGGATCGGCCATTTCCTTTTGAAAGAGTGGGCAACGGCGCGTCTTCGACAACTCCCGCGCTTAGCTGGGATATCCCTTCCGATTCCGACGGCGATCATCTCAATTTCGAGACTCGATTTGGCGTGAATCGATCAATGAGTGGCGCGACCACTATCGATTCACGGTCCGACGATGCCGGATTTACTCCATCGACTCCGGTCGTTTCGGGAATTGGCTCCGAGCAATATGTTGTCGGTTCGCAATCCGAGGGATCTTTGACCGACGGTACCACTTACTGGTGGGAATCTCGCGCCCACGATGCCAACCAATGGGGCAGCTATGCCGACGAGCGTTCGTTTACAGTCGATGTGGCGCGTTCGCTTTCTGATTGGCATCAAACCACCGACGAGCAGTTCTCCACTGGCACGGCTACCGATGTGGAGATCGCTTCGGATAAGGTTCATGTCAGCGGAATGAACATCGTTTTTGAAGACGATTTCGAGAGCTACAGTTCGCTGGCCGATTTCGAGGCGGAATGGTCAACCAGCGGAACTCATTATTCATGGCAAACCGCCAATTATCATTCTGCGGGGCACGCCATTCGTATAAATGATGGTGTAACCAACGCCAGAAGCTATTTCTATCACAGTTTTACCGATTTAACCGACGGCTTTATCGAGTGCTGGTCGATGACTCAGAGCACTTCGGATGAGCAAGAGGTACTTCGAATTTACAACAGCGCTTCGGAAAGAGTCGGTCAGATATACTATCGATCCGGTTATGTGGCTTATTGGGACGGTTCCGGCAGAACCAATATGATGGCTATCGACCCCGGTGTTTGGCATCACTATCGTATCGAGTTCGATTGTGCTACGGATCAGGCCAATGTTATTATCGACGGCAGCTCGACATTCGGACCTTTCGATTTCATTGAATTATCTACAGCGCTGCGTTTCGTAATGACTGGAGCTTATACCAATGGTAATTACACCTGCGATTCCTATTTCGACGATTATATTGTGGGGCAGGAAGGCGGCGCGGGCAGCGGCACGCTTGTCTCTGAGCCAGTTATCTTCGATTGGAACGACGGACTCGGCGCGTGGGATAAAGTGATGTGGACTCAGGACGCCGGCGATTCTATCGAAGTTGTTGTGGAGCAAGTGGTTAGCGGAAGCTGGAGTCCTTATGATTCCGCGACAGCCGCCAGTTCAGCTTCGGCGGGAACGCTGGATATCTCCGGGCTGAGCGCTGCCGATAGCATACGTCTGCGCGCCAAACTCGAGGTAAACGGCACGGTCGAACCGGATATGTACGATTGGACGGTCAGCTGGGCACCGGATGTCATTGGAATCGAAGTTCGCAAGGGTGGGCCTTCCGGGCCGCTTTATAACAGTGCACCGTGGAATATCGGCCAACTTGGCGAGGGAATCGAGATTGTCATGGCCACCGGCGATGTGGCTTATATCGAGAACACCGGCACGGTTCCGGTGGACTTGAGTATCAAGGCAAACACGGCAAGCTGGGTTCTGTCGGATGTTTCCGGCGCGGATTCTGTGGTGATAATGGGTTTATTTGCTTCGAATAGCGAATCGCCTTTGACCACTGAATTTGTCTCGCCCAGCGATGCTATCGATGGCAGCTATAAGCCTGCTGGCGACGGCGATTCCGGAGCGTTTGGCAGCTCGGTTTCCGACGGTACCGACATTGCGATTTCCGCGGGCAGATATTTATATATCTATTTCAAATCCCCGGACAGCAACACTCAGGCCGCTCAGCAAACGATCACCATATATATCCAGGCCACGGGGAGTTAGGTTTAAGGGGACTCTATTAGAGGGTATTTTCCTTATAATAATCGTAAATCTTATAGAAGGTCTTTACGAAATTTGAAAAACCATCGTTCACAAATGTGAAAATATCTTTTAATTTATAATTTGGTTTGCCAGTAATAACTATATCTGCATCAATTGTATTACCCTTAAGAGGAGAATATATCTTCTTATTTTTTATTTCTAAACATGAACCTAAACCTTCAAGTGATGGCGGTTGCTTATGAACCCACTCATTTCGATATTTCATCGTTTTTATCCATGGATTTTCATCTCCATCCATAAGTATTTTTAAGTATTGTGTAATTTCATGATTGGGTTTTTTCTCTCTTAAATACTGACCGATTTTACGTTGTCTGCTCCAGTATTTTTTTCCATTATTACCCTTTTTAAACTCTTTTAATTCATCTTTTTTGATATCGAGCATAGATACTATTCCATTAGCCAAGAATTCACCAGCTGCATAGAGTCTTAAAGCAATATTATCCAAATAATATTGGCATAAGACTAAACCCGCTTTAATATTTGGTGGGTTACGCTTTTCAAAATACCAAATCTTATTTCGATAGTATTCATTTAGTGAAAATCTGGATAAATATAACATATCATTCGTATTCTTAAAATAGACCATAGTAGTAGTTACGACTTCTATGTGTCTAAACTCAGGTAACTTCTCATTAATTTCATTCATGGTTTTCTTGTCGAGATGTATTTCCACGATTTCTCCCTCCCCTATTTCAGGTATATGGCGCGGGTATTAAGTTTCCGCGTGCCCGAAGATATCAGGTATATACCGCCGGGAAGATCGGATTTGGGCTGCCAATCGATATAATCCCTGTCGCCGGTAATCCCGATTCTATCGACCATTCGCCCGCGGATATCATAAATTTCGACGCTTCCGCCAGGCTCGGACAACTCGATCCTCAGCGATGAATTGAAAGGATTGGGATAAATAGAAATGCCGGTATTCTCAGGAGTACGGTTTTCCACCACATTCACTATCTCGCCCGATCGATAGAAATTTAGCAGTCGATTGGTTACCGTATCCTGAAACTCCGCGCGATCCGCGGGCGACGGCGGCGCGGAATCCCAATGCGCGAGCTGCGTGCAAACCGTGTCTATCGCCCATTCGATAGCGGGGATGATGTATGTCAACGCCCCTTCACCTGCGCTATTCAAAAGAAATCCCGTATCCAGCCATGGCGGATTGGAACCATCGTGAAAAGCGGAATCGGTTCGAGCCTCGCCCAGCTCGCACATGGGATTCCCTGAACCCGCGACAGAGTCGGGTTCATCCAGCGCCGCCGGGAAAACGGGGACCGGCATAGCAACCACGGGCACGCCCAAAAATCCCCATATCAAAGCATCCGCGGGATTCCCACCTTCGCCAACACCCATAACCACACCACTCGCGTGTGTGTTGGCATTGCACACAGTCTGAACTTCAGTAAAAGGCCCGGTATCCACCCATCCCACCGGCATACCCGAAAAAGAGCCGGTCCACGGCAGCGGATAAGGATCCTGGCCCGGATAAAGCAAATCGGTAACCACATGCTTTATGACAAATTCGGTGTTCAAAGAATCACCAACCGCAGCATCGGCCATAAGCTGATACGCCCGCTCCATCCGGTTCTCGCCCACTCTGCCACTTCCCCCAATATACGCAAAATTCGCTCTAACCACAATCCCCAGCGAGTCCGGCTCATAGCGCGCGTGCTCATCGACAGAACATTCGAAAATCGCCCCGCCACCGTAAGCATCGCAAACACCATAGCATGCCTTGGTCGAACGCCCCGTCGCATCCGTAGAATCGATAATCCTCTGAAAATCACCCACCGAATCACAGCGCTGAAGAGCATAATTCATCATCGAACCATTGCTCAAACCACTTCCCCATCCAGAAACATTGTAAGCCGCAGACTGAACAATACCAAACCCCACCTCGTTAACACCCATCCACGCAGTCGAACTCCCCACATAACTGTTCACCGCATAAGCATAACCGCTGCTAGGAATAATCACCTTGAATTCCAAATCCCACCCGGTAATATCCCTGTTCTTAAAGACCACAGGACGACCATCAGTGGTAGCATCGCCCAAAACAACCCCAATAGTACACCCCAAAAGCGCACCAGCTAATAATATCCCGCAAATTACTCTATATAATCCATTCATAATCTCTCCAATCAAAAAATTTCCTTCGATAATACATTATACCTAATCGCACTCCACTGCGCAATAATTTCGGTTGCAGAGGGCTGGAGGGCGGGGAAGGTGGCGGGGAGCGCGGGGCGGGGCGCGGGGAGCGGGGGGCGTGGGGGGCGGGTCGGGCGGGTCGGGAGGCGGGGCGTGGGGAGCGGGGGGGCGATGGCGGGGAATTTGCCCTTCTTAGCAAATTTGCTGACAGAGCCGAAGGGGCGAGGAGGAAGGGCGGGTGGAAGGGCGGGCGGAGGCGAAGGGCCTGGCATATGCAACGAAAATCGCGGATATACGGAAGGGCTGGCGCGGGAGCGGTAGGGAAATGGGGAAGGGATTTTTGCGGTCGAAATATAATAGTCCAAAATCCTCATTCGACCATAGCAAAAATCGTGACAGCCCGCCGCGTGGCGAGGACCACAGCCAAAGCCGGAACAAGATTCTCCTTCAACCAAACCCAACGTGAATAAGGATTTGCCCTTTTTAACGTTGTAAAGACGTTGCATGCAAAATCTCTACAAAATGAGATGGGGCAATAATCCGATTAATCCCAATTAGACCATTTATAGAATTCATTTCCGTCGGCTTCAACCGACGGTAGGCTATCTAAAACCAAATTGCCAATATCTGCGGGTTGATTTTCCCGTAAACTTATATTATATTTTAAAAATAGCACTCAGCGACATATAAACTCCGAGGTGAATAAAAATGAAAGGTATAATTCTGGCTGGCGGCTTTGGAACGCGGCTAAGACCGTTGACATTCAAGCTTCCAAAGCCGATGGTGCCAATTTTGGGGAGACCCATGATGGAACATGTGGTCTCGGTGTTGCGCGAAGCTGAAATCACCGACTGCGTGAGTTTACTCTTCTACGAACCAGAGTCTATCAAAAGCTATTTTGGCGATGGCTCCAATTTCGGCGTTAACATGAACTACGTGCTTTCTCGTGGAGATTGGGGTACCGCTGGCGCTGTCAAGAATGCCGCGGGTTATGTCGATGATACCGTGGTGGTGATCTCCGGCGATGTCCTCTCCGATTTCGATTTGAATAAAGCAATCGAATTCCATAAAAACCGCAAATCATCGGTAACTATCGTTCTAACAAGAGTCGAGAAACCGCTGGCATTTGGAATCGTAATTATCGATCCAAAGACCGGAGAGATAAAAAAATTCCTGGAGAAACCCGCATGGGGACAGGTTTTCTCGGACACTATCAACACTGGAATATATGTCATCGAACCGCACGTTTTGGATTATATACCGAAAAAAGAAGAATTTGACTTCTCAAAAGACCTTTTTCCGCTGCTGATGCAGAAAAAAGAACCGCTTTACGGTTATGTCGCCGACGGTTACTGGCGGGATGTAGGTAATCTGCGAGAATATCGCAGAGCCAATGAAGATGCGCTTAGCGGCAGGATCGAGCTAAATATTCCGGGCGAGATGAAGCAATTCGGAGAGGCCCGTGTTTTTATGGGCGAAAATGTCGAAATCGAAGATGGCGCCGAGTTCGAAGGGACGGTGCTTCTCGGCGATAATACCAGTGTACGAAGCGGATCTTATATCAGCGATACGGTGATCGGAAACAATTGCAAAATAGGCCTTTCCGCAGAAATTCATAAGGCGGTTTTATGGAACAATATCGCTATCGGAGATAAAGCACATCTCGACGATTGCACCGTCGCAAGCAATGTCGATATTGGCGATTCGGTGGTAATCAGCGATCATAGCGTAATCTCGGAGAATTGCCAGATCGGTGAAGGCGCGCTTGTTTCGCCGGCGGTAAAAATCTGGCCTGATAAAAAAGTAGCGCCGTTCTCCGCAGTCCGCGAATCGTTGGTATGGCAAGATCGAACTTCGGGTGAACTTTTCGCGGGAAGTCGAGTTAGCGGTCTTATCAATTCGGAATTATCGCCGGAATTTGTCTCCCGACTGGGCGCTGCACTTGGTGTATCGATGAAAAAACCGGCCTCGGTGCTTCTCTCCAGAGACTCCGACAGAGCCAGCCAGATCACCGAACGTGCCCTTTTCTGCGGGATGATGTCCGCGGGGGTAAATGTTGTCGATTTAGGAATCGCGCCAATTCCTGTGGTTCGATGGATACTCACGCGCGAAAGCAAATCCGCGGGGGTTCATGTCCGTAAATCTCCACGCGATATCGAGGGCCAGGATGTAATCTTTTTCAATGGTAACGGAACCGATTTGTCAACATCGCAGGCACGCGGAATCGAGAGATTATTCAATCGTGAGGATTTTATGCGCGCCGATTATAAATCGCTGGGCAAGTTAGAACGTCCAGCGGGAAGTCTCGATGATTATCGCGAACGTATGCTCGATTATGTGGATTCTGAAAAAATCGCAGGGCACGATTTCCGAATAATAGTCGATTACTCATATGGTGGAGCTGCCGGTGTTTTGCCGTCGGTACTCTCCAATCTGAATGTGGATGTTATTAATATCAACGCTGTGGTCGATCCAAACCGAATTACTCGTACTCGAGAACGTCGCGAGGCCGACCAACAACGTCTGGCAAATATAGTCCGCGGATTGAATGCCGACGCGGGTTTTATGATCGATCCTTCCGGAGAAAGCCTTCATCTGGTCGATGATCATGGAATGCTTTTGGATGATGACGCTGCGCTTTGCACAATACTCGATCTGGCAATTCATACGCTGTCTCCAAAATCTGTGGCAGTACCGATTTCAGCTACTCTGGCGGCAAACTATATTGCACGCGATGCCAATATCGATCTGAAATTCACCAGAAATAATCATCTCTCCATGATGGAAGCGGCACTTTCCGGTAAAGTCGATTTCGTGGGTGGAACACGTGGAGGATTTATTTTCCCGAAATGGCTTTTTGCCGCCGATGCTATGTTTGCGATCGTCAAAATCCTGGAGATGATGGCTGAAACGGGTATGAAATTATCCGAAATTTCCGCTAAAATCCCTGAGTTTATGCGTGGCGAAGATACTTTCAAATGTTCGTTCGATAAAATGGGCCGCTTGATGCGCGGCGTTATGGAATGTACTTCAGACAAGCCCCGCGATGTTATCGACGGAATCAAAATCTACTCCAGCGATTCGTGGATCCTCATTATTCCGGATAAAGAATATCCCACGATTCATCTTATCGCCGAAGCTCGTACCGAAACCCTTTTGAACGATACTCTTGCCGAATATCGAGATTTACTCGCCGATCTCATGTAGCGCGCGTCGCGCTCTTCGGACAAATTGTCCGAAGAGCTGCGGCCAATCGCGGCAAAATCGATAATTACTATAATATCGATGCCGCGATTGGCCGCGATTTCCAGCGTTGAAAACGCCTGGAAATCGCGACGCGCGCGGAGGGGCGTGGTGTGGTTTGGTTGCCGAAGCAAAAAAATGCTTTTTAACTAGAATCTAAAAAGGGCTTGACTTGTTTTGATCCATAAGTTAAAATTCATTATATATAGTGAATTGTTTTGAATATGAATCCTTTATTTTGGGGGAGAAAAAATATGAGCAAAAGCTTTAAGCTTATATACTTAGCTATATTAATTCTTGCTGTGGCAGCGTTTGCAAGACGTGGCCTGGAGCTCACCAACACTTTGGCTGGTAAAGTCGAAGGCGACAGATATGGCACTCGTGTAGCCTCGGCGGGCGATGTCAATGCCGATGGTTATATGGACATGCTGGTCGCTGCTCCTGGCAGCTATCAATCTCAGAATTATAGCGGAAAAGTTTATCTATATCTCGGAGGCAAAGAGCCGAAAGAAGCGGATTTGGTTTTGGACGGTGAGTCCAGCGGCGACAGATTTGGCATTTCCATGACTCGTTTGGGCGACATCAATGGCGATGGCTACGGCGATTTCGCTATTGGCGCCGATAAAAACGATGAAGGCGGTGTCGATGCCGGCAAAGTTTACATTTATTTCGGCGGAAAAGAAATCGATAAAACTCCTGATATTACTATGGTTGGCGAAAGAGCCAACGATTGGTTTGGCACATGTATCGCCGGCGGTGAAGATTTTAACGGCGATAATGTAGCAGATTTTTTGGTCGGTGCAAGTTATGGCGGTAAGAATTACACAGGTATCGTTTATGTATTCCTTGGAGGGGATAATATCACACGTCCCGCAGTTAAGATTGACGGCGAGGATTCGGGTGACAGTTTTGGGGAAAGAATTGTCACCCTTGGCGATATCGACGGCGACGGAATCTCCGATTTCGCAGTCAGCTCTTATTACCATAATAGCGCCGGCCAGAAGAACTCTGGCAGGGTCTATATCTATCGCGGCGGCTCGGTTATCAGCACCAAACCATGGCACACAATCGACGGCTCCAGACCTCAAGCCAATTTCGGATTCAGTATTGCCTGCGCGGGTGATATTAATGCCGATGGCACCAACGATATCATAGTTGGCGCTCCCGGTGACGGTCCGGAAAACGAAGGCGTTGTTTACCTTTATCTTGGTGGACCCGTAGTTCGCGATCCTGTGGCTACTTTCTACGGCGAGCATCCCAAAGACCTCTATGGTTATGTTGTTTGCGGCGCAGGAGATATCAATAGCGATAGCTTCGACGATATTTTCATCGGTTCGCCATTTGCAGATGTTGGCGATTATCGTTCAGGCCGAGTTGAGATTTTCCATGGCGGAAAAGAAATCGATACAATCAACGATTTTCATATTAACGGCAACGATGCCGACTCGCAATGTGGCACTTCACTTTGTTGTATTCCCAAATTCCTCGTGCGCAGAACACCTATATACGCTGTCAGCGCTCCAGGTCCTCTTGGCAATGGCAGAACGTCGTTCTTGTATATCTATAAATAATATTTTCAAATAACGAAATTTCAAAGGGGAGTAATTATACTCCCCTTTTTTTATCCATATCTCTCCGAAACCCACTCATCACGACCGTCTCGTCGAAATACTTTGAATACAACTCCAGAATACATCCCCATCGCTTTTATCAGATCTCTTTCCGTAAGCTTTGGATCCTTTCTTTCTATCCATCTCGCGATTTTTGGAGACATAAATACAGTATATCTCGCAACTCCAACCTGGAAAGTAATTCTATAGAATCCATTACTCATTTTTTGCGGTGTGGGATATGGGAAATATCCAATCATAGACTCACCATATGGTAATCTAAGCTCTGGATAACGCCTCTTCATGCTTAACTTCCTTTTCAATTTCACATAATTCACTCGATAAATATTCTTTATGCAATCTACGGATTCGCTTAACATAATTAACAGTTTCCACATACGCTATATGCAACTCCAGATCAGCATAACTCACCGGATTGTGCCGAGCAATCAGCTTTTTCACTCTCCCCAATCCACAATTGTATGCAGCAAACATAGCCATCATGCGATCCTCCCAATTGTCAAAATGCCCCAGTCTATCCCAACAAAATCTGTCATACCATATTCCTGCTTCAATGTTGCTCTCTGCATTGAAGATTCCCCCTAAATGACGCAAACTATAAGTTATCTCTCTCCATGTTGCAGGCATAATCTGCATAACACCCAATGCCCCGACTGGTGATTTTGCTTTTTGCTCAAATCCGCTCTCAGCAGCACCTTGCGCCGCAAACCATAACCATAATCCACAGTCATCAACAATATCTCCAAAATACTCTTCCGTAAATTTCCTGAAATGCTCCTTGTATCGTATCACAATTCTCCTTCTGTGTTGGGCAGCACGATTATTACTCCCTTCTTTAAAACGTGATAGCCCTGTCGGGCTAACGGCTGGCGCGGAGTCGGGAGGGATGCGCTGTGCCGGGTGAAGGGAACCTGTTGCTGCGCCAGCTTTGCAACAGGCGTGCCAGCCGTCGAGGGTTGTCATGCCCATTGCTATGTGCTCATATGGTATTATTTATTATATTATTTAGCACGCAACGGCTCCCATTTCCCCTACCTCTCAACTCTCACGCCAACCCTTAGTTTTCATCCTTTCATAACTTGCATATTTTTTTCGATTATTGATTTTGCCAATTCTCTTCTAGCCATTGCTCGATTTACATCGTTATCTTCGAGTTTACATGCGTTTATTAGTCTATCTATTCCTTCGTCGATCCATTCGCTCCACCGCGCATTTGGCGCAAGCAGCCGAATTTCGTCTGTAATCCTATCGGCAATCAGAGCGATTTCGTGCGCGCGTGCCAAGCGGCTTTCATTTTCGTAGATCCACGGTTTCAGGTATCTTCCGGCGATATATCCTAAAACCATCATTAGAATTGGCACTGCTGCTTTGACAAGCATTATATTTATTATTTCATTCATTATTATTCTCCATTTCATATTTTTTGTCCAGCAATAGATCCAGCTTCGATTCAATTCTGATAACTGTTTCCCGCTGGCACATTATTATTTCGTCCATTTTATTTATTCTTGATGACAGTTCCATATATGTCAATCCCCATACAGTTCCAATTAATCCCACCAGGATTGCTGAGAGTATTGGCATAATTTTCCAGAACGCCTCTCTATAACCGTTTCCTCTGTCCATTTTATCTTGTCACATCCCACTTTACGATAAACGAACTTTTCCAGATTGTTTCGCGATCACCGTCCGGGAAAGTGATTTGAATATCGGCAGCGTATCTTCTAGGAGTTATATTTGTCTGCGCTGAATCGAGATATAGCAACATTTCTCCGATTTCTGACTCACTTATTTGCAACGTATCACGAATCATTACTATTGTGTCACTCTCGCCCTCACGCGCCGTAAATATCGCTTCTGCGCCCGATATATCCACCGTATCGCTTTCTGCATCGAGAACAGTTATTTGAATTCTACGTGAATCTCCTTTATATACCTCTATAGGCCGATTTGCAGTCGCGCCTATCATTGCCAGATAACGATCTTCAGTCATTGTTAGAATAAATGGTGATGCTATTGTGCTTCTCCAGCATCCGGTTCCATGTAATGTTTCAAGCGTCTCTGCAGTTTGCGATGCTATTGTATTTGGATTTACAGCGCCAATTGTAAATATAGTTGTATCTGCAAGTGAATCTTCCCAATATGCTGCTATTATTGCATTTGCGAACATAATACTATCCGGAATATTGCTTTCATAATTCGCCGATTTTCCAAGTATATCCATTTCCACCCAATCAATTATTGTATCCTCGCTGCATATCACGCATACAAATGCCGAGTCTGGCATAGTGATATAGCCATCAGAGCCGATTAAATCAACATTTATTGGATACATATATCCAAATGTAGCTACAATTATTAATATTGTAAGTATCCATTTCATTTCATACTCCTTCCGGATGTTTTTATCCCCCATAATATCTCATTATTTTCATTCTGTGGCCAACTCTCTGATTCATATGGACTCGCATATCCAATAGCTGGAATCCCCTCATTAGAACGAAACCACTTTCCTTTTTTATCATATATCGGTGCAAATAGTTGTCCCATTTGATTCTTACCGATTGTCAATGCACTATCAGCTCGAGCTGTTCGAGTGCTATCAATTTGAGGATCTAAATCGAAATATTCAATTGTTTTTGCTATATCTACAGTGTCGTACTCACAATCGTATATTATTGTGCCACAACAGTTTACATCGCATAACTCTCTCAATCCAACATCGCAATTATTGAAAATAGTGTTCATCAAATTCAAATTGCATGTTGTTCTATCTGCGTATATTCCTGTACTCATCGAGTCAAATGTGCAGTTAATTATATCTCCATTTACTACTTCGTAGTGAGTTTTTACCCCTGTACCACCAATTAGCAGGCATCTGTTCATCTCAAATGATGCTGCATCTGAAATATATATACCATAGGTGTTTACGCTAAATAAATCGCAGTCGAATCTCGCATAACCGCCACTTACATATACTCCGCTTTCACCAATATATTTATTACTATTTGATATTACAGAACTTGCGTTGTATGCCTTTATGGATCCATATACAGAGTGATTACCATATAATTTAGAGTTACTTATATATATTACACCATCTGTTATATATATACTCATGTTTCCAGAATTACCTTTTACATAAGATGAATCTATATATATGTTTCCTTTCGACCATACGGTTCCTGCTCCGTAACCTGTGCAATCAAGGGAACATTTATCCAAATATATATTGCTGTAATATGAATATATTATATAGTCTGATGGCATACTTCCAATCATGTTTTCGATTATCGCACCCTTCTCGAAACGATAGCCAACATATGATATATCGACACATCTTCTCGCTGAATCACCATCAATAAACCATTTCCCGGAATCAGGCCATGATGTTATCAAACAACCTTCATGATTATCCGATGTTAAAGTTAGCGTTTCGGCAAAATTCCCCGCAATTAACATAGTATCACCAGGCGAAGCTATACTTGTAGCTGCTCCAAGCGAAGCGAATGCTGAATCCTTACAGCTTCCCGCGTTAGAATCATCTCCCATTTCAGAATGTACCCACCATTGTGAAGCCATTGCTATAGATGCTAATATCACCAATAATATTAGTCTTCTTGCCATTTGTACCACCTTCCCTTTTCCGGACATCTCGCTAAAAACCTCCTCGTTGAATCTTGAGGTTCACAATAGCCAATTTCGTGTTTCAATAGTGGCTCTAATTCTTTATAATAAACAATCTCAGCATTTCTTGTTTTCCCTGATATCGATGTATCTATCGCTACCACCTCTTTAGATTGAAAAATCACCTCTGTTGTATCATTATTTATAATACTTTTTGCGCTATCACACGATATCTCAACCCAGCTGCTTTCTCCATATATAACTACGGAAATCGCGATTAGTATTAATATAATAACTTTCATGCTAACTTCCCGTGCTGTTCGTCGTGATTGTGAACCTAACAAAGAAACCATCAACGCCCGTTTTCATCCCTATCCAATTTGCAATGTAAGCACCGTCAGGTATAGCCATACTGCTTTCTGCAGGTTCTGTCAGCCCACCCATAAGGTCACCAATTTCTATTTCAGAAATTTGAAATCCGTCATCAGATAACTGATTATGCAGCATATTACAGACTTCTTCTTTTGCTACCATTGCATCATCATATCTATTTCTACTTCTAAATAGACAAATTAATAATATATCACCTATTTGAGTTGTCTCACATATGTCTGCAGTGATAATTCCAGCCATTCCAACGGGAAATTCCGACATAGACAATCTTGATAAATCATCGATATTTCTTTTAATATGGGAAAATATAACGTTAGAATTGCTATTTTTTAAAGCATATAACTGTTCACATACAGTATTTAATGCTCTATCGAGTTCAATCATAATTATCCTTTCTAACGAACCAATTGAGGACCTGTTGTTTCAAAGCCATCAATTTCTATCTGTTCTAAAGCTCTCTTCAAGCTCTCTTCATATTTCAGCGCATAATACTCGGCTTTTCTTAAGTAATCTCCGCTACTACCAGAATTTGCATAGAATACCAATTGCAGATTTAGATATATCGCGCTTTCTCGAAATACTTCCGGATTTACAATGCAATCCAGGATATCTGCGGATTCGTATCCCCTGAAATGGTTTTTAATTCTGGATCCGATTATCGCCAAAGTCATATCTCTACGATCGATACGTTCTAAATCTCCCAGATGTTCGGGTTCGATATCATAGAGATCATTAACGTCATATAATATTATATTCTCGAAACTCATCATACTCCTTATAACAAAGGGGACGTGATTATACGCCCCCTTTATATATTATACTATATTGTTATGTTTAGCTGGTTGTAAGCCCCTTGATCAATCCATGCCCCTGAAGCGCATTTCGCATTTCCAGGGTATATTCTCCGATTAATCTACGTGCAATATAGTCTGAAGCTTGAGACGGTGTGGCCGGCAAATCCGCGAAGTTACGATCTTTCATGGCCACTAAAGCCATTTTCGAAGTATCTATAATTGCGACTTTATCCTGTGGGAAATCTGTGTCAACCACGATTCTTTCCACCATTCCAAGGGGAAGATCGCCAACAAATTCATATACAGCACCGCCTGTCTTCTCATCACTCCATGTAGTTCTCACAATAGGAGTAGATCCGGAACTCAAATTGAATCCGCTTATTTTCCTTGCCTGGAAAGTGTTACACAGCAGTACATTCGGCTTTCCGCCATCGGCTGCAATCATCTCGATCAAATCATTTAGATCATCTGCCGAAAGCGCTGCACTTTCTTTGTCGATAACGTTACCATTCTCAGAATCCAAATAATATAGCACTCCACCCATAGTTCTCGCTACAGTGCCATCTGAAGTGTCCGCATATCTTCTTCCATATATGCATGCATTGTTTAGCTCAACTTCTAAAAGCTGAAGATGGTGCTTTACGTGGAAATCTACAATATCATCCATTGCGTGATGGACTCCTGCTGCGGCAGATTTACTAATTTTAGCTGTTCTATCGAATATCTGAGTGTAGTTGTATTCTGCTGATGGCTCAGCTACAGCATCATAGCCCGGATCGCTACCTTCTGCCTTTGGCCTGCTAACCAGTTTTATCACTGTGTCATCGTCCATCCCAACCGCAGAAGTTCCGCCATAGCCTCTTGTTACGTCGAGATCGTTTCCTGTAATTCCTGTTACTTTCATTATCTCATCGTAACCTGCAAATGCAATAATATCGCCAGCTGCGAACTTATTGCCGTTATCTACAGTGATAGTGGTATCACCTTCAAGAATCGCTCCATTCAGTGCATCACTTGCAGATTCAATAACATCTTCAAGCCATTCGTGCTTGTATGAACGAGCTTCTCCTACGATAGGAATTACGCTCAATAAATTATGCTGTCCGCGGCATACTGTCTCAAATGTTTCTGCCAAATCTCTTTTCATGTTAGAGTAATCGTATGAAGTATCCATTTTTTCTCCTTGTTATTATGTTTCTTTACAATAAGTTAGAGGATCTTCCTCTGGCCCATCCAGGGCTAAATCTATTCAGCTATCCCGCTTTATATAGACTGTCAAATATATTTATTATTTGTAATTAAGTAAGGTGGTGCGATTCTACGAACTTAGTAATAACTTTTTAGTAATTCATAGTTATTTTTCGCACCACCTCAAATTAACTTTATCTAATTTTCAATATCGGCAAAGCTCATATGGAATATTATTCTCTAAGCGCTTTTAACATGCTCATAACATCACCTCTTTTTTTCGCCTTTAAATAGTCACTTTGTTTTGCTCTTGAAAAGCCCGAATTATCAACTTCTAAAAGCTTATTTTTTGAAAATAATTCAGGATATCTTTTCCTTGTTTCAGCAACGGCCTGTTTTACTTTTTCTTCAAGAGTATTTTCAGATGACTCTTTTATATTCGTCAAGCGTCTTGCCGCTTCGATTCGATCGCTTTCAATTCCTTGCTTGAGGGCTTCGATTTTGAAGATGTCTTCTTCTCTTGCCTTAATTGACTCTTTTTTTTCTTTTTCCAGCTCATTTTGTAGAGATTCATTTTCAGATTTCAATTCGTTTATTGTTTGATCAAGTTTTTCTCTGTAAGCTTTTGCCTGTGCATTAGCTTCTCTCTTTTTTTGAATTAGATCGTAAACATCTTCTGGCCTTGAACATAACTCTTCCACAAGTTGCGCGTCTTCTCCAAATAGATTAGCATTCTTATTATTCGACATTATTCTCCTTGCTATTCTCGAACCAATTGCTGTTTTCCGCGTATTTAGCTTCAGCTTCTTCACGAGTCATCTGGAACCTGAGCATCATATAATCGATTGGAGTTGCCATCCTATTATCGATTAAAAACTCCCACTCATCAGCTTCATCTTTTGGTTGCTGTGGAAGCCGTACGTCATGTATAGTAACATTTAGATGAGTTTTATCGCTAAATCTTACTCCTTTAAACGGATGTTCATTCTCCAAATAATCAGCATGGATATTCCAGATTCTCTTTATAAGTTCGAACATCTCCTCTTCGCCGTCCTCGTAGAATGGAACCGCGTTTTGTCGATCCTCAAAAAGCGCCAGATTTTCCATGACCAAAGCAAATCCACTCTTCTGACTTCCAGATATGCTGTAATTTGCAGAGCTTATATGATAAGCATTTGCTAGCCTGGTTATCGATTGTTGAATCACTTCCAGGCACTCTCTTATCGCTGGATTTGGCGAAACAAATTTGAAATCAGGTGAACCTTCGCCCAATCTCCCAAGTGGTATCGAAATTGGTTTTCCCGGAGCTACGGTTATTTTATCCTGCCCTTCGTACCCAATTAATACAGGCACGCTAAACGATTGCATCTTGAGTAAATGATTTAACTGCACCAGTTTGAGATTGATTGCATCCTGTACTACAGTCAAATCTTCACCAGAATCGACAAAATAACTAGACACCGGGAGCGTTTCTGTGAATCTTACAAACGGCAATACTCCATATGGATTGATATTCTCCGGATTATTCGCCATTCTAATAATTTTACCATCTGCAGTAAAGCGGCGATATTTTTCATTGTCCCAATAATGATAGATAATCGGCATGCTTTCAATGCTATCGCTCCCCGGACGACTGTATATAATAGCTCTGGGCTCTGTTGGATCACCCTGTTCCTGAATAATATCTATTTGATCCGGTGTCAACACATCCAGGCGAATACACCCTCTTCTAAAAGATGGCTTGATAACCACAGTTCTACATAGTTTTGCCAACCGGTTTACTGTTTTCATGGTAGCCTCGTATCGCGCATTTCCCATTATCCAATCCCATAATTTCTTCTCCTGGGGATCGACTTCACCCGCTCCTGAAGTCAATGTTCTAGAGGCCCCACTGCGATATATCAACGCCGAACCATCCACAATAGTCTTTATTACATTGATAAATTCCGGTTCCAAACCGAGACTTTTCCAATCCAGATATCTCTCTCTTAATAATTCCATTAAATATGGTATTTGTCTATCATTATAATAATCTATACGCTTTTCCATTTCCCCTTTGAAATTGGCTCTTATGGATAGTTTTGCCGCTATAAGCGTCCTCTCAACCCATTCCTCAGCTCTCGATTTTCCTATCATTTCGCTCTCCTATTTTTTATATTAACATTATATTATGCTTATTACTTATGCGCCACCAGATTATATATCTGGTTCCTCTTGAATTGCCCGATTTATGTTAAATCATCGTCTGTGGCGGACCCGCCGTCTTTCAGACGGCGCAGGCCAGCGCAATGAAGAAATCTCTAATGAGATTTCTTCGAATTATACCTCATTGTGGTTCAGGAGGACATTTATTTATAGGAATCAGTATAATTCGAATTCTGCAAAGCAGTCCATAGCGCTGGCCTGCCTGTCTTTTCTGGACAGGGGCCCGCCACAAAAACGCGGTCGGTTTACAAAATTAGTCTTCTTTGGATGTTATCGGATTTTGTTTGGTAGAACTCATCGCCCGGGCGATCATCTCGCTATCTGGATTATGTTCAAATATTATACGCATCATCACCATTAAGGGCACAGACAATAGCATACCGGCGGCTCCCCATATATAGCCCCAGAACAATAGTCCCAATATGATGGTAAGGGTGTTCAATTTCATCCTATTCCCCATCAATATTGGATCAAGGATATTACCCACAATAGTTTGGACCATTATGAGCAATATTCCATACAGTGCCATACCAAGGCCGAAATCCAGGTATATCAAGCCCATTAATAGTGGTGGTATAGTCGCGATTATCGACCCTATGCTTGGTATGAAATTGAGAACAAACGCCAGGAAACCCCAGAATAGCGCGAACTGGATTCCAAATACCTGGCAAATAACGTAGAAAAGCACTCCGGTAATTGAGCTTACAAGAAATTTCACTCCTACGTAGGATGAAATCGACTTCATTATCGATTCAAAATTTTCAAGAAATGGTTTGCCTTTTCTTTTGCCAAACACGAACATTATATATTCTCGATACTTGCTAAATCCCGAGAGAAGTATTATAAAATAGAGTGCGAAAATAAAAAATGATCCGGTAAAAGAACCTAAAAATACTGCGATCGACCCCAACATCTCGGTTATTCTATCGCCGTTCAAAGACTGAGTTATATTCTGTTTGACCTCATAACTGTATAGCTTCGCTCCAACTAATCCATTTACCCATTCAATTACCATATCGATTCGGCTATTTACTTTATCCATCAATTCAGCGCCATTATCAGCAACTTGCGTCGCTGTCGATGATATGATAGACAAGAAGCCCATTAATATTCCGAGCGTTAAAATAGAAATCAGAGTCACAGAAAGCCAGTTTGGGAATTTTTTCCTATTTAAAAATCCCAGAAGCGGTTCGAGCAACATCACGAAAAACAGCGCCAGAACCAGCGGTATAAGCAGGTTCGACAGAAGTTTCAATATCGCAAACAGCAGCACGACACCGATAAATATTATTACAGACTTCTCAAAATCCATTTTGCTATCACCATTCACAAAATAGATTCTAATAAAAAAAAGTCCAGCATAATTTGCAGAAATTATCGAAATAAATTTCCGTCATTAAATTTACAAATTATTGCGAGACTTCCTAACTCGACAACATTTCTACGCTCAGGATCTTTTTCAGTGCAATTCTACATTGGCCTCGAAATTGCGAAACATTTGTATTAACCTTTAATCGAAATATAGATTTGGACGAAAAAAGAAAGATATTTGTTTCCGCCTTTTGGGTAAGCCTGGGCACTTTTATAACTAGAATTGTCGGGCTTTTCCGGGAGATAGCTATGGCTGCGCTCTTTGGCACGGGAATCGCCGCAGACGCCTTCTCCGTAGCATTTCGCTTCCCAAATCTTTTTAAAATCCTGGTGGGCGAAGGTGCATTCTCCGCAGCTTTCCTACCAAAATTTGCCGAAGTCAAACATCGCGAAGGTAATAACGCCGGATTTGCAATGGCCTCCGGAGTCCTGCTAGCAACAATTCTGCTGGTAATTGTCATCTCGATTTTAGGGATAATATTCGCCCCACAAATAATCGGTTTCATCGTCATCGGATGGCAAGGTGATATTGCGCGCAAAACACTAGCAGTCAAGCTTGTCCGCGTTATGTTCATCATGGTTACCTTTACAGGACTTGCCTCTTATTGTCAGGCAATTCTAAATGCACATCACAAATTTTTTGTTAGCGCCATAGCACCAGCATTACTCAATTTTGCATGGCTTGCAGGAATTGGAATCGCCGCATGGGGTTATGTTACCGAACAAAAACAGATTACAATTGTGGCTGTAGCCGTTGTCATTGGCGCTCTTCTCCAATTTATTTGGCAATTCCCATGGATTCTCAAACTTGGATGGCGATTCACATCACAATTCAGATACCGCTTAAAAGACCTCCTGGAAGTCGGAAAGCTATATATACCAATACTTATAGCATTGGCATCTAACGAGTTTTACTACTTCGCAGATGTCATCCTCGGATCTTTTCTCAAAGGCGGAAGCGTCAGCTCGCTTGCCTACGCTAATCGCTTGCTATATCTACCTTTAGGCTTGATAGGCTTTGCAATCGCAACCGCCTCTCTTCCCGGGATGGCAGATTCAGCCGCGCGCAAAGACAATGAGAACCTGGCTTCTCTACTATCTTATTCCACACGCGCTACTTTCACCTTCTTAATCCCAATCGCTTTCGCCGCAATAACACTAAGATATGAAATCGTGGCACTGCTCTTCGAACGTGGTAGCTTCTCCGCCTCCAGCTCGACCCCCATGGTTGCGTATGCGCTTTTATTCTATATGATCGGGCTTCCTTTTTTTGGCGTACAAAGAGCTCTAACTCAAGGATACTACGCCTTGAAGGATACTTTTACGCCAGTAATTGTCGCCTCTGTTGGCATGATAATCAATATAGAAACAAGCATGATTTTTATGCTTAAACTCGAACATGGAGGCCTCGCTCTGGGATCCAGCATTACAGGCTTTTGCAATACATTTATGCTACTATATTATATTAAACGTATTTTGCCTGAACTCAATCTCAAACCAATAATTATTAATATATTAAAAGTACTTTCTGCCTCTGCCATCACCTCCTGCATTACCTATTACAGCACTCTTTATATCAACCCCTTGTTGGATTTTAATATACTGATCCTTACTAGATTATTGCAACTGGTCATTCCATCTGCAATATTCCTGATCGTATTTACAGCGTTTTCAAAGATCTTCAAAATAGACGAGGTCAAACACGCCTACGACAACATTCTCTACAAATTTCGCAATTAGCCAAAATGCCAATCGCGCCTGGTAAGCGGAGAAATTTCACCTATCATATATCTAATAGCGTCCATGCTATGATCGTGAATATCGTCTTTCTCCGGAACTTCTCCAATTGGCTTCCCGGAGTCATCTGCAGGGTAATTATAACCCATGAAATCATCGATTACTCGTCTGCATCCAGGATCGATTTTCAAGTTTATTTCGCCACCAGCCGAAAGAAGTTTTGCGCGAACCGCATGAACTCCATCCATTAACCCGTAATTGTTTACAGATAATCGATTTATGCCCATCGAAGAGAGATTTATTAAAGCCGATCTTCCTCCAGCTTCCTGTCTCGATTGATGCCCCTCTTTACCGGATATTACCCTTGCAACTCGCTTATAATCTACCTTTGCACGAAAACTCCGTCCACCGATATCCACGGGATCTCCATTGATGGCCTCAGCGAGTTTCTCCGGACGCATATGACTTTCAACTAACTCATCGAAAATATACCATCTGCCTTCAGGCGAAAGCTGCGCCCAGATTATCGCGGTTGGATGAGTCCATCCAAAATCGATTCCTATGTAAATAGGCCAATCATCGATAACGTTCCATGGAGTCGAAAGCACATGTCTATCACTTCTAAAATCGTCATATACGCGTAATCCATCCACTTCAAAACTTGCTTCGAACTGTTGACGAAAGTATCTTGCATCCATTTGCTCACGCGCACGCTCGATGTTCTTTTTATCGATAAGTGGATTGTCAGATGTTTTTGCATAGAACACCTGGCATTCTTCATTCTCAGCCCATTTTTTAATCATCCTATAAACCCAATTTCTACCTCTGGGAGTCGTTGTAAAAAATCCGGGCCCTCCAGTTGAAATCGTGCGGTTTATAAGAACTTCCCAAACTCTGCTTTCAACTTGCGAAGCTTCATCGAGGTGAAACCAATCCAAAGTCAATCCCATCAAGCGTTCTGGCTTATCACCACTTCTAAATAGTATCTTACTTCCATTATCTAGAATCATATCGCCAATCGATGAATTCCATTTGATTACTCTTCCACCGGCAAGCTCTGCATATTGCGGCATCAGTACATCTCTGGCCATTGCCGATGTTGGCGCTACTACCGCACCAACAGTTGGCAATAATAGTGCTCTTTGCAGTCCTTTAACAGTTCCAGAATAAGTCTTGCCACTTCTAACTCCTCCAATCATTGCAGAATATCTCGAATCGCACTCGACAAATTCTCTTTGATAGTCGAAAAGGTCCGGTTCAAATTGTTTATTAGCGGCGTTCCCGGAATTAATCCCAATCTTTTCTCTCAGTTTGCAAAGCACATCCGTAGCAACTTTCAACTCTTTGATATCGAAATCCTTTTTGCTGATAATCCTTTCCATGCGGCTCATCAAAGCTCTTGCGATATCCTGCTCACGTAATTCATCGGCGATATCCAATTGTTCGCTGTCCATAAATTATTACTCACTTTTCTTTGATCTCGTTTCGCGGTGTCGCAATCAATATATGGACGATTTGATTTTTGCAAGCGAACTTGTGCGTTTTTTGGCATAATAATTTATTATGTCCGCTTCCACATTCACTTTGCGAGCTGCATGATACTGAAATGAATTCTTTATTCCGTAAATCATATAGCTGTTAAATAACCCGATTATCGATATTCTTTTTTATTTATTCGATTTTTTCATCACTATATTTATAACACTTGAATATCACGGAATATATAAATTTGCGACGATTAATAAAACACATTGGATAAAACACTTATTTGAACATAATATTATTAAATTATACAATACATTACAGTACTGTTATATACAGTTTCAATACAGTTACTATACAGTTACTATGCAGTTACTATACAAATACTGTACTGTACGGTACAGTTATTTTTTTTTGAAAAAAAAGACGGTACTGTACTGTACGGTACCGTTATAATAATAAACATGCTCTCTATCCTTTGATATAAAATAACAAGTGCCACCATAACTTGCTCTCAACAAATAGCAATCTTATCAATCATATCATCCTTATTCCTTTGTCATCATAAATCCACTTGACTATTTTAGAAAATCCGATATTTTTTTAATATGAATATATTGAGCATGGAAAAAGTAAGTTATATCTACGGCAATGACTGGGTTGCACTATCAGATATAGATTTCTCCCTCGACGAAGGAGAATTTTGCTTTCTGGTTGGTTCATCTGGTGCAGGCAAAAGCACTTTATTGTCTTTGATTTCGATGCAAAACTCTCCTACACGCGGTGTCGTACGAGTAGCAGGTTATTCATCAGATTCAATTAAAAGATTGGATATTCCCTTTCTTAGACGCAAGATAGGCGTAGTATTCCAGGATTTTAAACTCCTTCCAGAAATGACCGCCGAAGAAAACATATCTTTCGTTTTAAAAGTTACCGGTCAACCTGGAAAATATATCAAGAAACGTACAAATGAACTCCTTTCTTTGATGGGAATTAGTCACAAACGCCGCTCTTTTCCCCACGAACTTTCAGGTGGCGAAGCTCAACGTGTCGGTATTGCCCGTGCTCTAGCAAATAACCCGGTCTTGCTCTTAGCGGATGAACCTACCGGTAATCTCGATCCTTATTCTACTGAAGAATTACTTGAATTATTACTAAATATTAACCGTGACGGTACCGCAATTCTTATGGCCACTCATGATACAGCTTTGATAGATAGAGCACCAATGCGCATATTAGAACTTGAAAATGGTCTTTTAGTCGGAGATAGACCACGTGAGGGTCGCTTATGAGGATAGTATTATATTCTATTATTCAGGCTATTTCTTCCTTTTGGCGAAGATCTTTTATTACTTTTCTTTCAATCGTTACCATCACCATAGCATTGATGATTCTCGGCGGTTTCATGATGGTTACTATCAACCTTAAAACCGCTCTTGGTAACCTCCAGAGACAAGTCGAATTGGAATTCTATCTTGACAATGGCCTTACTAAAGCGGATGTCTCTACTTTGTATAATAATATTGAATCTGAGGAGGGTGTCGAATCTGTCGAATTTGTAACAGCCGAACGAGCACGAATCGAGTTTATAGATGAATATGGCGAAGATCTACTGGAAGGACTTCCTATTAATCCTTTCCCGCCATCTATTCGCATAGAATTAAAAAAATCATTTTCAATGGGAGATGCTGTATCTAATCTCGGAGAAAAATACTCGGATCACGATTTTATTCAACAAATATCTGCTCCAAACCTCATTGCTTATAAGCTTGAGAAAATATCTCGAATTTTCCTAATTCTTACTTTCGCCTGGGGTTTTATTCTTATTATCGCTGCTACTGTTATTATTACAAATACTATACGACTTGCAATTGCACAACGCGCGAATAGTATTCATATTATGCAATTGGTTGGAGCTTCTCGTGGGTTTGTCAGAACTCCGTTCCAGCTTGAAGGCTTCCTACACGGAGGGCTTTCCGGAGTTTTTGCATGGCTGATATTATTTGGAATAACCGAAGTTTCCTATTATATTTTTCCCGGGATTATCCCACTTCCTTTATCGCTTAATATTGTATTAGTTATCCTTGGTTCTTTTTTCGGGCTTCTCGGAAGCAGCATAGCATTGAGACGTTATCTTCGTTATTAACTTACAAGTTGTTGGTTATATTGCATTTTCAATTTATATTCCCAAACACCTTCATCCATTTTTATTCAATGAATAATATCATTTTCATTAATATATTTATTATGATATCGCTTACAACTTATTTCTTATAAGTTTATATTATGCTTAACTAGTTATTACCTTGATATACTATCAGATTATTATATTTTTATTATTTTTCATCCTCAAATTGATTTTCATCATATTCTCTTTCGACTTCTTCAGGAGATCTGCTTTCTACGCCATCTCTAACGAAATTATTCGTACTCGATGCAAACAAGCAGTCCTTAAGGTATTCATAATCCAGAGATATGAATCTATCACATACTTGCTTAAGATATATTGATGCTTCATTCGGGAAAAACGCATTTTCAACATGTAATCCCATATCTTTAACTGCCTCGACAGCTGGAGCATAGTCACCATCTCCAGTTATAAGAATACCAACATCGTATAATCCTGCTGCTCCAAATCTCACCAAATCTACCGCAAGATTAACATCCACCCCTTTTTCAACAAGATCGTTTCCACGCTTTTCAACTCTCCCCGTAGTAACTTGTAAATAAGGTACATCCTGGAGGTAAGTCAAAAATTTCTGTTGATTATTGTATAATCTTTCATCATCTTCTTTTTCAAACAATGCTGTATAAAAATATGCTCTAACGAGATCATATTTCCTTGTTAATCTTGAAATAAATTCTTCATAATTAAGATTATAATTTCCAATGTTCTTCTTTAATCCGAAATATAAATTGTTACCGTCAATAAATATCATGGCCTTTTTTACCATATTTCCTCCAAATTCTCGCCGCCTATGTAAATTCAACATAGCACGACACCTTCTAAATACTATCTGGGATCGGCCATCGCAGAATCTGAATTCTAGCGGCTTTAGCCTCATCCAATCTGCCTATCGGTGTTTCGACAGGAGCTTCGTGTAATTTTTCTGGATTCTCTTTCGCCTCCTTTGCTATTGTATTCATGGTCATTGCAAACTTATTTAGTATTTTAATGCTCTCTGTTTCTGTGGGTTCAATCATTAGAGCTTGATGAACAATCAACGGGAATGACATAGTTGGTGCGTGATAACCATAATCTAAAAGCCTTTTGGCAATATCTATGTTTGTTACTCCATCGTTTTTTATGTTTGTGCTATCTATAACAAATTCATGCATTGGTGTTTCTTTATATTTCAAATTATATTCATCTTTCAGCATAGATAAAAGATAATTTGCGTTCAATATCGCCCATTCGCTAACCTCCCTAACCCCTTTTCCACCGAGCATCCTAAGATAAGCCCATGCTTTTACCATAACCAGGAAATTCCCCCAGAATCCGCATACTTTTCCGATACTATTGTTTCTCTTCCAATCAAGATATGGCCTACCCTCCTCGTCTCTAACAACAACGGGCACAGGCAAAAACTCACTTAAATGATCAGCAACTGTAATTGGACCAGCACCTGGCCCTCCACCTCCATGTGGCGTGCTAAATGTTTTATGCAAGTTAAAATGAGTAACATCGAATCCAAGGTCTCCCGGACGCACTATCCCCATGAGTGCATTGAGGTTAGCTCCATCCATATATAGTTGTGCCCCGACTTCATGAGTTAATATTGCTATTTCTTTAATATTCCGTTCAAACAATCCCAATGTGTTTGGGTTCGTTAACATTACTGCAGCTGTATCCTTTGAAAGCGCTTTTTTCAAAGCTTTGAGGTCGACCATCCCATCTTCTCCACTTTCAATCTGAATCGGCTTATAACCAGAAAATATTATACTGGCCGGATTCGTACCATGCGCGCTGTCTGGAAGGATTACCTCTTTACGAGGATTTCCATTACTTTGATGATAAGCCCTAATTGTCAGCAATCCCGTGAATTCACCATGCGCACCGGCCGCAGGCTGAAGTGTACAGGCACTGTGCCCCGATATCTCCATTAACATTTCCTGCAATTCTGCCATGACCTCCAACGCACCTTCAGCCATAGATCCAGGAATTAATGGGTGAAGCTCCGCAAAACCGCTCAACGATGCGCAATTCTCGTTAATTTTGGGATTGTATTTCATAGTACAACTTCCCAATGGATAGAATCCTTTTTCAACATGATGATTCATATATGAAAGCTTCACAAAGTGTCTCATAACATCGATTTCAGCCATTTGAGGTAACCCAATATCACCTTTTCGAATCATCTTTTCCGGAATTTCATATTCATCCCCCGGAACATCGATCTCAGGCAAATTCACACCACAAACTCCTTCACGTGATAACTCGAATACAGTCGGTTCGATTACTTTATTAGACATATTATTATTCCTGTTCTATTTGTTTTTTCTCCAAAAGAATCATACGATTTTTCGGCGCACGATACGCACGCATCAAGTCTTTGATGTCATCGTATTCTTCCGGTGAATACCACGTTTTTAATATCGTTATAACTATTGAATATTTTACAAGATTATCATCTACTTCTGAAGAAACCGAAATCCTTCCTGCGTCGTTACTAACAGATATTGGTTCGCTAACCCATACCACTTCATACTCTTCGGGAACTTCAACCGTGAATCCATAACTCTCCGTATATGGATATTCCAGGACCATAGGCTCATCGCGCTCATCCAGGCTTGTAGGCACTTTCCGATCACTGCTCATCACAGGATCCTCCGGAAAATTGAAAATCATCATATCGTCTTGAATAAATGCATAATCTTCTGATTTAAATTCAATTTCGATTTCCGGATTTGAATTATTATCATCAAGATATGATAGCAAATATGCTTCATCACCATCAAGTACTCCATCGCCGATATTCGAAACCAAGGATTCCATACCCTGCTTAACTCTGCGTGGCGATGCATCTCTGAATTTAGACCTTATACCTCTCTGGTAATTTCCCGTAAATACTACTTTAATTCTCCCATTTATATCTCCATCACCATTCATTGTCAAGAAATATTCCTGATCGAATCCGTTTTCAGCAGGATCAGCATCAGGCAAATCTACAAGCTTACCCGATGTTGCGCTTACCAGAAGGGCTTTTTCGCCATCATAATGAGGCAAAATACCTGCCGGCGTATAATCGTCTTCAGTCCATAACCACAAATTTTCGCCGCCTTCATAGTCTGGCATGACAACAACTGTACGTTTGAACTGCTCCAAAGTAGGCACCTCACTTACAACTCTCGCATCCGAAGGTGGCAGCAACGCAATTCGCGGCTCAATTCCACGAGATTTAAGCATCGCCCCGAGTAGAACACAACGGTCACGAACATCGCCATAACCATTGCTTAGAGTGACTTTGGCGTCATTTGGAATATACCCGGCATCGCTAATATCCAGATCGATCATCCTGATATTTCGTGCAACCCATGATGTCAGTGTATCGACAGCATCCCTTCCAGTCATAGAACCTGTGATTTCATTGGCTTTGGCCGTTATTTCATCCGTAGGAACAAGCTTCGGCATGAACCTTGCCCTCACGTAATCAGCAGCGATATTCCAGTTTTCATTTATAGTATAATATACTGCCGGAAATCTATTTCTACCGAGCGGTCCAGCTGGTTCAGCCAGTATTCCCTCATAATTTTCTAAATTCCAGATATATACGTTATTTTCAATAATAGGTTCCGGCGCACCATTAGCTGACTTGTATTTGAGCCTCATCCCTTCCGGAACTTCGATTGTCATACGGTAATGCTTAATCGGCAACTCTGACCCCAAGATTTCCATACCACCAAAAGGCTTCTTGGGCCTGTCATTAGTAGTTATTACGCCTCCAATATCTACCACACTTGACTCCGACATAGCAGGTATTGTCACAACACGCTGTTTGACGCTCGCGTATATTCCCGCATCTGCTAAACCCGGTAATGTAATATCATTTATTTGAAGACTGTCAACTACAACAACTGAGAAAGATGAATCACCATCACGTGTTATACTCCTGGCGCGGGTTATTTCAGCTTCTTGAAAATCCGAATCATACTTGTACTTAATATTCGACAGTTCTTTCTTCCCCATGAATGTCAATACTTTTTGTACTGTCCTCCATTCAATAGTATAGTATCCATTTTCATCCAGAGTAATCTTCTTCTCAGCCCACAATATAGCGCTTTTAGCGTCTGGATAGTCCTCTTTGGTCGGCGCATCCATTGCTAATCTGTAAGTCAAACTATCAAGAACGGTGTCTGCCTCTGACGGCACCGCTAAAGCGCCTGCGGCAATTAGACCCACTAATATCGAAATCACTGTATATTTTATTCTAAACATTATGCATCACCTTCCCTGGTGAGTATAAGCATTCCCTGACCTGCACTGCCCGCCTTCTTCATTGTTTTTCTGAACTCCGGATAAATCTCCGGTTCTATCCTGGGCTGGCTAACCTTCAGCGAAGATATATATTTCGCGCTGTTTCCTTCGATTTCATAGTCCATATTAAACGATGAAACCTCGTTTTCCATGCTGATTTCAGCAGGTATCGATTTCGGCTGATACCCGCCCGGTAACTCGATTTCTTCATTTGTTAAAGTCCCAAAAGTGAACTGTATATTCAAAGGATAATCGCGCTCTGAAAGAGATGTGGTCTGGCCTGTAACCAAACTCATTATGTCAAATGCCCCCGTCGCAACAGGAACTTTCACCAGAAGATAATCATCCGCAACGATAGCGTAATCGGGTATTTCATAGTCGATTGTAAGAACTACGGGATCCCACAAATCTGTTATCGGCTCTGGCGTTACCTTAAAATCTACAATCCTGGCCTCGGGATGAATCTGGTTCTTCAACATATCAGTCCAGAATCTGCGTTGACGAGTGGGTTCCATCTGCTGGAAAATCAACCGCAATATCTCATCATACATGCCTTTGCCGGTTATTGTAACCGTGCTGTGATACGTACCGTCATCGGTTATTATGCTTTTCGCATCGATTTTTCCGCCCTGGGTCATCGGTGGTAAAACCGGCAGGTAACGTAGGTCTGATCCGCCTTCCTTGCAAATTAGAACTGCTTTTTCCATATGATAAGCCGGAAGCATATCCATACACAAATGGTCCGTTGGGTCCATCCAATGCTCGTTTCCATCACGATCGTAACCCACAACAATCATGTGATTGAACTGGTTCGCAGCAATTTCTTTATAAACGTGATTCACAGGATTTGAAAGCGCTACATAAGCCTCGAAACCCGCTTCCTGCAACATAACGGCCAGCAGAGCAGATTTGTCCTTGCAAACCCCGCATTGCGCTTCGAAAGTCTCGCGAACATCGTGCGGAGTTATTCCCTCCTTCGCACCAAGCGAAAGCCCAATATATCTCACTTCCTGCGCAGTGTAATAAAAAATCGCCCTCATGCTATCGATATCACTCTCTGCATCTTTCATCAATTCGGCCACAGTTGCACGTATAGCATCGTCTGCAACCATATTTTCTTTGGAAAGATCGTAAACCTTCTCAGAATATTCTTCCCATGTTGTATTTGAAGCGAGAACCTTTGTCAGGAATTCGCCTGCGGGCGGCATACCATCTTCGGTGATCATCATTTGCATATCGGAAGCCGACCAGCGATAAACTCGAAGCGAATCGTCCACAACGTCCTCAGAACTTTGCACTCTGCCATCTTCGTCATTATAGACTTTCCAATTCATCTCCACTTCGTCCGGGACGACAAGTATCGCATCCGTATTCAAAATCGGCTCCGAAGATTGGAACCCCGCGCGATAATCCATCATTCCCTCGAGCATCGGTTGCACAGTGCGGATGTTGAGCGCAAACTCAACTCCACAGCCAACTTTAAGCTCCGGCATATGAATCACTTTCTGACGCAAATTCGACCAATAAATATCCATCTGAGCGTAATCTTCCATAGTCTCATCTGTAATCGCCGAGTCTGTAACCGTTACTACACTTGAATCTGGATATATCACTCTAACGTAAACAATATCTATAGTCATCTGCTGGGTATCATACGGAATGGGAATGGTCCCATAATCCTTGGTGGCCTTCATGGTTAGCAATTTCATAAAAGAATAATTATATGTAACCTGATTTCCATCTGGATAGAAAAAGGTCGAATCGACTTCGTATATGCTTACAGTGTGAGCATTTGGCCAATCTCTGCGGCCTCCCGCCTGTTCAAGCAAACTCATCAATTCCGGGGGAGCTTTTCGTATAATCTCGCCAGACCAACGGTCTGTAACGAATTCACTGCTACCACCACATCCCCCCATAAACACGATCAAAAACCCCAGAATAGTCATTAAATATATTAACTTTTTCACCGGACCTCCTTGTATTTTAAGCCCTTTTAATAAACTTACTGTATAATACACTTCAACTCTACGCATACCTTTACGCATAAAGCATCTTGTGCATTTGATAAGAGATTTTACTCCATCACTTCGATTGCCGTTCCCACGAACCGGTCCATCTGCTCGCGTGAACGCTTCTCGGTAACCGCAATTAGAATTTGATTATCCCGACCTTCATAAAATCTTGACAACGGTACGCCCGCCAGGAATCCTTCATGAGACATCAACTCGAAAAACCTCGTGGCGTTCATAGGCAATTCAACCGCAAATTCCCTGAAATACGAAGCATTATTCACCGGTTTTACGCCTTCGATCGCCAGCATATTTTTGCGCAAATAATGTGCCTTATGATAACACATTTTCGAGATATTCTTAAAACCGTACTCGCCGACCAGCGACAAATAAACCGTGGCACTAAGCGCACACAACGCCTGATTCGTGCAAATATTGCTGGTCGCTTTTGCCCTGCGAATATGCTGCTCGCGAGTCTGCAAAGTCATAACATATCCACGTCTGCCCTTATTGTCGGTAGTAACTCCAATTAGCCTTCCCGGAAGTTTTCGTGTGAATTTCTTTTTCGCGGCCATAACACCCAAATAGGGTCCTCCATAGCCGATAGATCCGCCCAAACTCTGTCCCTCGCCCACCACGATATCTGCACCATATTCCCCCGGAGGAACCATAATTCCCAGCGAAACCGGATCGACAACCGCTATCAGCAAAGCCTTGGAATTGGCCATCACACGCTCGAATTCAAATCCGTCCTCGATACATCCCAAAAAATTAGGATTTTGAACAACAACCGCGCATACTTCATCGTCCAACATCTCCTCCAAAGCGGCCATATCCGTAACACCTTCGACCGCAGGCACTGTATCGATAACAACTTCTGACGGTTCTGTATATGTTCGCAGCACCTTTAAATAATGCGGATGAAGATTTTCCGGCACCAGCACGCGCTTTTTTCTCACGTGGCCCATAGCCAGCAAAACCGCTTCGGCAAGTGCACTGGGGCCATCGTACATGCTGGCGTTAGAAACATCCATCCCGGTCAACATGCAAATCATGGATTGATATTCGAAAATAGCCTGCAAAGTTCCCTGTGAAACCTCCGCCTGATAAGGCGTATAGGCCGTTTCGAACTCGGGACGTTGCGCCACATGACCAACAGCTGCTGGAATGAAGTGATCGTATGCGCCCGCACCCATAAAGCTAATCGTGCAACCGTTGTCAACATTGGCAAAGGCCAGAGCTTTGGCCTCTTCCATTCCTTCGAATTCGCAAAGTGGTTTTGGGAGGTTCAATTCCTCATCCAAAATCAAATCCTTAGGAACTGCATTGCCTATCAATTGTTTGATAGAATCCAGCCCCAGGGATTTGAGCATTCTATCTCTATCCCTCGGCGTGTTTGGGATATATCCCATAATTTTTTCCTATTCGTTAATCAGTTTCTCGTAATCTTCGGGCCTGAGCAGTTTTTCGACTTCGAAAAAACTCTCGATTTTGATCTTGACGATCCAGCCTTTTCCATATGGATCTTTATTGATCAGGGCGGGATTATCTGTAAGTTCGCTATTCACCTTGTCGATATCGCCGCTGATGGGCATATAGACATCGCTTACAGCTTTCACCGCTTCGATTGTGCTGAACGAATCGCCCTGCTGGTAATTCTCTTCGATCTCCGGCAATTCGACATACACGACATCGCCCAACTCTGACTGCGCGTATTCGGTAATGCCTATCTCCGCGTAATCGCCCTTGATCCTAATCCACTCGTGATTTTTGGTGTACAATAACTCATCGGGAACCATAAGTACTCCTTATTAAATAATTGTTTCAGTTTAAATTTGATAAAGGCAATATAATTTTTTACTGCCACCATCGCAACCATATTTTCCTATTACTATAATATAGGCCGCGATTTATGCCGTTGAACGGCAAATTTCCCCTTATCGTTCTCAAAAAGCCGTAATTGGGAAGAGATTTTCATGCCAAATTACGCATTTCTATTAAATTTTTCTTTTTATTTTGACAGTATTTTTTCAAGACACAAAACACTTTGAGGGAAATCGCTATCAATTTTTCAAATTTATATTGACAATTCTCACAAATAGCCTATATTAGTATCGAGTTTCAATTATAAAATCATAGAATTTGGAGATAAAATATGATCAAAAAGTGGAATATAAAAATTTCGGAGCGGATTATTCTTAATTCCGTTACCTTTTTTGCAAGGGGGCAAGCTGTCTGACAATTAAGTATAAATAATTAATCAGCAGCGAGGGCGTCCCCGGTTTATACCAGACGCCTTTTTTTATTCCCCCGAATCAATCAAAACAACGATTACGGGGGATTTTTTTATTTATGAAAATCATCAAACTCAAAGGAGAAAACAATGTTAAAGACAAATAATTATGCAGTTATATGTGAAAGTGCTTCCAAAAGATTTCGTGTGGAAAGCGGCGGCAGATTCAAGCGACTGTTCAACCCAAAATTTAATCGCGCTTGCCGCGATATAAATCTTGAAGTCAAGCGTGGCGAGATTTTTGGAGTTATCGGTCCAAACGGAAGCGGCAAGAGCACGCTCATCAGAATGTTATCGACTCTGCTTCTCCCGGATTCCGGGCGAATGGAGATCTTCGGCATGGATGTCGTCGAGAAAACTCTCGAGGTGCGAAGCCTTATAAACCGTGTTTCTGTGGATGCTGCATTTTTCAAAAAATTATCGGTACGCGAGAACCTTTCCTATGCTGCCAGACTTTATGGAGTCCCGCGTAAAGAGGCTCTGGCTAAAGCTCAGCGGATGCTAGAGTCGTTCGGATTAGGCAAAGACAAGATGTCTCAGCCTATCGAGGAACTCTCACGTGGTCAGCAGCAAATGGTTTCAATTGCGCGAAGTCTGTTATCTTCGCCAAATCTGCTTCTTCTGGACGAGCCGACCACCGGCTTGGATCCACATAGCAAGCGCAGTGTGCAGAATTTCGTTTTGGATGTTCGTGAAAAACACGACACCACGGTAATTCTCACCAGCCATGATATGACCGAAGTCGAGAAGCTGTGCGATAGAATCGCATTCATCATGGCCGGCAAGATCTGGGCGGTTGGAACCGCTGCTCAGCTTATGATACAAGGCGGCCAGGACTCGCTGGAAAACGTATTCCTCGAACTAACAGGCAATGATCTCGAGGAAGAATTAGTAAAAACCGGATAAACTTGCCGTCGGGGCAAATCCACCCCCGGCGGTGATTTGACAAATAAAGGAGAATATAATGTTACGCGCGATAATAAGTGAATTTCCAAAGACATTCGCGTTTGTTGAGAGAAATATAAACCTGACGAAAAGATACCTTGGATGGGAAATCGTTTTCCTGTCTTACTCCGTGGTTAATGCCCTGACCATCGGTTTTATTGGAATAACAATGGGCAAAGAGCAAGTGCTATATCTGGTGATAGGGGCTTTGCTATGGGGTTTCCTTAGCGTGCTATTTCACGAAGTAGCTCAGGCGGTAGCCTACGAGCGCTGGGAAGATACGATTGAATTCACATTCGCAACTCCAGTGCGCAGAACCACCTATCTTCTGGGTAACAGCCTTTTCGCGGCAATCTATGGGTTGATTAGAAGCCTTGTGCTGCTGGCAATAGTGGTGATGATCTTCAGACTGGACATATCCAACGCAAACCTTCTCGGCGCGGGAATTATGCTTCTGGTGTCCAGCTTGAGTTTCGTGGGTCTTGGTCTAATCGCCGCGACTTTGCCCCTGATAAGTCTGGAGAAAGGCGCACAGGCGACCAATATATTTCAGGCGCTGTTGCTTCTGGTAAGTGGAGTTTACTATGAAATCGAAGTGCTCCCTTCCTGGCTTCAACCCCTGTCATACCTATCGCCGGCAACATATACCCTCAGAGCTATGCGCTCCGCCCTCTTAGAAGGCGCATCGCTCGGGGAATTGCTGCCAAGTATCGCCCTTCTCACCGGTATCGGCATAGTCCTTATCCCCCTTGGACTATGGATTTTCTCGCTGGGTGAAAAATATGCCAAACGTAATGGCAAATTAAAACGCGGAGGCTGATATATAGAAGCGGGGGCGGCCCCTGCGCGGTTTTTAAAAACCCGCGCAGGGGTTCGGGCAAATCGCACGAGATACCTTAGCTTTCTCGGGACAAATCCTGTTTTTGAAGTATAAGTGAAATTGAATATATAATTGTCTGGTGCGATTTGCCCTTTATCATTTAGCATTGATGCTAAATGATAACGCCCCCGCGTTAGTTATGCTTGGCAAAATTCGATTTTTCCATATTCACATCTTTGTTTGGCATTTCCCCTGCCACCAACGGCTGGCACGCTCTGTGCGGAGCTTCGCGGCACAGATTCCCCCATCACTCTTTTCCACCCTCGCGCCAGCCTTCCCCGCCTTCCCCCCTTCCCACCTCACCCCCATCCCATCCCCTTTCCACCCACCCTTCGCCCTACCCCACAACCCATCCACCCGCCCTACCCACCCCTCCCACATTCTCATTTTCATTTTCTATTTTCCAGATCATTGATTGTATTTTCGAGCCATGTTATATGGGCTTTATAGAGGCATTTGAGGTGTTCGTAGATCAGTTGTTCTGCTTTTGCCATATTATTTTTCTTTTTGGAGTGATATTCGGCGATTTTATCTACGAGTGCATTGGTATTGATTTTTTGTTGTTGGAGGTTTTGGATTATATTTTTTTGATTTGATTTATTGAGGGTCATTAGTGCGGCGTGCATGAATGATTTGAAGTATGGTTCTTGTTGCAGGATTTGGGGGATTTTTTGGTTGAGATATTTTTTTCCTTTTTTAGTTATAGTGAAAGTTGTTCTTGGTGGTTGTTTTCCCAGGCGGATTTCGGTAGTTTTTGCCAGGCCTTGATTTTCAATTTTTTTTAGGGTGTTATATATTGATGATGTTGCCACATCGACCCACACATCGTAGAGTTGTTCTTTAATTTTTGTTGTTATTTCGTAGCCGTGCATTGGTTCCTGATCAAGCATTGCGAGGACCAGCACATCCAGGTTGGATTTTGTTGGCATTTAATTTTCCTTTTTGATTTAGAAAAAAGCCGTGCACCCGCAATCGATATCCGCTGCACGGTGATGGTTATTCGTGGAAATCTGCTCGTCCCCGGTAGTTTCGCGGCACACGGTTTCGCTCCTTACCGCTGCTTCCTTCCGGACCTGACGGGGTTCGGGAGGATTCCGTTGCGCGAAGGCCGAGGAGTCCACACAGTTTTCACGGGCCATTCCGGCCGGCATATCTCTTACGGGCATTCAGCCCCGCGTATGGCGGATTTCGGGTTCAGAGGACCGCCAACCCCCCGCTTAGCACGGCGTCAAAAATCGAGGTCTCCCAGATTATCGAAATAGAAGACCAGGTTTCCTTTTGGACGTTTTTCTTTTTCTTTTTGACGTTCCCAATCCTTGCGAGTTTGCCTGAAATATTGACGGACCATCATTGGGCTCATCACATCGGCAAACGCCGCCCAGAATTGGTATTCATCTTTAGAGATGATATGGATTTCTTCGGACAGGTCAAGTGATAACAGAGCGCGTACCGCTATTCGATGTTCCAGCTGAGTGGAGAAGAAATTCGAAATCATCTGGAGATTTGGTTGATGAGGTACGTTACCGTTTTCCCAGCTTATAACTGTTCTACGGGATATTCCCAGTTCTTGTGCCAGTTCGTATTGAGAAAGTTCATCTCTTGAACGCGCCATGCCTAAAATTTTTCTCAGAAAGCGAATATTTTTGGCGAACATCTGATTATTTATCTGTCGATCAGACGTTATTCCCTCCTTTTGATTCACAAAATGTGAAATAATCCTTGACTTAACGAAATAGCTGTTTATAATTTTATTAACTAAAACCGCGAAATTTTAATATTCGTCTTGAGCAACAAAGCCTATGCGATGAGCTTTATTACTGTTTTCTTCAATATCAGGAAAGTGCACAATACTGGTAATATACTCGAATCTTATAAGAACCAGTGCGGGGGCTTCTTCTCTCTGGCGGGTTACATTATTGTATATCGGGTATTCGTTGATTTTAACCCACAAACCGAGTTGGTCTATTGAGTCTATTTGAGCAACAACTTTTACCGTTTGTTCATCGGTTCTTATCCTTGGATGGAAATATCTGTCCTGCAGATCAACTGCACCCAGGGTTATACGTACCGTCTTTCCAACTAAAGATTGAATATCCATTTATAATCCTTTTTTCTTCAATAGCTGATAAATATAAGAGCTTAATCTCATTAGTCAAGTGCGGAGGTAAAATGAGTTGTGTAAATTCGAAGAGAATATCGAAATCGAAATATATCAATCAACGGAATCAGTGGATCAGAAAAAGATTTAAGGAATTAGACGAAATTGGGCATACCGTAAAAGAATCATCCCTGATAATAGCAAGGGAACTCCGAGGAGAAATCTCCCCGGAGACAGTAAAAACAATATTTTACAAATGAAACATGTAAGGGAGGTAATTCATGAAAAAAAATGCGCCTATTTTCGGTAGAAAAAAGTACTCACACAAGAGATGGAAGGCGCGCCAAATTCGCCAGGAGAAGATGGAGAAACATTATCTGCTCTATCTTCAAACCTTACCACCCGAAAAATTCGTTAAGATTTTTCGAAAGGTCCTGGATCACGAAGTTCTACTTCTGGGACTAAAGAAATATCCTTATCAAAGAAATAAATTCTTTGGTTTAGATTGTGATGATGAAGATTAAGGCTCGGTGATACAACCGTCAGAGGTGAACACACTATCGAGTGATATCCACACGCTGTCGTTATCGACATAGGGTATCCCGCTCAAAATAACCCGCGTGGTATCTCCATCAGGGATAAATACAACATCCGCCGATGGACCCATGCGGGTTATTATGGTACTGTCACCCAATAGATCGAACGTTTTAATGGTGAAAAACACCTCAGCCGGCGATTCGCCGCAAATAGAATCCGCTATCCATAAATGAACTTCCTGGTCGGCACACGAACTAATCCCACCGCAGGGCGCGCAATCGAAACCGGCCTGAAAACGTTGACATACTTCGATTCCACAAGAATCATAGCCATAATTACAGAACGTGTCCGGCATGGCTAAATAAATCCAGATCGAATCGCAAACCGACGGCACCTCGATATTAATCTCAGAACCACTAACCGGATAATAATGCACTCCCACAGAGCTTTCCACACGTAAACTTCCCGGTTCGAACTCATCCCAATGAAGATCGATAACATCCCAATCGATAGTCAAACTATCGCCGGCAAACACCGCCGATGTCGGGCAATAAAGATCCACATCGGGATCGCGCGAATCGAGAACCGCCACATTAACAAGCGTATCGTAATTGCTCCACAAACATACACGATAAACCCAATCCAGAGTATGATCTGTGTACCAGAAACAGCGTCCATCGAAAGTGATTCCCTCCGGACCAAAACTGGCCGTGGTGGAGAGCTTAAAACTGTCTTCAACCGCGCCGGTCATATCGAACTGCAGCAGGATATGATCCGCCGGACCCGGATTACGCAAAATCCAGATACTTCCCAACGCAAAAACCATAGCATCGGCGCTAATAGGGCCATCCATGAGCCCCGGATGCATCGTCTCCAGATCGAGCCATAAAGTCGGTGTGTATGGAGGCACCGGAGGAACGCGATATATCTTTCCTCGCGAATCGTTGGCATAGAGATTACCCTCATACCATGCGATACCCTGCCCCCAACGGGTTGCCCAAAGCGCATTCGACGAATCCACAATAGTGCAACTCACCGGATCGAACTTATAGAGCTTGGCACGCTGGCCGGAAAGCCCGCCACCTAATATCCACAAATAACCGTCGTGCCATTCGCAATCCGCGGTGTAACCGTCGAAAAAATCGTCCGCATTACACGAATCACTAAAAACAGTATGACTTACCGGACCCACTCGAAACACGCGCTGAGTATCGTAAGGAGAATCATAGAAACTGCGGGTTACACGTAAATCGTAGCCGTCCCATGCAACCCCTTCGGCATCCAGCAGCGGAAACGAATCGGTAACCGTCAATATCTCGGTGGATTCATTGAAAATATCGATCTTTATCTGAAATGAATTGCTCTCGTGCCCCGGATAATCGATTCCCATATCCCAGATAAAGCAATGCATTCCCGGATCTACCCATCCAAAATTTGGCGGTGGATAAGCCGAGATCGTATCGTAGATTGCATGCAAAGGCACGCTAGTTCCCGCGTCGTAAAGGGTGAGTTCGATGAAAATGGAATCGCCATCGGCATCATCGACCTCGAAACAGATTTCCACCAGATTCTCGCCGTCGCAATCCGTCTCCTGCACAGCAGAGATCGAATAGACTTCCGGAGGTACCGCGCAAATCGACACGGCAAAGAGCAATATTGCCAGCCCAATCGTTTTCATCATTTATTTGATATACAGAGCCTTTCTGGATACAGACTCACCGCGGGCGGTCATTTTCACCAGATACAATCCTGCCGGGCCTTCCGGCGAATAGATAATCGAGCTGTTTCCCGCAGTACAGTTCTGATTCAACGGTTCGGCTACGCGATTTCCCAGAATATCGAAAACCTCGATTCGAACTTTGCAATTCTCCGGCACATAGAAATTAACGGTCAGCGCTGCATTAAAAGGATTCGGGGCGAAACTCATACGAATATTCTCGGGAAACTTCACAAATTCGTCAACATCGACAGTATTAGCACTTCCCGGAGTTCCGTTTGCGCTGCCTGTCGCCCAATTAGAAGCTACATTATTATCGCTACCCGGATCGATAAGCTCCAGCGAAGGTCCATCGCCATCTGCGTCAGTTGGCCACGGATCGGAGTCGCTATAATCGACAAAATCCATCAACGTTCCCACATCGTTGTAAAGCCTGACCATATCGCCGCCGTTGTTGAGCGAGAAATCCACAGGCCCGAGAACGCCGGTAATCGAATATCTTACCTCGATTGTATCGGGATCTTTGGCCAAAACCAGATATTCACCCGCTCCCACACTGGTTCCGGCAGGAATCATGAAAGTGTTGTAATCGACATTATCTTTGAGAACCCAATCTCCGGCATCGATTGTCGCGCCGGAGCGGTTGTAAAGTTCGACATACTCGCCGTATTCGTCGCTTCCCGCAGGATTGTACATAATCTCATTTATCACCAGATCGCCATCGATAGTATCGCCGGTGGTAACGGTGTAGGCGTAGGTCCAGGTGGTATCCGAATGCAAGCTGTCATCCTCGACCACCAGATAATATCTAACCGTAGATCCGCCTGCCACCGGATCGATCATGCATCCGTAAACATCGTCGCCGGCACCCATATCGCCGTGCGCGCCGTCGTCGAACATAACCAGCGAATCTTCCTCGCTCATATCCACAGAATAGAAACACATCGCTTTGGTGATAGTTCCGTCGTCGGTGATAGTTGCGCTAACGATCACGGTATCATCCGGAGTAGGCGCTTCGGGATCGTTGCCCATATCGGCAATCTCCGGTGGATAGTCGTCCACGCTGCCGTAGATAGAGTTAACTGCGCCGGGAGTTCCGCCATCGCCGGTCGATGCTCCCCAGTTAGCCTCTGAATTGGAAGGTCCCGCCGGATCGATTCTCTCCAATGAAGGCCCGCTGCCGTCGTGTCCCGGATATCCTCCCGGCCAATCGTCGGAATAATCTACCGAATCGATAACCGTGCCACTCTCCAGCAATATTACCTGATCGCCGGAATTGCCAAGCAGGATTCCCATCTCGCTGGCATCGACATCCGGAGTAAATGGAAACGGTTCCACATCGTTTTCGGCAAATTTAACCGTGAGATAGCCGTCCGCAGAGATAACCGTGCCCTCGAAACTAAAGCTGCCTTCGCCATCGGTAATAGTCCAACTCGAATCGAGTGTTATATCGGCGCCGGTGGTATTGTAAAGCTCGGCCCATTCGTTATCCGTGCCGGATTCCGGGCCGTTGTACATAATCTCATTGACCACGATATCGCCGGGAGATGCTGCAATAACAGCACCTACGATTATAAGCATACACATTAATTTATACATTTTCCCCCCTGATTTTAAATTTCGTATAACACACTTTTTATTAATATAATCAAAAATCTATCGAATTACAAAAGCTCTCTCATCAAACAGAACATTTTATTCGCAAACCGTTCTAATCTCTATTTCTCCTGCGTAAATTCCAGACCACCCCTCTCCACCATCCGCAAATCCACATTGCTCGCAAAATTCACACATCCGGGGGGTCGGCTCCCCAAAGCTGTGCTTTGGGGAGCGCCGGCCAATCACCACAATCATATACAATCAAGGTATAATGGTGATTGGCCGGCAATCATTTTCGATCTTCATCGAAAATGATTCGACCCCCCGGCGGCAAGGGCCGCGCCAGAGCCGAATCTCGATGATGCTAAAACCCAAATGCCTTTCACCCCCTATTTTATCGTTGTAGAGATTTTGCATGCAACGTCTCCGGGAAGATGATACATTTCTCCACTACGTTAGAAATAACAGGTGTTTGGTTTGTTTAGAACCATTTTCTCCCTCTTCGCAAAGGGGAGATGTCCGAAGGCAGAGGAATTTCTAAAATCCGATTAATCCGTTTGGCTGGAGAAAATTGCAAAAGAACAATCAAAAGCGATCGCGGTGGAGCCTATGCTAACTTCGCGGCAAGCCTATCTTTCATAATAGCCAGCCACTCGTCGGGAACCTCGACCGTGCCCATCTTGATAGGATCATAAAACGTGCCGTGACAATCGGAGCCACCCGTCTTTATCAGATCGAGCTTCTCAGCCAGATTATAAAAGTGTTCCTCGATTTTCCGCGAATGCCTGCTATGTTTCACTTCGATCCCATCTAAACCCTCTTTTTTCAACACAGCGATATCCTCCGCAGGGATCATCTCGCCCGGACGGTCCCAGAATCCCGGATGAGCCAAAACCGAAAGCCCGTGGTGCTCGGAGATAATATCTATAGCTTCGAAAACGGTCAAATTGCTGGTGGGAATATAACATTTTCCTTCGTTTCCAATATATTCCGAAGTGAAAGCCTCGCGCGAACGCAAAATCGCCCCGGATTTAACCATAGCCTCAGCGATATGCGGACGCCCCAGATAGCCGCTGGGCGAACATTCCACAACATCTTCAAAATCGATTATCACCCCATGGTTGCGAAGCAATCTGACCATATCGCGCACTCGCTCTGTCCTGAATGTATCCAGCTTGCGGATTTCCGCAGAAAGCCCCGGATTCTTATAATCGATAAAATAACCCAGAATATGCGTCTCGATCCCGCGATGTACCGCAGTAATCTCTATCCCGGGAATAACCTCGATTCCCAGCGAATTTCCCGCTTCGATCGCCTCGTCGATTCCCCCGACTCTATCGTGGTCGGTAATAGACACCGCTTTAAAACCAAATTCCGCGGCCTTCTGCAAAACCTGTTTCGGAGTCCATGTGCCATCGGAATAACTGCTGTGCAAATGTAAATCTATCATAGCTTTTAAATTGAAAAGGGGGAGCAATAAGCTCCCCCAGGTTAAATTATATTACCTTCTCCACAATTACGCCCTTGCCCTTGACGAAATTACCTTCCTGGTAAATCGCCTCGGACATCTTCACCACGCCCGGTTCCTGATGCGGCTCGCCGATCTTGACATGAACCGAACGCAAGCCACCTAACCATTTGCGCGCATCGGCAACATACATCAAATCGCCCGGTGCAGCCTTCATCCGCTCCATATCGTGCTTGTCCATATAAATCAGCTTGTCCTCGCCCTCGAAAATCTCGATAGAACCGCGCACTTTTTCGCCATAATCTTCGCTGGGCGTGCCACCCTTGAATTTTTCTTTGGCCTTCTTGATCGTGCCGATAGTCAAACCGTCGATATCCTCCTTAGGCTTGGTGAACAGACTGATAGCGATTCCCACGATCAGGGTAACTATCAATCCATAGACCGAGCGGAAATACTTATAATTCCCGGCTGTCTTAAAACCGAATCGATTGACATCGCCTTCCTCGGTTTCGCCGTCGCCATCCGGATCGACCAAATCGGCCTGTGCCAGTTCTACATCGGGAAGTTTATCCTCGCCCAGACCTTTGTCCAGCAAGGCATCGTAAACAATTCCCGCTTTCTGGTTCGCAATCTGAAAACTGTACGAACTCCGCGGCTGAAGATTGGTCAACGGCGCGCAATAACGCTGTACAACAACGCCATCGAGAGTATCCATACGAGTATAAACCGCCGCGCTGCCCTCGCTCATATCTTCCTTAGATTTATATTCCACAACCCAATCGGTTTGCTTGCCCTCATCAGCGCCGAAAATCTCGTTCCAGTTGTATGCCGCGCGCGGCCCCATCAACTTGCCACCTTCCACTCGCTCGAATACGATATTGGCCTCGCTTCCGTCGGTCAAACCGTGCGTTTTAGCCAACGGGATAATCATCTGCGGGAAAATCACACTCAACAGAATCAGAACACCCCCGATTATCATTCCCCAGAAAGCCGCTTTGGGAGTAAATCTCTTCCAGATTACCCCCAGGAATATCGCCACCAGCATAGGCGGCGTAATCATGGCCACAAAGGCATAGTGCGCCTCGAGAATACTCCTCGATCCAGCAAAAATAGGTACCAGCGACAAACCGATAGCCGTAGCGATTATCGAGACAATCCGGCTGGCATTCAAATAGTGCTTATCCGTGGCGTCCTTCTTTATGTAATTTTTGTAAATATCGAAAATTCCAATCGCAGCCACAGCGTTAATCAACGTATCGATCGTGCTCATCAAAGCCGCAGTCAGCGCAGCTATCACGAACCCGAATATCCCCGGTTTGGTGATAACATTGCTCACGATCATGAAAATGTCTTTGGCGTTCACACCGGTGTTAATCGAGCCTTTGGTGACCATTGCCGCAGCAACCCAACCAACACATCCAACCACAATAGCCGAGATAGGCATCAATATCAAAGTGTTGAATGTCAAAGTCTTGCGGCCCTCGTTAACCGATTTGACCGCCAGATATCTCATGATAAATCCCTGGTTGATGAAGGTGAAAGCGAGCGTTCCCACTATCCCTTCACCCCAGAAAAGCCCAGAGAACTCGAACTCCGCCGGCCTATTGAATCCCGGGAAAGGTAGCCTGTGAGCCACATCGATGCTCTGCCACCATTCCTGTATTCCTCCGATATGAGTCATTCCGTAAATCAAGAGAATTGCACCCGCGATATACAGGAAAAGCCCCTGAATGAGGTCGGTAAAGATAACCGCGGTCTGACCGCCGGTGGTAACATAAACCGCGCTAATAACCGCTACTACCGGAATCGCAATCCACATATCGATTCCCAGCATGCTCCTCAAAGCTAATCCCATCAAATAGAAATTCAGCCCGATATACCCAATTAAATACACCAGAGTGAAAACCGTGGCCACCAGCCTGGTTCTGCGGTCGAACCTGCGCTGGAAATACTCCGGCACCGAGCGAATCCGGCTGAAATATATTATCGGAAGCCATCCAAACATGAACAGTGGAATCATGAACCAATCATTAAGATAGGTCATGGTGGAACTCATACCCGCGGTGAAACCGGTCTGCGCGTACTTCAAGAAACTATAGCTGCCGATTCCGGTGGCCACCAGCGACGCTGCGATAAGCCACCACGCGAATCTCTGTCCGCCGAAAAAGAAATCCTGTGTAGATTTGGTGAAACGCGCAAAATAAGCGCCAAATCCAAGTATCCCGCCAAAATATAAGACGAGAATAACATAATCAATAGTTGTCCCCATTAAATTCATGATATCCCCCCCTACGTGTTAATAGCCAGGTAAGTCCACACTCCGAAAACCAACGCCAATCCCACATAGCCGATTATCAGGGCGATAACCCACACACGCTCTTTCTTCAGCTTCATATCCGCCGCTTTTACTTTAGTTACAAAAATCGTCCCCGCTGCAAAAAATATCCCCCCCACAATGAATTGATACAGATAAGTTAACCATCCGTTGTGCATATTACTCCCCGTTATTTTGATTTATTTATGATAACTCACAATACTAAAACCCTGCCCCCCGCGATTTTCCCCGGGTCATTATTATTTAAGCCGATTTGTTAAATAAAATCAATCGGTTTTTAAATTTTCTGTAAAATTATCAAAAAAAGTCGCTTTTCGACTCAATATAATCGCACAGATATTCCACTCGCTCTTCGATCAGATGATCGTACAGATCTTCGTAATCGGGGGCCAGCTCGGTTACAATGCGATCGAACCAGTTTATCAAATCTGCATTGCATATAACCGTGGCCAAAACCATATCCACTTCGATTTTCTCGCGATCGGTTTCATAATAATCCGAGAGGAAATCGAGCACCGGGCTCCAGTCGTAATCCTCATAATACATTCTGGCCGATTCGAGCAAATAGGCGATATCCACCAGCTGCGAACCAGACGCACTGGGACCGCCTTCGAAAATCACCTTTTTATCAGTCACAAAAACATTGTCGATTCCCACATCGCCGTGTAACAATCCCGATTCATAATCGTAGTAAATATCGTGATAAATCTCCAAACCCTTGCCCTTTTCAATAATGAACTTGATTTTTTTCTGAAGCTTCTCGACTCGCAAACCCAGCTTTATCAATCCTTTAAAAGGACTTGTTGAATCCCCCAAATCCTCTGGATAATTCCTTTCTCCCCATAATTTGTTCAACAGACTGTGCATCTGAATCAGCGACGAAACCACACGGGGTATATCCTCCGCCAATGGCTCTCCACCATGGGGAGCACGATAAACCAGAAAAGAAGTATCTTTAACCTGAAAATTAGTAATAATTTTCGGCATAAAACCACCCATATCGGGGGGTAAATGCTCCCTCATTTCCACCGCCACATCCATCGGTCTGCGCAATCCCTGTATTATCAGAGGATCGGCTCCGCTGAAAATAACTCTCTCTGAACTCTCGAAAATGGAACGCTTGATCCACTTGCGCAAACGCGGTTTGCTGTCGGTTATATCCAGCTTCGGAGCGACATACATAGCAAGCTCTTCTGCAGTTAAATGATAGGGCATATTCCGCGCTCTCTGCAGATCGCTCACCGAATCACACCGCCTTCGTCCACCCTGAACGCAAAAGCGCGCCGAACATGACTTCCAACTTCGCTTTCCGGGGGATATTTATCCACGAGAACCTGCACCAGATCGAGAATTTCTTCGCGCTCCGAGGCAATAACATAGCGCTTGATCATTCGATCGATTATCCATCGCTCAAAACAGCAATTGCACTCGCATAAATCCATCTCCACAAATTTCCGATAACGCTCGATCGGCACCGAACGATACCAAATTCCCAGATGATTGATCAGAATACGTTTGCCCAGCGGAGTGTGGGCGTAGTTAAAAGCAAGAGAATCCAGCTCACGCTGGATTTCTTCGTTTTGGGGTAAATACTGCAGGCTCTGGAGGCTGTCTAGCGGAGCGACATTTTCAAGCAAATCAAAATATACCCCCAGAGCCTGTTTATTTTCGCCATCCGCCGATTTAATCTCAAAAAACACCGAGTCGGTGGATGAAACCGAGTTTTGCTTAAATTTGCATTGCTCATTAATATAATAGCTATAAATTGTCTTTACGCAATACTTTCCTTTATTTAACATTCCCGGACCGTAATTTTGAAAATAGCCACAAAGGTTCAAATCGTTGTAGGAACTGTCTCCGGGCTCCAATAACATTTTTGGAGGAAGAGCATATTCGGTGCGCATTTTTCGCTGGACCTGCTGGCCATCCTCATTTAAAAGAACTATAGATTTAGCGGGAAATTCCGCAAGGCATACAGTATCCGATGAATTGTTGTATAGAGTCATCCGCACGCATAAAGCTTCGCCCATTTCGTATTCGCTTTTCATATGAAAAACCAGTTCGACTTCACCGTCGAACCCTTCTTTTTCCTGCTTTTGCTCCGAACTACATCCAACAGCGATAATCAATGCAAAAAGAACGAATGCTATTTTCATCCAACGGGTCAAATCTACTCCTCTATATTCTTCCATCTATCATCGACTTTCGGCGAAACCGGAGAAATCTTCTTTATATAACGCTCGATAGCATCGCGCAGCAACATTCCGGTGTATTCGACTTTGCTTTTGGGCACCGCTTCGAGCTGCGGGATACCATAACTATAATAAAGATAATCGGTTGTTGCAAGTTTATATGTTTTCGCGGAATCGACTGGCTCTCCGCCGATAGTCATGCTCTGAACAGCTCCCTCCTCGGTGAGATAGACCACTTCGATACCTCCAGCCAACGCGCCGGTGTATTTTCCCGCCAGACGCTGGATTACTTCCACAATCTCCTGACCGGTCAAAGGCACCACCACGACTTTGTTGTCGAAAGGCATCACATTGAATACATCCGCGCGAGTGATAGGCCCTGCGCCGATTTCTGCGCGAACCCCACCCATATTGGTAGTGGAGACGTCCGCGCCAGTGGCGTCGATCATAGCATCGCAAACCAGATGACCCACGCGATTCGATTGGGCACCGCCACGGTTCAACATGCCGTCGGCTTCGCCCACAACTTCGGCCAAACCTTTTTCGGCGTCCTTCTGCAACGAATCGACCAGCTGAGCCATTTCCGGATCGGGCCAGAACTCATCGCCAAACAAAGTTACCAGCGCATCGTCTTTGGCCAGAGTCTCGTAACCCATGAAAATCTTCGTTTCCGGATCAAATTTAAATCTGATTGCTCCAACACCGGTGCCGTGCGCGTAATTCTGGAAAACCAACGTGTGTGTTCGGGGGTCTTCCCACGGGCGATGATAACCCACGTGGATATGCCCGCCGAAGATAACATCCACGCCCTCGACCTTGCTGGCCAGTTCTACCTGATCCATTCCACCGTAATGGCCTTCGTCGTGCTCAGCGCCAATTTCTGCCGTAGCCTGATAGGCCTCCATAGCGTCGAAAGGCAGCCCGATATGCGAGGATACAATCACGAAATCGACACGGTGTTCTTCGCGAAGCTCTTTGGCGTAACGGTTTGCAGTCTCGGCCTCATCGAGGATTTTAAAACCTGCGGTATTCTCCGGGAAAGACATGGTTTTGGTATCTTTGGTGGTCACTCCGATAATTCCCACTTTCAACATCTTGCCGTTGCCCATATCGAACTCGCGGATTATATACGGCTCTAGACCTTCGATAATCTGATCGGTCTCGACATCGATTAAGTTGGCTCCCAGCCAGGTAAAATCGGAACTCTCGAGCATACTGAGGAAATTGTCCATGCCATCGTCGAACTCGTGATTGCCAACCGTCACGGCGTCGGGCATAAACGTATTGTAAGCCACCACAATAGCTTCTCCCCGCGTCAACGAACCAACTGGCGCGCCCTGATAAACATCGCCCTGATCGAGATAAAGAAAACCTTCATTGTTCTCTTTAGCAATTTCTCGATATTTACCGATTAGACGTGCCTCGGCGGGCAGCTTCTCCAGCGGCGGCGGCGTTTCCGGGTTCATGAATGTAGCTTCACCCGGTGCCATTCCTCCGTGACGGTCATTATTAAACATAACTGTCAATCGCCATGGCTCTCCGGCAAAAGAGATTGCCACCGCGATCAATAATATTGTTAAAACAAGTCTTTTCATTTATTCCAGGCCTCCTGGAAAGTCTCCAGCGGATCGGCCCACGGGAGTTCACTTTCCGATGGTAAAACAAATTCAATTATTCCATAAATCGGTGTCGATCCGAATTTTGCAAAAAGCTGGGTGAAATAGTACCATTCGCCGTCGCTGGCCACGCCGATTCCAACATGAGTGAACACCGAGTCGATCATATGCTCGTAATGGCCGGGCGAATCCACCAGCGACTGATGTGCCACCTCGACCGGATTGGAATATCCGCTATTTCTATGGATATTCTCCGCCAGACTCACATAATCGATTCCGGCGTTGGTAGCTCTATCTCCCGGGCTTTCGCCATCCAGATTATAATGATCAAAATACTCCTGCAACAACATATCTTCGGAGTGCGCGCGTGCAACCTCCGTCAATTCTAAATCCGAGGTCAATTCATTCAGTCCGAGACCGCTGCGCAAATCGTTGAGCATAGTAAACAGATCACTCTCCAGCGGCATCACCTGCGAGACCGGCCACAAATCCTCATTTTCGCTACCGAGAGGATCTTTGCCGCATCCCGAGAAAATAGCCAAAACGGCCGTAAAAACTAAAACTGCTCCAAATATCTTTTTCACTGCTAATTTTCCTCCTGCCTTATCTGGCCAAATTCCTGCACAAACAGCCACCATTCGCCGTCGGTTGCCAATCCGATACCCACATGAGTATATCTTCGATTGAGGATATTGGCCCTGTGACCGGGCGAATTCATCAAACCCTCATGCGCTTTTTCCACCGGTTTTCCAATAGAATAAATCGAAGCCAGATTCTCGCCCCAAAACACGAATTTGTCCATGTTAGTTCCGGTAACCCGCTTCGGAAAATCGGTTCCTCCGGGCTCCACATGGCTAAAGAAGCCTTCCTTAAGCATCTTCTTCGCATAAGATCTGGCCACACCGCGCAATTGGTAATCTTTTCGCAAAGTATTTAAAGAACTTCTCTCGCGCTCATTATTCAATAAAGCAAACAACCTGTTCTCGTAATATTCCAGCGAATCGTCCGGCCAGAGCTCGCCTTTCAAAGTCGGCCTCACCGAACCGTCAGCGGCGGTATCCGCAAAAACCACCATTAAAAACTCGATTCCAACCACACCATCTTTGCATTCCAGCCCGACTCCGGCCTGCTCGAACTCCGCATCCATCAACAGATTGCAGTTCTCTTCCACAAACTCATCGATAGCCTTGTGAGGCATCTGCTCATGACTGGCTTCCAACGTATAACTCAACTCCAGAAGCTTCATAAACGACTGGCTGTTGTTGTTCAACATAGCCCGATTCAACGACACTTTCGAGGATCCTTCGCGAAGCAGAATTATTGCCATATCTCGCGCGGCTTCGTCGAGATTCTCGTTACGTCCCAGCGCGGGCACGTGTTCCATTCGGCGTTGAAGATTGATCTCTTCGATCAACTTATCCGCCCATTGCTCTTTCAAAGCCCTGCTTACATTGCATTCGCGCGAACATCCACCACAAAGCGAAGCTGCGCAAATCGATAACCCGCAGATAATCTTAGAAATGTATATCCAGCGAAATCGAGCCAATTAGCTTGCCTTCCTTAACTCTGTCGTAATCATCACGATCATCCGGAGAATTTGGCAGCCATGTTTCCGGGAACTGGTCGTGATGGCTATACTCGCTCATCTCGTAACCCGCGGCCACATTCAATTCTGCCGGCCCGAAACTGGCCCCGCTTCCGATAGTAAAGCCAAGCCGGGTAATTGTCTCCGGCAGCGGGACGCATTTATAATAAGCGCCCACTCTCATAGGCATTCCACCGTGCAAAATGTGTTCCAGTCCCACCCTGAAATTCCAGATATCCTGCAAACTTCCGTAATTTACGCTGTCTTCTTCGGCAAGCTGTGAATATTGAACCATCTCGGCTTCGGCCACAAATCGGCTAACCACGTGCCCCGGAGGAAGATATCCAATTCCGATTCCAATTCTTCCCGGCAGAAGCGAAGGATAAAGCGTGTCGCCGGTCTCCATGCCGGGCGAATAGCGTAAACCAATCTGCCATCTCTCCGTGGGATAAGCAGCTGCCGCCAGAGTGAGATGAGTCCCGGAGATTTCCGCCGTGTAATGAGTATCCGCGGAGAAAACCGCTTCCCAATCTTCGGCGTTATAGCTCAAGGAATCGCCCGCGGGCGCGCTTCTGCTCATAGATAGCTCTCCCGATACGAAAGCCGCGGAGATCCCCACTGTAGCGTACTCGAGGATATCCTCCGAGATAGCCACAACAGGGCCGGCAAGTCTGCCTTCGCTCTCGATCCGCCATATTCCCACCAGCTGATCCTGAAGCACTCCGTCGATCTCTCTAATCTGCTCAGAATAAGTATAATTCGTATTATAAAGCGGCGCATAACCGAGCGCTATCGCCGGTATCATCTCGTTTTCCGCACGATAACCCGCAAACGCGGCGAAATCTGAATAGGTAATCCCGCTTTTCACATAAGATTTCCACCCGACGCGGTCCTCGAACGTGTCGTAAAGCGGCATCTGGCGTTCTTCGTTCATGTGAGTCAAACCGGTCCATACCGAGCCGTAGATTCCCGGTTTATCCGCGATTCTGTTCGGCGCCCAAAGTCCATTCGAAGCTCCCGAGGGGGGAAGCACATTAACTCCACCCATGCCGAATGCGCTTGCGTTAGCGGCCATAACCGGACCGTCCAGCAAATAGCATCCGTGATAGGTGTATCCCAATGTCAAAGATGTCAATATCAATATTCCAATTAAAGCTTTTCTCATAAATCCTCCACTCGATAGTATCAGAAGAAATAGTCGAGTTGAATCCGCCAATCGGTGGAACCCTCCATCACGCGCCCACCTTCGATCTCCGTCTCAGGGTCACCATACGAATCGCGTATGTCGATATTTGTAATGGACAGCGGTCTGTCCACGGTTAATTTCATGCTCAAAGATAGATTTTTCACCAGTCGGTTGCGAACTCCGACCCACCAGCGCAATGCGTCCACCTGGCTCTCCAGCGCGGAGAACTCGTTATCTTCAAAATTCCACAGCCAGCCGCGATAGACGATTGTCTGGCCGAAGAAGCTCAGATGCTCGGTGGCGTTATATTCCAGGTTGAGCATCAGGCCGTCCGACGGATCGACAACCGCGCCTTCCAGCGGATCGTCGCCCATGGGATCGCCGCTGTCATAATAACGCGGCACCGGCGGATTTCCCAGAAAGCTGTGCACCAGAGTAAATCCCATGCGCGAATAGCCCGAAATGCGGGTATCCATGGTCATGCGAATCTCATCCACAGTGAAACTCTTTGGTGTAAGCGAATTGGTAGCGCTCCTGCCCTGCCATTTTCTCCACAACCTGAAAGTCAAATTGTTATTCGGGCGCCAATTGGCCTTGAGAACAATTCTCCGGTAATCGGCCATGTCCGCCAGACGCTTGAAAGCATCGAATTCCACAGTGCAATCCAGCTGGCGGAAAGGACGTCCCCAAATCTCGAAATAGACGCCATCCTCTGCCATGGGCCGAGGGTTGTCTTCGGCCAAAGATGAGTAAGTGCTATCGTTGAGATAATAATAATCCTCCACGATAGAACTTTTATAGCGCGCGTACTCCGAGAATCCTCGATTGTAGGGATTATCGTAGCCGATATCATAGTGACGATACAGCGCCAGAGCATTCACCCGATTGGTGGTAAACTCGGCTTTGGCAACCATGCCGTAAGGATCGTCGCCCACCGGCAAAAAACTGGTTTTATCGCCGACCAACGTATCGATTCCGCCATCGTTTCTCCACGAAAGGCTCATATTACTGTCGCGAACCACCTCGGAATATTCCGCGGAGAGGGCCACATTGCCCAATGTCCACAATCCGTGAACTCCGACCGCCGAACGAAAATCCTGCGCGGGAGTCATCCCCAATAGTTCGGCGTCCAACTCGGAGACTTTGGTATTCCGGCCTCCGGGGAGATTCTCCGGAGCGACAATAGCCGAAGGATCGGGATTCCAATCCTTACCGTATTTGGCGTAGAAACCGGTTACCCCCAAACGCAGATTTAACAGGGGCGATACGGTGATATCGCCGCCCATGACCGTCTCGTTGACCCTGTCTTCCCAACCGGCAACATCGGTCATAAGCTCCGCGAAACTGCCGTCATCGTTAAGGATTGCATTCTTATCCCGGCTGGAGAAGAACACCGTAGGCTCCAGCATCTTCCATTTAAATTCGAACGCGGTTCCGCGCATGGCGTAGGTCTCCGACGATGACAAATCGGGATAAACTCCCAATCTGCGAATATCGAATCCGCTACCGGTACGGCGCGAGCTGAAATAGTCGCCGGTCTCGAAAGTAACTCCCTGACCGAATGCGGCGGAGTAATCGCCCAGAATGAAATGTCTTATCTTGAATTCTCCGAATTGATAGCGGGTCAAACCCAGATATATCTTGCTATTAGGATAATCGAACGGATTAGCCCAATTGCCATGCTCGATAGCTTCTCCGCTGAACCTGCCGAAACGCACGCCCTCGGAAATGGGGCCATTGTTCACTTTGATACGATAATGCGAATAGGGCTGATTCTCGCCGGCACTGCCTTCCCAACGGGTTTGGAAATAACCGCCGCTGAGCCAGTTGATTGGCGAAGGTTGGCCGTAGCCGATATACGAACGCACCGAGACATAACCGCGCGCGGATAATCCGCCGATAGAGCGCAGTTGACGTCTATCCTTGACCATTCCCACATCGCGAATATGCTTAAGCAACGCTACGGCGTCGGTTGCAGAGACATTCTGAAAGCCTGTTAAATCGCGGTAATCGAGCTCTTCCAGCACGGGACGTTCCCGAATGGCATCGATCCATTCATCGACCACCTGATCGGATACGCTTTCGCCGGCAAGCCATTCGCCTATACGGAAATATAGCGAATCGATTCTATCCAGATCCGACTGATCGCGATCTATTTTTCCCACACTTACCAGCGGCTTGATTCTGGCGAAATCCTCCGGCGAAATACAATCCAGTTCCAGTAGATCATATACGCTCTGGAAACCACCACCGTATCTCATCTGACGACAGATAGCCTCTTTTTGTTCCTGATTAATCGGCAGGCTATCCAGAGCGGAGCAATCGTCGAACATCAAATCGACAAGCGGCTCCGCGCAGAGACTCACAGCCAATATTACTATTAAAATTGCTATTTTCTTAATTGCCAATTTCTACTCCGAGGCTTATGGTGTGCGACATAGGCAGCACCGGATTAGATTTCAGTGCGTAATCGAAATGTACCATCTTATATTTGAGTCCGATTCCGCCGGTAACTCTGTCCGGATTGGTGGCTGCGCCCAGCCTGAGCACGATCATCTCGTGCGGCGCGACTGAAATGCCCAGTCCGTAATTATAATCCAAACTTGCTTCGCGACGGACATAGAACATCATCTCGGTGTTGTTATAGGGCGAATAGCCGATAAGGCCAGTAACCGCTCTGGGCAACTCGACATCGCCTTCCACACCCATATTTGTCGAAGTGATATTCTCGGCCAGCAAACGAACTTTGGTTCTATCGTAGATAATCGCTTCGGCGGCGATATCGAACGATCCGGCGGCTCCGCTACCAAGATCGATTCCACCAACACTTTTCCCGTAGGACAGGCTATTGAGATTGCCCACGGCTCCGAAACTGAGTTTCGTGTGGATATCGTCAACCACCGGGCGTGAATATCCCACGCTGATTTTGGTCTCCGAGGTAAGATCTCCCGGGCCATACGAGGCTACATTGACCATAAACCGTCCGAGTTTCTCTCTGCCGTACGAAGACCATCCGCAAGCCTCATCGAAATCGGAGTAATTGAAACTTCTACGATAACCCGCGCCGCCGGTGATTCCATATTCACCGAAAATGGAGCCGGGGCCTGTTCCAATAAGCGGATTGAAATCGCCCATAGCCGTGGCCTGAGCTTCCGGTAATGGTGTTTCGAAAACGGCCAGACATGCCAGCGCGGACGCGCAAATTACTAATACTATATTAATTGTTCTTCTCATTCTAACTCGCTCCCTACCGCCACAGTTGCCCTGGCGGTTTTTTTAGAGCCCGATGAATCGACTGCCAATAGATGTAACATATAAACTCCCGGACGAACCAGCGTATCGGTTCTATCGCGGCCATCCCAGGAGATACTAACCTGCGAATAGGGGGTACCTTCGAACAGAGTCGCCACGCTACGACCCATTCTGTCGAACAGTCTGAGCGTAGCTTTCGATCCCGAAGGAACGGTGAAAGAGATATTCAATTCTTCGCTCAGCGAAGTTGCCAGCACGCCTTCATCCACAACCAGAGTCAACGAATCGGGCGGCAGAGTGAAGGCAACCTGAATATCTTCCGGAGCTGCGGGTAACAGCTGGAAATCGTCGCTATAGATTCCGCCGACTCCGTAAATGGTTACATTCATTCCCTCGGTCAGTTCATCGCCGTCGATACCGGTGGTTCCCCAGATTCGCACTGTCACCAGATTTGTGAGCGAACCGGTAGCATCGACCACCACGTTCCAATCGCTGCCGGTGCTGTAGCTTTCCACGATCGGGCCTTCCACCTTCATCCAGGTACCTTCCCAATCGGTGGCATTATCCCAGACATCGGTAACCTCGAGAGCTTCGGGCAGAGTATCGGTTCCCAGCACTGTATAATCCGAGACTATAATCTCTGTAACTCCGTTGTAATCATCGACTTCGCCTTCGACCTGGACTTCGGCGCCGCGAACCAGAGTGCTTTCCATCTCCGCAGTCAACTCGTAATAGAAAAGCTGAACTCCCATGCCGCTTTCATCCTGAATATAGGCTTGAAGCAAAGTGCCATGGGTAGCGCCCGCCGCGACCGTAATCACGCCGCGCACCGTAACATCCATACCCGAATAGGTACTCAGATTATTCTGGATATCGGCGATCGCGGTGATTCCCGTGTCAGGAGGCGCAGTGGTGTCATCCACAACCGTGATATCGCTTTGATATCCGGGCAGAAGCTGGAAATCGCCGCTATATAAGCTTGCCGCGCCGAGAATAACAACCGAATCTCCGTTGGAAACCGAGCTAACATCGATTCCGGTGGAACTCCACACGCGAGCCACCAAATCGGAGCCCCCGCGCGAAACCGTTATATTCGCGGCGTTAGAATACGTGGCAACATCGGTAACATGGCCACCGAGTGACATCCACGTGCCGTCATCATCTTCCGGAGAGGACAACGAAAATGCATCGACTGCATCCGGCAGGGGATTTCCGCTGGAGAGGACCTCCCATTGAGGACCTACCAACTCCAGAATTCCGTTGTATTCGTCGATAACGCCCACCACGGAAATCTTGTTGCCGCGAACCAGATCGGAAGTGCCACTCAAGCTGTAATCGAAAAGTAATATTCCCGCGCCCGATGTGTCCTGCACATAGGCTTTAAGCTGGCTCGTACTGATTAAACCTTCGCCCACTGTAATTATGCCTTCGATACGAACCGTATCGTCCATAAACGAAGAAACATTTGCCTGAATATCGGCGATAGTGTAATATTCGACATCGCCGGTGTCCGGAGGTGTAGTGGTATCGGAGGTGTCGATCGCGCCGGTAACGATATCGTCATCGCTCCTCGGCTCGATACTGAACTCTCCCCAATCGTAAAAAATCGTCCCGGTGATACTCTCGATACTATCCCCCACCGAAGGCGAATAGCTGTAATCGAATCCATCCGTGACTTTCAACGTGCCGCTTTCATCAGCTATATACCACTCACCCTCTGTATCATCCACCACCATAGCATCTAAAACCGTAACCAAAACGCCCTCCAGCGCTTCGGAACTGTCCGCGGTTAAACAATTGGTCACATAAGGATCCGGAACCGGACCGGTCGAATCCACATCCAACGAGCTGACATTCTTGATCTCCGTGAAATCATAATACTCGTCAACCTCGCCCTCTAAAGTGACATAATCTCCTAAAGCAACATGATTCCAATCGTAAACATAAACCCCTCGCCACGGCCCACCCTCGGCATCCGCGATGAAATACTTGTCGCCACTGTGTCCTACTGCAGTAACAACTCCGCTGACAGTTACCACCGAACCATCATAAGACGATGGCCCGGTTTCCGAATACTGAACATCGTAAACCGTCAACCCAAAAGCCGCTACCGCACATAGAATTAGAACTATCCTGTACATTATGGTAATCCCGTTTCTAAAATGATTTGAATACTTGAACACTCCAATATAACAATCACCTTTCCATTCGCAAAGGTTTTTTAATAAGCTGATCCCAATTCAATGAAAACTCGTCGATAAATAATATCCAGGAATACTGGCGGGGCGGAAAGCAAGGCTGGCGCGGGGGAGGTGGAGAGCAGTGGATGGGATTTTCGTCTGAAATTGCGAAAATCGTGCCAGCCTTGCCGGAGTGGTGGGGATATCCTGACACCACAACCCCACCAAAAGGGCTGGCACGCCCGCTGCTACTCCCTTCGGGCGCAGCGGTTCCTCCCCCACTTCCATTTCACCCTCGCGCCAGCCCTTTTCCCCTTGAATATCATAATATTTCTTGCTACTTAGCGGATATTTCGTAGATTTAATTTTCTAATTTGGAGTTTGATGGTTGGAATATTGTATGACATAATTTTGGCGATTATTCAGGGGGTAACCGAGTTTTTACCTGTGAGCAGTTCGGGTCATTTAGTTTTGGCTCAGGCGTTTTTCGGGTTGGATTCTCCGGGCGCGACACTGGAGATTGCGTTACATCTTGGGACTTTGGGTTCGATATTGGTTTTTTATTGGAGAGATTTGGGAAAACTTTTTAGGGGTGAAGGTTTAGATAGTTATGCCGGTGATAGGAATGCCTGGCGATCTTTGTTATTATTGGTTGTGGCTTCGATTCCAGCGGCGATTGTGGGCATTGGATTCGAGAGTTTCATGGAGAGTTTATTTGACAGGGCGGATTTAGCTTCGGCGATGTTGATATTGACGGGGGTGGTTTTGGTTGCCACGCGTTTACTTGAGGGAATTGTTAGTTTTGGGCGGGAGGACAAACGAATTGGTTTTTTGGATGCTTTAGTTATGGGATTAGCTCAGGCTTTGGCAATTATGCCGGGGATTTCGCGCAGTGGATTTACCATTTCCGCCGGCAGGTTGGTCGGTATTTCTGGTGAAGATTCCGCGCGGTTCAGTTTTTTTATGGCGATTATCGCTATAGGTGGCGCGGCTTTTATCAAGATTATTTCCGGCCCGGTCGAGATTTCCCCGGGATTATTTATCGGAATGATTATTTCCGGTATTGTAGGATATTTTTGTCTATATATATTATTAAAGGTAATTCAGTTCAGAAAAATGTGGATTTTCGGGCCTTATTGCGCATTGCTCGGTGTATTGGGTCTGATATTGCTTTAGCTATCGGGATTTGACATGAACGACACTTACGTTTCCCTTCACACACACACGGAATATTCACTTTTAGACGGCGCCTGTAAAATACCGGAATTGGTGGATCTGGCGGTCGAGTATGGCATGGAAGCTCTGGCGATTTCCGACCACGGATGTATGTTCGGGGCTATTCCTTTCTATAACAAATGCCTCAATTCTGGGATCAAACCGATTATCGGGCAGGAATGCTACGTATCGGTGGGCGATATGACCGAACGCAAAGCGCTACGTCAGGGTCCGGCCGCAGGGCATCATCTGCTGCTTCTCGCCAAGGACCGGGTCGGATACAAGAATCTTATAAAGATCTCTAGCGCAGGCTATCTGGAAGGCTTTTATTACAAACCGAGAGTGGATAAAGAATTTCTGGCGCGCCATTCGGAAGGCCTGATCGCATGCACTGCATGTCTTAAAGGTGAAGTCCCTTACAAATTGCTTCGCGATGATCACGACGGCGCACGTAAAGCGCTGAACGAGCTTATCGATATCTACGGCAAGGACAATCTCTTTATCGAGATTATGGATCACGGACTGGAAGAGGAAAAGAAAGTATTGCCCATGCTTGCCGGATTGTCCGCGGAGAGCGGAATTCCAATGGTGGCTACTACCGATGCTCACTATCTGCGTCGCGAGGATAGCGATTTCCACGACCTGCTTCTATGTTTGCAAACCGGCAAACTCCGCAGCGATGAGAACCGCATGAGATTCTCCAGCGATCAGATGTATTTCAAATCGCCGAACGAAATGAAAACCCTTTTCGCCGATTATCCCCAGGCAGTGGAAAACACTATCGAAGTCGCGGCGCGATGCAATCTGGAGCTGGATCTGGACAAATTGCTTCTGCCAAAATTTCCCATTCCGGAAGGCTTCGAGGGCGTTTACGACTATATCAAAGATCAAACCTATGAAGGCTTGAAAGATCTCTATGGCGAACTTTCCGAGGAAGTTACCCAACGCGCAGAGTACGAACTCTCCGTGGTTCGTAAAATGGGATATTCGGGCTATTTCGCTATCGTGGCCGATTTTACCAAAGCCGCACGTGATCACGGTGTTAGGGTCGGGCCGGGAAGAGGCAGCGGAGCAAGTAGTATTGTCGCTTATGCCCTGGGAATTACTACCGTCGATCCGCTACGTTACGGATTGCTTTTCGAAAGATTTTTGAACCCGGAGCGAGTGTCTATGCCCGATTTCGATATCGATTTCGAGGACACCGGCAGGGACAAAGTTATCGATTACGTCAAAGAAAAATACGGCGCTGATTCGGTCGCTCAAATTATCACTTTCAATTTTATGAAAGCACGCGGTGCTATCAAGGATGTCGGTCGCGTGCTGGATATGCCTTTCGATTTCGTGGATAAGATTTCCAAATTGGTTCCCATGGCACCGGGAATGAATCTCACTGAGGCTTTGAGACAAATCCCAGATCTGAAAAAGCGCTACGATGAGGAATCCGATGTCAAAAAGCTTATCGATTACGCACTGAAACTCGAAGGACTTCCGCGCCATGTCGGCAAACACGCGGCCGGCGTGGTTATAACTCCGGGGACTATCACCGATTATGTGCCTCTCTATTGCAATAACAACGACGAAATCACCACGCAATACGACTGGAAAAGCGTGGAAACCGCCGGTCTGGTGAAAATGGATTTCCTCGGCCTGAAAACACTATCGATTATATCCACCACGGAGAAGATGATCGAGCGCACTCGCCAGGAAAAAGTCGATACAGAGAAACTCCAACTCGACGATGCGGATACTTTCGAGCTTATGTCCCACGGCGACACTCTGGGCGTTTTCCAGTTCGAGTCCGAGGGTATGGTACGATGCCTGCGAAAGCTTCATCCAGACCGAATCGAAGACATGATAGCCATGAACGCCCTGTATCGTCCGGGTCCCATGAAATTCATCGACGATTATATCGCGCGGAAACACGGCAAACAAAAGGTGGAATATCCACACGATTGCCTCAAAGATATTCTGGAGGAAACCTACGGAATTATCGTCTATCAAGAGCAGGTGATGCAACTCGCTCAGGAGATGTCCGGCTTTAGTCTGGGACAGGCCGATATACTGCGCAGAGCTATGGGCAAGAAGAAGCTGGAAGCTATGCTCTCCATGAAAAAGGATTTTCTGGAAGGCGCAAAATCGCGCGGTATCGACAGGAAAATCGCCGAAACAGTTTTCGATATGCTCGAGGAATTCTCTCGCTACGGTTTCAACAAATCGCATTCCACGGCTTATTCGATTCTGGCATATAGAACCGCCTATCTGAAAGCGCATTATCGCACGGAATTTGCCGCAGCGAATATGACCAACGAGATGAATAACACCGACAAACTGGCGGTCTGGCTGGAAGATTGCTCGAACCACGATATCGAGGTGTTTCCCCCGGATATCAATCGCAGTTTGCCAGATTTCGAGGTTTTCGAGGGCAAGATTCTCTATGGCCTGGCTGCGGTTAAAAATGTGGGACATACCGCCGCGGAAGCAATTGTAGAGGCTCGTCAGGAAGGCGAGTTCGAGAATTTATACGATTTCTGCCAGCGCGTGGATCTGCACCATGTGAACCGACGTGCCCTCGAATCGCTGGTCTATTCCGGAGCGTTCGACTCGATAGGACAAAACCGAGCCACAATCGCGGGCGCTATCGCCGAAGCTCTGGCGTGGGCTTCAAAAGCTTCAAACGAAGTCGTCGCGGCAGCGGGAGATCTTTTTCAGGAAGACACTTCGCTAAAAAAATTCCCCGAACCGACTTACGTGGAACCATGGCCAAGACAGATTCTGCTCAATCACGAGAAAGAATCCCTGGGGCTTTATTTCTCCGGCCATCCGCTCAATCGATTTGCGGACATTATCGAAGCGCTTGCAGATCGCAACTCTAAAACGATTCAGACTTTGGGCAACAACGCCAGAGTCGCATTGGCGGGCGCATTATCTACTCTTACCAAAGCGACCACCAAAAAGAAAAAACCTATGGCCTACGGAACCGCGGAAGACACCGAAGGCTCTGTTTCCGTGGTCTTTTTTCCTGATACTTTCAGCCAGGTTCACGGCTTTTTAGAGGAAGATAATTTCTACCTTTTTGTGGGAAAATACAAAATCGATGATCGCGGCGATAAGATAGTGGTCGAGGATGTTTATCCACTGGAAACCGCCCGGGAAAAGCTTATCTCCCAGGTGCATGTTCGTTTGGAAAGCGATTTTGCCGAAGAGGAATTGAACGAAATCAAGGAATTGATTCGCAAATATCCGGGCAACAAGACTTTGCACATGCATATCGTGGGCAAAAATCACACCTATCGTGCAATCGCCCCGGAATATGAAAACTCCGCAGACAAAGAACTGATAAAGAAATTACGTGAAGAATTGGGCAAAGATAACGTATGGATAAAATCCTGAAAATAGCTCTGGTTATTGCATTTCTCTCCACAATTACCTGCATGGAGCACGGAGAGCTAACCCGCAAGCCGGTTCCGGAAAAACAAATCTCTCATAAAGTAACTCCCATTGTCGAGGAGGAAATTGTGGTGGATGAAATCGATGCCGAAATCTCTGCACACGCGGCGGAGATGGTTTCGCGAATGAGATGGGATCAGGCCTGTTCGCTTCTGTCCGAAATGAAATCGCTTTCTCGCGAGAATTATTTCATGTGGGGATATTGTCTTTTTATGAATAACGATTTTCAGCGCGCAGCCTCATTATTTCGCCCTCTCGCGGCGGACAGCACGTTCATTTTGCGATGGGATTCCGCTATGTTTCTGGCCAGATCGCTGGTGGAAATCGATTCTATCGATAACGCGCTGGAAATCCTATCGAGTGAGGTTCCGGAGCAATTCTCCCGCGATTTCGCCCTGAGGCGATTCGATATCCTCAAAGATGCCAATCGCTTCGATGAAGCCCTCGCAGCGCTCGATGATTTCAATAAGCGGTTTTCATCATACTACTCGAGCGCGAGCCTCGCCGCTATTCAGGCGGAAATCTATCTGGAAAAGGGCGATAAGAATAAAGCTATCGAGTTTTTCAAAAAGGCATTTCGCTCCGGTTCGACATCCAGAGCTTATAACGCTGCGATTCAGCTTGATAAACTCTCCGCGCTCGACGGCCTCGATTTATATCGCGCGGGAAAAGCGGCAAATTCACGTAAAACCTACTCCAAATCGAGCGATTATTTTGCCAGATATCTGGCCACCGGGGCAAAATCTCATCGCGGCGAAGCCGAATATCTCAAAGCCAGAGCCGCCGCGCGACGCGGGAGATATTCCAGCGCAATCGAGCAATATCGGACGATTATCGCCAATAAAAGCTATCATGCAAGCTGGGCCTATCTCGGAGCCGCGTGGTGCTATCGCAAACTTGGCAACTACGATCGAGCTCAGAAAAATCTCGAGCTGGCAATAGAGAAATCCGACGGGAGAAACTCGCTGGCGGAGTCATATTGGGAGGGCATCGAGCTGGCTCGCGACCGCGATGATTATGGCTCGGCGGGAGAATATGCCTATAAACTCTCGCGCAAGTTTCCTTCGCACGAACTCGGCGACAACGGCGCTGTATGGGCCGGTCTGGGGCCGTTTATAGAAGGCGATTATCGTCTTGCCGCGCAAAGATTCGAGTTCATAGATAAACAATATTCCGATCGAACTTTCGTGGAAACCGGTGAATTTCTCCGCGGATTGTCGCTAATTATGGACCGCGACAGCTCGGGTTACGAGGTTCTCCGCGAAATTTCGCAATCGCCGGTAAGACATTATTATCGCTATCTGGCGGGTGAGATTCTCAGCGGGAAAAAACTGCCAAATCCGCTCGAAAGCAAATCTAAAACTTGGCTGACCTACGATATGGCTCTCACCGAAGCGCAGTTTATTTTGGCCGAGAAGGGCTATAAACCGGTTATCCTCGGCCTTGAATCCAATCACGCCAAACGAGCGCAGCTATTCGCCCGAATGGGCATGATTGTCCAATCTCAGGACCAGTTCCGCGCGTGGGTCAACCAAATCGATATGAATCCGGAGCGCAGATTGGCACTTCTCGAGTTGGCATTTAAATGGAATATCACCGGAGAGGCTTACCAACTGGCGCTTGGATTGGTTCGAGATATGGGCGGTTATGCCGAAGCTCCACCTGAGATAATTCGTCTGGCCTATCCCACTTTCTACGCCGAGCAGGCGCGCGAGGCAGCTCGTGAATCGAATATCGATCCAGCACTCATTTTCGCAATTCTTCGCAGAGAAAGCGCTTTTAAACCACACGTGGTGAGCTACGCCGGAGCTATCGGTCTATGCCAGATTATGCCCGCTACCGGAGAAGCTATAGCCGCGGAACGCAGCGAAAAAGCTCTCTTCGACGAGATGAGTCTCTACGATTGGCAGCTATCGATTTTGTATGGCTCTCACTATCTGGCAGGACTTTTGCAAAACCATTTATTGCCCGAGTACGCGCTGGGCGAATATAACGCCGGCCCCGGTCCGGTGGCGCGATGGAAGAAAACTCCCCATGAAACCAGCCGGGCGATATTCGTGGAAGGCGTCGATTATGCCCAGACCAGACATTACATTCGAAAGGTGATGAGTGATTATTATGCTTACAAAGAACTCTGGGATGAGAGCATTTAGTCTTTGTTTTTTGATTCTAATGATTGCGATATCCATGTTTGCCGAACAAGAACTGGCAACGCTGGTATATCCACCTTTCAAGCATACCTGGGGAATCCACAAGGGCACCGAAGCCAAGCTGGATATGCTTCTGGATAATGCCACCGATTTCGAGAATCCGCAATGCCTGGCAGTAACTCGCCTGGAGGCGTGGGATAATCCTAAAACCGGCAAAGATGACGACGAACTTACCGCCTACGGAGTCAACACGGGAAGAAATCAGATCATATACAATATTAGTATGTACAAGCTGGCCCTCTACGGCGAAAAAGGCTCCGGCGAAGGACAATTCAATAATCCGCTGGGGATAGCCGCCGACCCCAAGGGCGATGTCTTCGTGTGCGATTTCGGCAATGGCAGGATGGTGCATCTTTTCAACGACGGCGACGGTCTGGAGTGGCAATCATCTTTCGGAGAGGATATCCTCGAGGAGCCTTACGATGTGGCAATCACCGAAGCGGACACAATATTCGTAACCGATCGCGCGCGCGGGACTATCGAGGTTTTCGATTACTCGGGAAAGCATCTGAAAACAATCGAGAATCTGGTGGCTCCAACCTCGATCGATGTGGATCACAAGAATGTTTCCAATTCGCGTTACGCCGCGCGGTTTATCATGGTAGCGGAAGGCAACGGCACTCAGCTTAGCAAGCTCACCTACGACGGAATCCAGCTGAACTCCGCGGATTTGAACGATATCACTGCAAACAAGGGCAAATTCACCTATATCGCTCTCGACTATTACGACAATCTGTGGGTAACCGATTCTATCGCATGCAATATTCATAAATTCGACTACAAATTGAACTATATCACCAGTTTCGGCGAGTACGGCGAGAACGACGGACAGTTCGATCATCCAACCGGAATCGCTATCTGGAGAAGATTCGGCCAAACAGTTGTGGCGGAAAGTAAATCCGCGCAATATATGTGGTTGGGGAGCGATATCCTGTCGCTGAACACGGAAAATACCGTCAATAGAGATGGCGAACCACGCCTGAAAATCGATATGTTCCTCGCGGACCGAAGCTATATCACTATCGATATCCTAAAGGACGATGAACCGGTGCGCGAGTTATATTTCAAAAAGAGACAGGGACAGGGCAACCGTATTCTGTGGTGGGATCTGCGCAACGACGACGGCAGACGGGTGACTCCCGGTGTTTACACAATGAAATTCACTATCGAACCGACTTACTCAAGCTATACCTATTTCTCCAAAACTCTTACGAAGCAAATCGAGGTAGAATGAAAGAAAATGAACAGTTTCAATTAAAGATAGACAATATCGCTTTTGGCGGTTACGGTGTTGGACGTATCGACCGTCGGGTTTTTTTCGTCAAAGGAGCTTATCCGGGCGAGACTGCCGAAATCGAAACGATAAGAGTAAGGCGCGGTCTTACCTACGGGCGATGCATAAATCTGCTGGAGAAATCGCCATATAGGCAAGAGGCCCCGTGTGATATTTTTCAGGATTGTGGTGGATGTTCATGGCAGGATATCGACTATGAAAAGCAGTTCGAGTTTAAAACTCTAACCGTTCTCGACTCGCTGGAACACATTGGCAAACTGGAGAACCTCCCGGAAATCGAGCCGATTCGGGCGGAAAATGAATTTCGCTATCGCAACAAAATGGAATTCACTTTCGGTGGCGAACCCGGACAAATCTTCGCGGGGCTACATCGACAGGGAAGGTACGACATGCTTATCCCTGCGCGCGGATGTATGCTTATGCCCGAGGTCGGCAACCGAATAATCGAATCTGTGGAGAAATCGGCCAATCGACTGGGGCTGTCGTCCTATGACCCCAACCAGAAAAACGGTTTACTGCGTCATCTAACCATGAGGTTTTCCGAGACCGAGGGCAAATATCTGGCCGCGATTACCGTATTCGAGCCGGCCACTATGGAGATTCGCGAGATTATGGAAGATCTGAAGCAAAATGTAGAGGGTATGGCCGGCGGCGCTATGATAGTCAATACCAGCCCGGGCGACTCGGCTCAGGGCGAGATTGAACCGCTTATCGGAGAGGGCTATATCTACGAGGATATACACGGGATAAGGTTCCGCATATCCTACAACAGCTTTTTTCAGACCAACACCGTAATGGCCAGGAAGCTCTATTCCAAAATCGCGGAGTACGCTGAAATAGATTCCGGGCAAAACGTCCTCGATTTGTATTGCGGAACCGGAACTATCGCCCAGATTCTGGCAAAAGATGCCGGCAAAGTAATTGGTGTGGAGTTGGTCCCCGCGGCAATCGACGATGCACGTCTGAGCGCGGAGAGAAACGAAATCCACAATGTCGATTTTATCTGCGGATCGGTTCAGAAAACCATGCCGCAAATCCTTCTGGATAACGAAGTGGACACTATCGTTTTCGATCCACCGCGTGCGGGAATCCCCAAAAAGACGCTCAAGAAAGTGGTGGACAATCCGCCCCGGAGAATCGTTTACACTTCGTGCAACCCGACTACTTTAGCCCGAGATCTGAAACACTTGAACAAGAAATATGAAATCGAGAAAATCGCGGTTGTCGATATGTTCCCACAGACCTACCATGTGGAGACGGTGGTCAAATTAAACTGCGTTTCATAGATTAACTGATTCGAATTGTCAATTCTTCGATTTCAATCCAGGATATATCGTTGGGGTCTTGCATAATTTCGACATCCGGCGATTCATCTTTGGTAGTATCGGGCGAAGAACTGGTATCTATCTGGGGATTAACTCCGAGATCGGCACCGGAGCAGCCGCTGAAAACGGCCAGAGCAATCAGAAAAAAGAAGAGGATAAAAACGATACATATACCAGGAAATAAGCCTTCCTTGTTACCTTTAATATCCTTGAGACAATTCTCTTTTATTCCCATTGTTCTCTCTTGTAAATATCCGTTTAATGAAGATTTAGATTCTATTTAAAAAAAGTTAAATTGCAAGACATAACTGGAGAATTTCGTCAACAGATTTTGACTAATCAATCGAGTTTTCCGAGAGTTCTTCCACTTCCCTTTCTATCGCAGTTGGGGATTGTACCACTTTATCCATCGCCCGCTACGATCGATATATCCACGTCTGACACCACTCTCGGGGTCGTTAATGATAGCAATGCATAGTCCATTATGAAAATATTCCACGCCGTCGAACCGGGGCTCGATAACCAGATTACCCAGCGTATCGATAAAGCCATATTTCTCGCCGATAATCACTCCGGCCAGTCCTTCTGAAAACGGACGTCCATAAATATAGACCGCATCGATAATCATCTCTCCCTGACTGTCAATATAACCGCAGACATCGCCGATAATCACTTTGGCACGATTACTATTAAATTCACTGACCCATTGAAAACGCGGCTCAATAGCCAATTTGCCGGTTTTATCGATAAAACCCCATCCATCGACAGTTTGAACAGCGGCCAATCCATCCCTAAAATCTCCACAATCGATATATTTTGCACCGATTATCCACTCGCCCGATTTGTCTATATAACCGCAAAGATCGCCATCCCAAACAGCAGCCAAACCCTCGCTAAAATTCGAACATCGTGAAAAGCGCATATCCACAATCACTTCGCCCAACGTATCGATAAATCCCCAGCGGTTATACAATTTCACGGCGGCCAATCCCCTAAAAAAATTATCGCATCCAGCAAAAACCGCGGGAATAACCACCTTACCAATTCTATCTATATATCCGTATTTCCCCTCGATTCTCACCACAGCACGGTTCTCCGCAAATGACAAAGCTTCATCGAATTGCGGTTCAATAACTATCTCCCCAAATTCATCGATATAGCCGTAACCGCTGCCAGTCTTCACTGCAGCTAATCCCTCTGAGAAATCGCGTACATTACTATATATAGGTTTAATGACCCACTCGCCGGAACAATCGATAAAACCCCATCGGCCAGCAGTGGAATCAGGAAAAGGAAATAGGTCTCCGCCAAAAACAAAAACGATAATCGATAGCAACAATATAATCGAACGTAACACCATAATATGAGTATATTACTTATTCTCCCACGAAAAATCAACTGTTTTAGCGGCTGGCGCGAGAGATGACCGGAGGGGAAAAGGTGGAATCTGTGCGCGAAGCATAGCACAGAGCGTGACAGCCGCAAAGACGAAATATTACCCGCAAATATCGATTTTACGATATATCTAAATCACATAATATCCAGAACTGACAATATTCCCCGATATAACTAAAATTTCCTTTTTCCCTTTTAATGCATTTTCATTTTCGTATAATTAGAAGATTGAAAAAAATTTCAAATCGCGATTATGATAAAAAAAGATAGCCCAATAAAACTCGCCCTCATCTACGGATTTCTCATAATCTGGACTATCGGAACCCTCTATCCCGTAGTTCGAGTGATTACTATCTCGCTAAGGCCGGCGGATAAGCTGCTCTCAAGCTCACTGGCCATTATCCCGGAAGGCGCATCGCTGAAAAACTACATCACCCTGTTTAAATCGACTCCCTTTTTACGGTGGATGTTAAACTCTCTGGTGGTTACCGCCGTGGTAACCCTCACAGGAGTTGTTCTGGCCTCCATGGCCGGTTATGCTATCTCCAAATTCCGCTTTCCCGGGAAAAAAACTACCTTGCAAACATTGCTCACAACTCAGATGTTCCCGGCAACTATGCTGCTTTTACCGATGTATATAATGCTGGCCAAACTGGGCCTGATAAATAGCTATATCGGGTTAATGATCGCCTATTCAGCAACCGCTCTGCCTTTCTGTATATGGCAGATGAAAGGCTATTACGACACAATCCCCGGCGAGCTTATAGAATCTGCCCGTGTCGATGGATGTGGCAATTGGGGCGCATGGTGGAGAGTTATTCTGCCACTTGCCGCACCCGCTCTGGTCATAACCGCACTCTTTTCATTCATGGCAAGCTGGAACGAGTATATCGTGGCCGCGGTTATACTGCAGGACCCATCGATGTACACTCTTCCGGTTGGCCTCAAAATGTTTCAGGGCAACATGTCCACCCAATGGGGGCTTTACGCCGCGGGAAGTTTCGTGGTGAGTGTCCCGGTTGTTATTTTGTTTATTGTTCTTAGCCGATGGCTGGTCAGCGGACTTACTCTGGGCAGTGTTAAAGGCTAATTTGAAGTTCGACTCTCTTTGGAAGGAAAATAATGGACGTCTTTCACGGCAAATTGAAAAAAGAACACGCCGGACGTATCCTCGATGTCGCATCAGGAATCGGAAATTTCATGGGGTTTCTCATAGAAGGATTCCGCGATTTCGACGAACTGGTTTGTATGGATAGCAATATAAAAGCAGTCCAAACCGGCAACAAACACGCCGAAGAATACGAAAACATTATCTTCGTTCAGGGCGAAGCCGCCGATATGGATTTTCGAGATGAAACATTCGACACCGTGTCAATCGCTAACTCATTGCATCACATGGGACATCTGGATAAAGTCCTCGATGAAATGAAAAGAGTGCTAAAGCCGGGCGGTTTTTTCCTGGTTATGGAGATGCGCTGCGATAAACTCGATTCGGCCCAGATGTCCCACAAAAAATTCCATCATCTGGCCGCCGAAATAGACAGAATTAATGGCAAATTCCATGAGAACACTTTCACTAAAGATGAAATCGTCGATATTATAACGGATATTGGTTTGGAAGATCTCGATATCTTCGAATGTATTCCCAAAATGGAAAAATCCATGAATAACACAATTATCGAAGGCCGTATCAACGCCCTGGAACGTGCCCTGGACAAGATGAAAAACTCAGAGCATTATCCACATCTGATTAACCTTGCAACCGAGGTAAAAAACCATATGAGAAAATTTGGTTATGCCAGCGCCACCGAAATTGTGGCAATCGGAAAGAAAGGCCAATAGACAGCTTCCCCAAAAAATATTACTGCATATTCATTCTATATAATATTTCTCTTGCAAATTATCCTGAGAAATATTAATTTGTAAGAATGTTACTGGTATTCTAAAATCGATTTATATTGATTAGAAGAGAACATAAGTCTTAATAAATACTAATATCAAAAGGAGGGAACATGAAAATTCCTAAAAAGCTTTATGCGATAGCTATATTAGCCGTTCTAGCCACGGCATCGATGGCTGTCCCTCATCAAATCGATTATCAGGGTAAACTGACCGACGCCACGGGCGTAGGTTACAATGATACCCTCGATATGTCTTTTCGTATCTTTACGGCACCCACCGGGGGAGCCGCATTGTGGACTGAGAATCATCACGCCCCGGGCAACGATGTGCCTATCGTAAAGGGCCTTTTCGATGTAGCTCTCGGATCGATTACACCGATCAACCTCGATTTCGATGTCGATTACTGGCTGGAAATCACAGTTGACGGCAATATCCTTCTTCCCAGAGTAAAACTGAACAGCTCGCCCTATGCTTATCGCGCTGCAATCGCAGATAGCGTGGTAGGCGGCTCCGCAGCCGGCGATACCGCTTTGTGGGAAGTTCACGCTACCGATCCACTGATTTATTCGAAGAATAATGAAAATGTGCAGATATACGACGATGGCGAGAAATACAATATTTACGCAAAAAATAATCTGACTTCGGGTAACGGCAACGCGGTTATCTGGGCTTATCGCGGCGGCGATAACCCCGATGCTACTACCTGGGATAACTCCGACATGAACGCCGCAATCAAAGCAGAATCATATTTTAGCAACAGCTATTCCGCCGCAATTGCAGGATTCTATTGGGGAGATTACGACTCATCCGCAGCGGTTGTCGGTTCGTATGGAACGGGCGGCGATGAATTCGGCGCTCTGGGTTTCTACGATGGAACAAATTTTATCGGTGTTTATGGAACCGAAGGTGCATTTGGAGATTATGCCGCATGGTTCGATGGTCCTTTCCATCTGGAACCGCAACCAGCACCAGTGGGCCCTGTATTCGGTGATATCTATGCCGATGACACCGCGAATAAGGCCTATTTCTACGATGGTTCGAGCTGGGTCGATATGACTGCAACTCCCGGAACGGGTTCTTCACAGTGGACAGATCACGCAACCGATCCGTATATATATGCTAATAATAATCCGGAAGTTCAGGTTTGGGATAATGGCGAAGATACTACTATTTTTGTCTGGAATGATAATTATCGTGGAACAGCACTTAAAGCCGAAGGCGGATGGGGAATGGATTCGAGAGCTTATCTGGCAACAGGGATATCTCTTCCGGCTCATCCTGAGGGATGGTCGGGGGCAGGCGTCTTTGCACAAAGCGATGATAATACTGACGCAATCTATGGTTACACTCCCAACCAGGGAACGGGTGTTTTCGGTGTTGCGGGAAGTCCTCTTTTCGGCGGAGTAAGAGCTTACAATACAAATAGCCTGACCCAGAGTTGGTTAGCTACTGGAGATTATGCAGGTGAATTCGATGGTGGATTATACTTAATTCCTGGTACAGCACCGCTTTCTCAGGCAGGCGCTATCTATGCCAATTCCACCGACAATAATCTCTATTATTACGATGGCACCAGCTGGGTCGATTTGACCGCAGGTGGCGGCGGCGCAGATTCCGATTGGCAAGTGAATGGCGACGGAACCGCACCAGATACCGTTTATAACTTGGATGATTTTATCGGTATCGGAACAGATTCACCCACACATAAATTGACCGTAAGCAACTCTGATGACGATAATACTTTACGCCTTATCGGACATCTTGGAGGCGGCCTCGGGTACGGTGCACGTCTTAATTTCGGCGATGGCGATTACGCATATATCGAAGAGTCCGCTGACGACGACTTGAAATTACACGCTACAGATATAATTCTCGAGATTGACGGAAATGTTGGAAGCGTTGGCCAGGTACTCACCAGTGATGGAACAAGTGCTCATTGGGAAGATGCGGTAGGCGGAGCCGACGGAGACTGGAACATCGGAACCGGTTTGATTTATAATATTACAGACAACGTCGCTATCGGAACAACGGTCTCTTCTATGAATGTTAAATTGACTGTTCAAGACGGAAATATAAAACTCCTGTCATCTAATGATTTTATCGATATCGACGATAGCGGAACAGCCGCTTCCGGAATTAGATTCTATCGCAGTGGTTCTTTCCAGGGTGCTTTATTCACACTCCCAGAACTGGCATTTATATCTGGTGGTTTCTCGGAACGTACTTTGGCGGTCGATTTGGCAAATGAAAGAGTTGGTATTGGAACAGGTTCGCCTACGGTCAAATTCGATGTCGAAGGCGACGCCCGCGTTAATGGCGACCTTGAGGTTACCGGAACTATCGATCCTATCGCGGTGGTTTACGAGCCGCAGACAACTACGCCCACAGCGGTAGAAGGTAAACTGTATTATAATGATACCGCAAACGAACTCCGTGTTTATAATGGTACCTCATGGCAAAGCCTCGGTGGCAGCGGCGGCAGTGGTCTTTGGACCGACCATACGACGTACATATCGCCAAATAATAACGCTAATTTCTATCTTCGCGATGCTGGTCAAACTCGTGATTTGGAGATAGATATATCTTCAAACACTAAATGGTATGGTATCTTCGTGGATAATACTTCCTCGGTTTCGAATTATAATACCTATACAGAGGGTAACTGTCAGGCTAATATTGGCGCGAGTGTCGATAACGCCGGTAACCACCAGTGTGCCATTGTTGGATGGTCCGATTTGGATACCGATTCCAGCGCATCTGTGTTGGGAGCTAATATTGGTGGAACCGTTTGGGGTGCTTTAGGTTACAAATATTCAGGATCTGAATACGCAGGCTATTTTAACGGTGATGTTAATATAGATGGAAATCTGACTGTCACAGGAACTTTCCCCGGCGATAACCTGGGTAATCATACCGCTACTACAGATCTCGATATGTCCAATAACGATATATTGGATGTTGGTTATCTTGTTTCTGGCAGTAGTGTGAGCAGCTATCCCAGATTCTGGTTCGGTCCATTATGGCTCGAATTAGAAACAAACACAAGCTATCCATTCTTCCATATTTCAAATGGAACATACGATTCCTATTATATGGTCGATGCAGACTTCACCCATTTAATCCACGAGAACTCTCACGACTCTACACAGTATTTCCTCAGGGGAAATGCTGCCGGCGATGTCTGGGTACGTAACGAACTGTATGTAGGTTTGAATGCGTCGGTTGAGGAAACACTCTTCCTGGGGTCCGCAGAATACATTTTCGATGCCGGAGGGTACGAACTCGGCGTGAACGCCGACTGGGAACCGGAAACCGACGACTTTTATAATTTGGGTAATTCCGATATGGAATGGAACGACCTTTATGTCGACGGAATAGCTCATTTGGACGCTATCGAGCTTGGCGGAGTTACTGAAACTTCCTGGCCCGATGCTACTCCCGGCGGAGTTGACGGCAATGTTCAATACAATAATAGCGGCGTGCTGGATGGCTCAGCTGATCTGGTTTGGGATGACACCAACAATCGTTTGGGTGTACAAACTACCACTCCCACTCATCTGGTTCATATTGGTGCAGATCGTAGCACCAACGATGTACTTCGTCTGGAAGGAACTGGCGGCTTTGGCTCTGAAGCAAAGCTTAATTTCGGCGATGGTGACATCGTTTATATATCCGAGTATCAGGATGATGACTTAAAGATTTACGCTCCAGATTTGGTTCTGGAAACGAACTATACTACCGGTGAAGACGGCGAAGTTCTTACAAGTAACGGAACAGAAGCCGAGTGGCAAGAGATGAACGCCACTTATATTACTCTTACTGCAGGCGAAGCTCTGGTAAAGGGTAATGTGGTAAGCGTTTCCACTACCGCGGATATGACCGTAGTGAAATCGCCGATAGGAGATGAAGGCGTTATCGGCGTGGTTCTAGCTGGTGCTGCCAGTGGAAGCGACGTTAAAGTTGCGATTTCCGGTGCCGCCGAAGTTCTCGTTTCCGAAACGGTAACTCGCGGCAACTTCGCGGAAGTCCAGGGTTCCGCCGGCGAGGCCGGGGACGATGGATCTTCCGGTGAACCGGGTAATTTCGGTATCTTCCTGGAAGGCGGAACCGCCGGAGACCTGGTTTGGGTTGTATTCAAGAAGGCTGAAATATATTAAAAAGAGAATGAAGATATTTCACATGGTTTCAGCTGTGTAAATATCTATTCTAAATTAGCCAATATAAGGGCAGCGCTCATAATGGGCGTCGCCCTTTTTTTATTGAGGTTTTAAAATAATATTGCTTTGTGCAATTGCAGATATTATGTTTTCATAAATATGTATTTGTACAATCGAGGGGAATCACATGAGAAAACTGGTCGCGTTTTTAATTACATTTTCGATAATATTTGCTGCGGATATTATTAAATTTCCATGTGTTTCCGGGACCGATTTACCGTTGGGAACTCTGGTAAAAGTCACTGGTGTGAACACGGTCGAACCATGTGTTTTGGGCGATATCCCCGATGGTGTAATTGCCAGTGTGGAGATCGATGCATCGGGACCAGACGAATACCTGATCGTATCATCGGGTATCGTCAACAATGTGGTTTATGCACCGGGGGCTACTCCTACTTTTGCCGGAACCTACGTTGTGCCGGGCGGAACTGGCCAGATTTTACCTTTGGGCGATGATCCCGATGGCCATGTGATTGGAGTTTCTCTTGAAAACGGATTCCCGGGCGATCCGATTAAGGTTCTTCTGACTTTTTTCGGCGCTGAAGGAGCCACAGGGCCGACCGGGCCGCAGGGGCCTGTTGGTGATACGGGGCCGACTGGAACTACCGGTGCAACCGGACCGCAGGGACCTATCGGGAACACGGGACCGACTGGAGCTACTGGTGCAACCGGGCCGCAGGGACCTATCGGGAACACGGGACCGACTGGAGCCACTGGTGCGACCGGGCCACAG
>Ga0272443_10000211_pt1 | contig 111351 bp, 79 predicted proteins | sample SSMAcet12_FD_193581 | JGI IMG/M metagenome (GOLD analysis project Ga0272443, IMG submission 193581) | Marine sediment archaeal communities from Little Sippewissett salt marsh, Falmouth, MA, United States - SSM-Acet-12 | ecosystem: Environmental > Aquatic > Marine > Wetlands > Sediment ... | reverse complement strand
ATCAGAGGATGAAGGGAATGAATCCTTAGCATTCTATTATGTATTGGGCTATGACGGAACAAGCGTATCAGCTGCAAAGGCAGACTCAAATTATAAGAAATATGGTGTATTATATAACTGGAATGCTTCTGCCGCTTTTGTTATTATTGAGCTTATAGGTAATCTTACAGAGCCGCTTAATCTACCCGCAAGTTTATCTACGATTGTGATTATTGTCCTTGCAGTAGGCTTCCCGCTTGCAATCATTTTATCCTGGCTGTATGATCTTACATCGGGATCCTTTGAACGGACAAAGCCCATGGAAGAAATCACGGAAGAGGAAAAGATAGAAGTACCAAATGCCTGGAAGATTGCAACCTATGTAAGCTTTGTTATCATTGCAGGGCTTATAGTCCTGAATATTGCTACCCGAAGCGACCTAAACCCCTCAGCTTCTAAACAGTAAAGATTTCTTGCCTTTCCCAATCGCTTGATATATATTTATATATCCAAACCCTACCACAATGGCTCAAAAATCGAATAATCCATTCAAATTCTGGCAGGAATTGAAGAGGCGCAAGGTCTTTCGTGTGCTGGCTACCTATGCCGGAGCAGCTTATATAATAATTGAACTGGTGAATAATATAGCTGAACCTCTGCATTTCCCGGGATGGATTTCAACAGCTGTAATTTTATTTCTGATAACTGCTTTTCCTGTAATTGCTGTTCTTTCCTGGATATTTGACCTTACCCCTGAAGGCCTGAAAAAAACACGATCAATAGAAGAAAGTGAACAACCGGAATCGAAAACTGTAAAAAAGAAGTTTAAAATTCATGACCTGGTAATCATTGTGCTTGTGATAATTGTAATAATCCTTTTATATCCAAGGGTTTTCAAAACTAATGTCGGGATAAGATCAATAACCTACCCAGTTTCTATAGTTAATGAGTATGGTGATAAAGAAAGACTGAAAGTCTTTAAAGAGAGTTATGTATCAACAATTATGATCTTCCTCTTCGACACAGATCAACCTGATACAAATAACTCCTGGCTTAGATTTGGAATTCCATATGGTGTTGATACAGACCTGAAGCAATTTCCCTATTTAAGATCTTATACAGGCTATAATATGCTTCGTGATCAGGAAAGAATAAATATGGCAAAGAATTATAAATGCCCATATTATTTAACCGGCTCATACAGTATTACAGATGGTAACTATTCGATAACAGCCAGATTATATAATACTTCAAGTGGCTTAATATTGAATGAGAAAACCTTCGTAAGCAAGGAATTCTTCAACATTATTGATTCAATCAGCCGTAATATCAGGAAGGAACTAAAAATACCTGAATATATCATGGAAGAATACCAGGATCTTGCCTTTAAGGAATTTGAAACACACGATCTGGATGCATACAGATACAAAATATCAGGGACGTTTTTACCGGATGCAAGTTATTCTGAGAATCTGGTTAAAGCAATTGAGCAGGACAGCACATATGGTATGGCATCAATATATCTTGCTTTAAATACCATTATGGATGGTAAAAGCAATATAAGTGCAAAAAAATACATCAACCATACCATGCGGCATAAACAACGGTGGCCGAAACGATTTGAAATGCAGGTTGCCTTATGGTACTACTTCATTTACGAAGACAAAGTAAAAGCTGTAGAGATGTGTGAAAATCTGAGAAAGTCATTTCCAAATAGTACGAGTATTTATGAGCATATATTTGAAATTTATTCCAATTATTCACTTTACTCAGAGGCTCTCAGAATAGTAAAAAAGCTAAATAAGATGGATCCTTTTAATCCATATGTACAGGCAGGGCTGCTTGACAGCTATCTTCTTACAAAAAGATACCGGAAGGGCTTAAGAACCGTAAATGAATTCCTCGAAGAAAATCCCTCAGACAGGACTTTCCTATTGCAGAAGATACTCTTCCACATACTGACGGATGAATTGGATAAAGTCGATAATATAATTCACCAGGCTGCATTAATAAAGCCTGAAGAACAGGATTACTGGGATGAAATACAGGATCAGGTTAACCTGACAGAAGAGTACAATAATATTAATAACAGGAAGGACTTTACAGGTAGATATCGAAGCGATTATGATGAAAGATATGATGAGATCTCAATCCTGAATGACAGATTGTTTATTAAACTTGGTGAATATCCCGGAGGCTATGGTTATCTATTTCTTACTTCGGACACTACAGCGTTTACTGTTGTCAGATATGCCCCGATAATTATTCCTTACAAGTTCAAGTCAAGGGACGACGGAAGTATAATAAATTATCTTGACCCGATAAGTCCGGAGAATTATGATGCTGTATGCTGGAAACAGGACTCGTTAATTGTCAGAGTTGAGGGACTTGTTAAAAATGAGAGCTATGATGAAGCACTGCCCCTTTTAAAGAAACTGTACAAAGAGAAGCCGGAGCATTACTATCTGCTAAACTATATTCGCCATATCGAATTCATTGAAAATGAACAGGAGGAAGACAGTCAGTTTACAAGTATGGAGATTTTTACAGGTGAATATGATTATTATGAGATATTTTTGGAGAATGGGAAGTTATACCTTAAAGATTCAAGAAACGCGTATATCTACCTGCTTCTCCCGGTTTCCGAAAAGCAGTTTATTTCTCCAAGTTTTTATTATAAACAAATTCTTTTTGAAGAACAGAATGATTCATTAACCGGTTTCAATTTCATCTTCAATCATGGAGGAAAAGAATTTATTGAAAGAAAAGGCAGCCACTGATCCGTCATTCTTGCCTTATTCGAGGACCTGTCACAATAACAGCCCATTATCAAAGCCTGTAGCTGCACAGAAGCTTACGGGCTTTTTGCTATCTTACCAGGATTGCTCATAACGCCTTTGGCGTTATTCGCGGACCTGAAAATTCAGCTTTACTAAAACAAAAAGCCTTTTATCCGCTTGCGCATATTAAGTTCTTTTAAATTATCAGATCTTCCAAGCAAGCTTGTGATCTGATAATTCAAAAGCCCTCACCCCTTCGGGGTAAAGGCTTTTTGTTTTGTAGCCCCACCAGGATTGCTCGCCACACCTTCGGTGTGTCTCGTGGACCTCATGCAATAACAGCCCAAGCATTTAGCCTTTGTTTTGCCAATGGCAAAACATTAAGGCTTTTTTATTTACTCACACAATTGCAAGCATTGTACGCAAATAAAAAAGCCTTAACGCCTGTAGGCGGAAAGGCTAAATGCTTGTAGCCCCACCAGGACTCGAACCTGGATCTACGGTTTAGGAAACCGCTATTCTATCCCTTGAACTATGGGGCCATAGGAAACGGCGCAAAAATAGTGGAATTTTGGATTGTATTCAAATTTATTTGGCATGTGCTGGATTTTCCAATATGTAGTTGCGGATTCTCTGGTATTCATCCCAATCACGTATTACCCGATCATGATACCTGGATTGCCATAAAAAATTGGGGTTTATTTTGCGGATATTAATGGTACAGATCCTTTTGTATTGATTAATTATCAGTCCTAATGAATTTGATTTCCAATTTGGTATTCTTGTCGGATTTATTGAATCAGGCACCGTAGGGACGCCCAAATTGGGCGTCCCCACAGAGGTGGAAATATTTCCGGTTGTCCCCACAGAGGCGGAATTATTCCCTGTTGTCCCCACAGAGGTGGAAATATTTCCGGTTGTCCCTACAGAGGTGGAATAATTTTCCATTGTGTCTATGGTTCTATTATCATTAGCCTTTTTGTTCTTAATAATAATAATTCCATGAATATGATCTGGCATAATGATAAATGTATTCAATTCAACAAATCCAAAATGATTCGGGATTTCAATCCAATATTTACAGGCAATTGTTCCAATTTCTGATAATTGCATTATCCCATCAAAGGATTCACCAAAATATGGTATTCTGTTTTTTGTGCATATGGTAACAAAATATGCAGCAGATTTGCAGTAATCCCATTCAGGACGGCGTAATGAATTATCAGAGAATTTTTTATGAGATTTCCCTGACATTTTAAGCTAAACCTTTTATTCCAGTAATAAAGATATAAAATCTTTCAGATAGTAACACCAGACAAATTAAACAAGGTATCATTATCCGGAACATGGCATAAATTTTTCTGCAGCAGGCGAATAACAATGGATTGATGGAATAATGGAATGGGGCAGCAGGAATATCCCTGAGCCCCGAGTTGAGTGCCGATCTCATGACCCTGAGTACCTGGTGGAGTAATCCAAATGCCTTATACGTATGTACATTATGGGAGAAATAAGCTTCAATAAGATTATTCCTAAAAGGCTATAAGGCTTCAATTTGAATTTATTAATTGACCCATGCCCGTAATACTGGAGGTAATAACAGGATTTCCTTTATAATAAACATTCCCAACACCTGTTATGGTTACATCCAGTATATCTTTTACATATACTTCACATTTACCTACACCTGTTAAAGTGATGTAACATGTGCCAACTTTCATATCAAATGCCTCTACATTTCCTACGCCGATAAAATCAATTGTTAAAACATCCTGGTCATCTCCTGCCAATATAAAATCTCCTACACCTGATAATTCTATTCCGCTAATTGAAGGTATAGTAATATCAAATCTTATTTCTTCATGATTCTCAATTGATAAATTTTCTTCAAGTCCGACAAACAGGGTTTGGCCTGTTACCTCATATGTCATAGCATCAATGATGTTTTGTTGAGCTTTAAGTACAACTGACTGTGGTGTCCCGATTGTAATATAGAAGTTTGCGACACCAGAGTTATCAATTTTGCTAAAAGAAGCAAAATCTAAGCTCTTGGTCACAATCGGACCCTCTCCGACAATTGTTCTTTTGTCATTGTTTTCATTTTCAAGTTCACATCCTGTAATTATCAGGATGAAAACAGCTATAAGAAGTGAGTAATAAGAAGTTTTCATCATATGGTTCTTATTAGATTATTTTTATGAATTCTATTGATTTTCCATAAGTGCTGCTTTTTGTGCTAAATCCGAAAATTATAATCAGGAATTATTTTAGTGGATTTTGATCACTAACCCAATCTTCCAATGTGTCAAGATACTCTGAGATCCATTCACTGCTTACAGTTTCATTATAGCATCCAGTTAAAGCAGGTGTCAGGATATGTTCCTCACCTTGAAATGTCACGATAATATGATTCTGGTTTCCCGCTTTCTGAAGTGCTGTTTCATATGCCTGTGCTCCCTGAACAGGATCGATATTCTTGTCATATTCTCCAAAGCAAACCAGCATTGGAATGGTAGTTTGTTCTATAACCTCAATAGGATCCCAAAATGCGTCAATCTCATTGGGCCATGGATTCCATTGGTTCTCCTCCGAAACACTTAATCCTGTATACTCTGAGACACCCGGGATACTAACCAGAATATCAGCCGCTTCCTTATATGCATTGTACTCTGTTGCTTTGCACATCTGTACCCAGTATATTTCAACTTCATTAACCTGTTCTATGGTTCCACCGTCACATGCAACGACCTGGCCAACCTGGTAAGCCATCTGTTCTATACCATCTTCAGCTCCGCCACTTACTACATTCATGAATGCAATATTATTGGTCTTTTTAAGTGCCATTGGCATTACCCACCCTGCCTGACTGAGTCCCCACAATCCTATGGATGAATTTAGAATGGAGTTGTTCATGGTCAGGACCTTTACTGCGTCGGCAAGAATTTCTGCCCGTTCTGTTATGGTATATCCCTGGTTAAAACTACCTGTTGACTCTCCATTACCCGGTTTATCCCAGGACAATACTGCGTAACCATTCCGGATAAATATCTCAATAAGGGTTCCGAAATCTACTGCACCATTCCTGGTGGCGTTGCCAGATCCATGTACCATAATTATAGCAGGAAATGTATCCCCGGAAGCCGGGGTCCTGAAATCCCCAACAATTTTAAAGCCATTTGAATTAAAGCTTAACTCCTGTACGGTTGCTGTTACTTCCCCGAATTGTTTGGTGATAACAGGCCCATAGACAGGATCAAGAGGTGGATCTGAATCTTTTTCACATGAAACGAATACGATTGTTAGTACAATTAAAAAGATTGTTGTTGATCTCATCTTTAGGGTTTTTGTTATAGTATGATCAGTCAACCATCGGTTTTAATCGGATTATATTACAAGTTACTAAATATAATTTACTCTGATGATTCTTTTAAGTTAAGAGGTTAGTCCTTCGAGATATTGCATGCAAGGTCTCTACGGTTTAATAATATCATTAAAGCTCACAGGATCAGTCGCTCCTTCAGTACTGAATACTAAAACATTTGATTTATGTGATATATCCAGATATTCTTTAAGAGGTTTAAATTCTTCTGATTCCACTATTTCACAAAAACCCGCAAGGCCGGCTGCACCTGATTCTCCTGAGATAATTCTCTGATCACTACCTGATGGATAGTAGAGTTTCTTAATTGTCTTAATTACTGCGTTGTCGGTGATGCTTATTGAAGCCGTTGCGCAAGATTGTATTATGTCCCAGGCTATTGAAGATGCAGTACTGCAGTTAAGACCCGCCATAATAGTCTTGTTTGATCCTGCAGATCTTGCCTGCCTGCCGGCTCTGAATGATGACAGGATGCAATCTGCTTCCTCAGGTTCAACAATTATGATCTTTGGGATCTTCTTCCGATACCTGGCATGAAAATACCATATGCCCGACGCAGCCCAGCTTCCCACACCTGCCTGCAGCATGACTATATCAATATCCTGGCTAATACGGTGCAGATGTTCTTCCATTTCAGCATATGCTGTAAGATAACCTGCCATAATATAAGCAGGTATAACTTCATACCCCTGCCAGGCAGAATCCTGGACAAGGGTCCACCCCTCAAGAAGGCTGGTTGATTCTGCTTGTTTACAGGCATCATCATAGCTCCCATCAACCTGTATAACTCTGGCTCCCTCATTTTTAATAGCCCTGATCCTGCTAAAAGCAGTATCCCCGGGAACAAATATGATACATTTTTTATTAAAAATTCCGGCCGACCAGGCGAGAGCTCTTCCGTGGTTTCCTTCTGTTGCAGTACACAGAGTATCACCAGCCTCATTATTGGAAATCAGTTTATAAACAGCATATGATGCACCCAGAGCTTTGAAAGAATTAAGACCCAAACGCTGCGATTCGTCTTTAAGATATATATTGGATACATTTAATTGTCTGGCCAGTTCCGGCAGTCTGTGTAAAGGAGTAGGCATGTAACACTGCAGGGAAGAATGGAATGAAATTGAATCACTGGCTTTCAGAATCCTTGTAGTTGAATTATCGGGGATCTTACTATAATTATTATTTATAATACCTTTTTTCATCTTATCTGACAATATTTTCATCCGGCAAACCTCAATGCTTAAATCCCCGGTCATTATTTTCTCCATCAATCTCACGGATCAGACTCAAGGCCGCATCACGTAAGGGTTTATATCGAGCACGCCAGATTAGCAAACCGATAATTGCAGATAAAACTACAATCCCCAGATAAAATACCTGTAGCCAGATAAAATTAAAACCAAGAGTGGTATTAAGACTGAAACCAGCGTCTACTAGTAATAATGCCAGTACAGCCCATAATGTTCTTAACTGAAATGGTTTATACCTGTATGCAGCTTTCTTAAGCATAACCAGGGTTGGTTGCGAGTAATCAACATATTTATATTCCCGGTAATAATATTTGAAAAGAAGGCCAAATATTAACATGGCAAACAGGAAACAGATATTGCCAATAATATTTACAACATGGACTTTACCAAAAATCTGGATTATTATAACGAAAATAAATATCAGGCTCATAATCCAATAAAGATATTGCATTCTTTTGCTTAACCCGGCATATTGCTCATCTTCTTTCTTAAGATTGCTGATTAGCTCGTCAAGGTTTACCGGTTCAACTTGTTCGTTATTCAGTGCCATATCACTGTCCTCTTAGTTTAGTTTTTAATTGAGTTTTAATGCGATGAATTTTCACCTTTGCATTAGACTCGGTAATGCCTATTACATCAGCTATTTCTTTCATACTAAGGCCCTCAAGCATCAATGATATTAAGGCCTTGTCAATAACCGACAACAGGTTTAACTCGTTTTGCAGGCTTGCCATTTGCTTTTCCCTTACCAGTTTATCTTCAAAATTCTCATCATCAAGCACTGTGTTCAGGTTTTGAGTATCGTCATTAACAATTAGTTTCATGTGCTTATATGCATTCCCGGTATAGCGAAGTGCTGTATTTACAGCAATCCGGTAAATCCAGGTATTTACCGAAGAATCGCCCCTGAAATTATCAAGACTGTTCCATATATTTACCAGAACCTCCTGATACATATCCTTCTGATCATTTACATTTGAATTGTAGTAACAGCAGATACGCTTTATCCGGTCCCTGTTCTCAGCCAGTATCTGATTAAATTTTTCTTCTTTATCCAACATTAAGTAGTACCTGTTTATTTATTAGTACATAAAATCGTGAATAGTTACATTTCTGTCAATACTTTATTATATCTGATATGCTGTTCTTGATGAACCAGGTAAATTATTAAATACCTGATCTTAATCCAAAAATAATGAAGTCCGGTTTCATGTAATATACTCTCCTGGTGCCTGTTATAAATTATTCGACCGCGCTGCGGTCATGCTTTGGTGGGATGGTTTTTCTACCCACAGGTGTGACTGTGGCTATTACTATTATACCCCTCCGGGGTATTAGTCCCCTTTTCCAGGCTCCTTTAAAAAACCGCGATCAGTTTATATTTAGTACTGATGGAAAGCCTGTGATACAAATTCAAGGACCACGGGCAGTGACTCTCTCCAGTATGTCCAGGTATGCCCTCCGTCACGTACCCTGTACTCATGTGGTATCTCCTTTTTGCGCATGGCAATATGCACCAGGCTGTTTCCCTCGTACAGGAAATCATCGTCACCGCAATCAATAAACCACCGCACTGATTTTATCTTTTCAGCAGGTACTTTGTCCAGCAATGAAAGAACATTGTGATATTCAAAATATTCCATTAATAATTCATCACGGTGGCCCTTTATTTGTCTGGAATACCTTTCCTTAAAAGCTTCATACGAGAGTGGGCCGACAGAAGCACTCAGGGGACAGGCTGAGGAAAACAATTCAGGGTGGTGAAGGGCATACATGAATGATCCTCCTCCTCCCATAGAAAGGCCTGCGACAGCGCGGTAACGTTTTTCGCCCTTGATGCGGTACGTTGACTCAACGTAAGGAATAAGCTCTTCGAAAATGAAATCTTCATACCTCCATTCATTATCAATATCGTTGAAATAACCACGTATACCCGTGTTGGCATCAGGCATGATGATAACCATGGGTGTAGCTTTACCTTCTTTAATAGCTTTGTCAACTATATGAAGGACCTCACCAAACTGTACCCAGCCGGTCTGATCATCACCGGCACCATGCAGGAGATAAAGAACAGGATAACTTCTTTCGGATTTTTCATAATCAGGTGGCAGGTAAACAGCATATTTACGATCACCATCCAGAATTTCGCTTTTTAAAGACAGGTTATCATAAACTATACCGGTCTGAGCCGTAACGACAATTGAAGTAAAAACACAGAGAGTAGTCAGGTATAAATATCTCATCTCATCAAAGTATTTAATTAATAACATATGTCAGTAAAATTAAAAATATTAACAGATAATTATTATGTATTACCTAAAGAAATGAGGACGCCCAAATTTGGGTCTCCCTACTTGTCATAATAATCTTTTCTGTATTTTAACATGCCATGTGGATAAAACTTGGTATACTTTTTCTTTATACGGGGATCTTTATAATTACCTGTGTGCCGGTGGGCAATTGATCATCCATTAAATCGATAATTTCATAACTTATTCTTATCCTGTTCATTGAATAATACAATTCCAGGATCTGATCGATTATTTTTAATCCTTTACCTGTTGAGGATGTAGCATATTCCGCAGCTTTTTCCCTGCCAACACCATTATCGATTATACTAATCTGAACATTAGGATCATTTTTCTCTGCTTTAATGATAAGCTTACCCCCGGTTTCAAGATTCTTCAGACCGTGTTTTATGGAATTTTCAACAAAAATAAAAAGCAACATTTTTGGAATTTGCATGTTTTTATCTATCGAGGATGGAATATTAATACTGTATGAAAACCTGTCAGATTGCCTGAACTTTTCAAGATCGAGATAGCTTGTTACAAAATTCATTTCTTCCTGTAAGGGGATAAACAGTTTCTCACTGTTAAGAACCGTGGTTTTCAATATTACGGCATATTGATCAAATAAAAACTCTGCTCTATCATTGTCATGTTCAGATATCAGGGTAGCAAATGACTGGAACAGGTTTAAAGTAAAATGAGGATCGATCTGGTTTCGAATTGATTTGAGCTGCAGTTCAATTATCTGGTTCCTTCTGTGTGATATCATAATGATCCTGTACTCACGGACTTTCTGATAAAGAAATATAAATAGTAAACACCCTGTGTAGATAAAAAGGATAAAGAAATACCAGTACTTGTAGATGAAAGTCAAATCATAATCAATTGTGTAACTGTTTTCTTCAGTTTCAACTATGATACCGGGTTTCTTTCTATCAGGATTTACTGTAGATGATAAAGTAAAGGACTCCAGAACTTCCGGGAATGATAATTTTACGGCATGTGAAAAATCACTTCTGCAAATAAGCATTTGTTTTTTTGAGCTTGATAAAAATATATATTCAAGGTTGCCATCTCCGTCAATGTCTTTTGTTAAGGATTCGAACCCTGATATCCTGCCGATATTAGCCACGAATTCAGTTTCAAGATCCTCTATGATTTTATAGAACTCACCGTCCAGATTATAGATATACACGGAATTGTAAGTACTATCCGGGGTAAAAAGAAATGCCTCGGCGAGATTTTCATCATGATTAATCTCCCGTCTTTCTGCTTCTCTGCCATAGGCGTCAAACAATGCCAGGTAATCAGGGATATCTTCATCTCCCTTATAACTGTGGTAAGCAAGAATATAATTATTGGTATTAAGCCTGATTGGTGACAAATACGTATTTGAGGGATACCTCCCAATAATCACCGGAGGGTACCTGAAGTTCATTTCAGGTGTAAATACCATCAGCCAGCTGTACATATCGGTATAATCTCTTTCGAAACTGCAATTCCCTGTGGACTGGTTCTTACCAAAGATTTCCGGTATTCCATCCTCATCAAGGTCGAAAATATGTTTAGTGCGTGTTATAGCACAGGATTCGGGGGAGACATTTAATTTGTTTTCGGCGGGATAATACGAGAACATCTTTCTCGGTCTTGTAGGATAACCTGAATTTACTGAGAAGAAGAATTCTTTTACCCCGTCATCATTTACATCTCTGAATTTTACCGGAGATATTGAGTAAGAATATAAACCATGCAATATATATACCTTACATACCGGGATTTTGTTAATCTGATGAATTTCAGAATTGATATCAATAATACTCAAATAAAGTGAGTCCCGGAACTGGGTAAACAGGATAATTTCATCATAGTCATCGTTATCGTAGTCATCTATGCCAGGGTAGACTAAATGTGCAAAATCACCTTCAAAATCATTTTGCAGGATAAGATTTAAATCATGATAAACCAGGACGGATACCATCTTCTGGGTATATCTGTGGAACTCAATGCGTTCACTTATCCTATCGTTATCGAGGTCATGATAATAATTACTTAGCAATTCACCTACATATTTTGAGGAAAGTATTTCAGCCCTGTACTTATCTACAATTAGATAACATATTATGGCTATAGCAATTGTTATGACAAAACTTGCTAAATACTTGTTATCTATTAATTTAATGGCGGAATGCAATTTATGATCTTTAAATATTTTGACTGGCACCCAATAGTTATTCTAAAGATAATAAAATTGGCGCTGAAGTAAAAAATGTAATATGTCCTCGGGGGGATTAATTACCTGATATTCCCCGGGCTAACTGAGGGCAGAAATACTTACATAAAAGTATTGCAGAGGTTAATGTTATTCACCACCTGCAATGGTGTAGTGGATTCTCCTTCCAAACAATGAATTATTAAAGGTACGACTTAGGATAGTATTATGTGGATCCTATCTTTCAATTAAAGACTTAAATTTGGGATCGTTCTGGAGGTCTTTGAATAAGGGATGGTATTTCACCTCCATCCAGCCGTAACCTCTCTGCAATGCACTCCCGATAAATTCGAACGCCTTATCCTTTTCACCAAGAATCAAGAATAATTCACCAAAGGCGAATGCATGCTCCGGATATTGATCAAGGGGATCATCCGAAATTTCGCATTTGTTTAAATAGTAATAAGATGAATCTGTCATTCCCATGAGTCCGTAATAAGTTGCAATGCTGCGATCATAATATCCGGTATATTTCAGGGCATGTGATATTGCTTCACCAAAAAATATATTGGCCTGCTCTATATCACCCATTGCATAAAAGGCCCACCCGGCCAGACCATAAAGAGCATAAAAGTCAGGATTATATTCAAGTGCCCTGGAATAATAACGGTATGCGGATTCATAATCTCCCTTATAAAGGTAACAGGAACCTATATTTTGAAGTATATGTGACTGAGTGCTGTCAATTTCATTGATTGTTTTAAAGGTTATCAGTGCTTCATCAATATTGCCGATACCAAAATAGGATATTCCCAGGCCATACAGAATTGTGAGATGACCGGGTGCAAGCTCCGCTGCATTTTTCATCTCCCTGATAGCATCATCGAACCTGTTTTCAGAGTAATAGAATGCTGCGAGCTCATAAATTGACACATAATTTTCCGGATTAAGCTTAACTGCATAAAGATAATTTTCTTCAGCCAGTTCAGAGTCACCCTGAAGACTGTAAAAATAACCAAGGTCAGAGTATAGTCTTGGATTCAATGAATCAATTTTTATTGCTAACCGGTACAGGCTATCGGCAGCCTCATATTCTCCTTTTTCAACCAGGCTACCTGCGTAAGTTCTTATAATTTCCGGATCATCTTTGTTCAGCTTAACTGCTTTGAGACTATAATCCAGTGCTTCATCAATATACCCGGGAACGGTGGTAAAATGATATTTAAGAATATTAGCAGCTGCAATCCCGTTATATGCAAGGGCGAAAGTTGAATCTTTTTTAATTGACAGGTTAAACAGGTCAATTGCATCATCTATATCCTCAACCAGTTCTATTCCTTCACGAAGGATTCCTTTCCCGATCAGGTAAAGTTCGTTGGCTTCATAAGAATCAGAACCTGAACTGGTAAACTGGCTCCCGGTTACAGAGTCTGGTTTCAGCCCCAACATATCAGCTATTAATTTAATAGCCTCGTCCTGAAGAATAAAGCTATTCTCTTTCCTGTAATCTAATTTTTCCGATTTCAGCAATTGTTGTTTCTTTGTGTGAATCAGGTTCAGGATAATCCTGCCGGTATTTCCTTCCATCTGGATGCTTCCCGAAATAACCATTGTAGCTCCAAACTTTTTCCTTGCTTCCATGGCAGTAATTGATTCCACAACTTCGCTTGCGGGGATTACTGAAAATAGCTGCTGTGAATTACCAATCTTTGTTAACATGTAAGTCAGGGTTTCCACAAGACCACTGGCAAGAAAATTCAGGTCAGGCTGATCTCCTATAGTTTTGAGAGGGAGGACAGCAATTGAGCTCTTCTGTACTCTGCCGAGTGGGGATACATCCCGTTTGAAAATCTTTGGATACAGAAGCATTCCAACGATTATTATCAGAACTGCTATTATAATATTACTGGTTTGCTGTCTTTTTTTCGCCTTCTCATCAGTAACTATGTCCGGTTCGCCTGATTCCACCCTTTCAGTTTTCACTATTCCGGTTGGTGTGATATCATATATCCAGGATAAAATTACAGTTATTATGGCACCCAGGATCAACAAATATAAAACCAGATTTACGGACCAGTCCGGGAAGCCCAGCCTTGGGAAAATTATATCTGCAGCTTCCAGGATAATAAAGGCGGTTCCGGCATATATGGCCAGGATCCTGTGTACTTTGCGCCTCTTTACTTCCTGCCAGAATCTTACTAAGAAATTAGGTTTCGAAGACATGATTTTTACGTTGGTATGTCTAAATTTAATAAAATTTATTAATATTAAAGAAGAGATGCCAGTTCTGACACCTCTCCAGAGTTTTTTGCAGATATTAAGAAAATTTAGCCTGTAGCCTCTATTTTCTTTCTAATTCGTAAGTGTGGAATGGTTTGTATTTCATTGTCCAGAGGAAGGGGAAAAGGAAAAAGACTCCGCCAACAATTGCCCCGATATCCACTTCTTCATCTCTTGAAAAACTGGTATAGAAATCTTCATAACCGTCCATTGTTAAGCGCACGGTATTTGTGCTTCCAATAATTTTTGTGTCAGTGTGAGTGTAAGGAGTTTCTCCCACAGCCTCACCATTGAGATACAATTTTGCTCCCGACGGATCAGACTGGATAATAGTTGTACTTGCGCAACTGGCAAAAAGAACTGACATTGCCAGTAACAAGGCTATTGCTCTGATAGTAAAAGTCAGTTTCATATTATTAGGTTTTATTAATATTAATTACTCAATTAATGTTTAAAATTAGTATATTTTGCTGATAACCTGACAGGAGATTATGGAAAAGTTTTACATGATTTTGTATTTTGCGTAGAAAAAAAACCACAGTTGAAGAAATCACTTATAATATTTGCATTTATAACATTTACTTTTGCAGCTTTTGCGCAGGATGATGAAAGATCTTTGATAAATAAATATTGTGATTTGCTGGTTAATGATCTTCTCGAGAAGTCCGATGGCTATCTGAAAAATGATACATGGGATACTCTTAAAGAGGGAGGACTCGTAAAAAGTACCCTGATAGGATTACCGGATTCATACAATTTTGACCTGGCCAGGAGTAATGTTCGTCTGGTAGTAAGAAAGTACCCGGAAATACGTGCTGTTACACGGTGGCAACCGGGGTATGACAGCTTTTACCATGTTGTACTGGAATTACCGGATAAGCTGGCAGGGATAATTTATTATAGCAATAAAGTAAAAACACTCAAGGTAACTGTTGGGAGAATGGAAGGAAGTAATTAGGATAAAAGACAAAAGTAAAAATATCAAAGTTGAGGCACAGGGTCCATCTTCGCTACCACCTTCGGCAAGCCTACGGTGGTCATAGAAAGCTGAAGCGGACAGAGCTTTGTGCCTGGGGAAACATAAATAATGGAAATCAGGTATGGAATCATCAAAAATTAATCGCCGAAAATTTCTTAAAAGGGCATCAATAAGTACTATTGGTGCCGGCATGCTGTCAAAAGGTGCAATTGCTGCAGGGACAACAGCACCTGAAGAGAAGGCCCCCCCTTCCATAAAGGAATACCGTAAATTCGGAAATACGGGCTTCATGGTATCCGACTTCAGCAGCGGGGCACCAATGAATGAAGCTGTCCTGAGGGCTTTGCTGGAAAGAGGGGTTAACCTGATTGATACGGGTGAAACATATATGAACGGGAACAGCGAGAGGATAATAGGACGCGTGTTACAGGATATTGATCGGAGCAAAATATTTATAAACAGCAAGCTGTATACAGAAAAAGAATTCCCTCCGAAAAAAGAAGTACTTGAACGGACATATCAGGCACTGGAAAGGTTGCAAACAGATTATATTGATTGTATGCAGATACATTCCGCGGAGAATTCTGCGATATTAAAGGACGAGGCTTTTCATTCAGCAATGGAACAGTTGAAAGCTGAAGGCAGGGTGAGGCATGTTGGAGTGTCGTGCCACGGTAATAACTGGGCTATTGATACTGAAGAAAGTCTTGATACAATTCTGATGTCTGCTATTGAAGATGGTCGTTTTGATGTTATCCTTCTTGCCTACAATTTTGCGAATGCAGATATTGCTGAAAAAATACTTGACGAATGTGATAAGAAGGGTATAGCGACAATGATAATGAAATCCAACCCAATACACATCTTTAACATCTTTGAAAGCAGGATGGAAAGGATAGCTGAGGAGGGTAAGGAAGCAGATGCTTTTCTTCAGGCTTATTATGATAAATACAAACTAATGGACGAGCAGGCAAATAATTTCTTTGCCAGATTCGGTATTAGCGGCGAAGAGAAATTGAAAGAAGCAGCTTCAAAATATGTTTTGTCCAACCGCCGGGCGCATACGACACTCTGGGACTTCCAGAATTTTGAGGATATCGAAAATATCCTGCGGCTGTCGGGCCAGAAGCTTACTGCAGATGACAGATCACTGCTCGGCGGATTTCACAGGTATCTGGGCCATACGGTATGCCGCATCGGATGTAATGATTGTGAGGCTGCATGCCCTCACCATTTCCCGGTGAACAAGATCCTGAGGTATAACTATTATTTCACTGTCAAGAAGCAGGAAAAGAGGGCTATGACAAAGTATGCATCCCTTGGCTTGAACAAACCTTCAGAATTGTGTGTCGACTGTGAAGGCTATTGTGAGCAGGCATGCAGATACGGGGTATGGACGCGCCCGTTGCTGGCTGCTGCAAGGAGTAAGCTGGAATTAATTGTATAAACCTTTCTTCTGCCTTATAACTATAGCTTAATCTTTCAGGCATCGAACTGACAGGCCATATTTATTCTGGTAGTTGTATGATCTCATATATGGCTGTGTATTTAATTCGATGTCCCAGGATGATATAGCTGAGGCCTCAGTGGATGACCACCAGAAACAGTCATACCCCTGGTGACCGTATGTACCCAATGATTCGTGACGATAACCACCGGGGAGTGCCGTTAAGCCTGTCTCATTGGTTGCTGCATCATTGGGTGTGATCCAGTGGGCTGCACCAACTTCCCTCATTTTATCAGAAAAAGTATTATCATAACCGGTATTACCGGTAAGAGTCTTCCATTCAATAATTGTTGGCACATGCCATCCGTCAGGACACAGTTTACCTGTATTGACGGCGAACCAGTTATACAGGGCACCGTATATATCTTTGTTGGCACTTTCATCATTATCGTACCAGCAATAAGCCGGTGATGTGAGACCGATCCATTCAGAAGTCCCTGTAACGAGTGGTATATCTGCCCCATCGTTATATTTAGTAGTTTTAAGGTTTTCTGCCATCCACGTCTGTTCAGCTTTGCTTCCTTTATCAACAGTAACGGTAATTGTTTTATAGACGTTGCCATCTATATCCGTTATTTCACTATAGGTAAGGGCAGGATTAAATACAATGGCATTGCTTTCCGCGGTAGTGTTGAAATAAACCTGGTTGCCGTAGCTGGTACCAGCACTGTTAACGGCGTAAGCCCGGACATAATAAGTAGTGGCAGGACTCAGGCCTGTAATATTGCTGGTAAAGCTACCTGTTCCTGTACCATCGCTTGTTTTACTGTCGGCGGTGGTTGGATTCTCACTGGCAGCCCAGCACACCCCTCTTTCGGTTACCTGCCCGCCGCCATCATTGGTGATATTCCCACCTGAAACAGCTGAATTGGTTGTTATGGAACTGGCACTGGTAGTGGTTAAAGCAGCAAGAAGGACAGGATCGGTAGTGAATAAAAGTTCATTACCGTAGGCTGTACCAGCTTCATTGGTCGCGTAGGCTCTGGCATAATAAGTGGTACCGATTGAGAGCGGTGTCAGGTAGCTTGTGAAGGTCCCTGTGCCTGTACCGTCACTTGATTTGTTATCACCTGTATCAGGATTCCCGGTGGTGTTCCAGCAAACACCACGGGCAGTAACTTCCGCACCTCCATTTCCCGTCACATTGCCTCCTGAAATAGCTGATGTCTGGGCAATGGCCGTCACAGCTGTCGTTGTAACAACAGGGATGGTCGGTTTTTTCTCGCAAAAAGTCAGCGTTATAACAGAACTAATCACAAGGATTGTCAGGATTGATTTTATTAAATGATTCATAGAATTATTATTAGGTATGTTTATTATTATGATCAGGTAATTTACAGCAAGTAATTTTTAGAATCAATATATATTATTAAGTTCAAAGATTGTGTACTCTCGCTGTCTAATAACGGTGATTTGTGGGAAGAGAGGATTTGCACCTTCATGCGATGCTACGTAAGCACCAAGGCGGCAGGCAAACTCAGGATTTCCGTTAACCAGCACATAGTAAGCCGGCCAATCTGTTATTTTTACGTGGCATTCCAAAAATGGGCGTCTCCACGGTTGTTTTGACATTATTAATCGAAAAGCAGTTTCACAAACTCAGACAGGTATACTCTCCAGTTCTTCCATATATGTCCGCCTTCACTTTCCCGGTAAATGTAATCCATTCCTATACTGTCGAGTTTAGCCCTGTATTCAACACCTGATTGATAAAGGAAATCATCCTTACCCATTCCAATCCAGTATAATTTATATCCGTTCTCTTTCTGCCTTTTCAGTGTGCCGTCAATATCATTATAAACTTGATGTGAAACATCCTGGTTAGGCAATATGGCTGCTGAGAATAAGCCGACATAATCAAAAGTATTAGGGTAATATCTTGATATGTGCAGGGAATGAAATCCGCCCATGGAGAGCCCGGCTATTGCCCGATTGGCTTTACCGGTTAATACGCTGTAATTACTTTCAACGAAATTAATTATATCGTCAAAGCTGGCCTCATACTGACCGTCCATGGTATTGGGCACCATGAACTGTGGTTTATAGAATCCCCGGCTTCCTTCTCCAGGTGCAGCTTCCTGTATGACATTACCGTTGGGCATCACCACAATCATAGGTTCAACTTCACCTTGTGCGATAAGGTTGTCCAATATCTGTGCTGTGCGACCTAAAGTTATCCATGCTTCTTCATCTCCTCCCGCGCCATGCAGGAGGTACAGGACAGGATACCTGGTCTCACTATTTTCGTATCCCGGCGGTGTATATATTGTCATACGCCTGTCCCGGCCCAATCGGGGTGAATCATACCACCGACGTGTAACAGTACCATGTGGTACATCATTTACACTGTAAAGATCTCCTTTGCCGCCACCAATTATGAATATATTCATCAGGGAGGCTATATCGCGTACTATAAAAGCATTATTTGGGTCAACGGTACGGAAGCCGTCAATAAGGAAGGTGTAACTGTATAGTTCCGGGTCAAGTGGTTGAGTCGTATATGTCCATACTCCTTTTTCTCCTTTCACCATATCTTCTGAACCAGGTATCCATCCCTGCGCAGGCATCCAGTCACCCGCAATTTTTATCTCAGTTGCATTAGGGGCCTCAATCCTGAAAGTAACAGTGTTATCATCATATATCTCGGGCGAATTTATTTGCTGGCCTCCAAACAATGACTGTTGAGCCATGGCATTCCACCCCAGAAGGATTATTGCCGGGATCGATAATAAAAGCTGTTTCATCTTATTAATTATTAATAATTGTTGTTTAACACAGTATTACCCGCAAATGATTGCCTTTTGACAACCAAAATTGCAAATACATATTTATTCTCTGTAAGATAGGAACAAAGTAAGTTATAAGAAAGGAAGTGAAGTTGAAATTTATTTTACCTGCAGAATTGCAACTCAAGGTGTATAGCGTAATAGCTGTACTTACCAACCTCCACGGTTGTTTCTTTACCCTTATAGGTGGTAAATGATCCGGCCCTGGGGGTATTATCAGGGAGTACATCAAAGCCCTGGATTTTTACGGGCTCCGGTATATCCCGTAATTGCCATCCCTTTTTCAGATGAAGCTTTATAGTACCGGAGCAAGGGTCATAAGTAACCGTACCCACATCAATATACTGATCTGCCCATATTGTTTCTGTTGAAGCTACAGGATTAAGTTTACCGCTTAACGAATCTCTAATTTCATCAACCTGGAGATAGTGCCACCACAGGTCACCGGCACCCTCAAGGCATCCGCCCCATGCTGTTTCTTTACGACTGGTTGAAACATTAATCTCTTTTTCTGAATAATAATCATCAGGCTGAATTGATGCCTGCCACCAATCTTTACCACCTTCTTCCCTGTATCCTTTGTTCACAACCATAGTCTGAGCCAATTTATTATATGACTTCTTTCTGTTATTATAATCCATAATAAAGGTATGGTATAAATATTTTACAGGCAAATCGCAAATGCCCAGTAAATGGGATATTCAGCCATTATTGGAACGTGTTGGTCTAAGTAATTCATTCAAAAATCAACAAATATATAATGTTTGTGTTAATAATTCGGGGATTCGTCAAAAAATAATGGATTTTGATCAGGGGTTCGTTAGAATCAAATAAAGTCTGGTTTATACCTCAATATTAAAATGCATAATATCAGCGTAATAGCAAAGCAGTTAGTCTGATTCAATATATTTCCTGGTAAAAAGCTGATTTTGATAAATGGTTAAGACTATTTGATAAAGATTCACAGGCATATCATTTTTTGTCATCGTCCGGAAATTCTCTTTCTATAATTATCCGTAGTGCCGACACATAATGTAATGCTTTTGCATAGCGGTTTTTTTCCAGCATCTTCAGATAACTATATTCATCAGGGCAGTTCTCAACGTCAAAATGATCCTGGTATAGCTTATAATCTCTAATGGACTCTATGAAATTGTCATAGTAAGCATGTTTATAACGAATGCCCTGCGCTGTGGTTGGCCTGTATCTAGCCATTTTCATTCCAAAAAGATTATTGTTTTGCAGACAAATCTTCGATTTTAGCGAATTTGTTTCCAGAATAATCTGGGCTTTTGCCACCCTCTGAAATCTGACCTGATAGTAGTCCAGCCAGAAATCAATATTCTGCCAGGTGAACTTGTAGATTTCATCAAGGTTTTCATAGATATGGGTCAGTGAGTCTTTTAAATGATTGTTCTCATTAACTGCTGCCTGATAAGCCTCCTCAACGGAACGGACTTCAGACTCAAGATAACTGGATACCCTGGTAGCCCTTATTGCTGACAGGGAGAGCAGAGTAAAAGCAACCAGGGCAAGCCCGGCCAAAGCTATATTACGGATAATATTTATTCTTTTCAACTTTCCATTCGTCATGTTATATGATTTAGTCAGACATGACCGGTAAGAGTAAAAATAATACTCAAAGCCTGGATTAAAATTAGTACATCGATTTCCCTTATGCAAATAGCAGATGCCCTGCCGGTGGGGTTTATCGAAGGTATTTTAAGTTTATTGGTCTAAGCATTTCTGACGAAAATCAATAGAATTATTATGTTTACATGAGCAATATGTTAATTCATCAAAAAATACCGGATTTTGACCGGTAATAAGACGGTATCCAGGGAGATTCATACATCTTGAAATCTTAACGCCCTGATTATCTATACTATATATAAACATAAAAATCCTATTTAATTATTTTTTATCTAATAGCTTTATTTGACCAATGGTTGCCATAATTTGATTAGAGTTTTGGTATTATTTAGAATTTTAAGGTTAAATCCTGCCTGAAAAATCCGGATGGTCTTTATGTAGTCTGGCATAATCCTCAGGAAGGGACTATTAATCACGAAGGATGCAGAATATCATACCTATTATTTTATCTTGTTTGCCTAGAGAATAAAGGTGTAAGTATATTTCAGCATTATGGTACGCAGTTTTGAAACAGGCAATGTTGGTACCAGACGATCTCTGTCAGTATTAAAACCTTCGTCGTATATAATATAAAGGTCGTTACCTTCCCTGGGATTATATCGCAGCCTGATATTGGCAGGCACTAATTTAGAAATACTGCTGTACTGAACAAATGCTGACATAGATAGTTTTGTATTGAAGACTAACTGGCCGCGGAGTCTTACAATATGAGAATTAAATTCCTGATCTCTATCAGGTATGCTGGCCATCGAGTATAAGTAGGTCCCATCCACCTGCAATCTTTGTTTTATTATTACTTTTGGTGTAATACTGATGCTATTGGACCAGCCATCATACCATTTGCCGGAAGTAAGTGTTGTTCCAATAACAAAGGACCTGCCTCTCGGTGAGTTAATATCCCCCTCCAGGAATAGGAACCTATATTCTCCTGCAGGTATTGAGAGATCGGTATATGGATTAAAATCTTCAATAAGGTTTTCGTATAACAGATTAACATTTAATCCACCTGTCATTCCCTCTCTTGATTCGAAGTCCCAGCCAAAATTAAAGGCTGAAGTTTCAGTAATATCATTCAGATTATCAGAATACAGGTAACCTTCAAGGGAAAATCCATGATTATATAACCAGGAATTATCGTTGATCCAGTTGTACGAAACAGATAATCCATATCTGGAATAATTTCTTCTGCTTTCGAAACCCATCCCGGGATTAAAGTCTTTACCTGCATAATTATAGCTGATAATATAAGCCAGACCTTCGATTTTGCGTCTCTCCCATTGTATAAAAATCCTTGCAGGATCGTGTGAAAACACCTTGTTATTCTTATCATTTTCTAATGTTTGCGCTAACATTGCTCTAAGATATTCATTACCAAACAGGTTGAATAATCCGTCGATACCGAAAGACGTATTATATCCTCCGCTGAAATTCATCCTGTTTGTGACAATTGCGCCGATTGTAGACCTGTCATTTATCACGTCTTTCTGGAGTCTGAGTACAGTAAAATTCTCTGAGAGAAGCTCATCTTCAAATGGAGCAGTTTGCATTGATAGAAAACCAAGATCCCATGACTTAATTCTTCCTACCAGCCTTCCTCCTCCGTATACGGTAACAGGCTGACCGTTGTAAAGGCCTATCTGGCGGCTATGAAAAAGCCTGTTATACTGGTCAAAGTTAAATTCAAAATTAGTATTCCTTTCCTGGAAGAATTGTCTTTTTTCTTCAAAGAAAAGAGGAAACCTGGTGAGATTCACCCTCTGATTGTCATTCTCAACCTGAGCAAAATCTGTATTTAAGCTCAGGTCCAGTGTAAGATTGTCTGACACGCGGAATTTTGTATCCAGCCCTATATTCCAGTCGGGTTTGTTTGTCTGCTCGTACTCTGTTCCGGCGTCATTAAGATTATTCTCCTGGTTTAAACCTCCCAGTACATAAGGTGTTATATAAACCGGATTAACGGAACTTATATCACTTATAACTATCTCCTGTGTTTGAGATGCTTTCCAGGCACCCCAGCCCCCTTGCTCTTTGGCTGCCGTGGGTAAACTATACATCTCATTCTTAAATGGTAAGTATCTTAAAACACCGAGCCCCATAGTAACTTTTTCATTTACTTCAGTATATCTCAGGCTTGAAAACGGAATGCGCATTTCCACCTGCCATCCTTTATCCCCAACACTGGCTTTGACGTCCCAGAAAGTATTCCAGTTTGGATTCATATCCCTCATTAATACCTCAATATCATTTGAAAAAGCAACATCTGTTCTCCCCCCGGAGGGCGAAGTACAAAAAGCAACAGTATTTTCCTTGTCATTAAAAGTATCAAGGATAATAACAAACCAGTCGCATTCATATTTCCAGTCATCTCTTTTCAGCTGGATCTTCACTTTGTCGATATTGCTGTCGGATAATATAGCTCCTGCATACAAGTAGTCACTGTCGTATGCTATTTTAACTAAAGTCTTTTCAGACGGTTCAGCCCCGTAGTCAGGGGCGAATGTAATAAGATGAAGTGGGGAAATCTTTTCCCAGCCAGCTTCGTCACAGACACCGTCAAAATCAAGTGCACCTTCAAATTTTGATAAAATAAGTTGTTCCTGTGCTGAAACAGATGAAGAGAACGGCATAAGAAGGATTAACGGAAGGGATTTAATTATACCTGTTAGGTATCGGGTAAGGGTAGAGATATGGAATTTCAATATCCTATGATTCCGGCAATGGATCATGACTTACCAGTTAGGTTGCGTTTATTTCGAAGGTCTGATTGGAACCTTATTCTCTTACAAGATACGCTAATTTGGTATTCAAGTCAAGCTGGCCCAACTCACAAATATTAGATTTTCAATGTTAAAGATCGTTAATCTCGATTCTGGCATAAAGGTTGGCTGTTGACAGATCTACAGCTTTCTGCAGGTATTCGAGGGCCTGTTTCCAATTACCCTGGCCTTTATGACCAAGCCCCATGAGAAGGTAGGCATTTGACAACCTTGCATTTTCAGCTTCACGGGCACCGAACTTGGCGAAGAAATCAGCACCTGAGGAAGAAGCCTGGCTGATTTGTTTTTTCCCTTCGTCAATAAGAGAATTAAATATTTTTATAGCTGCTGGTTTCTTTTCCAGCTTCAGGTGGGCCAATCCTCTGTAGTATCTTATGTATCCCTGGCGCCCTGGTTCAAGATTCGTGCATGATGTAAAAAATTCAATTGCTTTTTTCCTGTTTCCCAGAGCTTCATTAGCCAGGCCAATATAATAGTTAACCTGGATATTCCTGTTTCCTGACCTGCTGTCACTGGCTTCTTCTTCAGGCATCCTTGCCTGCAGGAAAGTCTCAAGCGCTTTTTGATATTGCTTTTCTTGCATATATTCCAGACCCAGCACAAGGTAGGCATCTATCATTATATCCCTCATTCCCGAGCTTCCTTCACGGAACGTAAATTCTTTCCCCTTTAAATATTCTACAGCTTTATTTGCCTCCCCCGCCAGAGTAAGCACAGCGATCTGCCGTGCAAAGGCATCTTCACGCTTGCTGACTATATCGTTACTGCCTTCAAATAATTTTAGTCTCTTTTCAACAGGCGCATTACTCATTTCATAAAGACGGTCGAGCTCCACATAATATATCGGCTCATTCCTGTTCAGTTCAATTGCTTTTTCGTATGCCTCTATTGCCTTATTCCCATCGTCCTGATGCTGATAATATCCCCAGCCAAGATTACGGTGAGCAATTGCAAGGCCGGGTTCATTTTTAACTGCGTTTTCCCAGTATTTTATTGCTTTCCCCGGTTGCTTTTCGTACAGGATATTTCCCAGGTAATAATATGCCCTGGCGTCTTCAGGATCGTATTCCAGGGCTGTTTCAAGTACTTTGATGGTTTCAAGACGGAAAGGGAAACAATAATCAACAGGTTGTGCTGATCCGTCTTTGAAATATTTCTCAGCTTCAGCCTTGTTACCTTCAAGATATGCCAGGTAGCCCAGGTAATATATTATTACCGGATTATTGCCTTTGAAACGAAGGAGAACATCCTCTGCCTCCTCATTCAATCCGTCGTTGATGTACCCCGTTGCAAGTTCAATATAATTCTGGTCATAGTCTCTCATTTTCCTGTTAAGGGCATCGAGTACATTCTCAGCTTCATGCAAGTCCCCTGACGATTTTGCCAGCAGGTACGATTCATTTGCAGCCCTGAAATCCAATGGATCGTTATGAACAACAGGTACCAGTGTCCTGGCTGCACCTTCATAATCACCCATTCTTCTCTGAATTGATGCTCTCAGGCACACAGCACGGTTGTTCCTGCTATTTGTTACAAGCGATTTATTAATTTCATCAAAAGCTTTGAAAAGGTCACCCTTCTTAACAGAAATTTCTGCCAGTTCAAAATAAGCAGCTGAGTGATACGCATTATCCCATGTAGCCCTGTAGAGTGTATCGATTGCCTCATCATACAGCTCCAGTGCCTTCAGTGTTATTCCTTGCAGGTACAGAGCTTCACAATCCTTTGGTCTGGTATAATCTTTTGTCAGCCTGTTAATGGCATTACGGAAATGTTTCCTGGCATTAGAGTGATCTCCATTCTTGAGAAGGATGTTACCAACTGCTATATTTGTTCTTATATCGCCAGGATCACGCCTGAGGGCTTCTTCGTAATAATCCATAGGATTAATCCTTGGATTATAAAACTGTTCAATACGTTTACCGGTCAGGTAAACCTCCTCAATAGTTGAGATATCTGTGGGTAATGGAGGACTTTTGACAGTTTCAGGCAGTTCTTCTTTATATTCTTTTTCAAGTGGTTGATAAGACACCAGTACTTCACCGGTTTCTGTATTCAGCATTTCAGTATATAGATCGCTCATTTTAAATGCTGCTCCCGGATTTATTGATTCGCAGAATGCAGCTTCGGGCGATATTAGTACAGTTTTTTCGAATATGACTTCATCTTTACCTTTTAGTATGATTTTAGCGCTGTCAATAAACTGTGTTGAATAATATCCAAGAAAAATATTATCATCATCCTGAATTTCCAGGTTTACAGCCCCGTTGAGGTTAGCATTATTAAATCCACCTATGTCCCTGACAGGGTACCAGTATTGGTCTGCGATTTTTATTTCGTAAGGTGTTATCCAGCTATAATCAGGCTGGTTGTCGGAATAAGCCCCGGTCATTAATTCAAGATAAGGACCTGCATTTTGAGTCAGTATTGCTTCTGTAGCCTGCCCGCGTGGCCCCGATCCCCATTCCCATAGTTTTGCTCCTTTAACTATATTATGATCGCCTATATGTAAAATCCCGGTATTTTTTCCATGATCATAGCCTCCCATAAAATCCTCCTTCAGGTCATGTGCAAAGAATGACGCCGAACTAACAGAATTTTTCCACCAGCTTAGATCAACACCTTCAGTGAAATCCTGACCCCTGTAAATTTCACAGGAGACGGGCCAGTGTGAGAATTCTGTTTTAGCATGATAGGTGGCAAACTGTACACCGGGTGGGAATATTACCTGGTAATTCTCGTTTGCATGCACTGCCACATTGGCCCAGTAAAGGAATGAATGTGTATAAGGTGTTGTATTATGTATTTTGATCTGAGCACGAAAGTATGATTTTCCCGGGAATACAGTAATTCCTATCGTCCATCTCATTCGGTGACGAAGGTCAGTTTCGCCAATCCAAACTGTTTTGCTACCATCTGTGTTATCAACAAGGGTGTAATCAACTGGCAGGAACGTCGAAGCCCTGTGATGATGCAGCACATCCCACTCGATACCCCCTGACACCCAGGCACCCGTCATTCCAATGTAGGCTGGCCTGACAACGTCATTTTTATAAATGAAATTATAGTCATTGGTTTTATCTGTAGCATAATATATTTTCCCGCCTATTTCCGGGGTTATGCATAGCTTGATATACTCGTTTTCAAGTATTAATGCCTTCCATGCCATGTCAACTTTTTGTGTTGAGAACACATCATTCAGGGCATAAGGGTATATATGCCTTGAAGCACCCTGGTATGATTCATTCCTGAAAAACATTGGATTTTTATCGGCAGGCGCCACCTGGTATGTGGGAATTATCCATTCCTCCTCGGATAATGCTACCTGGGCAGCAATATTATTACCGGTAAATATTGCAAATAAGAATATCAATGCATTAAACAAGGAACCTGTATCTTTTTGCATTGTATACTTATTTTTCAGTTGCATTTTATTGTCTGTGTGTAATTAATAACCGGTTACTTTAATGAGCTTTCCGGACTGAACAACATCGCTCAGTTCAAGATTATTCAGAAATGCCAGCTCATCCATCTTATTCTGCTGTATACCATAATATCTCAAAGCATCAGCAAATGTGCCGGTTCGTTGCACTCTTTTTACAAGGATTTTAACAGGTTTCTTATTTAGTTTTGAAGGATCGGATAATACTGAGAATGTACCCATGCTTGCCATAAATGACTCGCTGTAGGTATTATTATCTGCTTCAGAGGTAACACCATGGATAACATAATAACTATTATCATAGTCTATAAAACTGGAAATTATCATGTTCGATTGTTGCTGGCCAGTATTTTGATCCTGGTATACCTGTGTGGACAAGGCAACAATCGCAGGCATGTTATTTATTGTAGTCCGATAGCTTTCCCGGGGCTTCAATTCGAGTTGTTCAAGTGAAGCGCTTGCAGCTTCTTCCAGGGATGATCCTGCAGCAAATGTAAAGACCATAAGGGCTTTACCATCGGGCGGTGCTATATTGACCTGTGAAGGCAGGTTTTCATATTTCCAGCCGGCAGGGAAAGAGAACATAAATTTCAGTTCGGGGTGATAGAAGGTATTTCCCTCCACAAATCCCTGCCTGGGATCTTCGCCATATACAATGCCATCTATCATTTGCAGGTAGCTATTGTTATTTACCTTATAGGAATCCATCTTAAGGCTGTCCTGCCATCTCTCAGCATCCTGGTTTACAGAGTTATATCGATCAGCCGGATCCGGGTGGGTAGACAGGAAGGTGGGTACGCCTCCCTGTTCTTGCGGCATGCTCATCTTCTTAAGTACCTGGAAAAAGTCGGCCATCTTTTTTGCATCATATCCTATCTGTGATGAATAAGCCACACCCAGCTGGTCTGCCTGGCGTTCATTATCACGGCTGAATTTAAGGAATAGCAACTGCATACCCTGCAGTGCATACTGGGCATATGATGCGAACTCTTCCGAAGCGATCATGCCTCCTATGAGTAGCAACTGGCCAAGGGTCTGCTTACTCTGGTTACTTACAGAATGTCGGGCTGTTATATGACCCATTTCATGGCCCAGGACTCCCATCAGTTCAGCTTCGTTATTAAACTGTGCAAGTATTCCGCGTGTAAGATAGATATACCCGCCTGGCACGGCAAAAGCATTAATTACAGGTGAGTCGAGTATCTTCACATGGTATTTCAGCTTGGGGCGATGTGATATAAGGCCCATCTCATCAGCTTTTGCCTGGATAAATGAAAGAGTCTGTTCATCAATATATTCACCGAACGTGGCTATCACCTGTGGATCGTATTGGGCACCCATCTGTACCTCCTGTGCCTCGGAAATAAGCATCAATTGTTTTTTACCGGTTACTGGGTTGACCGCACATGATACGGCAATACAAATAATTAGACAGAGTAGTGCAATTTCTTTAACAAGGTAATAAGGTTTCATGCGAGCTGTTTTAATTTTCGAATCAGGTTTTCGGATCGTTTAAATATATGTTTACGTAACACGAATATAATTATACTGGCCTAATTAAAGTATAAGCCACTGTGCTCATATAAAATTATAAAAATAACCAGAAATATTCCTGATCGGTGAAATATATATCTGAATAATTAACCTGGAATTAATTGTATTCTGGCTTACCCACCTTACCCATAAACATAATGGCCCCTGTGGAATTTTCTTTTATCAGATACAGGAATGGCTTATCTGCACGGAATATCAGTGGCTGTGGCGGACCGGCTGTTTCTCTGAGTTCAACAATTGTGGCGGCAGCCGCCTCGGTGCCTTTTTCCTGTACATCAATAAAAGTCTGGTGGATCACTCTCGAAATAAATATTCCTCCGCCCGGTGTGATAAGGCTGAAGTCGGCACCTCCGGAAAATGCCACTCCCAGTCCCAGGTTTATCAGGGGATCATTCAATAAATCCTTAAAATCATATTTGAATTTGGGAAGCTCAATCTGGACATTCGTCATTGCCGAACTACTGAACCATTCATTCCATTCTGGGACGTCCATCTGGCCGACAATGTCATCCATATCCATGTCCTGGCATGGTAATATCACTACCATACTGAATGTACTATCACCATAAGGCAGTTCCACGGCTTCAAAGTCCTCTGTGGAAGTATACATAAATGTCCCGTTAATCTTCATGAAATCAACCTCATGATCATTACCATCCTCAAGATGGAATGTTCCCGGCTGGGTCTCGTCCTTGTCAAACTGGTATTTCCATGTGGCATTAAAATATATGGCATTGATAAGGTACATTACCGCATCATTTGGAATATAATCAAGCATATCCTGTATCTTATCATTGGTTTTCTCTTCAATCCAGCTATTTATAATTTCCACAGCCTGTGGATCTGTAAAATCAAGTTCACTGACAATGGCGTCAAAATAGGTCTGGTTGGTGCTGATGAAATCAGCCAGTACATTATATCCCAGCCTGTACCATATACTGTTGGCAATGGAGAATTCCACCTGATCGTCCAGGTATATGAGTTGTCCCATGAGATCCTTGTAGCTCTCATTCACTTCCTGTCGTGTGAGATCCCCGAAGTGCAGAACATTATTAAATGCATCCAGTGTGGTACCTGCAGCACCATTGTAGGTCATTCCCAGGGCATATGATACACTCAGGGGAGAGATCATAATATTATCCTCTTCACTGGCGGCAATGACTTCCCCGAACAGTTCAAAGGCAAATGCCTGGTCGGCTTCAATGATCTGTGCGGATTTTTCACTAAGGATGACCTGAGGTATTTCATTGTCCGGTGCTGGATTTTTCTCACATGATGGTATTATTGACATCAAGGCAAGAATTATTGATGAAAGGGCGATATATTTTTTCATGGTGTACAGGATTTATGTACAATAATGGGAGCGCCCAACTTGGGCGTCCCTATAGTAACCACAAATATTATACCGAATGGATAGGAGAATAGAAAGGTGGGTAAAGTTAAATTACTTTTTGAGAACCCAGGCATCAGACCTAATATTGTCCCTTACGTACCTGAGCACCTCAACAGCTTCTTCACTTGAATTATACTTGCCATAACTTATTCTGTAATAACCGCCTGGTGAGGGAGGCAGGATAATTGAATTTACCCTGTGAAGATTATTTAATCTTTTTGTCTCCTTTTCAATATAATCCAGGTCTGTGCTGCTACCAATGATTATATAATAGGCCGGGCTAATAATAACTTCCTCAACCTTCTCAACAGCTACAGGAGGCAGGACTTCTTCCTCTTTTTCCTCAACGACTTCAGGTGGCAGGACTTCTTCCTCCTGTGGAGTGGTGATAACAGTATCGGCTATAATTTCAGTGTCATCGGCATCCTGACAGCTAATTTCAAAGTAATAAATATTATCAACCCGGGATGAGTTATCCCTGTTGGAGGCGATGTAACCTGTGCTATCATTAATAAATGTAATTGAAAAATCGTCGCTGACAGTATTGAATGGTTCAGGCATCAGGTATCTTACACTATCTTTAAACATCACCAGATCAAGGCCTCCCGTGGTTTCATCATGATTACTCGAATAATATATGATATCACCGGGAGATACGTATGGGAAAACTTCGTCATATTCAGAGTTTATTTCCGGCCCCAGGTTTTCAGGCTGCCCCCATTTTTCTCCGTCCCATACTGATTTATATAGATCAAAGCCTCCATATCCTCCCGGCATATCTGAAGAAAAATACAAGGCGTTTGCAGCATCATAAAAGAAAGGATGTTGCAGTGAGAAGTTGATATTATTAAAAGGGAAGTCATTTCTTTTCCATTTATTTTTTTCCTTAGTATAGGAATCCAGATAAAGGTTATATACTGATGATCTGTTAGGGTTTCGGTAGTTTCTTGTTACAAGTAATATTGATGTGTCGCGCGAAATTGCAACTGGTCCATCGTTCATTTTTGTGTTAACGGAAGCCGGTAAGAAATCTGGATCGAAAGGAAAAGAATATTCAACAAAGGCAAATATGTCAAAAAAAGATGGTTCTGATTCTGGCGGGCTGGTTTGTTTAATGCTGGTTTTACGGGAGGATGTGATAAACAATATATTATGCCATACAAAAGGAGCAAAATCCTGGCTTGTTGAGTTCCCGATGAATGGTTGGATAGTTGTATTCATCTGTAATTTATTGCAGAAATAACCTGTGGCCTGGTCATTTGCTGATTTATCTTCCTGATGGCCAAGAACTTCAATAATACTGGCTTTATGATTATCCTGCTGTCCACATATTACCTCTACTCCTGTAAGGTAAGTTATCGTATATATCAGTATGATTGCAGTAATAATTTTTTTCATGGTGATAAGTTGTTAGACCTTAAATGATTACATAAAGTACCTCGGGGATCTGATTACTGCTTCCTGCTTTTTATTCCAGAAGAACCTCAGTGATATTTCATGGGTTTGCATTGTTGCGTTACGCAGGTCAGAAAGGGGATACTCATAGAAATACCCCAGGTGCCAGTTATCAAAGAAATGAACACCTATAAGAAAACCCATGGCATCGAGTACTTTGTTTTTTTCTACAATATTGGATCGGATAAACGGTCCAAAACTAATTATATCCCCGTACCCGAAGAGGGCATTGAGGTCTATTTGCAAGGGTGCGTCACTATATTTCAATAGTGTGGATGGAGTGAGCAGCAATTTATCAGAAAGTTGAATATTAGTACCTCCGTATGCGAAAGCATAAAGGATTTCCTTTTTCCTGAAATCAATATTACCACTTGTGGGGAAACTGACCTGGTACCTGAATGCCTGTGGTATGGATAAACCAAAATAAGTCTTGTTGCTATAGGCCAGAAACCCTGCACCGGTACTTATTTTCACTCCTGAAGTATAGTCAGTCATAAAGTTGGGGTTCCTTGGATCGACATTTGGTACCTCACTGAGGTTGGCCCTCATGTGGGATCCTGTTATACGTATACCCCCCGCAAGGTTCCAGTTTTCGGAAATCCTTGCATGGTAAGCCAGGTCTGTCTGGAAATGAAGATTTTCCTCAGCTCCAAGCTTATCCTGGTAGATCCCTATTGCCAGGCCCAGCTGGCCGGGGAATCGTAGATTAGCATAAGCTGATACGGTACGTGGTGCACCGTCAATACCCACCCATTGGTTACGAACAAGTACTCCAAAATGATGGATACCTTCAGAACCGGCCTGTGCAGGATTGATTACTGCATTGTTAAAGTAATACTGCCCATACATGGGTTCCTGCTGTGCAAATATTACATATGGTACCAGGAGCAGGAATATTGTGAGGTATATTGTTATTTTTTTCATGGTCTTTATTATTACATGAATAAGGATTGTGTTACAGTTTAATTTTTAATCAGATAGATGTAGCCTGACAATGGTTTGCCTCCTGGTAGAAGCTCCAGTGTGTAGAAATAAGTCCCTGAAGGAACTTTACCATCGGATTCGGTTGATGTACGATTAAGGTTTGGAACTCCATCCCAGTCATTCTGATACGGAGATGCCATATAGATCATTGTACCATAGCGATTAAATATTCGAAGCGTGTTGTATGGATACATTTCCAGACCTCTGATCACAAATTTGTTGTCATATTCACTGTATGGTGTTAATCCACCGGGCACCCTGATGTCGCATTGATCATACAGGTATTCAACGAAGAAATTTTCGATCAACTGACAACCATTTGCGTCGGTGATAGTAAGAACATGATCACCTCCTGTTGCATTATTTAATGTCATGGAGGTTTCACCATTATCCCACAAATATGTATAAGGAGGAGTGCCTCCATTTATATCATAGTTAACTGATCCGAAAGGATCATCAATGCATTCAACACCTTCGATAAATCTTCCTGAAATGTAAATCGGTTCCTCAGGTTGTTCTAAAACAGCTTCTTCATTAAGAGTACAGCCATTGGCATCTGTTATGATTACTGAATAATTACCTGCCGTAAGTCCATCAATATTCTGTGTAGTAGCTGAATTGCTCCACAGGAAACTATATGGAGGCGTTCCATCAAATACCTCCAGATCAATAGAGCCTGTTGACTCTCCATGGCAGAGCACATGAGTAATATTAAGTGAGGCATTCAATGCTGCTTCAGGCTGGGTTATCGTCACTGATATCTCGTCAGTGTAACCCATAGCATCTTCTATGCTGACATTATATGTTCCGGCATATAAATTGACTGCTTCCCATCCCGTTTGGACAGGACTTGTTTGCCAGGTGACAGTGTAAGGGGGCACTCCTCCTGTGACCGTAACAGTTGCACTTCCATTATTTCCTCCAAAGCAACTAACACTATTCACTGAAGCTAGCTGTAAAACAGGGAGATGTGTGACTGTTAGCTCTACAGTATTACTTTCAACCACTTCAATCTGGCCATTATCGACAAATACACTGTTTTGAAGCACAGTTTCGTGCTGTGCTTCATCGTCAACGATCAATACCAGTCCAAGGCTTATGATTTCACCAGGGCTTATCTGACTTACTGACCAGGTTACTGTTCTGGCACTGCTGTTATATGTACCACCATGGTCCGAACTGATGTAGTTTGTGTACAGTGGAATAGCATCTGTCACCGTTACATTTTGAAGGTTTATGTTACCATTATTTTCAATATTTATGGTGTAGTTAAGCTAATCATTAATACTTACATAATCTTGTTGATCCACTGATTTAGATACTGTAAGGCTGGCGTCCTGTAAAGCAGTTAGTGTTACGTTGCCACTTGAAGTAATTGTTACATCTGCGGGATCCAGGCCTGCTGCCATTACAGTGTTAGTCACACTTCCCTCGTCCAGTTCGGTTTGCGAGACCAGATAATCAGTGCTGAATGTTTCACTCTCACCAGGGATCAGTAAGTCTATTGTCCAGTTATCACCGGTAAGTTCATCAGTTATGTTAATATCAGTGATAGTAACATTACCTGAGTTAGTGATCTCTACAGAGAATGATAATTGTTCACCCACAGTACTATAAGTGGATGCTGAGGCGGTCTTTAAGACATTGATGCCGGGTTCCTGGTCTGCCATAACCGTCTCACTATCTGTGTCACTTACTGTCTGTGGTTCACTCGTTTCATCAAGATAGGTGCCTGTTACACTGGCTGTATTAACCACCTGTCCCTCATCCAGGTCATCCTGTGTGACAGTATAGCTGGCTGTTATAGTGGAGGATGACCCCGGGTTCAGAAATGCTATATCAGTTGATGACAGATCGGCTGTTTCATCTGTTACCACAAGATCAGTAAGTGTTACATTACCTGTGTTTGTCACCACGATATTGTAAGTTAGTATATCTCCAACCTGGTCATAGGGTTCTGAAACAGTGGATGTTTTTGCTATGGTAACAGAAGCCGCCTGTACTGAAAATACAGTTTCACTATCGCTGTCTGATGCTTCCGAACCATTACCTGCCTGGCCTGAAATGGTTGCAGTATTGGTAAAATAACCCAAATCCAGGTCAGCCTGAGTAATTGTATAGCTGGCTGTATATGCGGATGTATTTATTTCACCAGGTGCCAGTTCTTCTATTACAGTTCCTGTTACATTTGCTACAGGATCTGACAGAGTGACGTCATATAGGGTCACATCCCCTGTATTCTCAATAGTAAAGTTATAGTTGAGTACATCATCAATATCTGTATATTGGGTACTTCCACTGTTACCATTGATATCCAGGAGGGTTTTGTAAAGGGAGACATCCGGATCGGCATTAACCACCACTGTAAATGAACAATTGTTTTCATTGGCACAATGATCAGTAGCATTCCATGTAACCTCGGTAGTGCCCTGGTTAAAGGCCAAACCATTGAGAGTTACACCAGAACCTGTCGTAATGCCAGCGAGACTATAAACCAGGGTGGATGAATTATCACAGTTATCTGTCGCTGTTGCATCAAAATCACTACCAGTAACAACATAGGTCTGACCTGAATTCGCCTCAAGTGTAACAGTTATATGACCGATACCGTCAACGGTGGTTTCATATCCTTCAAAAGAAGGGCAATTTATAACAGGTTCCGTCGTATCTTCTACTGTTATAACCTGGCTTCTTTCGGAGAAATTACCATAATCATCCTCAGCCTTCCATGTACGTGTGATAGTATAATTACCCCCGCATGAGCCCTCTGTGATTGTTTCGCCCAGATAGGTTATGGTAACTTCTCTCAGGCATGCATCTGTTGCCCACACATCTGCAGCCTGGCCAATTACTGCAACACCAGGGACATCATCACATTCCACGGTTACATTGTCAGGGAATAAGGTCCATTCGGGAGCAGAGGTTGCAAGCACGCTTGTTGATATAGAATTATTTGCAATATTTTGATCTGGTTCAAGAGAACTGATAAGTGCATCATTTACAATTTGCACTGCACCGCAGTCAACGTCAGTCACTCTCACCGAATAGATTAGTGTCTGTACTCCCTGCTCAGGGGTAAGAGCACCGATATTGAAAGTGATTTTACCATCAGCGACTATACCACCACCATCATCAACAACCTCAGTGTGCGCTTCATCATAATCATCTTCAATGATAATTTGCGTACCGGTTCCGCAATTATCATTATAATAATTTATTGTATATGTAATTATTTCTCCCAGTTTCACACTGACAGGTGAGGCTGATTTATCAATTACGAGATCAGGATAGGCAGTAACTGTTGTTGAGGCACTGGCAGAATTACTAAAATATTCAGGGGTCTGGGCTCCGTCATCATAGTTTACCGTTACCTCATTCAGTATCTCCTGACCGTTAAACACACCTTCCTTTATACTCATGATGATATCAATCTTTTGATAGCCATTAATTGGTATATTTCCGAGTGTCCAGGAATTGTCAGTGCCTGCATCAGGTGCGGGGGTTGATGAAATAAACTCAAGAGACTGGTCGTAGTTTTCTGTTACTACTGTATTATATGCTTCTTTGCTTCCAAGGTTTGTAATAAAGATTGAGTAGTTTAGAATATCATCACAACCTACGGGGTCAGGATAATCAACTTTATATATGAACAGATTAGGTTCTGAAGGAGGGTTGATTGTTTCCGTATGGAAGGTCTTTGTCTCATTTCTTCCACAAACGTCAGAAGTGATAGTAAGGTTGGTACAGTTCCACCTGTTGGCTGATGTTCCAGGCGGTGTTGTTAACATGAGATAAAATGAATATGTCTCACCTGGTGCCAGCCAGGGGGTTACAGTTATTGTCTGATCATCAAGATCCAGAACATCATTATAAAGTACCTGATTACCGGTGCTGGGCGATCCGTCAGGATTAACGCAATCTGCGTATTCAGGGTTATCAGGGTCAGTGTATAAATAGAATCTATCCCAAACGTTGCCAAGGTTCTGGACAACAATTAGATACTTAAAGGTAGCAGATGTTGACATTTTTATACTGCCTATTGCTGCTCCAAAATAGAAATCACAGGTTTGAGTAACATCTGTAGTATAACTGTCGGTCAGAGCACTGCCAGACGTGCCATTCTCAAGTATAATATTGTTAGTTATAGCTGTAACTGAGTTATTAGTCTGCATATAGTATCCGTTCTCATATAATGGCTCGGTGAAGGTATTCCCAGGTCTCCCCGCGTAACCGGATACTATTATCACCCTGTTTTGCCCTGCCTAAACAGTGAAATTCGACCAGGTAAGTGTATTGTCAACAATGTTTGTCGCAACAGGATCAGCACTGTAGAATGTGAATTCATCAGGAAGAACATCTGTTATGGTCCCGGTCCAGTCATTTCTGTCACCATTACCCACTGAAATGGTATAGCTTATCAAATCCCCTGGCCTGGCATTTGCCGGTCCTGACTTCGAAATAGCAATATATTCATCCTGGGCGTTTAGGCACATTGATGTTAACAATAACATTAAGGCGACAGGGAGGATCCGTGTCTTGTTGTTATTTCTATTCTTTTTTTTATTGCGCAAGCGTAGGAACCGAATGCTAATATTGTGGAACATAGCTCTTGTTTTTAATTTAAGAAGGATTCAATGATGAATTTGTTCTGGATCGGATAACTGTATAGATTTTTAAATCAATACAGTTATCCTATATCCAGAATACTAACCATACAATAGTACTAACCATACAATTATCCGGAGTACTAAAGTCAATTTATACCACAAAATAGATATCTTGTTACTATTTGAATAATTTTTTTGACCAGTGTATCAAAAACATACACCAAAGTTACTTTGCTTGTGACTTTGATATGTTGTGTATGCACTTTTTTGTGCTGTTTATTCTAATATGGGGGTAGATTTATTTCTCTGAATTGTCAATCAGCATTATCCTGTCAAAGCCCATTCCTGCCAGTTCGGGATAGTACCTGTATGTTTCCTCACGGGTGTAGAAACCTATTACTATCACCCTGTAGTAATCCCATTGTTCTACTATTTCAACCGGCAGGTTAAGTCTTTTTTCAATCTTTCTCATTGCCCTCATTGCCTGGGTGCGTTTAGGATAGACTGCAACCTGGAGTGAGATCATGGGCTCATTTATCTGAACACCCGCTTCAAGCCGTGAAGTATCAGGTTTAGCTGTTTCAAGTCGTGCATCTCTTAAATCTGCCTGTTCAATGGGTTCATATTCAGCACGAGCTGTATCAGCTACTATTTCTTCGTAAGGCAGGATCCATATATCATCAACACCAAGCAGTTCAAGTGAAGGTATCATTCTCTCCATTTCTTCGACCGACTCAAATCCTTTTAATCTCACCTTGTGATATCCATCCTCCCTTATTATCACCAGTTCTTTGTCAAGCCTGAACTTTAGCTTCTCGACCATTGCTTTTGCGTATGCTTCATTCCTGAAAGCACCCACCTGTATTGACATATCGGCTGTTACTAATGGTATTCCTGCCTCGCGGGGTGGTCTGGTAACTGTCAGCAGGGAATCAGGCATATCCCTGAGCAGAACCTGCTGTTGTTTGGCCAGCAGCCTGATAACCCAGAATATTTCGAAACCATATTCCTTAAGTTTTTCAATATGTTGATCCACTTCCTGCCTGTTGTTCAGCCCCAGTATCCTTACCTTAAAGAATTGTCCTTCCAGTACTATCTCAGCATCCTTGCCAAGTGCTCTCTCCAGCCTGTCTCTCATTATTTCGGCATATTTTATGGTTGTAAAAGCACCGAGCTGAATAGCCCATGAATCTTCAGTGATCGTTATAAGTTCTTCGGTCACTTCGTGAACGATCATATATGTACTGTCAACTCTTATGACCGGCTCAGGCTTTCTTGCAGTGGTATCAACAACTGCAGTATCAACCTGTGTCATGTACAGAGTGAAATCAAGATCACTGACAATATCACCTTCAATTGATTCCCCGATAGTAAAACCTATGGTATCGGGTTCAGCATACATACCTAGTTTAGTGAGCTGCGAGGTATCAACCATGACATAGTACCGGCCTGGCTTCAGACCGAAATAGCTGTGATATCCGTCTGACTCTGTCAGTGTACTGGCTATATGTCTGTTCTGTGCATTGAAATATTTAACAATAATGCGGCTCAATCCTTTCACTACCCCATCGCTATCAACTCTGACAAAACCATCAGCCTCACCGACAACATTAACCGGGATATCAATATTCTTCATAATGTTGGGATCCACCTTCACACTCAGGCTTTCATAGGGAAGTCTCCATGCAATATTATAGAAGCTGTTAGGATCGAGCTCGATAAAGCATGTTGTATATGGTTCCAGTCCGATAATGGCTATAATAGTATCGTTTTCCGATTTATCCACCTTTCCTCCATTTGAACGAAGGTTAAGTCCCGGCACACCATCTTCGCCCGGGTCTCTTTTACCATTTGCATTATAATCGAGGAAAGGCTTAATAATTATTCCTCCTTTACCAACCTGTGGCCTGTTATCTGCCCTGCGATATTTGCTAAGGCCATCATTTATCAGGCTTCCCCTTGCATACTGAACAAGATTAGTGACACCCTGTGAATATCTTGCCGTAGCACCTGTCTGGGCAAAGGAGAAATTATACCTGAGTCCCAGTTCAGCCATATTCATATTACTCCTGAAATCCTTTTCGAAGGATAAGTTCAGGAATGCGTGATCGAGAAGGGATTTCTCTATCTTTAATTTTGCCGACAGGAATTTATTCTGGGTATATCCATACTGAGCCTGCGGCATAAGTGTTAGTCGCCATGGAAGCCTGAATGCAATAGAGAGGTTGCTATATACGTATGGATTGACCTCGTCGACAAATATGGCATAGGTGGTAAGATTGGTGCTCACACCTGCAAAAGACCCGGAGAACATCCATTCACCTGTGGTATACTTTGACAATGGCAGTACCAGCTGGTTAACGCTTAACCGGTTATATGATGAAAAATTGCCAATACGAAGAGGGAGGGATACAATAGCTTTTCGTTCTTCAAGGTAGTTATAATTTATGGCTTCCTGGTCTTTGTCGTATTTGATATATTTCAGGTCAATCTGAAGGTTTGAAGGAAGGCGCAGGGTTAATGCACCGCCTGCTTTCACACCATGTACATATTCACCTTTCAGCAGGAAATTATTGGTTAACCGCACAGAACTGCTAATGTACGGCATCAGGGGACCTGATGAAACTGAAGAAAGGTATTCAAACCCAGCTCCGACAGTAATGCGGTTTGAAAGGCCGTAATTGATGTCAGCACGCCCGAATTTACTTGTTGATCCATCCTCAACAATACCTCCGCTTAATGTGTATTCCATTGTTCCGGAAGGAAGATAATTGAAAGGGATAGTAATATTCTGCTCACGTGTTTGTTCCTCTCCCCAGGGTCCGTAGAATTTTAATGTTACTATAGTGTTTCCGTACACCAGTGGCACCTCAAATGTAAAAAAGCCCGATGCATCTGCTTTAACATAATCCACAAGTACATTATTAACATATAGCTCTACTATCCATCCGGGTTCGGTCCGGTCACTCAGTGTATAAGTGCCGAAAGAACGCCTGAATGTTGTTGGTGTATTAGTTACCTGCACACCCACCACCGGACTATATATAGTTGCATGGGAGTATGTGGGAATCTTGCCCGCTATGACCTGGCGAAGAAGGTTATTATCATTATTGACATAACGCCAGAGGTAATATTGTTGTTTTTCGGTAAATGGCTGACGGCTGTCGTAATTAATGGAGGCTTTTGTTTCTCCACCTGCAATCATTGCTCCAAGGGTGAGGTTCAGCCTGGCATTAGCCGGTCCATCGATTTGTTCCGTGGCTATTGCAGACCAGTCGGCCATGCCAAATTTAAACCAGGGATATGTTCTTCCGATAACTGTATCAGCTTCTGTGACTCCCTTTAACCTGCTGAGGTTTTTTCGTATTTCCTCCTGGCGCATTTCACGTATGATGGGCAGTTCGAGATTTGTTTCAATCGTAACGGATAAAGTCCTGAAATTGAAGATACAATCAAGTCCAAACACATCACCGAAATAGGATGATCTGAGGTAAAGGTTTGATTCGGTTCTGATCAGATCTCCGGGACTGAGATCAGTGGTTTTACCGTCATAATGAATACTGTTGTTTGACCTGTCAATCAGGTATTCATTATCAGGGTTAATGAAAAAGCCGGATACAGATTCAAGATCAGGGGATGGTATGTTTCTTATTTTCAAGAAATCAAACAGGTCTGTTATTGCCAGGAAAAGCTCTTTACTTTTTATCACGGCCTCAACTTCTGTGCCTCCTATACGTAGGATTTCGAGGTTCACAGAGATCTCATAATATTCATCTTCATCCTGTGCTGAAAGATGTGATGGCAGAAGGATTAAAAATATTAGTAAAAGGATTACGGAGGAGCCAGGAGGAGGCGAAAGCATGCCCGGTCTAAAATCTGGTCTGCATACTTTGCTCTCTTCCATTCTTCCTCCCGCGGTTTATTATGAGTAATTATTCCTGGACAAATGTAACATCATAGGTGCCGGTATAAGCACCAGGTGGATTGGCTGCGGAGTTCCCTATAGTAATTGTACCTCCTATATATATAAGATTAGGATTAGGTACTGTGGTTACAAAGGGTGAAGGAGGATCAGAAGTCCCAATTGTAAGGGTTATTGATCCGCCATTACTTCCGTTTAATATTGCGTCAGGCCCATTCAGTATGGAAACAACAGTCCCGGGAGCCGCTATGATCTCATAAAGGGTTGGATAAAATGGATATCCAAGGCCCAGTAAAATGACATCACCTGTTGATGATCTCACCCCAGTCGGAGTTACGGTAACAGTGCCTCCGACTGCACCATGTGTAAAAGCACCAAAAGTAAGTTGCTGTGCTGTGACTGTAACCCTGATAGGCCGGGGAGGAGGCTCCTGGGCAAATATAAATGTTGAAATGATAGAAAACTGAAACATCAGAATGGATGTGGAAAAAAATCTTACAAATATCGTATTTTTAAAGTGTTTCATACTCATCAGTTTCCTATAATTATTTTTCTCGAGCCTGTCCTGGCACCGGATGTATAATTAATAATATATATTCCACTTAACACAGGGGTGTTGAATTCATAATAGCCCGGCTGTCTGATAATCTGTTTAAATACAATCTGCCCGGTAAGGTTGAAGACAGATAAAATTCCTTCCTTTCCATCGACAGCATATATGTTAGTTCTAAGTATTTTATGTGAAGCATAGACATCGAAGAGATAATCGTCGGCTAAAGGTTCATGAATATCGGTGGCTACATTCATGATCTCAAGGAAGAACCTGTTGTGATATTCGCCTGTTTCCAGTGTGACAGTATAAAACGAATCATTATCAAGACCCTGTCTGATATCTGTTAAATTATCATAGAGAGATAATTTTAGGTTTGAAAAATAATTGTCAATATCGAACAGGAAGAATTTAATGTTTCCATTTCTATTAATCTTTAGCCCCAGAGGTATGCTCACCGGCATCTCAATTTCAGAGGGAAGGGCATTTATCGATAGTTTTTTGTCTCCCTCAATTGTGGCATAAAGGTTAGAAACATTAAAATCGGTATTCAACAGCTTAAGTGCGTCAAGGTCGCTGTCGAAGCTTACTGTAGCCTGGTCATGAAAGTAAATAACCATGGGATCAGTACTGGCAGTGTCATCTTCAAATTCTGATGCAAGGCGAATCAGGGAGACTGACTTGGTAAACCCGGTTTTTGCTGCTGCTGATTTGGAAAATTCCTGAGTCATATCGTTGACCCTGATATTATTGTTCATTCCAAGTGTACCGGTAACAGGGTAAGCACCATCTGATACATGTACAAAGAATCCCTGCATAGAAGGGATTATATTTGATACAATACCATCACTTGAGACACCATTGATATACGAGCTGTACGTACCACCATATTCATCTGTTGCACTGGCCTTAAAGTAGTATACAGCATCATCGATATTTGTTTTTGTCCACCCTGCCGCGGCATCCCAGTCAATGGGTGAGGGATAGGGATTCCCGACAAGATTCATTCCCAGGGTATATGTATTATTGTTATTATAAATGGTTAATGACAGAGCCCCGTTATTTACTTCACCTGTCACATCAACTGTATTGGGATCTGATACATTACCGAAATTAACGGCATATCCGTGCATTGGTTCCAGAACACCTGCCGGATCGGAATAATCAACCCAACCTGAAGTGGTTCGACTCTCGTCATATTCATAAAAAGTGGGGAACCAGAAAGTGAGGTCCATATCATCACCAAACTCACTCACAGTGGCAGCCTGGAATGGCGAGCTGAAATACTTATAACCAAATCCAACAGGAAGATAGCGCTGCATGTTAACATTTCCACTTACTGTTCCGCTGCCGGAACCATCAATTAAAGCAGTTCCTGAAGATGTCGAGACAAGGGTTAAGTATCCGGCCGCTGTGAGGTCTCCACTTTGAGGATACAGTATTTCAGTTAAATTCAACTCACCTCCTAATGTTACTCCTGAGGCATTGTTAATAACCAGATCTTTAACAGAGTTATTATAAAAGGTGTTTGCATTTATAACCTGGGCAGCAGAGCCATTCATCTCAATCGTAGCTGCTGATACGTCAAAGGTGCCGTTATTTATTATTGATCCGGATATCTGAATTGTATTTCCGCTGATTGTAAGTGATGCATTATTATCGATGGTCAGATCGCTCACTGTAGCAACGGCACCGGTACTCAGAACAGGTTGATTTGCTACATCCGGTATCTGAACAGGTGTGGAGATGGTAGGGATGTAACCACAAGACCAGTTAGATATATTATTCCAGTCAGTATCAGCTGATCCTGTCCATACGAGCCCTTCTATTATTGTTATAGGGCTTGTTTCAATAACCTCACCACAACCACCGGTAGGTGCTATGGTATTGGTGACTGTATATGTTCCAGGTGTGCTTCCGGCTAGGTCAACCTCACCTGTTGATGTACTAACAAAAACAAGACCGGGTGTTGATGAGAAGGTGCCGGCAATTCCTCCACCGATGAAAGTAGGAAATGGATTGCTTTCATTAGGGCAGTATGGCGATCCTGCGTAAATGAAAGTAGCAACAGGCCGGGGGGTTACAGTTAGGGTTACAGAATTTGTGGTTAGAGGTGATACTCCACACGGCCCTGATATAACACATTGATATAGATTCCCATCCAATGCAATTCCCGGATCAGTCAGGGTTAACACCGGGGTTGTGGATCCGCTGTATACTCCTCCGTCAGTAATATCTGCAAAACCAGTACCACTGTCTTCCTGCCATTGACAGGAAAGGTTGTAACCGGAAGCAGTTACAGAAAAGGTAGCATTATCTCCTTCACATATGAGCTGTGCCGTAGGCTGAACATCAATTGAAATACTATTATGGATAGTCAGATTTACGGTTGTTGCAGTACTCTCGCAATCGTTAACAGTTTGTGTTACATAATATGTATACACACCTGCCGTAGTTTCACCTGTGGCAAAAGGAGTGCCGGTTCCCACCAGATTAGTTAAAGCTACATCTGAGTACCATTTAAGGTTAGTACCTGTGGCTTCAAGATCAGCTATATTGGTTATGCAGCACTCAGTATCTGATGCTGCAGGGGCTGCTGGTATGGCAGTAACAATAATATCTTTTGATATATAATTTGTGCAGCCGTCACCATCTGTATAGGTATATGTAATATTATGAGTTCCTACACCAGCCACAGATGCATTGAAGTTTGTACCACTAACACCAGTACCACTGTATATTCCCCCTGTCGGATATCCCTGATCCAGTGTAAAGGTGGTTGAACAAACACCTATTGTTGCTAAAACTGAGTTGTCTGTTTCAGTACCGACACTAACAAAACCTGCAGGATCATTCTGGTTATTATACTCAGTCAGGATCCAGCCGGCTGATTTTGGGCTCATTGAGAACCTTGGTTCATCGAGGCTCGCAGCAATATATTCCCCATTATTATACCGGCCTATATTTCCTTCTGCAGGCAGTGCTGTTTGTGGAGCTACTGTTGAATTATCCAGTTCCACACCATCAATATATAAGCGGCTGTTAGTCCCGTCATAGGTATATACATAATAATGCCATGTATTTGTAGAGGGAGCCGATCCGGCATTAGCCAGTATGGCACCTCCCCATTTCCAGGCAACAGCATTCCCTCCCCTGAAGCCTAGCTGTATGGCGGAGGAAGCGATGGCATTCTGAAATGAGATAAGGTTCCTGTTACCGATAGGTGTTGTAGAATAATTAGCCCAGATGCTTATGGTCTGGTTGTTATCATTAGGTACGAAACCGTTGGTAGGAACCTGGATATATGAATTTGATCCGTTGAATCCTTTTCCTCCTGCTATCCTGCCAGTGACATTGGTGGTAGCATTATTTGTACCATCATTGGAATACTGAGTAGCATCAGAGTAATCATTCCCGTGAAGATGCCACACTGCTTTATAATTACTAGCCCACACGGCATCTGTTGAAGGATCAGCTGTAACTGTAGAGTTGCCATAATGAATTTTTATTATGGTGGTTGTAGAATTTGGAAGAACTGGTATGCGCACCCATCCGATATATTCACCATTTACCGGATCATAATATTCAATTTCATGGTCCAGCTTATTATCGTTTTCATCGGTGAAGTAAATATCATATCCATTATCACTGGAAACATGTCCACCATTTGATTCCGAAATAATATTTGAACTGGTAAAACTTATTAGTACAGGGAAATCAGTCAGGTCATCAGATCCGGATGCAGGATCCAGGGTAATATCCATGTAGTAATTATATCCAAAGGAAACATCAGGCAGGCTGTAGGTAAAGGAGGCACTGATACTCGTTTCCGAATTACTGAGGCCATCAGTTACTATACACCTGTACAGATATCCGGTCATTGCTTCTGTAGCGCCCGTTATAGTAAGGGTGCTGGTAGTAGCCCCGCTGTACATACCTCCATCGGTAATATCTGCAAAACCACTGCCACTGTCTTCCTGCCACTGGTAAGAGAGAGGAGGAGGTCCAACCGCTGTAATAGTATATGTAGGTGCACAGCCACTATAATCAGCAGGTTGGGAAGTTATACTCAATCCGGAACGGCCAATACCCAGGTCTGTGCTTACAGTTGATATCCCGTTCAATCCGGTACGGGTGATCTCCGGGCTGGACACGCTGCCATGAGTTCCATCAACAGTAAGGTTTCCCCCTGCCGTCCTTTTAATTATTCTTGATCCGGAATTAACACCTACAAAACCAGTATAATTCAGGTTTACATCATAATCGGTTGAGGCAAGTCCCCCTGATGCCACAAGTGTCCAGTAGCCAGTACTGTGACGGTCAGTGATCTGAACTGCCCCGTCGGTCAGAGGCAAACCCGCAGTTCCAATATCTGCAGATTGGAAATACACAGTAAGTTCTCCAGATGTAATATTTGTAAAGGTACTCTTTAGCGGATTAAAATTTGTTGCTGAACCCACAGGGAAAAGATACTCGGTACCGGCAGGGACATCAATGTCTCTCCTTAAGTATCCGATAATAGTACCTGAACTATGCACTAAATTTGTGGATGTGCTGTTAGAATGTATAAGTGTATTTGATCCGGTAGTAATATTTCCTGAGCTCAGAGTAATAATATTATTTACTGTTATGTCTGAAGTAAGAGTGAGCCCGGAAGAATTGTCAGTTGTAAGGTTATAATAGGTATATGTACCAATATTCTGAGCGCTTGTTCCGTTATAAATGACTGTACCAGAGGTTGGTGGCTGAGTGGTACTGCCGTTGGCAGAACTTGTTATTATTCCACCTGTTAGGGCGCCACCAACGTAAAGGTCTCCATTTCCGCTGAATAAGATGTAAGTGCGCAGACCGTTACCGTTTAGGGTTATATCGCCATCTACTGTGACTTCTCCCGTTGATATTCTTATATATGCATCCCTGTTGTTACCACTTGAATATGCCTCGACTGAACCTGTCCTGAAAATTCCGGCATCAACATGTACTGCTTTATAATCATTATTACTGCTGCTGTTCAGATAGGTAGGGCCAGAAACCGTTAGTGACTGTGATGCATTGAACTCCAGATATGAGTCGCGGTTCCCTCCGTCAATTCTCAGTTCTCCTATGCTATTTGGCACATCGGTAGTAACAGTGATAGTATGATTGTTCAGTATGTTAACTGTTCCTGCGCCAGTCGACGCACCCGGATAATCGCCGGGTGAACAGTTTATCCATGAACCGCCGCTTCTGACCTGCCATGTATTATTATTATTCCAGTCGCCACTATTCCTGGATTGATAATCGCCATCCGTCTGTGGGTATAACTGCAATGTGATCAGGAAGGAAATGAACAAAGCAAGAAACTTATGGTTGAGATTGATTCCGAACATGATCATATTTAAGATTCAACAAAAACCTGAAAGTAATATTCTATTTTACTTTCCAAGTGTCAATTCAGCCTCTGTATATGTTTCCAGCCTTATATCGGAAGGAGCAGAATAAGAAATTTTCAGTTTACCTTCGGTGTAATCAATACCCTCAGTTTTTACCAGGTTAAGAGTAAATTTCCTTTTGGTGTTTGGAGTGTATACTGCTATACCGTTTGCTATGCCGACACGGGTAACGGTGCCTGATGGAGAAATATGATCCACAGTAAGGTTGCCATAAACCGACATGTTCCCTGTACGGTTAAATATTAATTCGAGCTGTGGTTCATTACCGTTTACCATATTAAACTCCGGATCTGACAGGCTCACTGTGGTGGTTGACTCTCCAACACGTATTATTACCGGAATAGTAATACCGAATACAGGTGTCAGCTGTACAGAGATAGCATCGGTGACCTGAGCAGGTTCCTCTTCTCCAAGTGGCTTTGTCTCAGGGAGAGCCCTGAAATAAAAGTGGGACCGGTACTCACCTTCCTCGAGCTGGCTTCTTCTGGTGACCTGCACCTTTATTACCTGGGATTCACCAGGAGCAAGGGTCACCGATCTGGGAAAATAGCGAATGAACCTGTCGGCGAATCTCTGTCCCGGATCAGGTTCGGTTATTGTTTCAAACTGTCCCTCTTCAGTCATCCTTATCTGTATAACGGAAATAGCATAAGTGGCACTGTCCTGCCCGGTATTTGCCAGGTTAAGATCAATTGACCGCGTTGAGCCATCAAAGACCACCCTCCTGGGGGTTAAAAGGAGATTGCCCTGAGCATAAATAACGAGCGGGGCAAATAGTGAAAATGTAAATGTGAGGGCAATATGAACTATAATTGACCTGATACGGTCATTATCCCTTAAATGTAATTTTATTTTTGTCATAGATTCATATTTTATTTGCCCTATCAGTTAAAATCAAAAGTGACAGTATATGATCCTTTATAGAGGCCAATGGGATTATCTTCAAAAGTCCCGACCTTTAATGTAGCACCTACATAGACCACCTGGAAACCGTTTTGTAACAATCCTGTACCTGCTCCCTGCGATGGTATTGAAATCCAATCGTCGACCACCATGGTTTTTGCATTGGAGATATTGGTAATAACAACCGGTTCATCCGGCAGATTTACAGAATATGCTGCATCAACCTCACCTGACACATAAAAGCTTGCAGCATTATGGTTTCCCGGGCCTTTAAAAACGCTGCCAAGGGTAAACATTGTACTCTCAGGTGTCAGTATAATTTCCCCTCCCTGTGGCCCGGGAGAAAACTTCCCGAAATTCATCTGGGCTGTTTCCCTGGCAGAAAAAACAGGAATTACTTCGGCAAATATATCTCCGGTAGCTGAAGCAGTGGCTAACTGTCCATTCAGATTGCTCACCGATCCCACTAATAGAACTACAAGGCTGTATATAAAAATACTTAGCCTGGACATAATGCCTTTTTAAGATTAAATCGTTACGCTAGTTATAATTAACAGTCACTGTTAAGTCTCCTGAGTTAGTGTATGTTCCTGCGGCCTGACTTGCAGCAACCCTCAGGGTGGCACCAACGTTTAACGTTTCTGAACCTCCCGTAAGTGTGCCTGTTCCACTTGGATTACTGGTAAACGTATCAACTGTCATTGTATGAGTTGCTCCATCATCGAGTGTTATTGACCCGGGGAGAGCAATTGAATACGTAAAACCTGTCTCTCCAGTAACTGAAAATATTGCCTGCGTAGGTGAACCTGCTGTTGCTGGTAGAGTTACGCCGCCAGTTACTGATCTGCTCCCATCAGTTGCTAGGATTACTGTTCCCAGTGCGGCACTTGCAGCCACGTTTCCGAAATCCATATTCGCTGAAACGGAAATTGCGATGGGTGTTATAATAGTTGCAGATGCGTCAGCTGTGGCACTCGCCTGTGCATTAGCATTCAATGAAAAGGCAATCATAATAATTGCCGCTGAGAGTGATCTTACTAAAATTTTCATTTCAAAATAATTTGTTAGTTAGGTTTCAAAATACTTTAATATGTCTCGTTTTTTCCACAAAATAGTATTCCAAAAATAACCATTAGAGCAATTACGTCCAAACGCGTTTTACCCAGTTATTAACAATTTTGCAGAACCTGTTGACAATTCAGGCTTAGGACCTTTAACGTAAACTACTGACAATTTGTTGCTTAATTAGTAATGCCAGCTCACCGGTCAAGCCATAACCTGAATTCATGGGTTCTTGCCGTACTTGCCATAAGTGGCTCTTTTACAGGAGGTAGTATATGTATTGCCACGCGGCTTTAAGAAAGAATTATTATCTTCTCAAAGGCTTTATCATTTATCATATGTCGGCGGCTGATACGAAAAAAATCATCAGGATCAAGAATTTCCTCAAGCTTATCCGGTGAGAAATCGACAGGATAATGACTGTCCTCATATGTGCATAGAAAGGTATTACTGTCCAGCGAATAGAAATAAGAGATATCCTTTGTTTCAACAGACCGGATACGAGAGCCAAAAGTGATAGCAAATCTTTCCTTGTATTTTCTTTTACCCCTGTCTATAGCATCAATAACAGCCTGTATATCGTAAATCCTGCTCTCACTGCATAACTTTTTGAATTTTTCTATAGCCTTATTCAGTTTTTCCTTATTAACCGGTTATAGCAGGTAATCAATACTGTTAAGTTCAAAAGCCTTGATGGCGTGGATTTGAAATTCACGCCCATCTTCGGCGTATAAAGTGAGGCTAAGGTGTGTTTGTATACACCTTTTAAATATGGAAACCTTAGCCCCAGCCTTATCCTTTGCCTATTTCTTATATTTATCGAACCAATGATGCAGGTATAATACTGTTCTTATATAGTTAGATGGATTAGATGATGTACCATGGAACTCATCATTGAACCTTAGCATTGCCGTTGGCACTTTACGGATCTTTAATGCCTGGTAGAATTCCTCTGTTTGTGAGATTGGTGTCCTGAGATCTTTCACACCTGTCATCAACATGGTTGGTGTAGTAACATTTCCAACATACATCAAGGGAGAGCGTCTGAGATGCTCTGCCGGATCTTCCCAGGGGAATTTTTCGAAATTCCTGTACCATGACACACCATCGGTTGTGCCTACAAATGACAACCAGTCGATTACCGGGTAGTTAACCGAGGCAGCAGCGAACCTGTCAGTATGACCCACTATCCAGGCTGTTAGAACGCCACCACCGCTGCCTCCATAAACAAACAGATTATCCTCATCTATATATCCCATATCAACTACCTCATCGACTCCTTTCATCAAGTCATCATAGTCTTTATTCGGGTAATCGTTTTTAATCATATTACCAAATTCACTTCCATAGCCGGCACTTCCCCTTGGATTGGTGTACAGAACAACGTAACCATTTGCTGCATGTATCTGCCATCTGAAATTGAAGCCCACACCATACATTCCATGAGGGCCACCATGTATTGACAGTATGAGAGGATACTTTTTGCCTGGTTGAAAATCCGGTGGTTTAATTATCCAACCCTGGATATCCACGTCATCAGTCGATTTATACCATATTTCTTCTACTTTACCAAGAGTAATATCTGAAAGAACATCCTCATTTACATTTGTGAGTCTCTTTAACTCCGGCTCTCTAAGGTTGAATGAGTAGATATCACCTGGCAGATACGGATCGGAAATTGTTGCCAGGGCTACTCCGTTGCTACTTATTGATGAAACAGAAAGCATGTGGATACCTGCCGTTACCTTTCTTACCTTACCTCTCAATGGTATAAAATATAGATTACCCGTTCCTTCCTCTCGGACATTCACGTAAATACCTGAATTATCTTCTGCCCACTTCACAATACCGGCACTGCGGTCGAAGTCACCTGAGATCATTCTTGAACCACTGCCATCGAGGTTCATTACATAAAATTTTGAATTAATGTAAGTATCATCAGTCCAGTCGTAACCTGTATAAACCACATGTTTATTATCAGGAGATACAACCGGATTACTGTCAGGACCTTTCCTGGCAGTCAACTGCCTGATCTCTAGCGTTTTAATATCTACAGCATATATTTCAGATTCACGGTACTGGTATTCAGCATCTTCAACACGCAGGCTTGAGAACAGTATTTCTTTACCATCACGTGTCCAGGAATAGCTACCTCCATGATTCCAGTCGCCATGGGTTATTTGTCTGGCTGTTCCTCCTTCAGCGGGGACTATAAATATATGAGTTTTCCCTTCTTCAATAAAACCCCTGCGATCTCTCCTGTAAACAAGGTCATCAATTATTTTTGGAGGAGCAGTCCAATTTGCTCCTTCGGGTTTTGATGGCATCTTTATTGGCCAGCTGTCTTTGTCAGGAACAAGCATCGTAAATGATATATATTTACCATCAGGTGACCATTTGATTGAGGAAGGACTATTATCAAGACGCGTTACCTGGGTTGCAGGCCCATTAATGCTCATTATCTTAACAAATATCTGCGTTCCACGAGGTTCACCTCTCCTGGTAAATGCTATCTTTTTACCATCAGGTGACCAAATAGGATTGCTTCCTTCCATGAAATACCTGTTATTACTGCCGTCAGGATCCATTATCCAGAGGTCGGTCCGGGAGCCATCATCATATTTATCTATCCAGCGACGACCATATAATATCAGGCTTCCATTAGGTGAAATCTGTGGTGAGGATACTGATTCAATGTCAAAATAGTCTTCCAGTGCAAGTGTTTCTATCTCTTCCTGAGCATTAGCAAAGGTTAGCGATAAAAAAAATAAACCAAGTAATAAGAGTAATGTTTTTTTCATATTATGAGCTTTTATAGGTATTGTATAGCAAGATAAGAAATAAAAGTTGATAAGGTTGACAAAGTTGATAAGGTTGATAAAGTAGAGGTGCCAGGCCTGGTGCTTCCAGGGATATTTAACTGTTTATTTGAATTTTTCTCGAACCTGCGATGCGGGATCATGCTAAAAATCATTTTTAAACAAAGTGAACCGGCGGATTGTTATATTTGCAAGCACCGAATTGGCTATGTACATAAGCAGGATAAAAAGAGCATTATTAACATCGGTAATCGGAGTAGCAATAATACTCGGATCTACTGGTTTTGTTATACAGACACATGAGTGTCAGCATAACGGAGATAAAGTTTATGTACTGGCCGGACATGATCAGCAGGAAAACAGATGCTGTGATCACAATGATCTCAAATGTTGTGAATCCGAAACTGATTACAGTCATGATGCATGCGGTAATCCTGAAATATTAAGTTCAGAACCATGCTGTACGCACGAATTTGACCTTGTACAGTTACCGGGATTTCCAGTATCAGACACAAATATTGAAAGGGAGATTCCGCTAATCGCAGAATTAATGATATTTCTACCTGTTCCCGAGATTAAAAGGACAGATATCTCAACATACAGGACTTTTCACAATAATCACGGAGGAAAGGATATCCTCATTATCAACTGTCAATTGCTTAACTGATCATTGCTTTTAGAATTTACTTGTGAATTATTTATCACTGAGGGCAGAAAGCAAATCTGAATTGCGCTGCGTTCTATAAATTCTTAAAGCAATGAAAAAAATAATATACATACTATTACTCTTATTACTGCCCGGTTTCATTTATGCACAGGGCACACTGGAAGGGAAAATTCTTGACTCAGACGGAAAGACAGGCCTTGTTGGTGCCAGTGTATACTGGGCCGGGACTACAACGGGTACATCGACCAATGAGGCGGGGTATTTTGTACTGAGGAGGGTAAAGGGTGGATTGGAAAAAGAGATGTCGAGGATTTCAAATCCTCGACAATCAAGTCAGGGAAAGCTCGGGGCATCCCCCTTAAAAGAGGGATCCCTCCTTGTTATCAGCTTTGTTGGGTACAGGACTGATACTGTTCTTATTGACTCTGATACCGAATATTATGAACATACACTGACACAGCTGGCAGAGATAGCTGAAGTAACGGTTGTTGGTCGTGCTGCGGGAACACATATCGACCGGAAGGCGCCGATAACGACATTCAAGATTACAGGCCATGAGTTAACAAAGGCAGCATGCTGTAATTTATCTGAGAGTTTCACGACAAGTGCATCCGTTGATGTTTCGTATTCAGATGCAGCAACAGGAGCAAAACAGATACAATTGCTCGGGCTTGCAGGGACCTATGTGCAGATGATGACAGAGAACTTCCCTGCATTATATGGCCTTGGATCAGCATACGGATTGAACTATATCCCAGGATCATGGATGGAATCAATACAGGTATCAAAGGGAACTGCCTCCGTGAGAAACGGGTATGAGGCGATTACAGGCCAGATCAATGTAGAATATAAAAAACCTTTTGAGAGCGAAAAGTTCTTTCTGAATGCATATGCAAACAGTTCGGGTAAGATTGAGGGAAATGTCAATTCCTCGGTTATATTAAATAACAGGCTTAGCACAGGGATACTTGCTCATGCAGAGTATAATGCTAAAATTAATGATCATAACAATGATGGTTTCAGGGATGAACCAAATGTTCAGCAATATCATTTCTTTAACCGATGGGAATATATGACAGAAAGCCTGCATGCAAAGGCAGGTATAAAGATAATGGAGGAACAGAGGCTGGGAGGTCAGACAACGTTTACTCCTTCTGATCTTGAAAATAACAGTCAAGAATACGGAATATTAATAAACACCAAAAGGATTGAAGCATTTACCAAAACAGGGTATATTTTTCCTAAGAGTAAAAATGTATCTCTTGCCTGGATCAACAGTTACAATTACCATGACCAGGATGCAAGTTTTGGACTTAATATTTATACAGGATTTCAGAGGTCATATTATAGTAATATTCTGTTTCAATGGAAGCCTTATTCTGAAAAACATACTATTGACGCAGGACTTAGTTATAAATATGACCAGTATGAGGAGATGTATAATAACACTACCCTTGACCGTAAGGAATCGGTACCGGGTGGGTTTCTACAGTATACCTACACCGATACATCCTTTATAACGCTGGTTGCCGGCCTCAGGGTTGACGATCATAATTTGTACGGTTTATTTGTCACTCCAAGGGTTCACCTCAGATATGAATTAAGCGACAACACCACATTGCGTGCTTCAGCCGGTAAAGGATTCAGAAGTACGAATGTTCTTGCTGAGAACCAGTACCTCCTGGCCAGCAGCCGTGAGATTGTCATTGCAGACAACCTGAAGCATGAAGAAGCCTGGAATGTCGGTGCCAGCCTGACTTCATTTTTTACACTTGCAGGAAGGGAACTGAGAATATCAGGTGAATACTATCATACAAGTTTTATAAACCAGATTGTAACTGATCTGGATGCTGATGTAAATTCGGTATTGTTCTATAACCTGGATGGTCAATCATTCTCAGATGTTTTGCAGGTTGAAGCCCAGTGGGAGCCTGTGAAACGTCTGGACCTGCTGATGGCATTCAGGTGGAACGATGTCAAAATGACCACAGCCGGAGAGTTGCAGCAACGGGCCCTTACAAGTAAATACAAGGGGCTGGTGAGTGTTTCTTACCAGTCATACCTAAGGAAGTGGCAATATGATCTTACTTTTCAGTTAAACGGCCCGGGCAGGATACCTTCCACGGCAGGTAACCCTGTTGAATACCGGAGGGGGAATAGCTTCAATCCATATGCACTGGCGAATGCACAGGTAACACGTAAATTCAAGTACCTGGATATTTACCTTGGGGTGGAAAATATTACAAACTACCGGCAGGAAGATCCCATAATTGCAGCCTCAGATCCGTTCGGTGAGCATTTTGATGCGAGCCTGGTCTGGGCTCCGGTACTGGGTCGTATGATATACGGAGGCATACGACTGTCGTTTAACAGGAATTGATAATCAAATTATAAACACCAATATCATGAAAGCAATAAAATTATTAAGCATTATTTTTATCCTGGGAATATCAATGAACACTGTTCTTGCCCAGGAAAAACAGGAAAACAAGAAAACAGAGAAGGTGACTTTCAAAACATCCATTGATTGTGATGCATGTGTTAATACAATAATGGAGTCAGTCCCCCTTGAAAAAGGGATAAAGAATGTTAAATGTGATCTTGAGACAAAGGAAGTGATGGTTGAATTCAAGATTGGCCGCACCGACAAGGAGAAGGTAAAGCGTATGATTGAAAAACTGGGTTATACAGCAGAGGAGATTACAAAGAAAGATGGAAAAGAGGAAAAGTAGAGGTGCAAGGCTTACGCCTCTATCTTTTAATCAATATTGGATATGTAATTTTTAGAAAGATATTATTATTGATTATTGTATCCGGATCTGTATTAAACTGATCGTGTGAGAATATAATGTATAAAGCTCCAAACGGGGGTCTGAACCTCCATCCGAACAACCCGTATAAATAAACCCTTTGATCTGCACTGCTTGTCTGGGCGAATGCCTTTAACCAAATATCCTTTGTGAAATTATAATTTGCTGTCAGCACATTATTAAATGTTGACCTGGTATCCGGGTCGGGGTCAAAGTTTAAAAGCTGAGCGGTATAGCTCAGGGAAAAGTTCTGGAAGAGTTTTATTCTTCCTCCTGCACTCAGGAGCTGGAATTGGCTGTCAAAATTTCTTCCAAAAGTATATCCGGTACTTACATGGCTCCATTCTTCCGTATTATAACCCAGGCTGAACTGATGCTGGTAATTGTAGAAGTCTTTTTCGTATAATTTATATTCATTATTATACTTATACTTGAAATTGAAACGGTTATTGAAATAGAAGTCAACCCAGTTATCAAGTGCCCAGCTGCGAAGAACACCTGTTTGGCGGCTCCAGAAGAAATTATTATTTGAGCCCAGGTCAATGTATTTCAGTACTTTTTCCTGAAACCAGAACTTATATGTTCCTTCAAAATCTATTTCACGCCTGTCATCATCTCTGATAAAACCTGTTTGATTCACATTATCCATGAAGTTATGACCGATACTTGTGTACCGGAAATGGTAGTGATAAATATTGTTCTCACGAGCAAATCTCATGAACCATGCACTGCTTTCAGCAAGTTTTCCCGGAGCAGATCCTATGAACTGTCCTGTAAGCTTCCATGTTTTTCCAAGGTTCAAAGTATAATCCAATCCTATTGATCTTGTGGAGCCTCCTTTCCCGCTTTTGTCGACTACTGTCAATCCTATGGTTGAAGATTCCAGAATATCTTTCTTTACCTTGCCAACCGTGAAGAAGGCTGCTGGGTCCTCTTCGGAAAATTCCGGGATCATTACATTCAGGGCATTAAACTGGTAATCAGCTATTTTACCATTAAGCCTGGCACCATAAGTTATATCCTGGATCCTTCTAGAGTAGAATGTTTTAATCCTGGTATTATACATCTCATTTCCCTCCTGGAAAAAGAGTCTTTTTTCAGGATAGCTGAGTTCATACCGGGTAAGATTAATCTTTACCTCATCAGCTTCAACGGTTGCAAAGTCAGGATTATATGTAGCATTAAGTGAGACATTGGAGCTGATCTGCCATTCAGCATCTATTCCTGCGTCCAGGTTAATATTTTCAGAAGTAGTCTTGAATAATGATGCATAGGGGAATAGTGTTATCTTCATGTCTGATCCAGGTGTTTTGATACCACCCAGCTCACCAGCCTGTGAGATCCTGAAGTCATCTGTCAGCGGGCCTGACCAGGATACCGTTTCAAAATTAGACCTGATAACACGGCCGAAGTTTATACCCCAGTGTTCTATACCTTTTTTATATTTAAGGCTTGCAAAAGGGACTGCGAACTCTGCGCACCAGCCCCAGCTATACTCCCTTGCTTCACATGTCCATTCTGTATCCCAGCTGGTATCGATAGTTCTTCCATCATCATTTATTTTAATATCAATCTGTGTTCCGAGTAAGTTTGTGAAAAAGCCATATCCGCTACGGTTATCATTATAGGTATCGATAAAAAATGCAACTATGTCATCGTTCTTACTCAGAGCATCCCTGCTCTGGTTTCTTGCAATAATCGGAGTTTTCTGGAAGCACTTGAAGACAACATATATATTCTCATGGGTATAACCAAACCATACTACTGTTTCCTCGGTAGCTAATTCCCCCGGATCTGGCTCCATCTGCACAAATCTGTATGCACTGTCAGCTCCGGCCCAGATCTTATCATCAAAGATGCCATCTATCTGTGGAGGATTGTTTAGAAACTGAGCTCTGGTTGTTTTTTGACCCTGCGCATTGCTAATAGTGGTAGCAACTATCAAGATAATCAATACACAACGGTAATAAAATTCTCTTGTTATCAGTCTTATCATAAAACATAAAGATAGACTTTTTAATGAAAGTAATATTGGATCTAAATTTACTTTGTAATAAAAAAAAACAAATGTACTTTAGATCAATATACTTAATGTAGATATATGAAATATTACATATCGTTATTTATTGTCTTTTGTATTTATAGCTGCAAATCACCAGAGTCAGCTGATATTATTATTGAGAATGGAACAGTTATTACTGTTAACGAAAGTTTTTCAAGGGAAGAAGCTGTTGCAATTAAAAATGGTAAGATTATTTATGTTGGAAATAATAATGAAGTTGATAAATACAAGAATAATGAAACAAGGGTTATTAATGCTGAAGAATTAACGGTTTTACCGGGCTTAATAGATGCACATGCACACCTGATAAGTCTTGGGGATGAGTTAATAAACCTTGATGTAACAGGATGCATGAGTTATAATGAAATGATTAACAGGGTGGCAGAGAGAGTTAAAGAATATGATCCGGGGGAATGGATAATTGGTGGAAGGTGGGATGATACAAAATGGGGATCTGATGATTTTCCTGTTCATCATGCACTCAGTGAAGTTACTCCTGATAATCCGGTTTACCTTAAAAGGGTGGATGGAAATTCGGCTTTAGTAAATAATAAAGCATTGGAATTGGCTGGTATAGATAATAACACACCTGATCCTGAAGGGGGCATGATTTACAGATTACCTGATGGTAAGCCATCAGGTGTCTTGATTAACCAGGCAATGAATCTGGTGAAAGAGCTTTTTGATAGGGAAACATATAATCAGTTAGAAACTAAACTTGGTCTTGCGATTGATCAATGCCTGAAATATGGCCTTACGGGTGTTCATGAAGCAGGTGTAGGTCCCCGCGAAATAGCTGTTTTTAGACGGATGGCTGATAGCGGGAATTTAGGTATTAGGATAAATGCTATGCTTGGGGAACAGGATCGGCCTCAATTCCAGGCTGATGATCTCAGTGAATATTTCCGTGAAAACAGGATTGAATCATATGCTGATAACATGCTGTGCGTGAAAACTATTAAGCTTTTTTTTGATGGAGCTCTGGGTTCAAGGGGCGCAGCATTTTTTGAACCATATAATGATGATCCAGGGAACACAGGTCTGCTTAGGATCCCCACTGAGTATATAACAGAAGTTGCCCTTGCAGCACTGCAAAACAATATGAGCGTCGCAACACATTGTATAGGTATTCGCGGCAACAGTTACTGCCTTGATGCTTATGAAGAAGCTCTCAATCAATATCCAGATAAGGATCACCGGTTCAGGATTGAACATGCTCAAATACTAAGGGAGGAGGATATAGAAAGGTTTGCTAGAAACAACATTATTCCTTCAATGCAACCCACGCATTGCACTTCAGATAAAGGTATGATCACTGACAGGATAGGAAAAGAAAGATCACAGTTTGCTTATGCATGGAGGTCGTTTCTGGACCTGGGTCTTCCTTTACCTGCCGGCTCTGACTTCCCCGTTGAATCAGTTAATCCTCTTCTCGGGATATTTGCAGCAATTACACGAAGGCTCCCGGGCGAGCCTGATTCTCTTTCATGGAACCCTGAGCAGAAAATGAATATAGAGGAAGCCATCCGTAGTTTTACAGTAGATGCAGCATACGCATCTTTCCAGGAAGATATTATCGGATCCATTGAGGTTGGGAAATATGCCGATTTTACCATTCTCGATAAAGATATAACATTGATATCCCCGGGTGAGCTTCTGAATACCAGGGTGATTTATACCATCGTTGGCGGAGAAATCAAGTACAACCTTAAGCAACACCCTTCCTTACCAGGCGACAGGTAACAGGTAATCAACCTCTAATTTACAATCCATTCGACAATACCGCATTCATACCATGTGGTATTATCAGGCATATAGTTACCGTCAGGTGGACCCAGTTCACCTTTCTTAAAGTTCAGTCCATTGAGAATGATATTCATTCTTAATGATGTGGCTGCCACCTTTTCAAATGTTACTGTATTGAACCTGTCTTTTACAACTGTATATTCTGTATTATTTTCAACAGGCAGCCAGATGTCGCCTGATTTGTACTCAAGATTCCATGACAGGGGCAGGCTACAATATTGTTTGTCATCCTTCCAGTAAACACTTACCTCAGATATTTCATATTCCCTGTCAAAATCATACTGAATCCATGCATTATTACCTTCCTGTGGTCTCAGCCTCAGGTAAGTTGATGATCCATCGAATGAGTTTACCGGTTCAACCTGGTCGCATAGAGCGTCAAATCCAATATCTCCGGCCTGTGAGCTGGGATAGAAACGACGAGCGACTGAAGGTACATTTCCTCCCGGGTAATTATCTTCTATTGTTGCTCTTCCGCAGGAAGAACTTACGCTTGCCATTGAAGCTATTGAAGGAACAGGAGGGAGAATAACCCTGGATTTTTCAGATGCCAGCCACACACTCATTGAAGAAGGCTCCCTGTTTGCCCATGCGTAGTATGGTATTGCTGTAAGCCTGTGTTCATTTTCTTCAATACTTATATTGTCCTCTCCACGGGAAAGCACTTTAACATTGCCGGTAACAGCTATGACGCCACCCGGCAGATCTTCCATAAATTCTGCAGTGAACTCCGTAACATCGGGAATCCATAGGTTAAAAATATTATCGTTATTATCCACGCCCTCAGCACAGTATACAATAGGACCACGATGAAGGGCTATCATCCCGGTATTATCACCCACCATCTCATTTGAAACAACCTTTCGCACAGGCATCTCCATCTCAAATTCAACAATATCACCCTTCAGCCATTTTCTGTCAATCACTGCAAATCCCTTTTCCTGTGTGTACTTGATTTGCTCACCGTTCAGTTTAATTTTAACAGGGTTATCCATAAACTCAGTATAATTATACAGATCACCCGGCATCGGTTTATCAGTCCATCCGGTGATGCGTATATGCAAAGTAAATTCAGCCTCTTCCTCAGGCCTGATGTTAATTTTAACCATTCCCTCCCATGGGTATCCTGTTTCCTGGCTTATATGCACCTCCTCTCCGTTGAGATTTGCTTTAATATCGCTTCCTATGAACAGGTTAACATAGAAATCAGTATTGCTTCTGGCATAAATATATTTACCGAGTGAAGCTATCAATCTTGCTAAGTTAGGAGGGCAACAGTTGGGTCCAAACCAGGGATGGCGCTCGAAGTCCCCTAATGATTTAAGAGGATTCTGGTAAAAATATTCCTGCCCGTCAAGCGATACTCCGGAAAGCACAGCATTATAAAGAATCTTTTCCATCATATCAATATACCTTGCATCACGGTGCAATTCGAACATTCGATAGTTCCAGAATACGTTACCGATGGCCGCACATGTCTCATTCCAGCAATTAAGATTTGGTAATTCATGGGCTTCCCCGAAAGATTCATGGTCACGGTAAGTACCAACATGTCCTACCAGGTAGGTCTTTCTATACACTGCATCTTCCCATATCCTGTCAGCTGCCTCAATATACTCCCTGGCACCCGTTAAGCCAGCCATGTGCGTCAATGGGGTATACAGGTACATGGCTCTTACAGTATGTCCCACTGCCTCATCCTGGTCAATTACCGGTTTATGGTCCTGGGCATATTTGCCATACAGATCACGGCTATTATGTGAATGTCCCCTCTCGTCAAGAAAGAATCTGGCAACATCCATGTAATTATTGTTTCCGGTAAGCTCATACAGGCGAAGCAGGGCAATTTTTACTTCTTCATGCTGTGAAATTTCCTGTCTTTTGTCCTGACCAAACTTATCATGTATATCGTCAGCAACCTGTTTAGCAGCATTGAGTACTTTCTCACTGCCTGTGGCTTTGTAGTATGCAATGGAAGCCTCAATGAAATGACCTGCACCATAGAGGTCGCCATTCAGCATACGATTCCATTCCCGCACCTTTCCTTCCGGTATATAAAAATCGATCAGTTTATCAAAGTTGGCATCGATCCTGTTTTTTAGTTCAGGATCAGGATTTTTATGCAGGATATACGCTCCTGCTTCCAACAGTTTGGGATTTGGCCTTCCCATGTTTTCTTCGTACCTGTCAGGCATATTCAGGAATGATACCTTATAGTTATTCTCTATACGGGGATTCCAGAAATCGTCAGAAATATTCACATCCGAAAGACTTACTTCATCAAGGATATTTATCTCATCGATACTACCTTTTTCATAACAGGACTGGATAAGACAGGCCAGCGCAATAAGAATAATAATTTTCTTCAACATGGTATTATTGTATTATGATTTATTTTCCCAATCATTTACCGCCCTTCCGATAGCTTGAAGATTTTTAACCCTCATCTCTTCATATTCCCTTGATATAACAATTCCCCCTGCACCTGCTTCAAGGGCATTAAGTGTAGCCCTGTATACTGTTTCAGGATCGTCAGGCGGGCTGCCCGGTACATCAATCCCGATACCTGCGAATATCTGAGTTTTGCCGTTTGCAGATGCTACACTGCGTGCTGTCTTACGACTGACATAGTCAGGGGAAAATCCTTCGGCCGACAGTCTGTCAACAGAAGGTTCTTCATCTTTGTCATAACCAAACAGATCGTAATAAAGTTCCAGTGATTGATTCAGAGATATTTCAATGAGAATTGTTTTTTTAAATCTGTCGAGGTACCAGGAGCGGATCCGGGGTTCAAGCACTTCATGGTATAAGATAAGTTTGATAAAATCCGAATAGGGGTTCATCTCTTCATAGCTCATTTCAGCCCTGTAAATGATATCCCAGCTTGAAGGCTGATGATCAACATGCCCTCCGACAATTGCATCAGGTTTTATAGATTTAATTGTCTGATACATTTCTTTTTGCACATTTTCCCTTGATTTCCTGCAGAGGTATTCCCAGGAGAGTATCTATGGGTATTTTATAAGATGGCGTAGGAAAACTGTAAATACCCCTTCAGGTGGCTTAGGTGCATCGGTCATTAATCTCTGTACATACTCATATAAAAGCCTGTACCCCTCCCGGGCTCTTCCCGTGTCAATATTGGCAGCCATGCCCCTGTCGATGCAATGTTTGCAGAAGCATGCAGGCGGATCATCATTCCATGGAAGGATAATATTCATCAATGGCCCCATACGTTCGGCACCCTATTGAAAGCCATCAAGTTCATATCTGTTAAACATATCAGCCACAACTGCTTTCCAGAAATTTATATAATCAGGATTGCTCCAGCAGGCTTTCCGTCCGGGATTACCATAAGAATCTACAGCAATGACACTGTCAAAGTTCTCGATAAAAATGTCAGTGCTTTCAAGTATTCTAGCAAACACCTTAATCCCCCTTTCATTTGCAGGCTGTATTATCTCATTAAAAACATCACGATCGGAAAATTCAAGCTCTTTATCAGTGGCCTTGATCCTGAGCACTGTGTCCTTAAAGTATTTTTCATTATGCCTGACCCAGACTGCAGGAACCTTGTTCCTGAGATCTCTTGGAGGTTTGCCATGATCTTTTGCCAGGTAGCGCAGTGGTTTTCCAAGCGAGCTGGTATGGAAAGCGTGGCTATATGGAAATACTGCATTCACGCCGGCAGTTTCAGATATAAGGTCAAAGCATGCTTCAATCCCTTCATCAAGCATTGTATGCGGGCTCATCTATATCCCAACAAATGGTTTACCCTGTTTTCTTAGGGTTTCAGGCGTTTTTTTACCTTATATCAAAGGATATGATATGGCCCCCATTCTAAGATCCACAGCTGCACATGCTGCAATCATAGTACTTATGTTTCTTACGAAAGTTCTTCGTGTTCTCACGGGCTAGATGACTGGTTAATTATTTTGCGGTATATCAAGATAAATAATTATTGTAAATTAAACACTTTCAAAACACTAATATTGTGATATTATCATAAAATATCCCATAAGCGAAAGAAGGAATGAATTATTCCAAACAATTAACATTTATCTTTGTCTTTTAATAAAAAAGGAATAAAGAATTATGAAAGACTTTGAATTTTACAATCCGGTTAAGGTTTTATTCGGCAAGGATCAACTACAAAAAATAAGTGAACATATCCCGGAAGGATTAAAGATAATGCTGTTATATGGAGGTGGCAGCATAAAGAATAACGGTGTTTATGATGGTATAATGAATGCCCTGGATGGTCGTGATATTGTTGAATTTAAAGGTATCGAGCCCAATCCTTCATATGAGATATGCATGAAGGCTGTTGATATAATAAAGAAGGAGAAGGTTGAATATTTACTTGCGGCAGGAGGAGGTTCAGTGATCGATGCTACCAAATTTATTGCTGCAGCCGTTTTGTATGAAGATGGTGATCCGTGGGAGATACTTTCTAAAGGAAAGGAAATCAAAGCATCGCTTCCCCTGGCAGATATACTGACTTTACCGGCTACGGGAACCGAGATGAATAAGAATTCGGTAATAAGCAGAAAGTCGACAAATGAAAAATTAGCTTTCAGTTCACCGTATTCGTTTCCCAAATTCTCTGTGTTGTTACCTGAAGCTGCCGGAACTCTTCCCAAAGAGCAGGTAGCCAATGGTGTTGTCGATGCTTTTGTACACGTAATAGAGCAATACCTTACCTACCCTGTAAACGCTCCCATACAGGACAGGTTTGCTGAGGCGATACTGAAAACCCTTATCGGGGAAGGTCCAAAAGCTTATAAGAACCCCAGGGATTACGAATCAATGTCAAACCTGATGTGGTCAGCCACCATGGCTCTTAACGGTATCATCAAAGCAGGTGTTCCGGAAGACTGGTCGGTACATGATATAGGTCATGAGCTTACGGCATTGCATAATATTGATCATGCCCGTACACTGGCTATAGTTCTTCCCGGAATATGGCACATACTTATAGAGGAAAAGAAAGAGAAGCTTGTGCAATATGGCGAAAGGGTATGGAACATAACTCAAGGAACTGATGATGAGCGTGCTGACAAAGCAATTAACATGACAGTTGAATTTTTTGAATCGCTGGGGGTAAAAACGAAATTCAGCGATTATAGTATACCTGCCGAAACGATAGATAAGATAGTTGATCGCTTCAAGAAAAGAGGATATATATTCGGAATCGGTGACAGGAAGCTTGTAAAACTTGGTGTGGTCAGACAGGTGCTGGAAGACAGGCTCTAGATCAGCCAATTTCTTTTTCCAGAAATATAGTTGAGGTATCCTTATCATGGTCTATTTTGAAATTCCTTTTTTTAAACATTGAGATGATCCGATGATTATCTGAAGTGGTCTGTGCTATTACTTTTTTCAGCCCCCATTTCTTTGATATCTCAAGGCAATAATCGGTAAGGTGGCTCCCTATTTCCATATTCTGCCATTTGTCTGCTACAAGAATAGCATATTCAACAGTTTCATGCTCCGGGTCGGCAATAAGTCTTCCCACCCCTATGATTTTCTTCTTTCCTTCTTCTTCAGTTTCAGCCACTATTGCTATTTCACGGTCATAGTCAATATAACAATAACGTGCAGCCACTTCATGTACTGAATAGTGAAAAAATGAATTAAAACGTGAATAGATTGATTCGCGTGAGCAGGAGTCGAGCAGTTCAAACCACAGTGGCTCATCTTCAGGCTTTATTGGTCTCATCACTATTTCAGAATTTTTAATTTTTATGGGAGCTGTTACATATTCCTCGGGGTATGGTACGATAGCCAGGTGTTCATACCCTCCTTTTCCTTTTATATCTTCACCTGTTTCAGTTACTATCCTGGCATCAACGGCAACCAATCCGTCCTGAGACACCAGCAATGGGTTTATATCTAATTCCATTATTTCGGGATAATCAGCTGCCAGGTATGAGAGTCTTATCATCAGTTCGAGAAGCTTGTCGATATTAACCGGTTTGTTACCCCTGTATCCTTTAAGCAGTGGCCAAATTTTGAGTTGTTCCAGCATACGCCTTGCAAGCCTTTCATTCAGTGGTGGGAATCCGAGCGAATTATCCCTGAAAAGTTCGGCTGTTATCCCGCCGGCTCCTGCCAGTATGACCGTTCCGAAGACAGGATCACGTTTTATTCCCAGGATCATTTCTATTGATCCCGGCATATTGATCATTGGTTGTACTGTAATAGCTTCAATCCTGGCATCCGGTTCTGATCTTTTAATATTTTCTATTACCTGATCATAAGCTGATCTGGCCTGCGATTTATTCTTTATATTAAGTAATACGCCCCCCGAGTCACTCTTATGGGTGATATCAGGGGACATTATCTTGAAAACCACGGGATATCCAGTCTCGTCAGAAATTTTTACTGCTTCTGTGGCTGATCTTGCCTGGCGTGGCATGGATACCGGTATTCCGTATGCATGCAGTAATTCCTTTGATTTCTTTTCTGATAGTGTTCCGGATTTTTCATTCAATACCTGGCTGAATATCTTTCTTATTTCCACTCTGTTGAATTCAAATTCAAGAGGTATATCCCTTGGTGTTTCATACAGTATTTTAAGGTTCCTGGAATATTCCACCAGGGTCATGAAGGCACGTACTGCCTGTTCGGGTGTAGCATAGGTAGCAACCCTGTGATCATTGAGTATTCTTATGCCTTCCTTCATTTGTTCCCCGCCCAGCCAGGATGCCAGTATGGGCTTTTTTGTGCCTTCCTGCAGTTCACCTATGGCTTTTGCTGCAGCAGTCACATTTGTCATTGCCTGTGGTGTAAGTATTACCAGGAGGGCATCAACATTTTTATCTTCGAGTACGATTGAAGCTGATTTAGCCAGTCTTTTATACCTGTCGTCACCAATAACATCAACGGGATTGCCATGTGACCATATAGGCGGCAGGCAGGCATTCAAATTTTCCATAGTTTCTTCACACAGGTGTGCAAGGGTCCCTCCTTCGGCTATCAGTGTATCTGTTGCCATTACCCCCGGGCCGCCTGCATTGGTTACTATTGCCAACCTGTCGCCTGAAGGTATCTTGTTGCGACCTATAAGAGCTGCGCAGTCAAAAATCTCACCGATATCATAGACCCGGGTAATGCCTGTACGCTCGAATGCTGCATCGTAGATATTATCTTCAGAGGCCAGTGCTCCAGTATGTGATGCTGCTACTGCTGCCGACTCAGGGAAGCGCCCGGCTTTGTAAACTATAACAGGTTTTGTCCTGGCGAAAGCCCGGGATGCCGACATAAAGTTTCTGGCATTGGCAATTGACTCTATATATAGTATAATAAACCTTGTTGATTCATCAGCACCCAGGTAGTCTATCAGGTGGCCGAAATCGACATCGATAGCATTGCCGAGGGAGATAAAAAAGGAAAAACCTATTTTTTCATCCTTTGCCCTGTCTAGCACGGAAGTGCACAGTGCACCTGACTGAGATATGAAAGCTATATTACCTTTTGAGGGGAGTGAAGGTGCAAAGCTGAGATTCAGCTTCAGTTCAGGTATAATTATGCCCAGACAATTTGGACCTATAATCCTCATATCGGGATATCCTTTCCTGATCATTCTTATCTCGTTTTCGAGCTGCAGGCCTTCCTCACCCGTTTCCCTGAAACCGGCTGACATAATAATTATGCCATTTATACCCGATTCACCACATTCACTGACCCACTGAGGCACTTCATTTGCGGCGCTGCAAATAACCGCAAGATCTGGTTTGCGCGGAAGATTTTCAAGGGAGTTGAAACAGGGAATACCCATCACTGCCTCACTGCTACGGTTTACAGGGTATATAACCCCTTTGAAACCGCTGCCAATCAGATTGGTAAGCACTTTACCGCTTACACTGTTAGGATTGATAGACACACCGATAAGAGCTATCCTCTCCGGCTTGAAGATAAAGTCCAGATTATTGCGGGTCATAAGTAAAAGAATATATCAGGAATATAAATAGTAAAACACAGGCTGACCTTTACATCCTGAGTTTTTTGAAATCTTCCTTCATACGTTCGAGGTCAGCAAGCCATGCTTCAATATCTTCTTCATGCTCGAGTTCTTCATTAAGGATGCCAATTGCCATCTGATGGGTTGAGTGATCTTTACCATATGTAAATTCAGCTATCTGCTGGTACCTCTGTATAGCACAACGTTCACCTATCAGGTTCTGGTTCAGTATAGCTTCAACATAAGGGTCGGTGGGCTCTTCATAAGCACATTCCGAATGTTTAAGCCACTGGTCGGGGTTCAGGAGAGGGGTTCCTCCAATTTGTATAATCCTGTCCACCACCTGTACAGCATGGTTCAACTCCTGGTCTGCATGGACCAGTAACTCGGGCTCAACTTCACTTCTCATAGGCCCTTCCATAACTCTTGCACCTATCCAGTACTGGTAGTAAGCCAGCCATTCTTCAGCAAGTGCTCCATTAAGCATTTTTATAAGTTCCTTAGTATCCAGTTTCAAGATTTTTACAGCCTGTTGTCCCATAGTATCTTTGTTATTAGTTTATAAATAATATCTAATTTGTATAAGACATAAATTTACATATTAGTCAGTAATATCCCAAAAGATCAGAATACATTCTATTCCCGTTTAAGAAACCAGAATTGTATACCTCTTTCTTTTTCTTCCCAGAAATACAGGTATTCGCCCGAGGCAGGACGCTTATTCTTCCTGTAAGATTCGCGGCTTATTATCTGCGGAAGTTTCCTGATACTCATGGCACAAAATGCAAATCTCAGATCTGACCATGCTTCCCTGAAGGAGAAATTATTATTATTAAATTTATAACAAATAGCTATTCCTTTTCGATTATCTGAAATATATACACCATCCCTGGCCATACCTTTTACAAATGAATACCTTGCAAGTCCCCGCAGACCTTTGCGTGGATCAATATTTTTCCGGAGAACCCATGTTGTGCCGGTATTGCCGGCAAATACTTCCGTAAATATTTCAATAAATAAATCCCTGTCCTTCCAGCTTGCTTTTCTCATAGTTGCGAAGATAATTTATCTGAGCTTTTCTAAAACATACTGCAAAAGAAATATTGTAATATTGTTTTATTTAACTTACCGGCAATTCAAAAGAATATACATAATATAAAATCAGCATTATGAAACGAATTACTCTGATTATTCTTCTTATCCCATTTCTGTTATCATCTTCTGTTACAAAAGCTCAGGAGAAAAAAGTTATTGATAAAATAATAGAGATAGGAACCTCCGATAATCGTGCCATGGATCACTTGGACATTTTATGTAACAGGTTTGGCGGGCGCCTTGTTGGATCTGATGCTTATGAGAATGCTGCCGAATGGTGTGCATCGCAGTTCCGGGCATGGGGTATGCAGGTTGATATGGATGAAGCCGGCGAAGTACCGGTAGGTTTCAACCGGGGTCCATGGTTTGGCAGGATGCTGGGAGAGGAAGGCATGATACTTCATTTTGCCACTCCTTCATATACTGCAGGAACGAAAGGTGTGCAGAGAGGCCATGTATTGATTGAACCAAAGACCCGCTCAGAATTTGAAAGAATGAAAGGTAAGCTGAATGGTGCATGGGTTCTTATATCCGGGATGAATGACGGATGGCCAATTGATTATTCGGAATCGGGCGATTCAATAAGGGCAAGTATCATTGCAGAAAATGAAAAGATTGCCGAAAAGAATAGGGAAATAATGAGGGCAAACCGTGAGAGAGAAGAGGAGGAGCGTGATGAGATGCTACCATATAAGGAAGAGCCGGCCTTGTTTTATAAGGAGATGGTTGAAGCAGGCATTCTGGGTATTATACAGGCTTCAAGTGTCCCCATAAGAGCATTGTACGACAGGAAGAATATAAATAGCGGGACACTTACTTTTAGCAACCTGCCAGAAATTCCGGATATAAAGCTCGATGAACACCAGTATAAAATCATTGAAAAAAAGGTCCAGGAACGCAGGTATTTTCAACTTGAATTTGATATAAGGAATCACTGGAAGCCGGGACCTGTTAAGTTCCATAATGTGATAGGTATTATCCCTGGAACGAAATACCCCGATGAATATGTGATTATGGGAGGTCACCTGGACGCTTTTGATGTAGCAACAGGGGGCGTGGATGATGGGTCAGGTGCTACACCCGCAATGGAAGCAGCCAGACTTATAATGGAAGCAGGTGGAAAGCCGGAAAGAACAATAATATGTGCTTTGTGGGCGGCTGAAGAATTCGGTTTATGGGGATCAAAGAACTGGGTTGAAGACAATATGGACAAGCTTGATCGCATATCAAATTATTTCAACCGGGATGGAGGCCCCACTGTGGCTAACAGCCTGAGAGTGCCCGAAGCAATGTACTCTGACTTTGAAAAGGTGTGTGAACCTCTCAACGATATAAACCCCGATTTCCCTTTCACTCTAAGTACGACTGAGCCCAGGAGAAAACCTGAAAGAGCAGGTGGCTCCGACCATGCCTATTTTGCCATGAACGGCGTTCCGACAATTTCTTTCGGAACAGCCGATCCAAAAGGTTATGATTTTGATTACAGGGAAATATGGCATACTGAAAGAGATCTTTACAACAAGAGTATTCCCGAATACCAGGAACATACAGCAGTGGTAACCGCCGTAGTAGTATACGGACTGGCGAACCTTGATCACCTGCTGTCAAGGGAAGGATACTATCTGAAGGATGAATGATGAGTTATGAATTATTAATTATGAACCGAACAGTTCAAGCTTGCGTAAGTAAGCAAGTGCTGTGAGCTCGCTGATGGCCGATGGCCTGAAGCGATTATGAATGATGAGTTATGAATTATTAATTATGAACCGGACAGGCGGCATCAATCAATGATTAATTATTAATGATGAATGATGAGTTATGGCAGCGAAGTAAATTAAGTTATTGTAACCAGGTATTAAGTAGTATCAACTGTGATGGATCAGCATCAGGTAACACAGAGATGTCATAGCTTGCTGCTTTAAGCGTATCAGTAATAACCTGAATTTCACGTTCGAGATAACGGTGTTTAACCTTGAAGATTAAAGTATCAAGCGGTGGCGAAGATTTTAGTATATCATCGAGTGACCTGCCAGCTAATGGCTGACCGTTGACCTCCAGTATATTATCGTTAACACTTAAACCAAAATTCCATCCAGGTGAATCACGCAAAATGGAACTTATGACTGTTTCGCCGTCAACATTCCTTGTACCGGCACCAATATAGCTGCCCCCAAGTATTTCCTCATCAAGGTCAATATGCAAACCTGCATATTCCAGGAATTTATTGTAATCTACTTTTCCTGTTGTGGACACGTATACATCAAAAATTTCATCCAGTGATATGCCTGCCGTTTTTTCACATATTGACCTGAATTCATTCTTTGTGAATCCGCGTTTCAGCTCCTTAAAATATTTATAATAGAGTTCCCTCATAACATCGTCGAGTGACTTTTCATTACCTGTCTCATGCCTTATTGCAAGATCAAGTAACATACCAAGCGCACAACCTTTGTCGTAATATGATATTGTTGCATTCATGGCATTACTGCTTCTGTTAAAGAAATTGATCCATGTATCCTTACTGGATCCGGCTGCTGACTGATAGTTACTGCCGGGTATACTTTCATATGTCCTTATGGTATTACCCAGGTGTCTTAAAACATCATTGCGTGAGAGCAGACCGGCCCGGTTCATTATCATATATTCATAATATACGGTGAATCCTTCTGATACCCAGAGCATTTCAGTATAGTTTTCAGAATCATAATCTATAGGCCACAGTCCTTCAGGCCTTATTGCCTTAACGTTGTAGAGATGGAAGAATTCATGGGTAATAAAGTTCATCCAGCCGTTATTCCTATCTTTATTACCGGCAGTATAAAAATCACCTCTTGAATATACAGCCATTGAGTTTGCATGCTCCAGGCCTCCCATGCCACGGTCCATTATCAGGAAACAGTAATTTTCATAAGGTATATCACCTATAAGACCGGAAGCAGCAGGTATAACTTTTTTAAGGTCATCCACAAACCCGGTTAAATCTGTATTACCTGGCTTCTCAACTGCAATGGTATAAGGAATACTGTCAAGCTGGAATTGAATGACCTCCGGGTTCCCTGCAAGTATGGGGCTATCAAAAAGGACATCATAATTATTTGCAAGGAATGTGTTTTCTTCATCACCATGTTGCAGGCCGGTACAAACAGATTTCCACTCATCATAAGGTATTACTTTAATGGTGGATGAAAGGTCGAGCCTTCCTGAAGGATACATAATGACAGCTGCAGGTGGAATAAATGCACGGCCGTAATCGAGGTAAGCATCGGCTACCGATATATTGTATGCATACACATCATATTCAACAATTATATCATTGAATCCCTTTGAGTTAATCTCCCATGTATTCTTGCTTATTTTCTCCCATTCCAGAACGGTGCCATCTACAGCAGCTGCCTGAAACGAGCATATGTTCTTTGCGTAATTCATTATCAGGTAGTAGCCAGGCGTCCAGGCAGGCATCTTAAGTTCGACTTTCTCTGCAATAATATTACTGAGCTGCATTTCCACATGGAAATAATGAGTATTGGGTTTTTCCATGCTAATAGTGTAGCAGATGGTGATATTATCCTCTTTAGTATGCGAACAATCATTAAATAGAAAAAGAATGGAAAACATCAATAATATGAAGATAGGCCTGGTATACATAATAGGGCTGTTAAATGAATGATTATTAACCGATGAATAAAATTAAGGAAAACCGCGGTTTATTTTTCAAGAAACTGTCGGCTTTTTTCACTATACCTTTCGCCTGATATTTTTCGTGAGACAGAATCGAGGCTTTCCATATTCTTCTTACTCAGGGTAACATTAACCGAACCGATATTTTCTTTAATGTATTTCCTGCTTTTCATTCCCGGTATTGGAATAATATCTTCACCACGTTGAAGAAGCCAGGCGAGTGCAAGCTGAGCAGAAGTAATATTTTTCTCCCTGGCTACCTCCTGAATCACAGACAGCAATTCCAGGTTCTTCTTCAGATTATCATCCTGGAAGCGAGGAAGATCTTTCCTGAAATCATTTACTGCAAGGTCTTCAGTTTTTTTTATCGCACCGGTAAGAAGTGCCCGCCCAAGCGGACTGAAGGGCACTATGGCAATATTATTGTTTCTGCATGTTGGAATAATCTTTTTTTCAATGTCACGGGTGCTGAGAGAATATTCTGATTGAAGAGCAGCCAGGGGATAAACTCTGACAGCTTTTTGAAGAGAATATTCTGATACTTCCGATAATCCGATGCACCTTATCTTCCCTTTTTCAACCAGTCTGGTCATCGCCCCGACGGTTTCCTCGACCGGAACATTCTTATCGAGCCTGTGGAGGTAATAAAGATCAATATAATCAGTGCCGAGTCTACGCAGGCTTTTATCACATGCCTCCATAAGATATTCAGGGCGGCCATTGACCTTCAGCTCGCCCTTCTCATCGCCAATATAACCGAACTTGGTTGCCAGCACTACTTTGTGGCGGACCTTTCTCAATGCCTTGCCTACCAACATCTCATTATGGCCGTTTCCATAGATATCAGCTGTGTCGATAAAGTTTATACCCTGATCCAGGGCATGATGTATCGTAGTTATTGATTCCCTGTCGTCGGAGTCTCCGTATGCCCCTGACATACCCCAGCATCCAAGACCTATGGCTGATACTTCAAGGCCGGAAGATCCAAGTATACGTTTTTTCATGTAAGCAAAGATAACAATAAGTGATTGGTGAATTGTTGAATTGTTGAATTGGGTTAAGAGTAAGATACCTCCTGCCCCCTGCTCCCTGCTCCCTGCCCTCAGCCATCACCTCTTCTTAATATCAACAGAGATACCTGAGTCACCTCCTACCTTATTAAGGCGGTATTTGAATGAAAGCATTACATACCGGCCGATAATATTTGACCTTGTTTCTCGCAGGTAATTAAGTTCACCCGTACGTTGTATACCTGTGTTACGGTTAAGGAGATCGAAACCGGAAATTGTTATTGCAGCCCTGTTATTTTTCATAAAGAAATAGCTGGCCTGCGCCCCTATCAGGGGAACAGTCCTGGATTCCTCGAAGCTCCTGGCTGTATAGTTTGTCACGTCTGCGCTAATATTGAAATCAAAATTATCATTCGGTGTCCAACGGATTTCCCCGAACCAGGAAATATCAAAATAAACATTATTTAAGTCTTGCTGTATTGAATACCTGGTGTCAGTAAGAGAGATTCCTGTACCTGTATTTACATCCCATTTATTTTTCTTCCTGTTTTCAATGGTAAATGAAAGCCTGTGATTGAATCCTGAAATTTCATTTTCGGTTTCATTTACAATATTAATTCCCCTGTTGTAAGTTTCATCAATATTAATATTTGTCTTGAGCCCCAATAATTTTATTGGTGTTGAAAAATCAATATTTGCACTGGCAGTGAAATCAGATTCAACGTTTACCAGTCTTATTACCTGTCCGAGCTGATCGTTGATCGTACGGGAATAATTGATCTTATTTCTTGTGTAGCTAACACTGGCAGCAGCCAGGAAACTGGTGAAAGAAAACTGGTCGAATATCCACCAGTGTGTACTCAACCTGTTAACGACCTCCGGATCAAGATCGCGGTTGCCATAGAATAGAGAAAGGCTATTAAAGTTATTTACTACAGGGAGCATCTGGTTGGCAGAAGGAATATTTACATTTCTTGAGTAGTTTACCATTACCCGTCTTCCTGAACCATAGTTGTATTCAAATGAAAATCCTGGCTGCAACATATTATACTTTTTCTCAACAGGTTCATCCTGCCATAGTGATGTGCTGTATTTTCCTGTATTGTATTCAAGTGCAAGCCTGAGGTTAGTTTTTTCAGTAATCCTTCTTAGAGACAGGCCAGGTTTTATATAACTGTTTTCCTTTAAAAATGAAGGACTAAGGCTGTCAATAGTTGAATAGCCATTAATTGCATTGCCCTGTTTCCTGCTTAGATCCTGCTCATTATGTCCTCCGGCAATCAATAAATCGACGAATGACCTGGTGCTTACTTTTTGTGTAAAAGCAATTCCTGCCGAGTAGTTATATGATATGATGCTGTTATCCTGAAACTGGCTTACAATATCCGAAAATTCAGGGTTATAATAATTCGTTATATTCTCAAATTCTGTCTCCGAGGCACTTTTCGATATTGATCCGTTGCCATAAACTTTCAATATGGTATTACCTTCATTTATATTTTTAAGGTAGGTAGTACTTATATTACCTGATAACCTGTCTGAAATATCTTCACTGTTTCTTAACAGGTCATTAATTAATTCTCCTTCCAGGTATGTAGCGGTTGAAGAATATAGCGGTATAAATCCGGTATTATAGGATACTGAACCGTTAAGTATTATGTTATTTGTTTGATTAAAAAGATATCTGATACCAAAATTTACACTATTGGAAGTATCTCTCTGTACCTGTTCTTTTGTTTCATTCTGGAAGAATGATCCTTCTTCCCTGTAATTAGTAGTATTAATTGTTTCATTCAGCTCCCTTTTAGATCCATTTCCCAGGTAGCTGATAAAAAAGCGGCGGTCTTTACGTGGAGAGTATGAAAAGTTCAGACCAGCAGCTCCTGAAGTTGAGTACCCGGTTATCGTCTCACCGAAATTTAAAGGGAACGCTCCTTCACCCATCATAATTTTGCCGCCACCAAAGGCGGATATCCCACCGGTAAAGCTCAGATAATCACCGACCGAGAAACCATATTCATTAATATTATTCATTCTACCAAGTGCCGCTAACTGCGTTTTTTCATCAAAGCGGTAAATCTTGCCATTTGCCTGATAGTGATTTCCTGTTCCACCGCCTGCCATCAGTTCACCAAATATACCATCTTTCTTATCTTCGTCGAGCATCAGGTTAAGTGTCTGGTTACGTGTCCCGTCATCAATGCCCGTGAATTCAGCCTCATCTGTTTTTTTATTATACAGCTGTACTTTATCCACCGCATCTGCGGGCAGGTTTTTTGTTGCAACCTTTGGATCATTGCCAAAGAACTCTTTCCCGTCAACCAGAACGGACCTGATATCTTCACCCAGGGCTTTAATATTACCTGCACGGTCAATCTCGAGACCGGGCAACTTCTTTAAAAGATCCTCTACCACACCGTCAGGTGCTACCTTGAAAGCTTTCGCATCATACTCAATAGTATCATTTTTTATTTTCAGGGGAATCCGTTCGCCGGTAACAGTAACTTCATCAAGAGAGACTGGCTTCGGTTTCATTATCACTGTTCCGATATCCCCATCGTCCCCGGAGGGGATATCGATGTACCGGTAGATTGTGTTATAGCCGATGAAGGCAATCTGCAGAAGGTATCTGCCCTGTCTTATATTTTTTATTTCAAATCTTCCTGTTGCGCCGCTGACGCCAAAATATTGCAGGGTTGAGTCAGCAGGATTAAGAAGTATAGCAGTGGCTGAAGTCATTGCCCCAGCATTTTCATCAAGTATTTCGCCTCTAAGGCTGTTGATCTGAGCAAAAAGGGAATAGGGTAAGATAAACAGTATTAAAACTATAGTTGCTCTCATTCAGTTATTTCCTTATTCTGACAACTACTGTTCCTCCGCTGCCCTGACCTCCTTCAGCTCCCATCTCTTCCATCTTTTCAGTAACTATTGCATCAAATTCATCTCTTGTTACTTTTTTTCCCTTTCCGGGTTTTTTAAATACATCATCAACAGGAACATCAAAACTGATATTTTTTGCTTCCAGGACATGCTTTCCATTATCAATATCCACTTTAAGGACCAGACCTGGCAAATTACAAAATTGACCGGGACCGGCAGGTATATTCAATGAAGGAGTGAACCATATACGTGTCACAACACCACTGGTATCAGTTAAGGTAGCTTCGATGCAGGGGTTATCAAGTATCATTTCCTGCTGGCCTGTTATCTTCCATTCTTCATCAGGCATATCTCCTTCGATAAGGAACAAACGTGTCATAAATTCCCTTTGTTCGATGATTTTCTTTTTCTGCAGGTCGATATAGATCTTATTATCCGGTTCCTGCATGACTATATTCACATTCCCTTCACCATGCCACGCTCCGCTAACCTGGGCATTATCCCCTTCTTTTTCATGATTTTCGTATAGACTTGCTTCAGGGCTGAACCAAAGGATCTTTTCCGAACTTCTCTCTTTCGGTAAATCTTTCATCATGGCCGCCATTTCTCCGTCTAGTTTAATTTCAAGCTGGATTTTCTCTTCGTAAATGACTGATCCGGATGATTTATCCTGGGAATAAGAAACAAAGCTAAAAAATGCTGTAAAAGCAATGAGTAATATCTGTTTTTTCATTTCATGAAGTTTAAATACTGGGCAAAAATATAAAGTAAAAGCAAAAGAGTGTGTTAAGCGGCTATAAATTAAGGTTAATTAAGGTTAACCGGTGGTGAACATATATTTCTACCTCTTATCTTTGTCATATTAATTAGCATGAAATCAGGGAATAAATATAAATGGATAGCATTACTTATGCTGATAAGCGAGCTGATGATTATTGGTTTTTCAATATACTGGCTCAGGAGCCAGTATGAAAAAGAAAAGAATGATCTCAGAAAAGACCTTTATTCTTACTATAAAGAGTCATATAATGTTGTTATTGACTCACTGCTGGTTCATCATATTATTGAACCTGTAATGGGTGAAGAAGAAGGTTTAAATGTCAGGGTTAAAATAAGCGGTAAACCTGATTCGTCCGGCCAGGGTTCAGCGTATTCATTTATTGAATCAAGAGACAGTGTTTTACTGAGAAGTATGCGTCTTATAATTGCTAAGTCGTCAGACAGCACCGCAAATAACAGGAGTGTTATTTCCTTGATAGGCAAAAGTCCTGATTCTTTACTTTTCATTGAGGATTATGAGGCGAGGCTGAATAATAACGAAATGAATTTTACAACTGTCTGGTTTGAAGATGACAGCATATCAGCAGCTCACCGTGAAATAGTACTCCAAGATTGGACAGGTAGCCTGCCATCAGTGCTGATTAGAAACCCCGGGTTTTATCTTATCGGTCGGATACTAACCCAGATGATTTTCACGATTATTCTGGTGCTTATCAGCAGTCTGGCTTTTTTACTTGCTTATTACAGCCTGAGAAAGCAGTCCAGGTTGACCGATATGCGAAACAGTTTTATTAGTAATATTTCACATGAGCTTAAAACTCCCGTCTCGACTGTTAAGATTGTCATAGAAGCCCTGAAAAAACTTGATTCAGAGAAAGGAAGAGCGGAAACTACAGCAGAGTACCTTGAAATGGCAGGAAAGGAAATAAGAAGACTGGAACTTTTAATCTCAAAAATACTGGATCACTCAATAATTGAAGAGGATGCCAGTATTTTGAATTTTGAAGATGCAGATATTTCACAGCTTATAGAAGATACTATCAGGTGCCTTCAGCCACGAATTCAGGCAACAGACGCAAAGGTGGTTTTTAAACCCCGGGAGGATATTATTGTCAGTTGTGATCCTTTATACCTGCAGGGTGTTATAATAAACCTGTTTGATAACAGCCTGAAGTATGGCAATGGAAATCCCCTGATAACAGTGGATTTATCAGCAGCAGGGAGTTATGTAGTAATAAAGGTAAGTGACAACGGACCGGGAATCCCAGATGAGTATCTCAGAAGGGTGTTTGATAAATTTTTCAGGGTGCCCGACAGTGACCTCCATAATGTCAAGGGGTATGGACTCGGTTTAAGCTTCGCCTACTTGATAGTTAAAATGCACAGGGGTAGTATTGATGTGAAAAACAATTCTAAAGGATGTACATTCACAATTAAAATACCATTCAGTCAGCAGTGAGGAAAAGGATATTATATATTGAGGATGAAGAATTCCTAGGCAGGATAGTCAGTGATACCCTGGAAAAGGAAGGCTATGATGTTTCGTGGTTAAGGGATGGTTCTGGCGTTATAAACACGCTGACGGAATACAGTCCTGATATATGTGTGGTGGATATTATGCTTCCCAATATCGACGGGTATACACTGTCAAAAAATATTAAAGGAATATATCCTTGGATGCCTATCATTTTCCTTACTGCAAAAAGTGAAACGAAGGATGTACTTAAAGGTTTTAACTCAGGGGGTACCGATTATATAAAAAAGCCATTCAGCCTGGAAGAGCTGTTAGCAAGAATTGAAAACCAGCTGAAGCTGGCTAATGGAGAAGAGAATATTGAGAGCAGAGAATCAGAAGTTAAAATTGGAAGGTTTAATTTTTACCCGCGGAGATATGAGCTGGAGGCAGGGGGTAATATCGTTAAACTCTCAAACCGTGATACGGAAATACTCTCAATCCTGGCAGCTAACAAGAACAAAGTTGTTGAAAGAAGAGACCTGCTTATGACTGTATGGGGAGACGATTCATTTTTCAATTCACGCAACCTTGATGTTTATATACGGAAGTTGAGGAAGTACCTTTGTGGCGATCCATCGGTCCAGATTAAGACACTGAAAGGCAGAGGATATACCTTACTGGAAGAATAAGTTGATGTTGAATCGTTGAACTGTTAAACGATTACACTATTCAACAATTCAACAGTCTTTAGTACTCACTTATGCTAAGGTTAACTTCGTAACCTGTCACGATAAATTCAGGCATTCCTGCTCTTTCTGTCCCTTTAATCCCTTCATATTCAAGATTGTTGCTCTCTTTTATATGTGTCTTTGTTTTAAAAACATTCTCGTCGATATCCAGTTCGGCATATTTAATTAATGCCTTAAGCCTGCAATCGTAGTTGGATGCTACGCCCAGTTCAATATCGAGGTATTTCCCGTCTATGTTGAGCTTTGTGAATTCTCTTCCCAGCTTTTCCACAGATATATCATCTTCGTAAGCACTCTTTATATCCAGCTTTTTCATGAGCTCCCCAATATTGAATTCACCATATTTCGTTTCCTGTATACTAAGGGACGTGGCTTTCCCTGATTCAAAACCACCCTCATAGAATGATATTATATCTATATTCCCGGAATTTGTGAATATGTAATCTGAATATTTTGCCTCTATACGAGCATCTGTTATTCCGGCTGCTGTAAAATCACATTCATAATTATCAGCAACCAGTTTGCCGGCCTGGCCGGTAGTCAGATCACTGTATTTTGCCACGTACTTTATGTCGCCGCAACTATCAAATGAAAATTCATCTTCATAACTGTCTATATCCACTGTACCAACTTTTCCGGATTCGATTTCGGAATATTTGGTAACAATTTTCATATCACCTGCATCACCCGTATTGAGTTCGCAACTGTATAAGTCGGTGTCAATGTTTTTCATACCGGTAAAAGTGATGTCACTGTATTTTGCGGTTATATTTGCTTTGCCTCCTATATTTCCGGCAAAAATATCATCATTATACAGGTCCATCTTAAGTTCCCCTCCGATATCTTCAATATTAATCTCAGAATATTTGGAATTTAATTCAAGACTGGCATCCCTGGGAATCCATACAATACATTCCATCTCAAATTTTTTATATCTGAATGTTCTGAGGCCTTCAAGCACCATTGTTGAAAATCCCATAATATTTGCCCGGCTTTTCCAGAATTTGGAATTTATTTTTGTTCTATCCCGGGTACTTTCAAAATCAAGATCTTTTATATATGCATCTACATCTGAAGCATCATCCTGATTTCTGAATACAGCTTCGATTATCAAATGGAATTCTATTTCAGGCTTATCCCATGTATGTATTTCCATATTGGCATCGTAGTTGCCCAGGACCACCCATGTATCGGGATTTACCTTATAATTCCACTTATATGTTTTATCAATTTCCTGTCCATTAACAGTCTTCAGCCCGGCAAAGATAAATATGCACAGGCTCAGGCTAAAGAGTAACATTTTCCTGGTCTTCATATTTTTCAGTTTTGTTGGTTTCCCTTATTATTAATTCAAGTATTCTTATTTTTTTCTCGTAGGTATCAAATATTGTATTTACTATCTTTTCATTATAGCCGTTTTTATTAAGATCATCCATCACATTACTGTAAATTGTATCAAGCCTGTTCAGCTCTTCAATCAGTTCTTTTACAATTAGATTATCTATTTCATCAAATGAACCTATTTCCTGTTTTTTATACCTGATTAGTTTTTTATAATCATTTTCTTTTTTAGATAGTCCACTGTCAATGCTTGCCAGTGTTATTTTCCTGTTGAGGGTTATATTACCTACAATATCATTTATTACATAACCAGCCAGCAGGGCGATAAGTATTATCGCAGCTATATTCCTGAACCGCATCAGAATAATTTTACCCCGGGATTTGTCACTTCCGGATCTTTCATCCCTGATCCCTTTTTGAATATTTCCCCAGATCGATTCATCATCAGGTGATTCAACGTCGAGCCTTTTCCTGTTTTCTTTCAGATATTTTTCCAGATCAGTTGACATATATTAAATGTTTAAGCTTTTCGTTCAGTAGCATAAGTGCCCTTCGGTATTGTGTTTTACTTGTTGATATACTTATCCCGAGCATTTCAGCTATTTCCCTGTGCATATAATTTTCGAGTGCATGAAGCACCAGGACAGTCCTGCACCCATCAGGCAGCTCTTTTATAGCTTTATGGATGATGGTCGGGTCAACAGTATTATCTATTTCAATATTATGATCGTTGCTTTCAAACTTATAATCATCTATATCCTCAAAATTTATTTTGTTTTTCCTGACATGGGAGATACAGTTATTTATCACTATTCTTTTAAGCCAGCTCCCAAGGGCTTTTTCATTATTCAGTTCGCCCAGCCTGCTGAATGCTGTAATGAACGATTCCTGTAGTATATCCTCCGTATCCATCCTGTTATTCAGTATCCTGATCGCGATATTATACATAGCTTTTGAATATTTCTTATAAAGTAGAAACTGGGCTTGCATGTCGCCATTCATACACTTTTCAATTATACTGCCTGTATGATCTCGGGTGTTATCCATAAGCTTCAAATAAGGGACGCAAACTTGTGTAAAAGGTTGTAAAAAGATATTGAAAATTTATCAGACTGTAAACGTATCCTTTGCACGATCAAGGGCTGTGTCTGTTCCGAGAATATTCAAAATATCTCCTTTTCGCAGGTAGGTATCACCCTTTGGAACAAACAGGGCATCATTTCTTTTAACCATTATTAGTATTGCATTTTTATGGAATGAAATATCCTTAAGTTGTTGCCCCTCGATCCCGGGTTTTGTTATCATAATTTCTTCAACCGTGAAATGTTCAAAACTTTCTACGAGAGAATGATATGTAGTGGGCCTGACGATGAGATTTTCAATTGTAGTAGAAATAACTCTGGTTGAGTCAACCGTTTCTACGTCCAGGTCTTTCAGTCTTCTTTCAGTTTTAAGATTACTGGCCATCGAAATAATTCTTTCATGCTTGAATTCTTTTCTCAGCATACGGCAAACATGGGCATTTGTATCTTCTGAGCCTGTATCAACAAATAGCCAGTTGGTTGGAGAGATTTTAATATTCCTGTATGTATCCGGATCAAGGCCGTCTGACATCACTGCTGAAAATCCTTTTGAGATGAGGTTTTTGTACCTTTCAGCATTGTTCTCAATTATTACCGATACTTTTTCATGCATATTAAGCCGACGAGCCAGCAAAACTCCTTTGCTGCTACCCCCGACAATAATTGTCCTTTCTGCCGGAGGTTCAATTTTATTATTTAAGACGTTATACAGGATAGGGGATAAGACGCAGGAAGTAATAGCCATAATAATGAATACAGCATTTATACCGGGAGTGATAACCCCGAGTTCAAGTCCTATTGCTGCGGCTGCGATAATGAGGCTGAGCCTTGTGGAGAGCAGTACTCCCCCGGAGAGGGATTTTCTAACCCCGTACTGCTTCGACCAGATAAATGCCGGAAGCACTTTAATGCCATACATCAGGAGCAGGATTATAATAAGCACTGGGAAGAGTGACGCTTCAAACTCTTTCAGTGCATGGGGTTCAAATTTTACTCCCACCATAATAAAGAAAACCGGTATGAAGAAACCGTATCCCATACCATCAAGTTTGACCAGCAACAGTGAACGCTCCTTATGCAGAAAAGCTGATAGTAGTATGCCACTCAGAAAAGCTCCTAACAGAACAACTTCGGAACTTATGAACTGGCTTATAACCACAAATATAAATATCAACAGGGCTGTTCCCCTGATGCTTAACTGTGATGCGGCATGTGAAAACTGGAATCCTATTTTCTTAAAAAGGGGCAGATGCCTGAACCGGTTCCCCACCCTGTACATGATGTAAAATATGGCAAAAAGGAAAAATATGAATAGTATTTCTGTTTTAAAGCCGTTTTTAAGGACATATGCTGTAAAGGTGAAAAGTATAATGCTCAATATATCCGCAATGGCTGCTGATGTAATTATCATCTGCCCGTATGATCCGGTTGTTTCACCCCTGTTTTTCAGGACGGGTAATATTATTCCCACTGATGTTGTAACCATTATCAGGGCGAAATACCAGGTATTGCTTATCCCGACCAGGGAGGCCATGCTTTCGGATCCTGCATATGAGATTACTAGACATAGGATAAAATACAGGGTGGCCATGAGGAGAGGATTGCTCTGAAAGATTCTCCGGTTTAATTTTCTGCGAGGGAAAGAACCAATTATATGGTCCATATTAATCTCAAGTCCGCTGAGAAACATAAGGAAAATAAATCCAGTGAGAGCAAGGAACTCCAATATTTTAATGCTTATATCGTCAGCATGGACGAGCAGGTATCTGCCAACAAAATAACCCAGGATTATTTCCAGTACCACCGATGGTACTTTCCTTAACCTGAGTAAGGATATCAGCATTGGCACAATCCAGGCAACGGCAAGAACAACCAGCAATGGCCAGTATTCAAAATTTAGTGATATGCTCAGGAATCGTGTCATAAAACATGCAATAAGATAAGTAATATAAGAAATTTAAATGAGCCTTATTATGCAATTTATATTTATTGTCTGTAAAACATATAAGAAAACCATTCCATCATGATTAGTTTTAATAAGTTTGTTTTGATTAATCAAATCCTTGCACTTATGAATATGAAAAAGACCTTATTTGTATTATTTCTTACATTGCCGGCAATGCTGGCCGGGCAGAAAAAAGCACTTGACCATTCGGTTTATGATAGCTGGAAAAGCTTGAGCAGTACACAGATAACAGATGACGGTGATTTTGTCAGTTACGAGATTAACCCTCAGCAGGGTGATGGTATCCTTTACCTGTATGAAAGGGAAAATGCCAGTACCGATTTATTTGAGAGGGGTAAAAATGCATCATTCTCCCCCGGGGGGAAATATTTTGTATACAGCGTAATACCTGCGTACAGCGAGACAAGACAGGCAAAGAAGGAAAAGAAAAAGCCGGATGAGATGCCCAAGAATGATATGGGAATAAAAATCCTGGGCAGTAATGAGTCAAAGGTGGTTGAAAGGGTGAAATCTTTTCAATTACCGGAAGATGAGGGTGACTGGATGGCTTTCCTGAAGGAAAAACCTTTGCCGGAAAAGAAAGAAAATGTTGAGGCAGATGAAGCAGAAGAAGAAAAAGAACAGGAAACTCCGTCAAGGTCCAGGCGAGGGAGAGGGAATAACGGTGCTGAAGGTACTGAACTGGTTATAATGAATCCCTTGAAGGGAATTGAGCATAGTATTAATGATGTTGTTGAATATGAGATTGCAGGAGAGGGAACGGCAGTTACATATGTACAGGTGAAGACAGATACCAGTAAAGTGGAGGATTATACGGTTTCGATTTTTAACACGCGGAAGGAAGAAACTAAAGAAATATTCAATGGAGAAGGGAAATTAAAAAGCCTTACAGTATACAAAGACGGGAGCTACGTCTCCTTCATTTATACTTCTGACACATCTGAAGTTAAGGTTTATGATCTTTACCTGTGGGATGGGGCAGAATGTAATAAAATAGCAGACGTTGAAACGGAGGGAATGCCTGAAGGATGGTCGGTGAGTGAAAATGGCAGACTTTCATTTTCAGATTCGGGGAATAGATTATTTTTCGGAACGGCTGAAAAACCCGTTGAAGAACCTGAAGATACCTTGCTGGCAGATGAAAAATATGAGCTTGATATATGGAGCTGGCATGATCCCCTGCTGCAGCCACAACAAAAAGAACAATTACAATCAGAAAAGAACAGGTCATATGAAGCAGTATATCATATTGATGCCGGGAAAATTGTCCAGCTGGCTACTGAGGATGTACCTTCTGTGAGATTCTTCCAGAAAAGGGATGGAGATCTTGTAATAGGAGTGTCGGGCTTGAAATACCGTAAACTTACCTCATGGGATGTAAACCGTTATACAGATTATTATCTGATAGATATAAATACAGGTGAAAGCAAACTGATACTTGAAAAAGCCCCTTCATCCGTTGAGTTTTCACCTTCAGGGGAGAGAATGCTTTACTGGTGTACTAAGTCAAAAAGCTGGAAATCGCGCAAAACAGCCGGTGGTGATGTTATTGATCTCACGGCAGGGCTTGACGTTAAATTTTATAACGAGCGGCACGACACACCAAGTGAGCCAAGGCCATTTGGTGTAATTGACAGGTGGATAGAAGGTGAACAGAACGTTCTTATATATGACCGTTTTGACATATGGAAATTTGACGTAAGCGGGGAAGAACCCCCCGTGATGATAACTAATGGGTACGGGAGAAAACATAACACTTTCTTCAGGTATACCGACCTTACTTCAAGAGGTGGTTTCCGGGGTTTCGGCAGGAGTAATAATGACATTGAATATCTTGATGCAAAAGGTACAATATACCTGACTGCCTTCAATGAAAAAAACAAGGATAATGGCTTATTCAAAACAAGGATTAACAGGGCTGATAATCCCGAGACAATCATTATGGAGCCTTATTCCTTCAGGTCTTTCATTAAGGCAGATGATAATGATGTGGTAATCTTCCAGAGAGAGACTTTTGAGGAATACCCTGACCTATATGTCAGTGACCTTACCTTCAGTGAACCGGTAAAAATCTCAGAAACCAATCCCCAGCAGGCTGAATATATATGGGGGACATCGGAGCTGGTGGAATGGAATTCATTTGATGGTCAGAAATTGCAGGGGATATTATATAAGCCTGAGAATTTCGATCCTTCAAAAAAATATCCAATGATAGTGTATTTCTATGAGCTCAGTTCTGATGGTTTGTACAGGCATTATACTCCTTCACCAAGTGCTTCCACGATAAACAGGATCTTCGCAGTGAGCAACGGGTATTTGATCTTTGTGCCTGATATTCCTTATATTATAGGTTATCCTGGTCAGAGCTGTTATAACGCAGTAGTAAGCGGAACCTACGCAATGCTTGATAGATATGATTTTATTGACAGGACAAAACTCGGACTTGATGGCCAGAGCTGGGGAGGTTATCAGATAGCATACCTTATTACACAGACCGATCTTTTTACCTGCGCTTTTTCAGGAGCACCCGTAAGCAATATGACAAGTGCCTATGGCGGTATTCGCTGGGGTTCGGGCATGAGCAGGATGTTCCAGTATGAAATGGACCAGAGCCGGATAGGAGGCACATTGTGGGAGAAGCCAATACATTATATAGAGAATTCACCCATATTCTTTGTCCCCAAGATAAATACACCGGTACTTATCATGCATAATGATTCTGACGGAGCTGTACCCTGGTACCAGGGAATTGAGTTTTTTGTGGCACTGAGGAGACTTGATAAGCCTGCATGGATGTTAAGTTATAATGGCGAAGAGCATAATCTAAGGGAAAGACCCAACAGGAAGGACCTGTCAGTAAGAAAGATGCAATTCTTTGACCATTATCTTCAGGATGCACCTATGCCATACTGGATGAAAGAAGGCATATCACAGATGGAAAAAGGTAAGAAGGATGGTTATGAACTGATGAAGTAGCAGGAGCAGGTTTTTGCAGGTATGGATCTGAGCCAGATCGGCACCGGTAATAATTGTATTAGCGTTTTTTCTTTCTCCTGATGTTTGATTTTGGGTGATGATTTCCGCGGCCGGTGGGGGAGGTTTTTTTTCTCCCTCCCTGGCTTCTGTTATCTCGATTCTTTATCTCAACAACCACAGGTTGATCTTCATATATTGCCCCGTCAAATGCTTTTAACAGTTTCTTATCATAATCACGGTCTATTTCAAAGAAGGTGAAATTACGCTGGACATCTATTTTACCTATCGCTATATCCCTTCTTCTCATGGCTTCATTAATAAGGGCAATAAGGTTTGAAGGATTCATTCCCCTTTTTGATCCGATATTTATATAGATATTTGTATAGCCTGTTGTATCACTGCGTTTTTTCTTTCCTGCAGGTTCTTTATCGGGTTTTATATTAAGATCGGGAGCATCTTTGTAATACTCAAGGAAGCGGTTAAACTCAACCGAAACGAAGTGCTTAATAAGTTCCTCCCTGCTGAGCCATTCGAGTTTTTTATATATATCGGGCATAAAGGACTCAATTTTGGATTCGTCCACCTCTACATTCTCAACCTTGTCGATAAGGTTAAAGAGTCGTTTTTCACATATCTCCCTGCCCCCCGGTATCATCTTGTGATTAAACTTTTTCCCTATAATATTCTCCAGCTCTCTTATCCTCCTGCCTTCACGCGAGTGAGTTATACTGATCGATATTCCTGACTTGCCTGCTCTCCCTGTACGACCACTTCGGTGCAGGTAAACCTCGGGGTCATCGGGCAGATTATAGTTTATAATGTGTGTAAGATCATTTATGTCAATGCCCCTGGCAGCTACATCAGTTGCTATAAGCAGCTGGAGAGTTCTGCTCCTGAATCGCTGCATTACGTGGTCACGCTGTGCCTGGGACAGCTCGCCGTGCAGTGCGTCGGCATTATATCCGTCCTGTATCAATTTGTCAGCAACTTCTTTTGTTTCGTTTCTTGTCCTGCAGAATACTATGCCGTAGATCCTTGGGTTTATGTCAGCAATCCTTTTCAAAGCCGCATAACGGTCAGCAGCCTTAACAACATAATAGTGATGCTCAACATTTTCAGCGCCTGTATTTTTATTTCCCGCGGTTATTTCAAGGGGATTCTTCATGTAGTCTTCGGCGATACGCCTTACATCGGGCAGCATTGTGGCCGAGAAAAGAAGTGTCTGTCTGTCGGGTGGTGTGGTTTCAAGGATCGCGTTAAGATCTTCCTTGAATCCCATATTCAGCATCTCGTCTGCTTCATCAAGAATAAGCCATGAAATTTTGTTTATTCTCAGCACCTTTCTTCGTATCAGGTCAAGGGTCCTTCCAGGTGTCCCAACGACAATGTGTGCACCCTTTCTGAGGGATTGTATCTGTGATGTAATATTTGCACCTCCGTACACTGCCAGTACAGATAAGCCCTTTGTAAACCGGGAAAAACTAACGATGTCTTCTGTAATTTGCATGCAAAGCTCACGGGTAGGGCATAATATCAATGATTGAACTGATCTGTCATCAATATTTATATTCTGAATAAGTGGAAGGCCAAAACCTGCCGTTTTTCCCGTACCTGTTTGTGCCAGCCCTATGATGTCACGGGATGAGTTGAGAATTTCAGGTATAATCTTTTCCTGGATGGGGGTAGGTTTTTCAAAACCCAGAGTGGCAACAGCTCTTAAAAGTTCCTCGTTAAGACCTGTTTCATTAAATATTTTCATAAATGTAAATTGGGCTGCAAAGGTAGTCTAATTATTTTATTTCCTGCTATATAATATGAATTTAAATATTATACGGATTTTCACAGATGAAAAGGACCGTAAATAGATATATGTTCTATATCAGGTTTTATCATCACAAAAAATATATTATTTTGCATGTTTCAAGAATCATGACCAATCATTGTCCCAATTATAAGGATTGTAACCTTGTCAGTCGTAAAATGGATATGACTGACAGGGAATATAAATATTACGCTGACACTTATTGTTGTTGCAAAAAGGGATCATGGTCAGAGTGCATGAGATTCAGGGCAAAGAAAGAGATTAACTTTTGTCCTGATTTTGTTTTTCCTGATTCGGTAATGACAATTGACGAGATAATTGACAGGTTTGATAATGAAAATATTGAATAAATAAATATAAGAAAATGGCTGAACTTGAAATTGAAGGACGGGTCTTTGAAGTCGACGGAGATGGTTTCATGCAACAACCTGAGCTCTGGGATGAAGAGGTGGCAAAACTGATAGCAAAAAGTGATGGGATTGATGAAATGAATGAAAAGCACTGGGCTATTGTCAGAGTTATCAGGAAGCACTATGAAGAAAAGGGAATGGCACCCATGGTACGTGTCTTATGCAAAGATGCCGGAGTAAAACTGCGTGAATTGTATGAATTATTCCCTCTGGGACCTGCCCGTGGCGCCTGTCGTGTAGCCGGATTGCCCAAACCTGATGGTTGTGTTTAGTTAAATTAATAATATGCAGTGGTATAGTATTCTGAGCCTTGTGGCACTGGCCATTTGCCTGGTTTCGTGCCTGTATCATTTTATCAGGCTTATGCGACTTGGTGCTCCTAAAGATTATTCCCGCAAACTGGGTAACACAGCCATGGCAATAAAATATTCCTTTACCGGGGCAATGAAGCCTTCGAAAAAGGAATCAGCCTACATGCACCTGCCAACATACACTGCCGGATTATTGTATCATATCGGGACATTCCTGGCAATATTAATATTCATACTGCAATTGACAGGACTTGAGTTTTCAGTTGTGCCTGCTTATGTTATTTCGGCTGTATTAATTGTTGGAGCCGTATCCGGTACAGGTATATTTATCAAAAGAATCGTCAGCAGGAAATTGCGGAGCTTATCATGTGCTGATGATTACTTCTCAAATATCCTGGTAACATTATTCCAGTATATAACAATTTTCCAGTTGACCGGGCATATTCCCGGGGCAGTTTATTATATCGGTACCACATTATTGCTGTTTTATGTTCCCCTTGGTAAACTGAGGCATCTGGTATACTTTTTTGCAGCGAGATACCAGCTGGGATATTTTTACGGGTGGAGAAATTCATGGCCGCCATCAAGTAACTATTAAGGTGTAATGAATATAAACGGAAATACAGAAAAAGCACTTTCTATCCTGAGCAGGAGAGACAGCAAATTACATTCGCACCTTAATAGTTGTGTAAGATGTGGCCTTTGTGCCGAGAGTTGCATTTTTTACCTGTCAACCGGAGACGAAAAATATATACCGGCAAGGAAGGTAGATATTGTTGCTTCCGTGTACAGACGGTACAATACTCTAGCCGGCAGGCTGCTTCCCGGACTGGTAAGGGCCAGGGAGCTGGATGAGGACACTGTTAGTGAAATGGTTGATCTGCTTTATGGATCCTGTACCATGTGTGGAAGATGTACGGCACACTGTTCGATTGGTGTCGACATTTCTTACCTGGTAAGCGTGGGAAGGTCAATGCTGGCTGAAATGGGAATGGTGCCCTCAACACTGCAATCAACAGTGGATGCAGCTATCAAGACAGGCAATAATATGGCCATACCGGTGGATGAACTGGTTGATACACTTGAGTGGTTGGAAGAGGACCTCCAGGATGACGTGGATGACACCTCGGCATCGATACCCTTAAATAAATCAGATGTAAATATTTTATATACCCTGAATCCGCGTGAACCAAAATTTTTCCCTCTTTCGATCTCTGCTATGGCTAAAATATTTTATGCCGCGGGTGAAAACTGGACACTGTCGACCAGGATGTATGACGTTACCAACTATGCCTATTATTCAGGTAATCTTAGTGAAGCCCGGGAAATAGCACGACGTTTACACGATGAAATGTTCGAACTGAATGCAGAGATATGTGTACTTGCAGAGTGTGGTCATGGTTCCAGGTCATTCAGGTGGGAAGGCCCCAATTACCTTCAGAATAGTTATGCCTTTGAGACAATCACATCGGTAGAACTAATCAGCCGCTATTTAAAAGATGGAAGGATAAAGCTGGACAAATCACTTAATAAAGAACGGGTTACACTTCATGATCCATGCAATCTGGTACGAAGTGGTGGAATATTTGAAGAACAAAGGTATATACTGGAGCACTCGGTAAGTGATTTTGTAGAAATGAATCCTTACGGTTATGATAATTATTGCTGCGGAGGTGGTGGCGGCCAGCTTTCAATGAGTGAATACGGTGATCGCCGGTTGAAGGCCGGGGAGCTGAAAGTAAAACAGATAAAAGATACAGGGGCCCTTATTGTGGTAACACCATGCCATAACTGCGTTGACCAGTTAATGCAGCTTAACCAGGTATACAAGATGAATGTACAAATAAAAACACTGGCCGAGGTTGTAGCAGATGCACTGGTATTGAAATGAAAAATTATAAATGATACATACATAATAAACTACAGTACATATGAGCAAGTTAATATACCTTGATAATTCAGCAACAAGCTTTCCCAAACCTGATATTGTTTATGATTTCATGTGCAATTTTTACCGCGAACATGGGGTTAACCCGGGACGTTCAGGTTTTGATGCCGCTATTGAAACAGGAGAGGTTGTGTTCAATACCCGGAAATTATTAACTGAACTGTTCAACGGTGATGATCCTGATCGACTGACATTCAGCTATAATGCCACTGACTCGCTTAACATTGTGCTGGGGGGGCTTATAAACAAGGGAGATCATGTTATAACCACAAACCTGGAGCATAATTCTGTCCTGAGACCCCTGTACCATATGACCCTGGACGGAATTGCTGAAGTAACATATATCCCCTTTGACAGGAATGGGTATATTGATCCTGACGATATAAAGAAGGCTATAAAAAAGAATACTGCTGCTGTAGTTGTGAATCATTGCTCGAACGTGTTGGGCACTATTCAGCCTGTGAAAGAGATTGGAAGAATATGCAGAAAAGAGGGATTGTTATTTATAGTGGATGGCAGCCAGAGCGCAGGAGCCGTTCCTGTTGACATGGAAGATATGGGGATGGATGCTTTCATATTTACAGGGCATAAATGCCTTATGGGGCCTACAGGTATTGGTGGTTCCTATGTGCGGACCGGTGTGGATCCAAGACACACCAGATATGGAGGTACCGGGGTAAGGTCAGCAGTAAAAACCCATTTATTTGAATTTCCCTACAGGCTTGAAGCAGGTACCCTGAATCTTGTTGGTGTTGCCGGTCTGAAGGCAGGTGTCGAATGGTTGAAAGAGCAGGGGATACATAATATACATAACAGGGAAATGAACCTTTACAGGCAGCTGCGTGATGGACTATCTGAAATTGAGAATGTAATCCTGTACTGCCAGAGCGGGGACGGAGACAGAAACCCGGTGGTAAGCTTTAATGTTAAAGGATTTGAGGCGGGCGACGTAGGCACTATGCTTGATGTTGATTATGAAATAGCCTGCAGGACAGGATTGCATTGTGCCCCACAGGTCCATGAGCAGCTGGGAACGGATAAGATACACGGATCGGTGCGCTTCAGTATCGGGCCATTTAACAGGCAGGAACATATAAATTCAGCAATAGAAGCAGTCAGGGAGATAGCTTCCATAAAAAAATAGTTATTTTTGATTAGTTAATAAGTTTGTATGAATTATATTGACATCATAATTCTTGCATTTATAGCCTGGGCTGTTTACAGGGGCTTTAAAAATGGTCTCTTTATTGAAATTGCTTCCATTGCTGCTCTTGTACTTGGCATATGGGGATCTATAAGATTCTCATGGTTTACCCAGAATAAACTTGTTGAATATTTTGATATGCAGGGAGAATACCTGGGCCTTATTGCTTTCATAATAACTTTTATTGTGATAGTGATTTTAATCCATTTCCTGGCGAAAGCACTTGATAAACTGATGAAGGCAGTGGCTCTGGGGTTTGCCGTACGTATACTGGGTGTATTGTTTGCCGTACTGAAAACAACACTTATAATGAGTATATTATTTATTGTTCTGAATACAATCGACCAAAAAGCAAAATTCCTGCCGCAGGACAAAATCACTGAATCAAAACTGTATAAACCAATAGCAGATTTCGCACCTTTGCTTTTCCCCATAATAGAAGGAGATGACTTAAGAAAAAGCTTTGATAATCTGAGGCAGAAGCGGGGGGAAAAGAAAACAGAGGAGATAACCATATAAACTCACACTCACTTCGTCATCCGAAGCTCGTAAAGCGAAGGATAAACTTACTCTCAACTATCTTTTTATTATCTTTGCCCTTTATTAAATAAATGTGCTTTTAATGAATTTTGTTGATGAACTTCGATGGAGGGGGATGTTACATGATATTACTCCCGGAACGGAAGAATACCTCAAAAAGGGGAAAACAGCAGGTTATGTAGGATTTGACCCTTCAGCTGACTCCCTGCATATCGGGCATCTGGTGCAGGTGATTCTGCTCAAACACTTCCAGAGTGCAGGTCATACACCCATTGCACTGGTGGGCGGAGCGACAGGGATGATAGGTGATCCATCAGGGAAGAACCAGGAACGCAACCTGCTCAGTGAGGAAGCTTTGAGGGAGAACCAGGAGAACCTGAAGAAACAACTTTCCAAATTCCTTGACTTTGAGTCGAAGATTACCAACAGGGCTATCATGGTGAACAATTATGACTGGATGAAAGACTATACCTTTCTGGGGTTCATAAGGGATATTGGTAAACATATAACAGTGAACTACATGATGTCGAAAGACTCGGTAAAGAAAAGGCTCGGAACCGAATCAAATCAGGGTATGTCCTTTACGGAGTTTTCTTACCAGCTTGTTCAGGGATATGATTTTCTTAACCTGTACCGTGAATATGGATGTAAGCTGCAGATGGGTGGATCTGACCAGTGGGGTAATATTGTTACAGGCACTGAGCTTATCCGAAGGAAAGAAGGAGGGGAGGCATTTGCACTGACATGTCCGCTGATAACAAAAGCTGACGGCACCAAATTTGGCAAGACGGAATCGGGAAACGTATGGCTCGATCCGGTAAAGACCTCACCTTACAAGTTTTATCAGTTCTGGCTGAATGTGTCAGATGAAGATGCATCCAGGTATATAAAAATATTCACATCTCTGGTCAGGGAAGAGATAGATGCCATTATTGACGAGCATAACAAATACCCGCATCAGAGGATGCTTCAGAAAAAACTGGCCTCTGAGATGACAATTATGGTCCATTCAAAGAAAGACCTCGAGGCTTCGATGGAAGCTTCCGAAATATTGTTTGGTAAGGGGACAACAGAATCACTGCACAGGATGGATGAAAATACCTTCCTTTCAGTATTTGACGGGGTACCTACATTTGATGTGAAGAGGGATCTTATGAGAAAGAGTATCAGTCTTGTTGACCTCTGCACATTGCATACGGAAATATTTAAATCGAAAGGTGAGATGCGGAGACTGATACAGGGAGGCGGAATGTCAGTAAATAAGGAGAAAATTGGTGACCCGGATATAGTGGTTGACGAGTCATTCCTGCTCAACCAGAGTTATATATTAATCCAGAAAGGTAAGAAGAGTTATTTTGTGATAAGAGTGGTGTGAACCCGTTGCTAGTTTCTCGTTGCTAGTTTCTCGTTCTGGTCTCCATAGCCCTGGCGCAGGAGGCTTGCCCGTAAATCCCGATTAAACGATTACACGATTGGCTCCGCCGAGCTCGCAGGATTCGCTTGCATCGGCAAACTCACCCTGATCGGTTAAACGATTAAACAATTTTATTGCCTCTAGTAAAAATTAGCTGCGAGTATTGACACATCATCAAAAAGATTAGGGTTATCATCGGGGATGCCCAGATCTTCAATTAACGCTTTGATATTTTTATCGACTGTATAAGTGTTGGAAATGTGTTTTTCAATGGGTTTAGTCCCTATGTCCTTACCCGTCTCGTCTTTTATTTCGGAAAGTCCGTCAGTATAGAAAAAAATCTTTGACGGATGATTAATTCTTATTATGGTGGTTTCAACAGAAGGTATTTTATCAAGCATGCCTATTCCTACTGTTTTTGGCTTGAGGTATCGTATTGACCCATCTGATATATCATAGAGAACAGGGGCATTGTGTGCGGCATTAACATACTCCATTTCTTTTGTTTCATAATTATAACGGGCGACAAAGAATGTTATAAATTTTTCTCCTGAAGCATTGGTTACAACAACATCATTCAGTTTATGTATAAGCTTTTCAAGGTTGATATCTGATGTAAACAGGGCTCTTAAAGTAGCCTGGAAGTTTGACATCAGGAGGGCTGCAGAGACTCCCTTACCTGACACATCAGCTATACAGAATCCCGTAACACTTTCGGTTAACCTTATGCAGTCATAATAATCACCTCCCACTTGAAAGTGAGGGTGATAATAACCTGAAACGAGCATCTTGTCATTATGTGGAAGGGATTCATTATCAGGAATGAGCAATGTCTGCATCCGGGCTGCCAGCTCGAGCTCTTTTCTGATAGCTTCCTGCCGCAGGCTTTTATGGAAAAGCTTAATATTCTCAATGGCAACGATAATGATATTGGAAATGGTTTGAATAAAATGGAGGTGTTTGAGTATGGGGCTCATACCTTCTCCCTCTTCTTCTATATCTCCGATGAATATATAGGATAATGGCTTGTTATTATTAAATACAGGAAATATTATATCAACATTCGGAATACCCAGATCATCAGAAACCGAGACTTTCCTGGTCTCTTTTATTTCTGCCAGCTGTGCCTCTGGGTTGATATTTTTCCCCATTTCTTCAGGGTATCCTGCATTAAGGAGTATTGTCCACCTGTTATCTTCCTTAAAGAGAATAAATATCTTGCCAATACTCAGCTCATCCCTAAGTATCGATTCATATTTTTTGAGCAGTTCCTCGGCCGGGAGGTTCGCATTTATTGATTGTGTAATATCCAGGAGGGAGTCCAGCTTGTACCTGGACATCTGCAGTCTGTTCCTGGATGATTTACTGGCCATGGTGATAATTATTCTTTAACTCTTTCAACGTATGACCTGTCCCGGGTGTCAACCTTAATCTTCTCACCTGTACCAATAAAAAGTGGGACCATAACCGTGCTGCCCGTTTCTATAGTTGCAGGTTTGAGTGTGTTAGTGGCAGTATCTCCCTTAACCCCAGGCTCGGTATATGTTATCTCCATCACAACAAACTGTGGTAATTCTACAGAAAGGATATTTTCCGTGTCAGCATGCACAACCAGTTCAACTTCCTGGCCTTCTTTCAGGAGATCGGAGTTTTCTATCATCGATTCGTTTACAGTTACCTGTTCAAAGGTCTGGGTATGCATCAAGACATAACCAATTTCATCTTTGTACAGGTACTGGTAAGGTCTTCTCTCAACCCTTGCTTCATTAACCTTTGCTCCGGCGGAGAAAGTGTTTTCTATAACTTTGCCGCTGGTAACACTTTTTAGTTTAGTCCTCACAAATGCTGCTCCCTTACCGGGTTTAACATGTTGAAACTGCACTATTGAGTATAGGTCATTATTGTATTCAATGACCATTCCATTCCTGAAATCAGATGTACTTGCCATATTCTAAATTACTGTTATCAATATACGTATGAATTTTACACCCTTCAAACTGGTGTTAATACAAATCCTGTACAAATATATCAATAAGAAATTAAGTCATAAAATAAAGACAGACAGCAGGAAGAATATTATTTAATATTTCCCAAGATATTTTTTCTGGGGATTGTTGCTATAAAATCCTTCAGGTAAAATGGTTCGAAATACGCAACATCCTCGAAATTTTTATTATCCAATGCTTTTTGTGCAGGGGTACACATATATCCTGAGGATATTAGGAATGAATCATCAAATAATGCTGATGGGTGAGTAATTATATTCCTGCATTTTGCCGCACCATTTCCAAAGATAAGCATTTTACCCCTGTCTAATATTTCAGCAAAAGAATCTGAGGTAATAATCTCGGCACTTATATTTCTTATTTCATTACCATTCTTATCATAAACTGCAGTATATACCTCCATCCGTCGGGCATCTATCACCGGGCAGTAAAAATCATATTCACCTGACTTCCCTGCCCCATGGAACATTATCTCTGTGGTGGGTATTGCTATCAGTGGTATACCTGCGGCATATGCTATACCCTTTGCAGCGGATACGCCAATCCTGAGGCCGGTGAAGGATCCGGGGCCTTTGCTTACAGCTACGGCATCAAGTATTTCAGCTTCAGTGTCTGATCGTTTGAGTATGTCTTCAATGAAAACTGTTAAATGGGAAGCATGTGATTTATCAGTAGTGCTTTCCTCTTTATCCAGTATATTACCATTGTGGCATAATGCTACTGAACAGACAGTTGTGGCTGTTTCGATACAGAGTATCATAACGAGGGTTATTTTTCTATCTCAAATAGCTTTTCCCTGGCGAGGACCTCTATCAAAGTACTATCTGACAGCTTATTACTTATTGCACTATAAGGAGCGGTAATGACTTCAATATTTTCCTCTATCCCTGACATAATTTCAATATAGTTATTATCCTGGATGCCTGTTTTTACCTCTCTGGCGAGGGCATAGGTACCGTCTGATGCAAACACCAGTGTCTTTTCCTCCTCATCAGCCAGCGACACCGACACTTTTGTCGAATCTGTTCTCGTCGTTACGGCCTGTATGGGAACGGTTATGATATCATATTTTGTAGCTGTTTGAATATCCACTGTTGTTGACATACCCGGCCTGAAAGGATTCTTGCCTGTTCCTTCCATGAGGTGGCTGTAACTTTCGGGCAGTATGAATATTTTTACATCAAATGTCGTAACCTGGTCGGCTGATACTCCGGTGGTTGTGGCCGAGTTTGCTATTTCTGTTACAACACCTTGAAATTTATAATCGAGGTATGCATCAACTTCAATCAGTGCTGTATCGTTTAGTTTAACGCTGATAATATCATTTTCGTTTACTTCTACCTGTGCTTCCATTTTTGACAGGTCTGCTATCCTTAACACTTCCGTACCGCTCATCATCTCGGTACCGACTACCCTTTCGCCCTGTTCAACAAGAAGGAGGGATATGGTGCCTGACATGGGGGCATATACAGTTGTCTTGAGCAGGGCTTCATTGGCTTCACTCAGGGAGGCTTCTGCACTCTTAACCGAGAACTTGGCGGCCTCTACCTCGGCCTGGGCTACCTTGTAAGATGCCTCTGCCTGCTCATATTCGGATTGGGATATTGTTTCCTCAGTATACAGTTGCTTACTCCTTTGAAAGGCCAATTCGGCCTGTATAAACTGGGCTTTTGCCTGTGACAGCCTTGCCTTTGCAGATTCGAGGGCTGCCCTGGCCCTGTCTCTCATGGAGATATAGGTGTCGGGTTTAATCTTGAACAGCAGATCTCCTACGTTCACATAATCACCTTCCTCAACATTGAGTAGGACTATTTCACCCGACACATCGGGACTGATCTTTACTTCCTTCACAGGTTGTATCTTACCGTTGGCAGTTATCATCTCTACAACAGTCCTTCTTTCTGCTTTTTCAACGGCTACTTTTATCATAAGTTCCTTACCGAACCATCCCTGCTTCTTGCCTATTATGGCAAAAACCACAAGTACTACTACCAATATGGCCAGGATCTTCAGAAGATTATTCGATTTCATGTTATGCTGCGTTAGTTTTCTTAATAAGTATTTAAAGCTTAAAGAGTTTAATTAAGTTGAAGGGGTAAACCTTTATAAAAGTCAAGCACTTTTATTTTGAAAATATATTCATATTTTGATTGTGCTAGCTCTGACTCGGCATTAAGCAACTGGGCTTTTGCCGTATTGTATTCAACGGGGGTAACCATTCCCACATTAAATCTTTGTTCTGTATACCTGAACGATTCCTGCATCGACTCCACTGCTTTCTGGCTTGCGGTATAGGATTTCAGGCTTGCCTGTGCATCGGCGTATGCCTGTTGTATATTCTTATACAGCTGTTTTTTCGTATTTTCAAGGCTGTAGAGGCTGTTCTGGATGTTAATCCTTGAATTGCTGATACCTGTATTAACCTGCCACCCGTTGAACACTGGTATACTGAGGGTAAGGCCTATCCCGTAGTTGATATTGTCATTTACCTGGTCGCTGAAAGGATATTCCCCGTACAATATACCTTCAACCGGGTCGATACCAAGGATCTTTTGCCTTATTGAAGAATAACCGGTGCTGAAGCTTGTGTTAAGATTCAGCCTGGGGCTCCTTCCTCCCTTTGCTATTCTAAGATCATATTCTGCACTTTTAAGCCTTAATTCAGCGCTTATTACCTCGGGCCTGGTTTCCTTTGCTGTATTATATATCTCTGTTATATTCTCAGTGATCATTCCAGTTTCACTGATAACAATATCAGGTACTATGATATCAAATCCGTCAACCGAATCCAGTTCAAGCAGCTGTATAATATTAAGAAAAGACAGGTCGAGCTGGTTTTCCATATTGATGAGCTGCAGCTCCTCACGTGCTGCCTGAGCCTGTATCTCAAGAAGGTTACCCCGTGGGAGGCTTCCTGCTTCAACCATCTTCTGTGTTTTGGTTATCTGCTCCCTGGTGGTCTGAAGTTGATTTTCAGTTACTGTTACCAGCTCCTTGTTAAGAAGAATCTGCAGGTATGCAAGGGCCACGTTCAGTGAGATATCATCTTTGATATTCTGCAAGTCCTGGAAACTGACATCAACATTATACCTGTTCTTAATTATGGTGTTATAATTCTGCAGGCCACTGAAAAGGGTTACACCCGCGGTGGCATAAAACTGGTTTGACCTGACATTTTCCTCTTCAGTAAACTGGTAGGTTGTTTCATCCAGTGCCCTTCCAAAAGACCAGTTGTTTGTTGCTGTACCGTTAAGGGAGGGCAGAAGGTCAAACTTTGATTGTTCAAGTGTGTTTTGCTGAAGCTGTGTCTGAAGCTCCTGCTGCTTGATCATAATATTATTCTCTATCGCATGATTAATACATTGTTCAAGCGACCAGTATCCTTCCTGTCCTGCAAGAGTAAGAACGCCACCATAAAAAATAAGAAGTAATAATATTATTTTTCTCATGCCAATATTATAAATGGTTTGCGATTCAGCCTGCTAAGATAATTATAATACTTTATCGCCGGAATTTTTTAATCATTTCATTTGTTAAAACAACAAATTGCTTCCGTCTATATTAAATATTGAATCATCAATTACGTATATTTGTAGTTCGTATGAAAAAAATCAAAATATGAGCACAAAGAAAATTAAATTAGAACCAGGCGTACTTTTCGGTGATGATGTGAAGAAATTACTTGATTATGCCAATGACAATAATTTTGCACTGCCGGCTGTTAATGTAGTGGGTACCAACTCGGTGAACGCTGTTCTTGAGACTGCCCGTGATGTGAATTCACCCGTAATAATACAATTCTCAAACGGCGGAGCCCACTTCTTTGCAGGCAAAGGTCTCAGCTCGGAAGATCAGATGGGGGCAATTGCCGGGGCAATATCAGGAGCCTTACACGTACATAATGTTGCTGAATATTATGGTGTTCCTGTTATATTACATACCGATCATGCTGCAAGGAAACTGTTACCGTGGATAGATGCTCTTCTTGATGCAGGTGAAGAGTTTTACGAAATGAATGAAAAACCACTGTTCAGTTCTCATATGCTCGACCTGTCGACAGAACCGATAGAAGAAAATATAGCTACCTGCAAGGAATATCTCGAAAGAATGGAAAGGATAGGCATGACACTCGAGATTGAACTAGGAGTAACCGGAGGTGAGGAAGACGGAGTTGATCATTCCGGTGTCGACAGCTCAAGGCTTTATACCCAGCCTGAAGAAGTTGCCTATGCTTATAAAGAACTGTCGGCAATAAGTAAAAACTTTACTATAGCAGCAGCTTTCGGTAATGTTCATGGTGTATACAAACCGGGAAATGTTGAACTGAAACCGATAATATTAAAAAATAGCCAGGATTATATTAAGAAAGAGTTTGGAACCGGAGAAAAACCGGTGAACTTTGTTTTTCACGGTGGTTCAGGATCAGAAAAACACCTGATAAAGGAAGCGATTGAATACGGGGCAGTAAAAATGAACATTGATACAGATATGCAATGGGCATTCTGGAACGGGATAAAGAAATATGCCGATGAAAAGAAAGAATACCTGCAGGGACAGATTGGCAACCCTGATGGAGAGGACAAACCGAATAAGAAATACTATGACCCCCGGGTTTGGCTGAGAAAAGGTGAAGAATCCTTTGTTGACCGGCTTAAGGAAGCCTTTGATGACCTCAATGCCAGGGGTATATTATAAGTTATAAATATATAATTCACAAGCAGTCAGGTTATTACAATCTGACTGCTTTCTTTTTGTTAATAAGTATTCACAGGCCAGGAAGCATAATGCCGTTAAAATCATAATTTTATAAAGTTTTATCATAAGAGCCTGTATTGAGACGACTTAAGATAAAAGAAGAAAGACTGAAAAGAAGCAATCGCCTTACCATTATGTTGAATAACCGTGAGATGAGGGCTTTGAATATCTACTGCCAGCGATACAGAATAAAGAACAGATCGCGTTTCCTGCGGGAGACAGTAATGACGGCAATTGTGCAGAAGTTCAATGATGAGATGCCTACCCTCTGGGAGGTAAGTGAACCTGATCTTTTTTCACCAGAAGCAAGATCACCTGATCTCAAATACCGAAGATAATCTAATCCACCTGCCATCTCCGTTAATGCCGGTAAAATAAGTTATATAATTACCGTAAACGGGTTTACCTGTGTATGTCAGCGATCCTTCTGAAGTATTTGTCAGTGTCATGTAGGACAGGGTTCTTTCGAGGATGGGGATATCTGTGGTATAAGCAGTTCCTGCTACAAGATCCCCTGCAGGAGAAGGCCCTGGTATGTCAAGTGAGAGTAGACGGGATCCCTCCGGCAAGTCCAGCCCTGCTAGATCTTCGTTTATTGATAAAAAGTTAACCACACCGGCAAAGACCTGGTTGCCATGTATATAAAGGGAGTTGATTACGTCAATTTTTTTGAACCGATCGGGAGGCATCTCCAGTAAGCCATTGAATCGTAGAAGAGGAATTCCATCGATGAGAAAAAGGGGATCATAGATCCGCGGGAAAGGATTTTCTCCTATCACTTTCAGTGAAAAGTCTTCTCCTTCTTTTCTTACTGTTACAAAAGGTACAACCTCAAATATTACCTCCCTCATATCCGGTAGTTTGATATAGTCATCAATGTAAATTACCCGGTCAGGATCCCCGTAAAACATAGCCTTGTCTGTAAATTTCCGTTCATCACGGGCAGGTTTATTAACAGTTGTATCGCGATAGATGTTCTCAAGACGACTGTCGATAATCAAATCGTTAACGTATTCTTTTTCGCTTTCTGTGAGATAGATTTTACAGGGGGGTAGCACTGAAAGTCGCTGATCAAATTCAGGTGTTATTTCGAGGTTCATATTTTCAGCCGGTCTTTGGGTATATGAAAGAAGAAAATCCATTGATCCTTCTTTCCCCGGGAAGGTAAAATGAAACCTGCCGTCAGAGAATGTGCGTGTTGTCTTGAAAAGATTTTCGTTCAGACTGGTGAGAGAAAGTATCTGGAAACCTGCCGGTGTGCCATTATTAAAAGTTAAACGACCGCTCAGTTTTACGCCCCTGGTTTCAGGTATGAATTCCACTTGCGACTGCCTGGTATCAGTGATGTCACTAAAATTAATAAGGGGTATTGAAGGACCCCTTTTGCCATCCTCAAAGAATGACTCTGCAACAAAACTTTCATACCCGTTCGCTATCAGCCATCCATCCCTTTCATTCCTGCCGGCCGGGATATCCCATGTAGTGTACCATCCTGGCAAGGTAGCTATATACAATTCAGGAATTTCAACCGGTTCCTTTCGCCTTGTTACAATAGTGTAATAATCATTAACTCTTTGTGGACGTGTTTTATATTCAGTTATCAGACCTGCATAGTTTTCACCATTTCCGGCCTTTGTTCTAACTGAGCCCGATTCTTCCAGGGGATTACCTTTTAACCATAGCGTTGAAGCCAGGATTTTATTATCATTGTCAAGGAAGGAAAATGCCATTAACCCTTCAGGCAGCTCTTCCGTGTCTATGACAAAGCTTAGCCTGTTATTTACGGGAGTTGCCTCGTTAAACTTGTACCAGCTGCTTACGCGATGAACCAGCAGTTTTGTACCCTTATCAGGGATATTGCCTGTGAGAGAAACCGTTATATTCCTCTCTTTACCGGGGTCATGATTCCCAAGCAGGGGATCTGTAATAGTTACAGAAACAGTACTGTCTGTATGTTCAGGGATAGCTGTTTCAACCGGTATCCCGGGTACTGTGTCTACTATTATCCGGTATGTAAAACCCTTTTCAGGCATCCATTTAATAGTGCCCCATCCTGTATCCCCCGTTGAAAAGTGAGATACCGTATCGTTACGGGATGTAATAAGTGATCCCTTTATTGACATAGGCCTTCCCTTCCGGGTTATACTTCTTACCGCGCAATGGTTCCATGCTCCGGTCAGCGCAGGCCCGTTATCTGTAATAACAGAAACTATCAGAGTATCACCCAGTGTGTATTCCCCGAGTCTGCTGCCATCTGCGGGATTAATGATTCTGAGATCCCTGAAGGAAAACAGGGATGGTCCCCGGTTTCTCATCCATGATGTATATGCTCTTAACCGGTACCACCCCGTGGGTAGATTAGCCGGGACTTTTAGCGTTCCGGCCATTATTCCATTATCTGAATATAATATATCACGTATACCTGTTTTTCCTTCACTGTCCAGTAATTCGATCCGCATTACCTTGCTCATGCCTGAAACCTTAACGTTATCGTATTCGAGAATTGTAGCGGAGAGATATATCGTTTCACCGGAAAGATATATTGAGCGGTCGGTACTTAATAAAACAGTTTCGGCGGGCATTGGCCCGGAAGTCTGATTCTGCTGGGCTGTTGTATTTACTGAAGTAAATATCAGAAAAACAATAAGGATAAAAGAATGCATGCAGTAAAAAAACTTATTATAGATCAGATGCTTCATTTTTTTCCTCAATTTTATTTTTCCCAGAAAGGTGGCACATAGGTATAACCCCCTTTAGCAGTACAATCAAAGCATGTTACATCGGCTGTAACCAGTGCATCCTCAGGTTCACCCATTATCCATGACCCCGGAGGCAGCTGTACCCATTCAAAAGTTCTTATTGTATCCGGTATACACCTGTCGGTTACTACCCTGAATTCGCCCGGGTGGAGTACAAATATTCTTGTTTCGGATATACCTGCTACTTCAAACAGACCGGCTACACTTAAATCATCATGTGATATACAGGAAATATTTCCCGTCAACCTGAAGGGCACTGTTTCATAAAGTCCACCTGTTTCATAAAGAAGCGATTTAAGATCATTCCAGAAGCGATAGGCAGAAGAAGATATCCGGATCTGCTGAACATGAAGGCTGTACTTTATCTGAAGACGGTCGCCGTATCGAGAAACGCCATGTAAGGGAGCATCAGCTACTCTGTTGGTTGCCATTCCTTCTGAGGTGCCTGTAAATATCCCTTTAATATTCTCATCCATGAAGCAGAGCCTCAGTCCGGCGTTTGTGGTATCAATTAATGTATTTCCAGTCCAGTAATATGATGCATCATATGGTACCATATAGCTAAATGTTGCATCGAGTATCCACCTCAGGTAAAGAGGATCTTCATCTTCTGAAAGGGATGATATATAAAAGCGATAACCATCTGTCGCTTCACCTGTTTCATCTGTTTCCCATGTTTCATAGTTGTAGGTAATTTCCTCCACCGGGGGTGAAGCAAGATATTTTTCAAATTGTGATTCAAAAATATGCCCGTCCTGTGTTTCAATAAACAGCATGTAACTTTCGCCTTCAACCAGTGTGAAATCAGGATCCATAAGTTGATAATAGGAGTTAGCGACAGTCATAGGCCATGGCCATCCCGGCCATGAGCCACTACTCTGATCAGTAAAATACCATTTTTGGCCCTGAGTGTTCTCAATATATACAGTAGCATCAGTTGTATTCAATACAGGTTCGACATACTCATCCCAGGGATTATTATTTGTTAAAGATGTGGTATGTTTAAATGAGACATAAGGTAAAACTCCTGGTTCATCTGTTATCCTTGCTTCAATAAACAGCATTTGTTCATGCTCAAGATCCCCGGGGTAGTACGGATCAATGCATCCATGAATCAGTGATCCGGCTAAAAAGATGATGATTAAATGTTTAATTGACTGCATAGTTACCCAGTTTGAAATTATAACTGACCGTAAAAATTGGAGTGCCGTAGATTGATAGTTTATAACCCTGTATGTGCCCATCTTCATTCTTGAAGTATACTGAATATGCATTCCTTCGCCCTGTTAAATTATAAACTGAAACCATCCAGGAACCGTGAGCGAATTTCTTCCTGAGGAGGTTGCCTTCGATATTGAGTGATATATCGGCCCGGAAATAATCAGGTATCCTGTAATCATTTCTTCCCGAATAAATAATCCCCGTTTCTCCATCGACATTAAACAGGCCTGTGGGATAAGTTACCGGTCTTCCAGTACTGTATACAACATTACCCGATATACTGAAGCGGCGTGATATTCTCAGGGTACTCACAAGGTTGAACGAATGAGGTTTGTCATGATTCGCCGGGAATACCTTTCCATCGTTTATCCTGTCCCATGGATTATCTCCGTTTACCATCACCAGTGAGCGTGAGTAGGTATAGCTCACCCATCCTGTGAGACGGCCTGCATTTCGCTTCAAGAGTATCTCTGCTCCCCATCCTTTCTGCTGTCCCTGCACCACTGCCGTTTCGAACAGAGGGTTCAGTATAAGGTCAGCTCCGTCGCGGTACTCAACCTGGTCACGGGTTTTTTTATAATATAGCTCAACAGATATCTCAAGTGCCCTGCGTGGTATGTTTTTGTAAAATCCCAGGCTTACCTGATCAGCCAGGGGAGGTTCTATGTGCGGATCAGCCAGCTTCCACCTGTCTGTGGGGGCCACAGCAATTGTATTGGAGAGCATAAACAGGTACTGCCTCATCCTGTTAAAGCTTGCTTTAACTGATGCAGTTGGTGAGAATACGTAATTAGCTGAGATACGATAGTCAGGTCCTCCCCGGTTTTCAATTGTCTCCATTTTTCCATAGGATGATGTGTCTGTAATATGCTCGGGAGCCTTCGGCAGTGAGGGAGAGTATGTATAAACATTGTTAGGGCCTAAATATTTATACAGGTTGAGCCTTAATCCGGCATATAAAGTCAGCTTGTCGCTTATGGCGTATTCATCGGCCCCAAAGAGGGACATTTCTATTCCCTGTTCCCTGCCAAGCGGTAAGGAAGCTAATATTGATTCATTACCATATGGCTGGTATGTTCCATGATTCAATGAATATGATACAAAACCTCCACCCGCCGTAATGGTATGATCAGGCCATTGATAACCGGTTACTCTGGTTTTTAACTCACGATGATCAACTATGAACCGGTGCTCCCATGAGGTGAATGGGTTTTCAGTATTTGAATGTTGGTTTGAATACCGGCTGAAGACGGCAGCACTGCTGGTAGTCCACCTCTCATTCAGTTTGTGGTCATAAACAGCAGAGAAACCGGTATTATCATACATGTAATTGTCGGTGCCTGCAAGCCTGAACCTGTCATTGCTGTAATATCCGAATACCTGGAGCGATGATGATTCAGACGGCATAATATGGACGGACGTCATCAGATCGTAGAAGGACCCGGTACTGGATTTTAATTCGGGATCATTAAGCCGGTTAAGTATCCAGTCTGAATAGGTTGATCGTCCTGCAAAAACAATAGATGAGCGGTCATTTACTATTGGTGTTTCTGCCAGCAGAGAGGCAGTTACAGGACTTATTCCCCCTCTTGCCCCGAATTTCTTTTTGTTCCCTTTCCTGGTTGAGATCTCAAAAATGGAAGCCAGCCGGCCTCCATATTCGACCGGGAAGTTATTCTTGAAGAGGGTAAAATCACTTATCATGTCAGGGTTAAAAGCAGAAAAGAAGCCGAACAGGTGCCCGGTATTCAGCACCGGTACCTCATTTATCAGGAAGAGGTTCTGGTCACTGCCCGAGCCACGTACATTAAACCCTGTTGATCCTTCTCCAAGGTTTTGTACACCGGGCATCATCTGCGCCACTTTAAGAATGTCACGTTCACCCATTACAACAGGAATGACTTTTATCTCCTTGATATCTATCCTCTGGAACCCCATCTGTATACCCCTTACATTATCGTTGCGCCCTGATCTTACGACAACCTCCCTGATATCTATCAGCTGTTCCTGCATTTCAATATTAAGGGTACCCGATGAGTTAAGCTCCAGTATATATGATTCTTTTTCCATTCCCATACAGGAAACGGTAAGGTTATATATCTCACCAGCCTGGAGCTGTAAGATATAAAATCCGTCTCCATCCGATATCTCACCCTTGTTTGTACCTTCAACAACCAAGGTAGCACCCGGTACCGATTCGCCTGATGTAGCCGAGGTGATACGTCCCGAGAGGAGGGCCCTGCCTGTTTCGGCTTTTTCAGGGGATCCTATGGTAACACGTTTAATTTTCTTTTCATAGGAGTATTTGCCAATTATGTCGTCAGGGGCAGGTGTGGCATTATGCTCCTCAATGTCAACTGATTCAACAACAACATTATCAGTAATTGAAATGTTCCCCGTCAGAAAGTACTGCCCGGCACCACGGTAAACGAAATGGAGATCAGCAGGTGAGAGAATGTTCTCAAGGAGAGAACCCGGTGTTATTGAATCGGCGGCGGCTGTAACCGTCAGTCCGTCAACCCACTCAGGTCGGAAATAAATAACAATTCCATATCTTCTTTTAAGGTCGGATACAAAGTCTGTAAAAGGGATGTTGTCATAATTGACTGAAACCAGTGGCTCATCATCTTTATCGGGTTGCTTCAGGAATGTCAGGCTTGCAGTATCCTCGGGAGGAGTATTTTGTACATAATTACCGGCATTCTGCATGGGATAATTGCTTGCAGAGCAGAGAAGAAGGAAGATCGATATCGTTAGGATCTTATTCATTTTCATTATTGCCTGTAACTAAAGAGTTACAATAATCAACCAGTTTTTTACGCTCATCAATCCTGTTACGGATTAAGAATAGACTGTTTTGCCTTACAAACCTTTTTAGCTGGCTTTTTATCGTGGGGAAAGTCTTGTAGAGAGTGTTTTTGCTTCTGAACAGTTGTAACTGACCGTCATAATACAGGTATTGCTTAATATCTTCTTTGTATTCGTAGTCAGATGAGCCCACGCTGTTAGCTATTTCCAGGGATTTTGCCCTTGTAACAAGGTATTGTACGGGGCCATCGCTGATAAGCTGTGCGAACGGTATACCTGTGGAATCCCTTGAACCGGGAAGAGGAATAAATTCGCTGTTTGACATTTTCAGGCTGTTTATTTTGCCGGAATTCAAACCTATCTGGTGAACAGCATTATCAGTTGAAGTGAATTTTAGAATTAACCAGTTCAGATAGATATCATACTTCACCTGGAGTCCGTCAAATATTACATCATCTATTTCAATAGTGCCATTCTTCCATGATTCGTCAATATAGTAAGGGTGGCCTGTTATCGAACCCCGTGTGGGGCCTTGATAATAGTGGCCGGTAACCAGCCTTTCATCATCCCCGAAAATATTATCGCAATAGAGCCACAATAGTTCCGTTGCACTTCTATTTACCTTTTCCTGTGACAGGATGGGGATAAAGACAAGAAGTGAAAAAACAAGGGAAAGAATATTTCTTTTAAGATTCACTAGTACACTTTATTATCAATGGTTCAATTGAAACAATGATACTGGTTCCAGGATTACATTATTAAAAATGATCAATGTAAAGATATCAAAAGATGTGCCATCAGTCAGGTTTCAATTGATAAAGTTATTGAAAGAATCGATGCTTTACAGCAGTTTAAGCAGAACCATAGTCTCATTATATAACATATTTGGATAATTAGCTTATTTTTTTCTATTTTTGCACCACCTTATAAGGTATGATTGACCCGTAGTGTAACTGGCAACACGTCTGATTTTGGTTCAGAAGAGTCCAGGTTCGAGCCCTGGCGGGTCAACAAGAAGCCCCGGAATTTCCGGGGTTTTTTATTTTGGATTATTGGAATAATGGAAGATTGGAATGATTGGGTTTATGAACACAGATCTAATATAACCGGAGGTTATAAATAATAATGGCCCGGGTATCACCCCGGGACAATTAGACGAAAATATATACAAATCACCCTTGGCGGGGGCGAATAAAATTGGCTGCAGCAGGCAAGCAACTTGTACATCCTCCGTCCATAGTTGTAAGATTATGTGAATAAAAAACAACCTATAGGAATGAGAAGTGGCATTTCTGGTAATAATATTTTACTCTAACTAATGAGTAAAGTGAGTAGGTCCCATTCGTGGAAAGAAAAGGACATGAGATAGGAATCTGAATGGTTTGGAGGGAGTTGGGTTGGGGACAGGTATGGGACACTAAGAGCATTAAAATTCATGAAGGAGATGAAAAAACATATTAGTTTTAAATACTATTGTGGCTCCAATCCCATACTCCTAATTAATTTAATGAATCTTGGGTTATTATGAAGTTTCCTAAATTCAAAAAAATAATTAATCCTTGGATAGGAGCGGCCGGGTGTTTCAAAAAATTTTTCCAGCCATTCTAAAGCCTTCTCATCTTCTCCAAGTTTACCATATGTCCGGGCAATAGAAAATTCGTATCCATCTACTTCCTTAGATTCCTTGATCATTAATTCTAAATCATAAACTATTACTCCCCTGATTCCTGATTCAGAATAAATTTTCTTAACTGAATCTAGATCATGTATAATAGGCGGCTCTGTAAATATTTTCCATAGTAATTCAAATAATTTTTCATCTTCACCCAGTTGCCAGTAAATATCAAGGTAAGACCCTACAAGCCAAGGATGGTTTTCATTCAATTCATTGCATAATTGGATTTCTGCGAGAGCTTCATTAAAAAGACCAAGATGATAATATATATGTGCACTGTAATATCTAATAACAAAAGAAAGAGGGCTGAGTTTAATAGCTTTATCCATATACTTTCGTGCTTCCTCAAGTTTCCCCATGTGGCATAAATATTCAGAATAATATTGATAAGTAGTAGCATCATTGGGATTTATTTCAATGGCACGTTTATATGCCCATTCTGCATTTTCCCAATCCCGGTCTATGTGATCATAAATTGATCCCAAAACGGTGTAAGCTTCAGCGAGATTCGAGTCAAGTTCCAGCGCTTTTAATGCTAGCTCCATTGCCTTACCTCTTCCTTCTTGTTTATCAATCCATCTTTGCATTGTCATTAGACTATAAGTATCTGCCAATCCGGCATAGGCTAACCCATAATCCGGATCTTCATCTATTGCTTTTTCAAAATATTCAATACTTTTATTATACCCATCCCCAGTGCGTTTATTCCAATAAAATCGACCCATTTGATATAGTTCAAATGCCTCCACATTTGTGGTTTTATTTTCCTTAATATGTGTCTTTTGACCAGAAGTCAGGATCATTTTGAGTTCAGAGACTACTTGAATAGCAATATCGCTCTGGGTTTTGAAAACATCCACTATTTCTCGGTCATACTCTTCTGACCAGATATGATTATCGTTTATGGCATCAATTAGCTGTACAGTTATCCTGGCTTTGTCCTCGTATCTCTGCACACTTCCTTCAACAATGTATGAAACACCTAATTCATTGGCTATTTCAGGAACACTTTTAATTCCTCTTTCGTAGTACATTGCAGAAGAAGTACGCGAAATCACCTTCAATTCTTCAATTGTGGAAAGACGATTTAATAAGTCTTCCACCAGACCATCGGTAAAATGTTCATTTCCCTTTTCTTCACTCAAATTATTAAAGGGTAGTACCGCAAGGGATTTTTCGAGTTTCGTATCTACTTCCGATTTATTCCTGATACCTACAAGGTTAATTACTAATAAACCAGCAATTATCACTACACTAGCGTATGTAGCTACTTTCCAACCTGTCTTTTTAGAAGGGATTCCTTTTGATTGTTCAGATATTTCATTGATGGGTTTGGTCTTTTGGATACCTTCAGGAGTAATATCATATACCCAAGAAAATATTATTGAAATAACAAACCCTATTGCTAATAGAACAAAAACAAACCTAAATGTCCAACTTGGCAATCCAAATGGTTCAGAAATAATATCAACCAACTCAAGAATGACAAATGCAGCAGCTGCATAAACAGTAATTATACGAACTACCTTCCTTCTCTTTAGTTCTTGCCAGAAGTTATTTGGTTTTTCAACCATAGGGTTAGGTTTGGATATATAAATATAAACCAAAGAGTTGTCAAAACAAAAAAAAAGGAAGTACCAATACTGATACCCCCTTTTTTTGTTACCCCTTTTCAGTGGTTTTTTTGATATTATAGTCGAGGAAAACGCATCACCCTTCGATGCGTCCTTCGACACGCCCTTCGATTAACTCAGGGCAAGCTCAGGACTTACTCAGGGACCTTTGGTTAGTCTACTGATTCTTGTTTCTTGCAAGTACTAAGTAGCATCGTTCATCTCAATGTCAGCCTCTTTTTTGGATGAATGTTGACAATTTCTATTCTTGCGATAATAGCAGATTTGCTGCACCAGCCAAAGGTCCCTGAGCTAAACTTGTAACCGCTATGGTTAATTGCAGATAGATGATACTTTAAATTAACCTGTCATAGGCGTAGCTATCAGTCGAAGGGTGATGCATCTGGTAGTAAGGATGCAATATTCATAATTATTCGACCGCGCTGCGGTCGGAATATGGAACAGGGTTTGATCCTATTACCCACAGGTGTGACTGTGGCCCTGATGCTCCCTTTGGTCGGTCAGGGTCTACGCTCAGCTCGACTATT